>ERZ773057.1084-NODE-1084-length-10795-cov-28.420670_pt1 | contig 10795 bp, 11 predicted proteins | sample MGYA00580629_ERZ773057 | MGnify/ENA primary metagenome ERZ773057 (study PRJEB29015, sample SAMEA2738143) | human oral metagenome | biome: human oral; feature: human-associated habitat; material: saliva | place: China | collected 2163 ...
CAAACCTCAATGTTTTCCGTCCAGCAGATGCGCGTGAAACTCAAGCAGCTTGGTACCTCGCTGTGAAGAGTGAGAAAACACCAACTGCCCTTGTCTTGACTCGTCAAAATTTGACTGTTGAGGAAGGAACAGACTTTGATAAGGTTGCAAAAGGTGCTTACGTTGTCTATGAAAATGCAGCAGATTTTGACACTATCTTGATTGCAACAGGTTCAGAAGTGAATCTAGCTGTTGCAGCTGCTAAGGAATTAGCGACTCAAGGTGGAAAAGTTCGCGTAGTTAGCATGCCATCTACAGATGTATTTGATGCACAAGATGCAGACTACAAAGAAGAAATCTTACCAAATGCAGTTCGTCGCCGCGTAGCAGTCGAAATGGGAGCAACCCAAAACTGGTACAAATACGTTGGTCTTGATGGAGCAGTTCTTGGTATTGATACCTTTGGTGCGTCTGCACCAGCACCAAAAGTTTTAGCAGAATATGGATTTACGGTTGAAAACTTAGTTAAAATTGTAAACAACTTGAAATAAGAAAAATCAGAGCTTTGCTCTGGTTCAGACTGAAGAAAAAGTCCATTTTGGACAATTTTCTTCAGTCTTTTTCTTTCATTATAGAAACTAAAAAACTCTTGAGAATAGCGCTATATTAACATTCCTAAGAGCTTTTACAATATAGTATCCAACCTACAATATGGCAATTTTTCTATTGCTGGTAGGGTTTGTCTACGTTCTGATCAGAGCTTTGCTCTGGTTTTTTATTGTCTCAAAACCAGGGTATAATCTTGTAAAAACAAGTGAAATTTGTTATAGTAGTTTTATCTGAATTACAAAGGAGTAAAAAATAATGGGTGGGAATTTAACATTCTTGATTATGCTTGTTTTGATGTTCGGCTTGATGTTCTTCATGCAACGTTCTCAAAAGAAACAAGCTGAAAAACGTATGGAGAGCCTCAACAAACTTCAAAAAGGCTACGAAGTAATCACTATCGGTGGTCTCTACGGTACAGTTGATGAAGTTGACACTGAAAACAAAACGATTGTACTTGATGTAGACGGAGTATACTTGACTTTTGAATTAGGCGCAATTAGAACAGTTTTGCCAGTCAAAGAAGCTGTTACACCAGAAGGTACAGTTGTTGACGGCGAAAGCGCAATTGAAGAATAAAACGGGGTTGATCTTATACCCCTTTTTCTATGATAATGAGGAGTAATGATGAAAAAGGTTGTTTTTGTTTGCCTTGGTAATATTTGCCGAAGTCCGATGGCAGAATTTGTTATGAAATCTTTAACCGATGATTATGAGATTGAAAGTCGAGCAACTTCTTCTTGGGAACACGGCAATCCAATTCACAAAGGGACTCAGAAAATCTTTAAAACTCACGGTATTCCTTATGATTCATCAAAAACGTCGCAACAAATCTCTAAGGATGATTTTGAATATTTTGACTATATTATCGGAATGGATGAGTCCAATCTTCTTGACTTGACTCGGATGTGTCCTCAAGAACAACAGCATAAGATAGAGGCGTTCGCTTCTGAAAGTGTTCCAGATCCATGGTATACAGGTGACTTTGACGAAACTTATGATCGAGTTTTAGCTGGTTGCCAAGCATGGCTAACACGTTTAGAAAATGAGGCAAAAAATGGATAATTTAAAGAAATTCTATGATAAATACAGTGTTTATGTAACACGCCCTCGTTTAGAAATTGCGACGGTAGTAGTCATAGTCCTTTGTGCAATTTTTGTATTTGTAGGGAATATGCCAAAGCAAGGGGTTTTAAAACTGGATGGTGACTCAATTGTCTACGATGGGAGCATCGTTCGTGGAAAGATGAACGGTCAAGGAACAATGACCTTTTCAAATGGCGACACCTACACTGGACAATTTAAAAATGGGGCATTCAATGGCAAAGGTACCTACCAAGCAAAGGATGGCTGGGTTTATGAAGGTGATTTTGTTAACGGCCAAGCTGAAGGAAAAGGAAAACTAACTACTGAGCAAGAAGTTGTCTATGAAGGCGACTTTAAACAAGGGCTCTTCCAACAAGCGCAATAACCTCCTAAAAAGGAGGTCTTTTATCAGGAAGATAAGAAAGCGCTTCCTTGAATTTTGCGTTAAAAACATCATAAAAAAGATTGTGAAATAAAATAATTTCAAAAATATTTTCACAAAGATTGATGAAAGAGTGCATAAAAACAAGAGTTTGAGAAAAAAATCACAATAAGATGAAAATTCTTTGTGAAATATCTATGAAACTGTTTACAAAGTATAAAAAAAGAGTTATAATAAACTTGTGAAAAATTTAACAAAGGGTTTAACCCTTGAAGGCTATGGAGGAAAATATGGCTGATAAAAAAACTATGACACCTGAAGAAAAGAAACTTGCTGCTGAAAAGCATGTAGATGGATTAGTGCAGAAAGCTTTAGTTGCGCTTGAGGAAATGCGCAAATTGAATCAAGAGCAAGTTGACTATATCGTGGCAAAAGCATCTGTTGCTGCCCTTGATGCGCATGGAATTCTTGCTCAACACGCAGTTGAAGAAACTGGTCGTGGTGTATTTGAAGATAAAGCGACAAAAAATCTATTTGCCTGCGAACACGTAGTGAACAATATGCGTGGAGTTAAAACAGCTGGAGTTATCGAAGATGATCCAATTACAGGTTTGACGAAGATTGCGGAGCCAGTTGGAGTTATTTGTGGTATCACTCCAACAACAAACCCAACTTCAACAGCAATTTTCAAATCCTTGATTGCTTTGAAGACACGCAACCCAATCGTTTTCGCCTTCCACCCATCAGCTCAAGAATCTTCTGCTCATGCTGCACAAATCGTTCGTGATGCAGCCATAGCAGCCGGTGCACCTGAAAACTGTGTTCAATGGATTACAGAGCCATCTATGGAAGCAACTGGAGCGCTTATGAACCACGAAGGTGTTGCGACTATCCTCGCAACTGGTGGGAATGCCATGGTTAAAGCTGCATACTCATGTGGTAAACCAGCTCTTGGGGTAGGTGCCGGAAACGTTCCTGCTTATGTAGAAAAATCTGCTGACCTCCGTCAAGCTGCTCATGACATCGTTATGTCTAAATCATTCGATAACGGTATGGTCTGTGCGTCAGAGCAAGCGGTTATCATTGATAAAGAAGTGTATGACGAATTTGTAGAAGAATTCAAATCATACCATACTTACTTTGTAAACAAGAAAGAAAAAGCGCTTCTTGAAGAATTCTGTTTCGGCGTGAAAGCAAACAGCAAAAACTGTGCAGGTGCTAAACTAAACGCAAACATCGTTGGTAAACCAGCAGCATGGATTGCTGAACAAGCTGGATTCTCTGTTCCAGAAGGAACAAATATCTTGGCTGCAGAATGTGCAGAAGTAGGACCAAAAGAACCATTAACTCGTGAAAAATTATCACCAGTTATTGCAGTTCTTAAAGCTGAAGATACTGAAGATGGTCTTAAAAAAGCTCGTCAAATGGTTGAGTTCAATGGACTTGGTCACTCAGCAGCTATCCATACAAAAGACGAAGAACTTGCTAAACGTTTTGGTACAGAAATCAAAGCAATGCGTATTATCTGGAACTCTCCATCTACTTTCGGTGGTATCGGTGACGTATACAATGCCTTCATTCCATCATTGACACTTGGATGTGGTTCTTATGGACACAACTCAGTCGGTGATAATGTGAGTGCAATCAACCTTCTAAACATCAAGAAAGTAGGGAAACGTAGAAATAATATGCAATGGTTTAAAGTTCCTTCAAAAATTTACTTCGAACGCAATTCTATCCAATACCTTCAAACCTGTGAAGATATTGAACGCGTTATGATCGTCACAGACAAATCTATCGAAAAACTCGGTTTCGTTCAACGCATTATCGACCAATTGAACAAACGTAGCAACCGTGTAACTGTCGAAGTCTTCTCAGATGTTGAACCAGATCCAGATATCACAACTGTAGAACGTGGTGCTGAAGTGATGAAAGCATTTGAACCAGACACAATCATCGCACTTGGTGGTGGTTCTCCAATGGATGCGGCTAAAGTAATGTGGCTCTTCTACGAACAACCACAAATCGACTTCCGTGACTTGGTTCAAAAATTCATGGATATTCGTAAACGTGCCTTCCGCTTCCCATCACTTGGTAAGAAAGCGAAGTACATCGGTATTCCAACAACTTCAGGTACAGGTTCAGAAGTAACACCATTTGCCGTTATCTCTGATAAGAAAAACAACCGCAAATACCCATTGGCTGACTACTCATTGACACCAACTATTGCCATTGTTGACCCTGCTTTGGTTGAGTCAGTTCCTGACTTTATCGCTGCAGATACAGGTATGGACGTCTTGACTCACGCGACTGAAGCTTACACTTCAAACTTTGCTAACGACTATACAGACGGTATCGCTCTTCAAACAATCAAACTTGTCTTCGAATGGTTAGAAAAATCTGTTAAAACAGCTGACCCAGAAGCTCGTGAAAAAATGCATAATGCTTCTACAATGGCTGGTATGGCCTTCGCCAACGCCTTCCTTGGTATGAGCCACTCAATGGCCCACAAGATTGGTGGTGTTCACCATACTGTTCACGGCCGTACAAATGCAATCTTGCTTCCATACGTTATCCGTTACAACGGAACTCGTCCATCTAAGACTACTACATGGCCTAAATACAACTACTGGAAAGCTGATGAAAAATTCCAAGACATCGCGAAAATGCTTGGTTTGCCTCATTCAACTCCAGAAGAAGCAGTTGAAGCATACGCTAAAGCTGTTTACGACCTTGGTGTTGCAGTAGGTATTAAGATGAACTTCAAGGATCAAGGAATCGATGAAAAAGCTTGGAAAGATAGCTTGCATGAAATTGCCTTGCTTGCATACGAAGACCAATGTTCACCTGCTAACCCACGCTTGCCAATGGTAGCTGACATGGAAGAAATCATGGCAGATGCTTACTATGGTTATGCAGAACGTCCAGGACGTCGTAAATAATAGATTATCAGCCAGAGGCAGGAGGAATCCTGTCTCTTTTTTGTAATTCTTTTTGCGAAATGGTATAATAATCGTATATATTCATTTGAAAATCAAATCTTTTATAATCGTGTGAGGGAGAAATGTAAGAGATGAATGAGCTAGGGGAAAAGGTAAGGCTTCTTAGAGAGGAGAAAGGACTAAGTCGTCCAGTTTTTTGTGGGGATGAGTCCGAACTATCAGTTCGTCAGTTGGTGCGCATTGAAAAAGGAGAATTTCGTCCTACTATAAAAACGCTAGAATATATTGCAGATAGGTTAGACATTCCCTCCTATGTCTTGATGCCAGACTATAAGGAATTACCTAAACGTTATCAAGAATTAAAGTACTTTCTTCTTCATCATCCTGACTATGGAGACAAAGAGTTACAGGAACAGAAGGAAGAATATTTTGATGAGATTTTTGAATGTTTTTATGATGATCTGCCACGTGATGAGAAGGTGATAGTGGATTGTCTTCAAGCTATAGATGAGGTGAGAGCGACTGATAATGAACAGTATGGACTGGCGCTTGTAGATGAGTCTTTGGACGAACTTTGTAATCAAAGCGAGTTTTCATTTTCAGACCTTTTGAAAATTCGATTGTATTTTTTATGTAGTTATTTAGAAAATATAAAAAAAGGACAGTTATCTATTAACGAGCAGACGAAACTTCAATCAATGTTTCAAAAGGTTTGTGATAAAGTAGAGAAAAGTAGTGCCGAAGATTTATTTCTAGTTCGAGATGTATTGTTTGCCGGCTTAGGTAGTTGTGAACTGCTTAACAACCTAGAGTTATTTAAGTTGGCTGCGAAAAAACTCAATTGGATTGCTGAAAAAACACGAGATTTTCAAAAACAACCGATTGTCTTGATGGTGGAGTGGAAATATTATATTCAGATAGATTATGATACAGCCAAACAAAAGTATGAAGAAGCAAAAATGATGGCGAGAATGTTTGGTAATGAGCAGTTAATCGTTAGTTTAGATAATGAATGGGCTGAGGACCTAGAAAGATATTGTTAAAGGGTTTATAGGAGTGACATTTCTGTCATTGGTGAAATGTCACTTTTTTGTTACAATGAATTTGTAAATAAATAAGAAGGGGATTTGCTATGGTTAAGATGTTGTTTTTTCTACTTATCACTGGTGGGTAGTGGGTCTGAGTTTAGAGGTTTGATATGCTAGAATTTGAAAGAATAAACAATGTTTTATTGACTGGCATGTCAGAAGTAGGAGATGTATTGCTCATTCGACAAACGCTATCAAATCTTATTCAAGTAGAAATAAGAGTTAACGGCTATTTATTGGATTTGATTACAATAAAACCCCAAAAGTTAAGAATTTATCCTTTGGTAGGCATTAAAAAAATGCACTTATTCTGGTTCAAGAAGTAAGTGTAGGACTTGATATGACGTTGGAGAGTAATAGAACATTTAGAGATTTTGATTTTTTTAGAAAATTAAAATAGAAATTTAAAAAGGGGAAAGAATATATGTGGCGTTGGGTATGGAAAATAGTAAAATGGGTTTTGATTAATTTGATATGGGAAACTATCTGGGGCTGGGTTAAACAATGGTTTAGTTAAGAACAGATAATAACTAATTTCTATTTGAAATTATTAGAATGATCATAATTGAATAAAAAAATAATTGATAGTTATGTCTCGGTTTGAAAATGGGCATTCTCAAAAAGATTATAGACATAACTATCAACTATTTTAATTGTAATATAAAAGGAGAAAAAATGAAAGTAGAAAACGTTTCGTATAGGGTAGATAATCGTATACTGTTTGATAATATTTCTTTTGATACTTCAAATTCAGGGCTTACACTGATCACTGGTAAAAATGGTGCAGGGAAGTCAACATTATTAAAAGTATTACTAGGAATTGTTCAACCATATTCTGGCTCATTGATTTCGAACGAAAAGGTTAGCTATGTTCCAGATTCTTCGGACAACTATTTCATCGGTTTATCTCCTAATTTACTATTCGAATTTTTACAGAAACAATTTTTTATTGAAACAAATTTGTTTGAAAAACGATTAAGAGAATTACGAGAACAATTTTATTTGAATGAGAAATTGATGACGCAAACAATTCAATCATTGTCATTAGGAGAAAAGAAAAAAGTAATGCTTATAGCAGCATTCGTATTGGATTCGGATTTGTATGTTATGGATGAGCCTTTATCGGGATTAGATCAAGTTTCGGTTGGAAATCTGGTGCAGTTGATTGAGCAAAAGATAAATCTAGGTAAAAACTTCATTGTTGTGAGCCACGAGAGGCAGGAAATTTTACCGACAGTTGATCAGATTATTTCTTTGTAAAGGAAAGTTGTATGGAAAAGTTTTATTATTCTATTACTCTGTTATTCCTATCCCGACAGGGATATTGGAACGATTCGAATAATGTCAAGGAATTATCGCTAATTCAATTGACCTACAAATATTTTTTATCTTCTATTGCCTTGATTTTTATATTTTTGTTGGCTAAACAAGAAATTTATAATCTATTGAAAGAAAATCAAATTTGGGGTATCCTATCATACTTTGAATTAGCAACAATACTTGTTCCTGCGATTCTGTTATTAGGCATAATTTATGAAAATATTTATGTTTTAAAAACTAAAACAGAGAGTACAATGAGGATATTTTTTAATATCACAGGGAGAGAATTTTGGAAGATAGTATTTTTTAAGAATTTAATTCTAGTTTCGCCCATCTTAGTAGTTGTTTTTTTCTATAATATTTTTTTAGGACTATTTTCATGTTTACTTATTTTTTACTTAATAGCATATTTTATATACCGAAGATTAGGTATGTTAGGTCGAGATCTAAACAATCATTCAACATGTCATATTTACTGTCTGTCGTTGATAGTTTAACAATGTTTAAAGCTATTACCGTACCTATCTTTTCAACATTTATTTTTATGTTTATGTGGTTGGTTTTACCAGATTTTTTAGGAATTGATACCTCAAATAAAGTGATGATATTGAATACAGCTTTATTCTCAGGGACAGTATTTTTTAGTAATAAAGGAATAAATTTCTATTTTCTCGCTTTAAACAAAGATTTTCCTTATCTGAAGGCTGTAGGAATCAATCTAAATAAATTTATAAAAAAAAGAATTTGGTCTTTAAATGTTATTAGTATTTTATTTCCTGCTACTCCTCTATATCTCTTTCTAAATTATTTGGGGTATAGTTTGATAGATATCTTCTTATTTCTTTTCGGAATTTCTCTAGCGTATTTTTTATGTCAAGGAATACAAATGGTAGAGGTGTTACTATTTCGAAAATATCATTTTCGAGATGCGAAAGAACTGGAAGCTTTTTCGATTCCTATGAATATGAGAATTAAGATATATTTTATGCGCTTTATACCAATTATAGTTTGCTTATTATTCAATCAGATTAAGTTATTTGGTTTATGGAGTTTAATCTTGTTAAATTTAATTTATATTAGTATTGTTTATTATAGTTTGTATCGTTATACGATATCACAAGTAATTAAAGGAGATGCCCATGTCCATTTTATCCATTAAAAATATTTCAAAATTTTACGCCTTGGATGGTAATAATCAAGAACAGGCTTTAAGGAATATAAACCTGCAGATTGAAGAAGGGAAAATTACTGCGATTTATGGTCCGTCAGGCTGTGGCAAAACCAGTCTACTCAATATCATCAGCGGTTTAGATAGGGAGTACGAGGGAGTTTTGGAATTTAAAGGAGCCTCACTCCGTGAGCTATCAGAGATTGAACTAACTCAATTTCGCAAAGATAATATTGGATTTGTCTTTCAAAACTTCAATCTTATTCCCCACCAGTCTGTTTTGGACAATGTCAAGTTGCCTCTCTATGTCAAAGATTTATCGGATAAGGAAATGACAAGAATAGCGCAAGAGCAACTAGTCAGTTTAGGAATGGAACCTTTTATGGCTAAGAATGTCAAGCAACTTTCTGGTGGTCAAAAGCAACGTGTAGCCATTGCACGTGCTCTGGTCAATCAACCGGATATGATTGTGGCTGATGAGCCAACAGGGTCTCTGGATTCTCAATCTCAAGAAATAGTATTAGAAGTATTTAAAAGTTTGGCCAAATCTGGGAAAACCGTACTGATTGTGACTCATAACCCAGAAGTAGCTGAATATGCAGATGTAATTATCAAAATGAAGGATGGTGAAGTCGTTGAAGAAGTCAAAAAATAAAGGATTATCCTTTAAAAATAAATTCAAACTTTCTTTAAGTAACTTTATGGAAAGAAAGTGGCGTAATTTGTTGATTGCGGTAGCAACTTCAATCGGTTTTGTAGGCGTACTGATTTCTTTTGGTCTGGGAAATGCTCTGATTTCTATGATTGATGAAAATACAAACGGAGGGAAGCTCCCTTCCCAAGTTCAGATTGCACTGAATTCCAGTGCTGCTGGAAGAGGTTTTTTGAACCAAGATGATAAAAACTATATCACGGATACAGTCGGAAAAGAGTCTATTAAATATTTAGAAAGTCCTTTTAGCATGAGCATGTCAAAGATTAGCATAGACGGACAAGAAGTAGACTTTAGTCAAACCATGCCTTCTTATGCTCAGGTTGTGAGTTTATATGAGGATACAAGTATCTCTGTTAGTAGTAACGAGGAAAACAAAGTATTAGCGGGCTCTATTTACACTGATGCGAAAGAACAGGGATTGACGATTCCGATGAGTCTACTGAAAAATTGGAATGAACAAACAGGGAAAAATCTGACAGCTAGTGATGTTATAGGCAAAACAGTATTGGCAAGCATTGTAGAAAATGGTGCTGAAGGTAGCAAGACTTCTCAATTTCAAACTCAGATTGTACGTGTGATCAATGATGAAGATGACATGGAGGACAGTAACAGTTTTATGTCATCCTATCAAATGGAATCTATTTTGAAAGAAGCTGGATTTACAAAGACTGTATCTTATTTTATTTTGGAACTCAAAGATCCATCTCAGACAAAAGCAGTAACAGAAGAATTGCAGAAAAACAAGAAGTATACAGTTCTTTCTCAACAGGCAGTTCTTGATATTGTGATTACCTTTATTCGTGTTATTCAGGGTCTCTTGATAGTACTTTCTTCTCAAGCTATTTTGGTATCCGCTGTTATGATAGGCATTATTATCTACATCAATATTATGCAACGTTCTAAGGAAATAGGTGTTATGAAGGCGGTTGGTTATCAAAATAATGATGTGAAAGGTATCTTTATCTATGAAGCTATTTGGATTGTAGGGATTGCTTTGTTTATGGCATTTTTGATTGCACAAGGGCTTGGAAGTTTGGCGAATGTAGCTGTGAATCATTTCTACCCGTCTATTTCTAAAGTTTTTGAATTAAACTTCCTCTCTATTTTTAGCACTCTAGTTTTTGCCGTACTACTTGCTTATATTTCAGCCTACTTTCCAGCCCGTAAGATTAGTAAAATGGATCCGGTAGAATCTTTACGCTATGAATAAGCGCAAAAAGAAACTAGCATAGAAAATCAAGGCCAGCGCTTGCAATTTAGCTTAAATAGTTATATAATAAAAACGTTGAAAGGTGATTTGTAGTGATTCAAGTTACTCTTTTCACAATAAAATTTTCATGATTTTCATAAGGAGGAAATCACTAATGGTAGTTAAAGTTGGTATTAACGGTTTCGGACGTATCGGTCGTCTTGCTTTCCGCCGTATCCAAAACGTAGAAGGTGTTGAAGTTACTCGCATCAACGACCTTACAGATCCAGTTATGCTTGCACACTTGTTGAAATACGATA
>ERZ773057.1085-NODE-1085-length-10793-cov-11.460980_pt1 | contig 10793 bp, 8 predicted proteins | sample MGYA00580629_ERZ773057 | MGnify/ENA primary metagenome ERZ773057 (study PRJEB29015, sample SAMEA2738143) | human oral metagenome | biome: human oral; feature: human-associated habitat; material: saliva | place: China | collected 2163 ...
GCGGGATAACGGTTTTTACTTCCTCGCGCGCTCGGAAAAACCGTCACCCCGCTGTATCGAGTCCAGTCGAAGAAAGGGAACGGCGAACCATTTTTCGCCCGCCGCTGTCGCCGAACTCAGACAGGTTCCCACCGCCGGTGGGTACCAGCCTCCGGCCCTCTTATCGCAGGTCGCGGGCAGTCTGTTTCTCAGCTCGCGGCTGAACCTCACCCCTCAAAAAGTCGAAAATACCCCAAGAGATGGCCGTAACCTCCGTTCAAACGGTCACGAACACTTGGGGCGAGGGGCTAAAATATAGGAGGTGGAGTGCGAATCAGAAGCCTCCAAACACGAGTCACGGAGAGGTGGTCATGACCACTACTACTAATCCCAAGGCACCCAAGGGGTTCTTTGCTGGCATCAGCGGGATTAAGTCCGGCGTCGCGAACATCATCGACGCTGGCAAAACCTTCAAGTCCCTCGGCCCCAGCCAGGTCAAGGACGAGATCCAGATTGCAAAGCACGAGCTGAAGACCAAGGGCATTGCCGTTGGTAAGGGCGCAGCTTTCTTCGGCGTTGCCGCCGTCTTCGGTCTCTTCCTCATCATCGCCCTGGTTGCCGCCGCAATTCTCGGTCTCGGCACCGTCATGCCGTACTGGGCATCGGCACTGATTTTTGCCCTCATCTTCCTGATCGTCGTGGCCATCTGCGCGCTGGTCGGCCTCAAGAAGGTCAAGGCGCAGCTACCCTTCAAGCCCGAATCCGCAATCTTCGGTCTGCTCTTCGACCTCGGCGTGCTCAAGGAAGGCACCGCCATGTCCGCTGAGCGCCTGAAGAAGGAACAGGCAGAGCGTGCCGCTCAGAAGGCTAAGGAAGCCGAAGAGGCTGCAGAACGCGCCCGCAAGGAAGCCGAAGAACGCAAGGCACGCGGCGAGGAAGAGCCCAAGCCGCCGACCTTCGAAGAGCTCAAGCAGCGCACCGCAGAGCGTCGCCAGCACCTGGCCGCCCTGCGCGACGACCTGCAGTCCTACACCGGCGACGTTCAGGCCAACACCCAGCAGGCTCTGGACGCTCTCAAGGCAGTGCCCTCCGAGGTTGCCGCAGGTGCAGCAGCAACCGGCCGCGGCCTGGCAGAGAACGTGCGCAAGCCCGAGGTTCTGCAGGCTCGCTGGAAGTCCTTCGCAGCACTGGGCGCATCCATCGCGACCGTCCTGCACTTCCTCAACCGCCTGGTCCGCCGCTAAGCGAATTACCGCCCACGCGCGACCACCGGTCGAGTAACACAACGCCCCGACAGGCCCCGCCCGTCGGGGCGTTGTCGTGCCCAGAGAAACCCGCAACCTGCCTCCGCGGGGGCGGTAGTTACCTTTTTGGGGTAATTCCCAGGGGCCAACCCGCCCCGCAGGTCGGATAACGCGGCGAGTCCCCGGTAGAATGGACAAATGTCGTGCACCACAGGATGCCCCCTCCGCGCGCGGCGACCACAGGCAGATACGGCACACAGGAACGGTTCCGGCGATAGCCGCCACCCACCCCAGTCACCGACACACTACACCCGATGAGGAGCCCCGTCATGGACCAGGCAAAGACGATTCTGATTGGCGCAGAGACCTACCCGCCGGATATTAACGGTGCGGCACAATTCGGGCACCGCCTCGCAAACGCCATGCTCAAGCGAGGCCACTCCGTGCACGTGGTAGCCGCCAGTCCCATCCCCGGCCCCAGCTACCGCACCGAGGTCGAGGGCGGCATCATCGAGCACCGTCTGCGCTCGCACCTGCCCCCGACCCACGAGACCAACCGCATCTGCGTGCCCTGGGAGATCTGGTCCGAGGTCGGCGCAATCCTCGACGAGGTGCGCCCCGACGTCGTGCACGTGCAGTGCCACTACATCATCGGCCGAGCCCTCATCTTCCAGGCGAAGCGCCGCGGTATTCGCGTCATCGCAACCAACCACTTCATGCCCGCCAACCTGGACCCGTTCCTGCCCTTCCCCGCACCCGTCAAGCGTCTGATTGACCACTGCACCTGGAAGGACATGCGCTTCTGCTTCGCTCGTACCGCCGTGGTCACGACCCCCACCCAGATTGGTGCCGATGCAATGCGCGACCTGGGCCACTTTACCCGCCCCGTCATGCCCGTCTCGAACGGTATCGAAATTAGCGACTACGAGCTGGCCGCGGGTACGGATATCGGCAAGGTCCCCGGCGAGCTGCGCATCGCCTTCGTGGGCCGCCTGGCCGAGGAGAAGAACGTGGACGTTCTCATCGAGGCCTTCTCGATGCTGCCCGACTCGTACGACCACGTGGTGCTGGATATCTCCGGCGACGGCGAGCTGCGCGAGGCCCTCGAGCAGAAGGCGCACGACTGCGGAGTGGCCGACCGCGTGATTTTCCGCGGTTTCGTGCCCGACGATCAGCTTCCCGAGGTCTACCAGATGGCCGACATCTTCTGCCAGCCCGGCACCGCAGAGCTGCAGTCCCTGGTCTCGCTGGAAGCAATGAGCGCCTCCACCCCGGTGGTTCTCGCTAACGCCCTGGCCCTGCCCCACCTGGTCGAGCAGGGCGTCAACGGCTACCTCTTCGAGCCGAATAACGCGAAGGACCTGGCGGAGAAGCTGGAGGCAATCATCTCCCTGCCCGCTGAGGAGCGCGAGCAGATGGGCCGCGAATCTCGCCGCATCGTGGGCTTCCACAGCGCGGAGAACACCTGGCGTACCTTCGAGGAGCTCTACGTGAGCGACGCGCCCTACGAGCGTTACCTGGCTTCCCGTCGCTAACGGTCCCGAACGGTTCGGAGCTCCCGGAGCGGCCCGTTCCCAGCCCGCTTCGTCGTGGTCGGCGAGCGGGGGAGCGGAGCGCCGAGGACCGGATTGCAATGTTTTTCACTCTGGGAGTGCCTTCGGGTACCCTAGAAGATGGTGCGCTCGCGAGATAATAGGCGATGCCTGCACCGGATGGGGAGTTAGCTCAGCCGGTTAGAGCAGGGGACTCATAATCCCTTGGTCGCGGGTTCGAGCCCCGCACTCCCTACGGCCCCGTCCGTCGACTTCACCCACTTGTCGACGGGCGGGGCTTTCTGCGTCTGAGATATAGGATGCTCGTATCGGTAGGCGTTGAGGTAACCTCCCCAGTCACGCCCTAGGTTTAGATAAATGACCGCGCGGAGAGCGCACCTGCGGTTGATAAGGTACTGTGGAAGAGTCTCATGTAAAGAGAGACCGTGATTGCACCTTGGGTACGGAAGATACCGGTAGGCTCGCATCATTGACAGACACACCATACGAGAGGATCTCAATGTCAGAGAACACTCCCTACAACCCGCAGCAGGGCGATTCTGCCGCAGCGGGCTACGGCTACGATGCTGGAGCCCGACCCGTGCAGGATGCTTCGCTGGCGGGCCAGACCGCGCAGGCAGCTCAGCCGGCGCAGCCCACCCAGCCGGCTCAGCAGGGTGCCCCCGCCCAGGGCGCGCAGCCTCAGCAGCCCGCCGGCCAGCCGATTCCGCCGGTCCAGGGCCAGGCCTACCCGGAGGCTCAGCCCGGTCAGCCCGCGCAGGCGGTCTACGCACCCGCCGCGCCGAACCCCTTCGTGACGGCTCTGCGTGCAAGCTGGGATGCGTTCCTGGAGGTCTTCGCCGGCAAGCCCGGCCCCGCACAGTCCCGTCTGGCCGCCTCCGGCCTGTGGGGTTGGGCTATCCCCAGCCTTCTGCAGACCATTATCTCGGCGTTCTTCCTCACCCAGCTGTCGCTGGGCTTCGTGAAGTTCGCATTGCGTGATGCCTACGCCCTGGTGGCTTACAAGATTACCTTCGGTCAGGTCTTCCTTGCCTTCCTGGTGTTCCTCGTGGTTTCTGCCGTGGTGCTGATTCTGCGCGGCGTGCAGATTCTGCTGACCGCACGCATCGGTAAGGTTCCGGCGAACTTCTCGTCCTCGATGCAGGTAGTGGCGGTTTCGTGCCTGCCCCTAATCCCCACGTACATTCTTCTGAGCCTGGTGGCTCTCTTCATGCGCGGTGTCAGCAGCAACGAGGGCTTCGGGTTCATCTTTGTGCTGCTGGGCCTGGTGATGTCCTTCGCAGTGTTCTCGGGTGAGGCACTCATCTACCTGGGTCTGAACCGTCTGGGCCGCTTCGCTAAGTCTCCGGTCATCATGCACGCGCTGCTGAGCACCGCGTGGGTGCTCGCCGTGATGGTTGTGTACTTCATTACCTTCCGCATGCTCAACTAAGGAAACCCGTATGCAGACTCTGACTTATTCCGTTCAGCGCGGCTCCCGCCAGCGCTGGATGCTCCTGGCCGTTCTGCTGACCATTGCGGCCCTGATTCTGAGCGCCTGCGGTGCGAAGATTGAGACCCAGCTTGGCCTCGAAAGCGCCGATAAGGGTGTTCGCACCATGCAGGTTTCCTTCGACCTCAAGGACAACCAGGACAAGATCAAGGGCGGCACCCAGGCTCTGGACGCCTCCCTCCGCAAGCACCTGCCTAGCGGCCTTGAGTACGGCGGTATCCAGTCCGAGGGCGACAAGGCCCGCGCGACCTTCACCCTGCCCTTCTCGTCGATTGACGAGTACCGCTCCAAGGTGGCCAGCATCCTGAAGGCTTCCGGCACCGATACCGAACCGCAGATTAGCATCATCAACTCCAACCAGGGCCTGGTGCAGGGCATCCAGGTGAAGGAGAACTTCACCTCGAAGGAGCTGCTGGGCTGGGTTCCGGAGGCCCTCGTGGTCGACGGTGTGATTGAGTCCTCGCGTAAGAGCAACGTGTTCAGCAGCGACGGCGACACCACCGTGAAGTTCGGCGATAAGGAAGTGAAGAACTCCGGCGGTTCCACTATTTCCGCTAAGGACGTGCAGGACCGCGGCTTCAAGGGCGTTCTGATTCAGGCGTCCGAGAAGGATGGCGGCTACGATGTCGTGATTTCCTTCATCGCTAAGGAAATTATGAGCTCCGAGACTTCCTCTGCGGTCGACGCATTCCTGAACCAGGTCAAGCCCGACGGTGCTGAGCTGAAGAAGGGCCTGGACGCTTCCGAGGCAAAGAGCTACGCTCCCTCCGCTTCGACGAACGCCGCCAAGGAAGAGATTGGTCGCACCATGACCTTCCACGCCTCCTCCTCGCAGGACCTGAGCGATAAGATCAAGAAGGTGCTCGGCGCAAGCACCACCGACCTGACCTTCACTCGCGACGTGACCGAGGAATCCCACGTCTTCAAGGTTGAGAAGACCGTCTCCGGCACCCTGGATTGCTCCCTGCTGTGCTCCCCGGAGGGCTACGGCGTTGCCCTCTCGCTGAAGAACAGCGATGGTGACAGCTACAGCAGTGCATCTTCCAGCTCTTCGAGCTCCTCCAGTTCTTCGTCCAGCACCTCGAACAAGACGATGCCCACCTTCACCCTCGTCTCTTCGAAGACCGTGACGATGAAGAACGTGAAGATGGCGACCTCCCTGGGTCTGGACGGCTCGATGGAGGCACGCATCCTCTACTCCTTCCCCACGAGCGACATCGCCGGTGCTGAGCAGAAGCTCAAGGACTCCCTGGCCGGTGGCGGCGATGACGAGACCGAGGTTCGTCAGGACGGCGACTCCACCATCGTGAGCGTGAAGATTCGTGGCAAGGACCAGGACGAGTTCAACCAGCGTCTGGGCTCCTACCTGAACGGCTCGAAGATCACCGTGACTCGCGAGGGCGGTTACCACCCCTTCGGCTCCGACTACACGGTGCGCCCCGAGGTCAACCCGGCTTCGAAGATGGGTAGTAGCTACTACCAGGTACCCTTCGAGTTCACCTTCAAGGCCCCGGCCTTCTCCTCGCTGGATCAGCAGAAGGTGCGCACCGCGAACCCCCGATACGTGGAGGCGGGCATTGAGTTCACCGTCAACGGCAGCGAACTGAGCATGAAGAGCAATCGCGGCGTGTTCGCGACTCGCGACCTGCAGATTCCGGCTTCCGGCCTGAGCATGACCGACCTGATTGTGAACGGCATTATCCTGGCTCTGGTTCTGGCCGGCCTGATTCTGCTGTTCCTCTTCCGCAAGAAGATTGCGGCCGCCCGCGCGAAGGGCCGTGAGCGTCGTGAGGCAACCGCCGCCGCTTACGCTGCGACCGCTCCCGCCGCGGCCGGTGCTGCTGGCGCAGCCTATGGCGCCGCTCAGGGTTACGCCGCTCCTGCTCAGGGTGCTCCGGCCCAGGATGCATACCAGCAGCAGACGGCCTACCCGGCACAGGGCGGTTACCAGCCGCAGCAGGGTGCCGCTTACGCTGCCGGGGACGACTCGCCCACGCAGGTCTTCAGCCCCCAGACCGTAGCCCAGCCCGGTGCGGCCCAGCCCGCGCAGGGCGAGGCCGACCCGACGGTTGCCATGCCCGCTCAGGCTCCCGCTCAGGATGCTCCGCAGCAGCCTGCTCAGCCGCAGTACGGTCAGCAACAGCCTGCTCAGCCGGCCCAGCCGACCCAGTTCGGCGATGCTGACGGCGACGTGCTCCAGTAGGTAGCGACCAACCTCAGGGCGTAGCTTCCCACCGGGAACGTAGCCCAACTTGGGGTTTGTGGCCCGTTGTCTCCCAAAGGGAGACGACGGGCCATCGCTGTATCCAGCAGCCTGCGGGAGTCTTTCAATCCCCAGAGGGGGGGGAGAGCATCACCGCGGCCGGGGCTAGTACCCGCCCGGTACCGGAAGCAAAATACTGGGATCTTGCGAACCCAGCAGGCTCATGGGGTTCACGTATTCGGCCTCGCGCCCGCTACCGTCCCCGCGGGCGCCTCCCTGACGCACGCCCCAGTACAGGCACGGGACGGAGCATCGCCGGTAGGGGCGCTCGCCGTTCTCGCCAGCGCTCTCCGGGGCGGCAACGGTGCCGACGGCATCCCCGGCCGTTACCTCGGTGCCGACCGGGAGCGCCTCATCCATGGGCTCGAAGGTGCTGCGCCGACCGTCCGGATGGGCGATGACCAGCACTTTTCGGTTGACGACCGTACCGCTGAACACCACTCTTCCCGGCGCCGGCGCGTAGACGTGCCGGTCGCGGTCGGGCACGGCCAGATCCACCCCGCGGTGCCCGGCGCTCCAGCGCTGGGCGGGTTTCTCGAAGGGGTGGATGACCCGCGGAGCGGAGTCCGCGGTGGGGGAGCGGTAGCGTGTGCGGCCGGCGACGAGCTCAACGGCGTGCGGACCTGCACCGCCCGCAGCGTGGAGGCCCGGCGCCTCCGTTACCGAGGCGGCAACGGCCTCGGCTACCTCAGCATCCGTTTCGTTCATATAGCTCTGGCTGCCCGCACCCAGCAGGCAGCAGGCCAGGAGGGCAAGGCATCGTAGCGCTCGCTCTAGGGTCTTCAATGCGGTCTTCATAGATCGAGCTCATCATGTATCCGATGGAGCCGCCACACCGCGTCAAGAAATGTGGATAAACCCGCCGGTTTCGGTAGAAAATCCTGGATCCACAGTGCCGCTCAACACAGCGGAACGGCCGGGAAGGGCGTTAAGCCTCTTCTTGCGGATTAATCGCAAAAAATACGGTACAATTTCGTATTGCAGTGCGCCTGCGCGGATATTCTCTCCCTCGAGGGGAGCCCGTGGGGCATCACTGACGACGCGCGGCGTGAGCGGCACCCCTAGAAAAGGGGGGCCGATAAGGGACCTTCGGTCCACCCATCCGGGTGGTTAGGGCCTGAGCTGAACGGGCAACCGTGAACGCTAATCGCCGCCAGGAGAAACTGATAACTACTATGCGCGCGTTGGGCTGGCCCGAATGGGAGGTCCGCGCGGCACCACAAAGGAGACGACATGCCCGTCGTAACTATGCGTGAAATGCTGGATTCCGGCGTTCACTTCGGTCACCAGACCCGCCGTTGGAACCCCAAGATGAAGCGCTTCATCCTGACCGAGCGCAACGGCATCTACATCATCGACCTGCAGCAGTCCCTCGCCTTCATCGACAAGGCATACGAGGCTGTTAAGTCGACCGTCGCACACGGTGGCAACATCCTGTTCGTCGGCACCAAGAAGCAGGCTCAGGAAGTTATCGCTGAGCAGGCAACCCGCGTGAACATGCCCTACGTGAACCACCGCTGGCTCGGTGGTATGCTGACCAACTTCAGCACCATCTCCAAGAGCATCGAGCGCATGAAGGAACTCGAGCAGATTGACTTCGACGATGTGGCAGGCTCTCGCTACACCAAGAAGGAACTGCTCCTGATGCGTCGCGAATTTGAGAAGCTCGAGAAGACCCTCGGCGGTATCCGCAACCTGACCAAGGTTCCCTCCCTCCTGTGGGTTGTTGACACCAAGAAGGAGCACCTGGCAGTTAACGAGGCTCAGAAGCTGGGCATCCCCGTTGTTGCTATCCTCGACACCAACTGCGACCCCGACGAAGTTGCTTTCCCGATCCCCGGTAACGACGACGCTATCCGCTCCGTCAACCTGCTGACCCGCGTGATTGCTGACGCTGTTGCAGCCGGCCTGATCGAGCGCAACGCTAAGAAGAACGGCAAGACCGAAGCAGCTGAGGAGCCCATGGCAGCTTGGGAGCGCGAGCTCCTGGAGCAGCACGAGGCTGCAAAGGCTGAAGAGGCCGCTAAGTAAGCTTTCTTAGCCCACTAAGCTTTATGCTTTGTGGCCCCCGCCCGCGGGGGCCACGTTCGGACGGCGCCCGCCCTGACCTGGGCGCGGCGCCGTCCGCCATAGTACCACCGGGAAATTTCCCGATTATTACAGCAACACAAGGAGTTCACAATGGCGAACTACACCGCAGCAGACATCAAGGCACTGCGCGAGAAGACCGGCGCAGGTATGCTCGACGTCAAGAAGGCTCTGGACGAGGCAAACGGCGACCAGCAGAAGGCTGCCGAGATCATCCGCGTTAAGGGTCTGAAGGGCATCACCAAGCGCGAGGGCCGCGCAACCGCTGAGGGCCTGGTGGCTGCACGCGTCGAGAACGGCGTTGGCTACATGGTTGAGGTCAACTCCGAGACCGACTTCGTGGCAAAGTCCGACCCCTTCATCGCTTTCGGCCAGAACGTGCTCGAGGCCGCTATTGCCGCAGACGCTTCCACCCTGGAAGAGCTGAAGGCTGCAACCTACGAGGGCAAGACCGTTGAGGAGCTGACCACCGACGCTGGCGCACTGCTGGGCGAGAAGATCGTTGTCCGCCGCATTGCACGCGTTGAGGGCGAGAACGTTGCAGTGTACCTGCACAAGACCTCCAAGGACCTGCCCGCACAGGTTGGCGTTCTGCTGGCTGTCTCCGGTGAGAACACCGACGAGATCGCACACGACGTTGCAGTCCACATTGCTGCAATGAGCCCCAAGTACCTGGACTCCGAGTCCATCCCCGCCGATCAGGTTGAGACCGAGAAGCGCGTTGCTCGCGAGACCGCAATCGCCGAGGGCAAGCCCGAGAAGATTCTGGACAAGATCGTTGAGGGTCGCCTGAAGGGCTTCTTCAAGGAGAACACCCTGCTGGATCAGGACTTCGCAAAGGACTCCAAGAAGTCTGTTGCACAGGTCCTGTCCGAGGCTGGCGCAACCGCAACCGCATTCGCACGTTTCCGCGTGGGTGCATAAGGAACGACGTCACGTTCTGCGTCTAAACCGATTCGCTTCGATAAGGGGCGAAAACTGAGGTTTGGATTATAACGTTGAGCCGGGTAGTCACCAGTGGTGGCTACCCGGCTTTGCTGTATCCTTGATAGGGACCGGGCGGCCTAAACCCGCCCTCATAACTCTTCGAATAAAAGCCACTGGAGGAACCATGACTGAAGCGAATCCCCGCCCGATGCACCGTGATGATACCGGCCGCCGCCGCGTGCTGCTCAAGCTCTCCGGTGAGGTTTTTGGCGGCGGTGAAGTTGGCATCTCTACCGAGGTGGTTCGCAGCATCGCCAAGCAGATTGCCGCAACCGTCGGCGAGGTTGAGACCTCCATCGTGATCGGTGGCGGCAACTTCTTCCGTGGCGCAGAGCTCTCGCAGGCCGGCATGGACCGCTCCCGCGCGGACTACATGGGCATGCTCGGCACCGTCATGAACTCCCTGGCCCTGCAGGACTTCCTGGAGCAGGAGGGTATCGATACCCGCGTTCAGTCCGCCATCACCATGCCGCAGGTTGCAGAGACCTACATTCCTCGCCGCGCCATCCGCCACATGCAGAAGGACCGCGTCGTGATTTTCGGTGCCGGCGCGGGTCTGCCCTACTTCTCCACCGATACCGTGGCCGCCCAGCGCGCCCTGGAAATCCACGCCGACGAGGTGCTGGTCGCCAAGAACGGTGTGGACGGCATCTACACCGCTGACCCTAACAAGGACCCCAACGCTGAGCGCCTGTACAACCTCACCTACGACGAGGCAATGCAGCGCAACATCCGCGTGCTGGACCAGACCGCGTTCTCCCTGTGCCGCGACAACAACGTGACGATGCGCGTGTTCGGCATGCAGGGCGAGGGTAACGTGACCCGCGCAATCCTGGGCGAGAAGATGGGTACCCTCGTCACCCGCTAGGGGCGCATCCGGCCCGCCAAACCGCGCTTTCGGGCGCGCAATAACGTCACGGTACCGAGCGGGTAGAGCCTAACTCGCCCTGCCCGCCGGTACCGTCTAAACTGATAGAAACCACGGCGTTCACCATCTTTCGTACGTGTTCATGCCTCCTCCGCATATTTGGGGTCTGACGCCCCGGAGTGCGTGCGGCAGAGAAACGGGAGGGTGAGGAACGCGCCCCACCGACAATTCTGCACCCCAGAATTACGACTAAGGAGATCCTTCCGTGATCGAAGAAATCCTTGCCGAAGCCGGCGAGAAGATGGAAAAGACCATCGAA
>ERZ773057.1086-NODE-1086-length-10785-cov-4.465051_pt1 | contig 10785 bp, 13 predicted proteins | sample MGYA00580629_ERZ773057 | MGnify/ENA primary metagenome ERZ773057 (study PRJEB29015, sample SAMEA2738143) | human oral metagenome | biome: human oral; feature: human-associated habitat; material: saliva | place: China | collected 2163 ...
TTGCTGACTACTCATTCTCAAGATACTTTTCCACAAGAAAAAAGCCTTGTTGCCAAGGCTTTAGATTGAGGACAAAGGCTTTTACTTGAGATCTTCCTTGGGTGATAGCGGACGCCAGTGAACTTCTTCGAAGTTCCATGGCTAATTTTTGAGCCTAAAGTCTCAAAAATTCCGAACGCCTGAAATCCCAATCTTTCAGGCGTTTTTATCACGGCGTAAAGTCTCAGTATAGCCTCACACCATTTGAAGACTATGGAATGTTATCATTTTTTCTCTATTCTTTATTATTTCCAAAATAGTTGTTCAATTTTTATTATATTATCTACAACTTTCTCAGGACTTTCTGATAAATCATTATCAATCCAAAAAGAAATAATGGTTTCAAAAGATGCAGAGAAGGCTTTTATCACAATTTCATCTGAAATCTTCGTATTTTTCTTGATCTTTTCTCTAATAGTTTTGTTGTTATTTATTAAATCGCAAATTAGTTGTTGAACTTTATCTTTAAATTGAACGTGAGGTGCTTTTGAAATTGCTTTAAAATGTTTATAGTCATTTTTTATTAATAGTAGATCCTTTAAAAGCATGTCCTCTTTATCTAAATTTCCTTGAGCTAAAATCTCCCAAAATCTTTGCATCGTCTCTGTTCCGATAGAGTATGCTAAATCATCCTTATCAAGAAAATGTTGATAAAATGTTCCCCTACTAACATTTGCTCTCTGAGTTATATTTCCAATGGTTATTTTTGAGTACTCCATTTCAAGTAGGAGGTCTATCAAAGCAGACTTGAGGTTAGTAACGCTATTAGTCTTTCTTTTCTTTGTCATTTTTTCCTTAATTAAACATATTGTTTGATGTTGTCATGGTCAATATATGGGTATTATTATATTCTTTTTATGTGAATTATAAAAGTTAAAAAAGACTGTTTTATGTTCACTAAGATAATTGATGCATCATTAATCATTTAACAAAATAATTAATGAAGGGAATAGAATTTAATGACAAAATCAAGAAAAATTCTAGGATTTATAGGGCTAGTTTTAGCAATGTTTATGGGAGCTTTAGATGCAACGATTGTTAATATCGCCCTACCAAATATTATGGAAGACTTACATACAGGATTAACTGATACAAGTTGGGTAGCAACAATCTATGTTATAGCAATGTCTGTATTTATTATTACCGTTTCAAAACTCGCTGATATCTACGGTAGAAAATTGGTTATGCTAATTGGTGTAGTCATATTTGGTATTTTCTCATTCGCCTGCATGATGGCTGATTCATTATTACTCTTAATTATTTTTAGGTTCTTCCAAGGAATTGGAGGTGCCATATTAACTCCAATTGTTCTCCCCATGGGAATTGAACTATTGGGGAAAGAGAATACCAGCCGTATTACTGCTATTATGGGGGCCTTCAGTGCCTTAGCTGCAGCGGGAGGGCCAGTAATTGGTGGTTTAATTGTCCATTGGACAACATATCATTGGATTTTTGGTATTAATGTTCCAATCGCCATTATTGCATTTTTGATGATCCTAGTGGGAACAAAAGAATCATATGATTTAACAATTTCAAAGAATATTGACTGGCTAGGTATTATTTTTCTTACTTGTACTTTAGGTGGACTTATATTTGGTTTATTAGAAGGTCACGAGTATGGTTGGGGTTCACAAACCATCATAGCTAGTTTTATTATTAGTGTTGTTGGCCTATTTTTCCTTTTTTTAACCGAAAGAAGAGTAAAATCACCTATCATTGACTTAAAATTATTCAAGGAAAGTACGTTTACATCTTCAAGTCTTATTTATATGATTTTTGGATTTGCAATTATCGTACCTTCATTAATCTTAAACTATTTCTTGCAAAATGTTCGCAACTATTCTGCTTTGCATTCAGCATATCTTATTATTCCTACTTCTTTAGCTATCGTAATAGGTATGCTGTTAGCAACTAAGATGTACCAAAAAATTAGTGCAAGATTGCTCATTAGTATCGGTTTAGTTATTACAGCAGGTGGATTATTTATGCTTAGTCTTATTCAGTATAATACCTCACAAAGCATCATTGTTTGTTGTAATGTAATTATTGGTTTAGGACTAGGATTTATGGCAATGTCCTTAACATCATCAGTAAAATATTTACCAATTAATAAGGCTGGAATTGGGTCAGGTATCGTTAACGCTTCTAGATATGTTGGACAGGCCATTGGTATGGCTCTCCTCGTTACCATTTTAAATAGTAATGTCAATATTGCTAAAACACAAATTAAGGAAACAGCGTATAACCAAATTGAAAAACGGGTTTTATCAACAGACGTAAAAAAAGTTGCTAAGAAGGAAATTGCAAAAACCTTCGATACGACTAAGAATAGTAATAGTATTTCAACCAAACAAAGTAATATGGTCGATACAATCAAAACAGCTGCTCAAAAAACAGATAATCTTCCAGAACCTAAAAAGGGGAGCAATTATAGAAAGATTTATGAGGCGAATCAGTTATTGATCAATGGAGTTGAAACTGTTAGTTCAAGTGTCTCTCAGTTATCAAGCAGTTTAAAAACTATATCTGGAGGCCAAGCTAAAGTTGGTACAGCGATTAAATTATTAGCTCAAAAGGATGAATTATCATCTGCTCTTAAAGTCATTGTCAATGAAAAAAATAATCAGTTAAGCAGGGCATTTGATAATGTATTTATTGTAGGAGCAATCATTGTATTGATATGTACTCCGTCAGCTCTGATGACAGAAAAGCGAAAAGTTGAATAACTAAATTATTTTATAATAGGAAAAGCCAGTCTAAACTTTAGGCTGGCTCAAAATGAAGACAAGGTCCTCAGAAGTTATACTTCTGGGAATTTTTCTTGCTTTTTATGAACTTGTTCCTAAAGACCATTTTCTAAGAAAAGTCGAGGAAACGATTGATTTCTCTTTTATTTATGATCTTGTCGAAGATAGTTATTCCTCGGATAATGGTCGCCCTAGTCTAGACCCCGTTTTATTAGTTAAAATTCCGTTGATTCAATGTTTTTATGGCATTCGTTCTATGCGCCAAACCATTAAAGATATTGAGGTGAATACGGCTTACCGTTGGTTTCTTGGCTTATCTCTGGACGATAAGGTACCACATTTTACAACTTACGGTAAGAATATAAAAAAGACAAACATCAAAAACGATGTTTGTCTTCATTCTGATTTTATGAAAATAAAATTGAACATCTCGTATTTGAATGAATTTCAATATATGCTTAATATCAATGTTTCCCCACGTTTTCAGAAAGAAATATTTCATCTAATTTGAGTAACTTTCAATTGAGTGGTGTGAATTTTACCCTAAAAATACACGAATTGAGCTAGATTTTACCAAAAAGTTCACACCACTATTTAGATGATTTTTTATTTTGCCTATTTTTACCTATGGTCTTACCCACGACAAAAATTATAGAGCCAAAAAACCCTAGTCACACATTTGAACTAGGGTTTTACGTTGCTTTGATTAACAAGGTTACCAAATCTTTCAGAATTACATTTTCTATTTTATAGAAAAATATTAATAATAAATTATGTAAATTCAATCTAATTTCTATAAGTTTGCTCCCATTTTTTCATTTCTTCAACGATACTTCTTAGAGCAATACCTTTTTTTGTCATTTTATATTCAACCTGTGGAGGCGATGTCGGTAAAACTTTTCTTGATAAAATACCTTCTTGCTCGAAATCATGTAACCGTTGAGCTAATATTCTAGGATTAATACCTTCTACACTACGCAAAAGACTACCATAATGTATATTACCATCAATAATTTCAGATAAAATCTCAAGAGTAAATTTACCCTTTAGTAAATTCAAGACCTTTCTTGCTGGACAAATTGATTTTTTCAAAGGTTGCATCTTGCAAGTCTCCATTCATTTCCTCCTTTTTTGATAGTTACTATACTTTTTTTCCCTTCTTGTTTCATAAATAATTACATGATAAGTTAATTGTATCACTTGAAGGGAGAAATTACTATGGATATTACAACTAAGTTTGACCGTATCAAAGATATTCTCGGTTGCGCTGATGGAAGATACTTTAGTACTGGACATACTCAAGTAAAATATTTTCAGAAAGTTAAACATATTGCTTTTGATTGATAAATAAAAATTAGTTTGGTGAAATAACGGAGGAAGCTTGATGAAAAAAACAAATACAAAAGCGCCAGCTTATCTACTTTTTATTCTTTCGCTAGGATACATTATGGCGGTCCTAGATACAACCGGAGTGGTTCTTGCAGTTCCTCATATTGAAAAAGCTATGAGCGTCTCATTAGAGCAATCCATTTGGATTATTAACGCCTATACACTAGCTTTAGGGTCTTTGCTCCTACTTTCAGGAAATTTAACAACAAAATATGGTGCTAAACGAATTTTATTAATTGGAATGACAATTTTTACACTTGCCTCGTTAGGATGCTCTTTTTCACCAAATATTGAAACATTAATTATACTTAGATTCATTCAAGGTTTCGGTGCTTCGTTGTTCATGCCAAGTTCATTAGCACTTTTATTCATTTCATACCCCGATTCTACTAAAAGAGCACGTATGTTAGGAATCTGGACAGCAATTATTTCTGTTGCAACCGGTACTGGTTCTTTTATTGGTGGACTAATTATTAACTACTTCGGATGGAGGGGTATTTTCTTAGTCAATATTCCATTTGGAATTTTGACAGTAATTTCAATATTACTTCTCGTGAAAAATAATATTGCCAATCTAAAGACCAGAATTGACATCTTTAGTAATATATTTCTGGTTACAACTATCGGAAGTCTAGTTATTTACCTTGTTGAAGGGAATCAATATGGTTATAGTAACTCAAATCTTTTATTGTTTCTTCTCCTATTTATATTATTTGCTATTGGTTTAGTAGTCCACGATAAAAAAAGTAAAGCACCTATTGTTCCCCACCAACTATTAAAAAATGCTAAGTTTATTGTCTCTAATCTGTTAGGTTTAGTAGTTAACATTTCATTATATGGTATTGTTTTGGTGCTAGGACTTTATTTTCAAACTTATTTAAACCTTTCCTCAATGGTTTCTGGACTCCTCATTCTACCAGGAATGATTGTCTTAATTATTGGTAATTTATTTTACGCACGTGCTGTAAAACGATTTTCCGTGGGAAGCCTCGCTACTGTCTCAATTATTTTTGCCATTGTAGGAGCAGCAGGAATTTTTGGAATTGGAGTTCTTTTTCATGAAATTCAACTATACATCCTAATTCCTTTATTTTCTTTAATGAGTCTAGGTATCGGAGTGTTAACTCCAGCAACTACAACCATTCTTATGGAAGCTGCTGGTCAAGAATTATCTGGAATTGCTGGTGCAACTCTAAACGCTAACAAACAGATTGGTGGACTTTTTGGTACAACAATTATGGGGATTGTAACTACTAATTTATCCCATGATTGGAATATAGTCATCGTTGTCGCATTTTTGGTTAACGTGATAATGTATATTGCTACTTGGTTAATTGCTAGTCGTTACCTTTATGGAAAAGAATAAAACTAAACAGAACGCAATCAATTTAAAAGTTGATTGCGTTTTATATTATTTCTCAGCACAATTACTCCAATCATCATAATTTGCTTGATAAATAACTCAATTACTTTTGTCGCAAAGATTGTAAAATACCAACCAACTCATAATCTTCATGAAACTGTGAAAAATGCATAAGCGTTAGTTCATATGATAAATTAGATAACACTCGTCGTGTTACTTGGCTACCCTCAATATTGATTAAACTTCCCAAAAGAAAACCGTCATCATAATGAACTAGGCTACTATCAATTGCAATATCTCTTTTGAGTAGCTCTTCACTCATATCCTGAACCTCGCTAGCAATCGTTTCACTAGTCAAGTCTTTTAAATCTTTTACTAACTGATAAGTAGTATAGATTGTATTTGATATATAATTAATGGCTTTTATTAGCTGTATTTCTGAAAATTACCATAAGTAGCTAAACATTTCTTTGCTCTCTGCCCTATAGCTTGCTTACTAAGAGTTTCAAAAAACTCAAAAAAACAGCTTCAAGGTAATTTCTTTATAAATTTATCTTTTCAAATCGAATAGCATCAAGTTCTTTGTCTGATTGGTCTTTATATAACGCAATCAGATTGTCGATTTTCTTCTGAATATCTTTTTCATATTTTAGAGTAATGAGGTCTATTTTATCCTCGTCAGACATAGTATTGTTACTTTCCAATTCCAATGCTTGATTGAGTTGCTCTTTCATATAAGTTTTTTGTTCTACCTCTCGCTGAAATTTTGAGTAATTAAAAAGACTTTGTAACAGCAATTCTTCTTCTGCCATACGAGCATACTGAAAATCATTTGCCAAACGTTCCAAATGCTCTGCCCACTTTAAATCCCCCTTTTTTTCTCCAAATTCACTATAAGGAAAAAGTTCATCCACATCTATTTTTAGAGCTTTCGCAATATCTTCTAGGCGCTCCCAACTTGGTTCGGTAGTGCCTTTTTCATAGTTAATAATTGTTTGTTTAGTTACACCTAGAATTTTTCCCAATTCTTTTTGGGTCATTCCTGCTTTTAAACGGGCAGATTTAATATCAAGCTCCCCCGCTCGTAAGACATTGGCATAGTTATATAAAGCTGGCATTGGATTTCACACTTTCTATTTAGGTAAAATTATTTTTTACTTTTTTGGTTGACTGGTAAAAATATGTTTTGTATAATGAAAATAATCGATAGGTAAAATAATTATTTACCTCTTGATTATATAATATTTTACCTCGAGAGTAAATGGAAGGAGGCTAAAATGACACACTTTTACGATTATCCCCAAACGGTTGAATTGGTTAATGGTTTGAACTCTGTCTCAACTTTAAAGAAATGGCGCTTAAAGATTGAACGCTTAACAGGACATACCTTTGAAGAAAGCCGAGTACGAACAGGCAAACGTTCTTACAGTAAGGTTACTCTCTTTACTGATAGTGACATTGAGCAGTTGCAACAGGTCGCCTATTTAAAAGGCAATTTGGGACTAGAGAAAGCCATTCTCAAAGTCTATCAGCCAACCCGTGCCTCACCTGTTCCCTTGACTAAACAAGTAAAGGGACTATCTGTTCAAGTGTCTCAACTGAACAATCAGGTTGAGGGACTAACCAGAGATAATCAAGTTCTAACCTTGCGCCAAACCGCACTGGAAAAGCGCATAGAGGTCTTAGAACACCCTAAGAAGCGAACACTCTTTGGCAAGTGAGCACGGTACAGCACCAACGCTGTGGGCGAGTGGTCAACACGGTAGCCCACAAGGCGGTCGGGGCTTGAAACGGGCGAGACTTGCCACTAAAATAAGTGCCCCACTACTAATAGGGGGTACGAACGTACACGAAAGTAGGGCTAACCCCTTGATACGTCTGGGGTTAAAGCCAATCAGTTGAAGTTTTCGCTGAAATCCCTTGGGAGAGTAAGGTTCAAAGCTAATTCTGCGTACGTTTAGAAAAGATAACTACTTTAAAAAACACAAAGGAGAATATAATGACAAACTTAACACTAACTGACACAACACTTAAACTTGGCGAATTGAACCTTGATAAAAGTCAATTCATGCTTCCTAAAAAAGTAGTGGTACTTTCTGCTCGTATGAGTTATAAGTATCAAGAGGTAAACGGCGAACAAGTCCGAACAGACGAACCATCCAAACTAGTTTGTAGCGTTCAAGATGCGGATAAAATCAAAGTGTTAAAAGAAATGAACATTGCCATTGAAGAACTCAAAGCGATTACGCTTGAAATTCATGACAACCTCGACAAAATCACTAAACTGGCAGAAAACGACGGTTTACTTGATAAGACCGTTGAACTCGTCAATCCTCAAGTCCGTCTCATGTGGAACATGACTCGTAGCAACTGGTCTGGTGTAAAACTAGTGGCAAATGACCTTAAAATGACTGGTGACTAAGCATGGACAACAGCGTAAGGATTGACTACTTCGCTGTAACCGTTAAAGATGTTTCACCAGAGGAGGTATTAGAAGAGATACTCCTTATTCCCCAAGACCAATTTGCACTGAATGCTTGGGGAATAAATAAGTATCAACGCCACTATGCCTGTTCAGACATCAAAGTTTACTTTAACCAAGCCTTAGATAATATGGGGGTCTATCTGGAACTAAAAGGACAAGGCTGTCGCCAATATGAGGAATTTATGGCGGGTAACGCTAACAACTGGGTAGCTCTAGTCACACGCCTTTACCGCTATCAGGTTAACTTTACCCGAATTGATATTGCTAATGACATCTACGATAATGCCTTATCGGTTCAAACTCTCTATGCTTACTGTAAACGGGGCTTGTGTATCACCAGAGCCCAACACATGGACTATCACGAGCGGTCAGTCCTTGAAACAGGGGAACGGATTGGCGAGACCGTCACCATAGGCGCACGAGGAAGCCAGCAATGGTGTGTTTACAACAAACTCATGGAACAAACAGGCAAAGGTAAGATTGTTGATAAGATAAGTGATTGGGTCAGGGCGGAGCTCCGTTGTTGGCAAGGCAAAGCCAATATTATCGCCCAGCAAATAGTTCTTAAAAGACCTCTGACAGCCATTTACTTTGAGGCAATCAACGGACACTACCGCTTTGTCAGACCTAATGACAGGGATACCAACAAACGCAGACGTCAACCTGTTAAATGGTGGCTGGACTACCTCCAGACGGAAACTAAAACACGATTGAGTATTGAACGCACCAAGCCAACACTTAGACAATCGGAACAATGGACGGAAAAACAAGTCTCAAAGACCTTAGCCAAGCTCTATGTGGCTAAGTACGAGGCAACCACACTTGAAGAAGCTAACCAATTTCTCCAAGACCTCTTAAAATTGGGACTATCGAAATTTACTAACAGCGATGAAAAGGAGATTGACCAATATGTCCGTGAACACCAGAGTTCCGGGACTTGGGGCATACAAAAAGACGACTTGCCGTAAACAAATCGCCTTAGAAATAATATCTACTAACATTATATCATGAAAGGACAAAAGAGGCTATGCAAGTGATTTTACCAGACGAACAAATTCATCAGCTACAACTGTTAATTAGCCGACTTATAGAAAATGAAATAAAAAATAAATTGGATAGTAACAACATTGAAAGTCCATTCTTGAACAAGCAACAAGCTTGTAAGTATCTAGGAATTGCCAATAATACGCTTGATTCTTGGATAAAAAAGGGATTACCAGTTATTCGAGTTGGAAAAACTGTCCGCTTTGATAAAACCGAACTTAATTACTGGTTACAAAATCAGTAGCATTCTAACCGTGGTCTGATATAATGAAGCCACGGTATTTTTCTAGCTCAATTCAAAAAAGGAGAATACTATGTCAATTACAAAAACTAAAAACGGAACTTATCGCTTACGTATCTATGTCCCAGAAGAAGTCAAATCCTCATTGGGAATTAATAAAAAAGTGATTGAAAAACGTTTCAAACTAAGGAGTGAGGCTAAAAAATACGAACTTGAATTACAAAACAAGATTGATAAAATTTTAAGCGGAGAATCAACCTCATTGGAAACAAATGGCTCAATCCTCTTTTCCGATTTTTATCACAATGTTTGGTGGGAATCCTATAAAGCAGGTCAAACAACATCTACCACAAAACCACCTTCACAAGCTACTATTGACGGTACCGAAATTGTCTTTAGAAAACATATCCTACCCTTGCTTGGTAATTATTCCATTGATTTTCTCAATCAAAATAAACAGGTTATCTTGAACCTTTTGACACAAAAGGCAGAAGAATATGCAAACTTTAAAGTCATTAGAAGTTACGTTAATTCTATTTTTGATTGGGCTGAGGAATTGGAATATATCGAAACTAATCGTCTCTCTAAAACAATTAGCCGTATTAAGGCAACTAAAAAAATTAAACTACAAGAGAGTAAAAATGATGAAGATTTATATCTGTCACAATCAGAACTTCAAGCATGGTTCACCGCTTTTGAAGAAGATTTAGAAAACGACAAGCTACTATTCAAAGATTATGTGTTATTCTATACAACTTTTTTCTTAGGAGATAGGAAATCCGAAAGTTACGCTTTGCAATGGAAACACATTAACCTAAAGAAACAAGAAATTCAGTTAGTGAAAGCCTTGGACAAGTATAAAAATCCAAAATCAACTAAGGGAAATAAAAGGACAACTTTCCATATTCCTATTGAACTAACTGATTTACTCTGTGCTTGGAAAAAACAACAAAAATTGGAATTGGCAAAATTCAATATTATCCAATCTGATGAACAGTATGTTTTTACTTATATTGATACAAAAGGGAATGTTAATAGTCCCTTACACGCTGATTATCTTAATAATAAGATGAAGTCAGTCGAACGCCGTCATAAGGAACTAACACACGCCACACCTCATAAATTACGTCATACGGGTGCAACTCTTGCCAAACAATTTGGCACATCACTAGAGGACATTTCAGAAGCTCTAACACATAGCGATACTCTCACAACTAAGACCTATGTTAACACTTCAAATGTCATACCAATGGCTGTTGGTGAAATTGCCTACCGTAACCTTAAAAAGTAATGGTGTGAATTTGGTGTGAAAAGTGGTGTGAATTTTGCTAAAAAAACATCAAAAAACACCCCATGGTGTGAACCATGAAGTGTTGATAAATGCTGTATTGTAGCCGTTTCTTAACGTTTAGAGAACTGGCTAGCTTTACGAGCTTTCTTAAGACCTGGTTTCTTACGTTCAACCATACGTGCATCA
>ERZ773057.1088-NODE-1088-length-10759-cov-3.246357_pt1 | contig 10759 bp, 8 predicted proteins | sample MGYA00580629_ERZ773057 | MGnify/ENA primary metagenome ERZ773057 (study PRJEB29015, sample SAMEA2738143) | human oral metagenome | biome: human oral; feature: human-associated habitat; material: saliva | place: China | collected 2163 ...
CTGATTGCAGCCGTTTTCGGCAATATAGTCCGACAACATGGCAACCTGATTGCAGAAACGGCGCACTTTGCCGTGGCAGGCATACAGCATTTCAATGGGTTCGGCAAAAGTAACGCTTTTGGTTTCAAACGGATTCATGGTTTTGAAGTTTTATTCTTAAATTAATGTTTCCAGATTATAACAAAACAGCCTGCGCAAGGCAGGCTGTCTGTTTTCGAGCTTGAGGCGGATTAGTCAACCAAAGTAACTTTACCGTTCATCAAAGCACCGTGACCTGGGAAGGTACAAGCGAATTTGTATTCGCCGCCGACCAATTTAGCAGGATCCAGAGTCAAGGAAGCTTCTTCGCCGCCGCCAACCAGTTTGGTGTGGGCAACAACGCGTGCATCGTCAGGTTTCACGTAGTCGGTTGCAGCAGCGCCGGCACCGTCTTTGAAAATACCGTCCATGTCTTCGGCTTTACCGATGACGATGTTGTGACCCATGCTTTCTTTAGGTTGGGTACCAGTGTGTTTCAAAGTGATGGTGAATTCTTTACAAGCTTTGCTTACTTGGATTTCTTTAGTGTTGAACTGCATAGCGTCGTTGGCTTCAACAGTAGTCGCGCAGTTGCCGGCAGCAGGAGCGGCAGCAGCGTCGGCTGGAGCAGCTTCAGAAGCAGGAGCTGCATCAGCAGGTGCAGTAGTTTCTGCAGGAGCAGCTTCAGAAGCAGCGGAAGCAGCAGGTGCTTCAGCAGGTTTTGCAGCTTCTTGAGAGCATGCAGCCAAGCCGATAACGGCAGCGGAAATCAGAGCCAGATAAGCTTTCATTGATGTATCTCCTAATGATGAGAGTCTTGTTAAGTTCTATTAATAGAACCCGCGCGAATATATTAACAAAGGCAAATGCCAAACTTAAACTTATTCACGCAGAGTGATAAGAAATTCAGGCGTTATTTTGCTACAAACTTCACACGAAATCAAAGTTTCAGGCCAAGTTTACATCAGTTTACCTAAAAGAAAACAGTTACTGTTTAGGTCGTATTTCTTTAGTATTAGATACTATCGGTCAAATGAAATAAGTTTTAACATTTATTAACTATAATCTCATTCGGCATGATTTTAGCGGCTGTGCTTGCGTACCAATTCTGCCAATGCCGCTGCCAATTCGGGATGCCTGCCTTCCAATTTGGCCGCCGCTTCATCGAAACTGTCTAAAGCTGCCTCGCTCAATCGCAAGCTGTTGGTTTTCGGCTGAGTAGGTGGCTTGGGGACTACCCTGACCACTACTTCCCGTATTCCATCATGCAATGCTTGCAACTTGGGCAACATGGCAGGCAGGATCATTTTCAAACGCGAAGCAGCCATATTGTTGGCTGCCAGCAAAACCAGTCTTCCGTCTTCAATACAGGCCGTCTGAAAATGCGGATGCAGGTTGGCCGGCAAAACCGTTTTGATTTTTGCATCCAATTTCCGCCATTGTTGCGATTGTTGCAACAAGCCCGCCAATAAGCGGTCGCGCTTGCCCAATTGTGCTAAATCCATATATTTCAGACGGCCTTTCAGTAAATTAACCAAACAATTACAATTGAAATACAGCAAAACCGCCTTTATTTCAAACAGCATTACCGCGTTATACAAGCGCTTGTGTTAAAATCCCAATTTCGCCCACTATTATATCAAGGCGCAGGAATTATTCATGCTGACAAACATTGCTAAGAAAATCTTCGGCAGCCGCAACGACCGCCTGCTGAAACAATATCGTAAATCCGTTGCTAAAATCAATGCACTCGAAGAACAGATGAAAGCGTTGAGCGACGCAGATTTACAGGCCAAAACCGCCGAATTCAAACAACGCCTCGCTGACGGACAAACGCTAGATGATATTTTGGTTGAAGCCTTTGCCGTCTGCCGCGAGGCATCCCGCCGCGTATTGGGCATGCGCCACTTCGATGTACAGCTGATCGGCGGTATGGTCCTGCACCATGGCAAAATCGCCGAAATGCGTACAGGTGAAGGTAAGACATTGGTGGCCACCCTTGCCGTTTACCTGAATGCATTGTCAGGAAAAGGTGTACACGTCGTTACCGTCAACGACTACCTTGCCTCCCGTGACGCGGGCATTATGGAGCCGTTGTACAATTTCTTAGGCTTGAGCGTCGGCGTGATCGTAGCCGATTTGCAACCTTTCGAACGCCAAACCGCTTACGGTGCCGACATTACTTACGGCACCAACAACGAATTCGGCTTCGACTACCTGCGCGACAATATGGTTACCGACCAATACGACAAAGTTCAGCGCGAATTGAATTTTGCCGTAGTGGACGAAGTGGACTCCATTCTGATCGACGAAGCGCGTACGCCGCTGATTATTTCCGGCCAGGCAGATGACAACATCCAGCTCTACCGCGTAATGGATGCCGTTCCGGCCCACCTTATCCGCCAAGAAACCGAAGAAGGCGAAGGCGATTACTGGGTGGACGAAAAAGCACACCAAGTTATTCTGAGCGAAGCCGGTCACGAACACGCCGAGCAAATCCTGACCCAAATGGGCTTATTGCAGGAAAACGATTCGCTCTACTCTGCCGCCAATATTTCCCTGATGCACCACCTCATGGCTGCATTGCGCGCGCACACCCTGTTCCACAAAGACCAACATTATGTTATTCAAGACGGCGAAATCGTGATTGTGGACGAATTCACAGGCCGCCTGATGGCCGGCCGCCGTTGGTCCGAAGGCTTGCACCAAGCCGTTGAAGCCAAAGAAGGCGTAGAAATCAAACGCGAAAACCAAACGCTTGCATCTATTACTTTCCAAAACTACTTCCGCCTGTACAGTAAACTGTCCGGTATGACCGGTACGGCCGACACCGAAGCCTTCGAGTTCCAAAGCATTTACAACCTCGAAACCGTCATCATCCCGACCAACCGTCCGGTACAACGCAAAGACTTCAACGACCAAATCTTCCGCTCAGCTGAAGAAAAATTTGAAGCCGTTGTCAAAGACATTGCCGAATGCCACAAAAACGGTCAACCGGTTTTGGTCGGTACAACCAGCATCGAAAACTCCGAACTGGTTTCCCGCTTGTTACACGAAGCAGGTCTGCCGCATAACGTTCTGAACGCCAAAGAACACGAGCGCGAGGCATTGATTGTGGCCCAAGCCGGTAAAGTCGGCGCAATTACCGTTGCCACCAACATGGCAGGCCGCGGTACCGATATTGTCTTGGGTGGTAACCTCAAACATCAAATCGAAGCCATCCATGCCGATGAAACCCTGAGCGAACAGCAAAAACAAGCGCAAATTTCCGCCCTTGAAAGCGGTTGGCAAGCTGAACACGACCAAGTTGTGGCCGCAGGCGGTTTGCACATTATCGGTACCGAACGCCATGAAAGCCGCCGTATCGACAACCAGTTGCGCGGTCGTGCCGGCCGTCAGGGCGACCCCGGCTCCAGCCGTTTCTATCTGTCGTTTGAAGATCCATTGCTGCGTCTGTTTGCACTCGACCGTGCCGCCGCCATCCTCAACCGCCTGGCACCTGAGCGCGGCGTTGCCATCGAACACGGCCTGCTGACCCGTCAAATCGAAGGCGCGCAACGTAAAGTCGAAGGCCGCAACTTCGATATGCGTAAACAGGTTTTGGAATACGATGACGTTGCCAATGACCAACGTAAAGTAATTTACCATCAACGTAACGAAATCCTGACCAGCAAAGACGTCAGCGATTTGACCCGCGAAATCCGCGCCGACGTTATCAGTGACTTGGTTGATTACCACATCCCACCTGACAGCATGGAAGAGCAATGGGACATTCCGGCACTGGAGCACCAACTTGCCGCTGATTTCCGCCTCCATGTCGATATTAAAGGCTGGCTGAAAGAAGAAAGCACTTTGGACAACCAAGACATTAAAGAACGTCTCATCAAACGCATCGAAGACGAATACGCTGAAAAAGTCGAATTGGTCGGCAAACAAGCCATGTCGGATTTCGAACGCAACGTTATGCTGCAAGTTATCGACAACCAATGGCGCGAGCACCTCGCCGCTATGGACTACTTGCGCCAAGGTATCCATCTGCGCAGCTATGCTCAGAAAAATCCAAAACAGGAATACAAACGCGAAGCTTTCGCCATGTTTGAAAACCTGTGGCGCGGTATCAAACAAAACATTGCCGCTTTGCTGACCGCCGTTCAAATCGAGCGCAACAGCGAATACGACCACACTGCCGCACAAAGCGTCAGCGATGTTCAAACCGTCCACTCCGATGCGCCTGATATGGAAGAATTGCTCGGCCAATCGCAAACCGATTTGGTTACCGAAGCATTCGACCCTGACGGCACAGACTTCAGCCCTGAAGCGCTTGCACAAAACGGCCTGATTGTTCACCGCAACGATCCTTGCCCTTGCGGCAGTGGCCTGAAATACAAACAGTGCCACGGTAAATTGAACTAAGCAGTCATCTCAAAAGGCCGTCTGAACAGATGTGACAACGAAGTCAAAGATTCTCGTTTCACCGTTCAGACGGCCTGAGAATTATCCAAACAAGCAAAAAATTTCCAAACCCAATTTCAAAAGAGTATCCCTATGGCAGGCAACACCTTCGGACAAATCTTTACCGTTACCACTTTCGGCGAAAGCCACGGTGCAGGCTTGGGCTGCATCATTGACGGCTGTCCGCCCGGATTAGAATTGAGCGAAGCGGATATCCAGCTTGACCTTGACCGCCGCAAACCCGGCACCAGCCGCCACGTTACCCAGCGCCGCGAAGCCGACCAAGTCGAAATCCTCTCCGGCGTATTCGAAGGCAAAACCACCGGTACACCCATTGCCCTCCTAATCCGCAATACCGACCAACGCAGCAAAGACTATGGCAATATCGCCACCAGCTTCCGCCCCGGACATGCCGATTACACCTACTGGCACAAATACGGTACACGCGACTATCGCGGCGGCGGTAGAAGTTCCGCCCGCGAAACCGCTGCCCGCGTTGCCGCCGGAGCAGTTGCAAAAAAATGGCTGAAAGAAAAATTCGGTACTGAAATTACCGCCTACGTTACCCAAGTCGGTGAAAAAGAAATCCATTTTGAAGGTTACGAATATATTTCCCAAAATCCTTTTTTTGCAGCAAACCAAAGCCAAATTGAGGACTTGGAAAACTATATGGACAGCGTGCGCAAATCATTGGATTCTGTCGGCGCAAAACTTCATATCGAAGCAGCCAACGTCCCTGTCGGCTTAGGCGAACCAGTTTTTGACCGCCTCGATGCAGAAATTGCCTATGCCATGATGGGCATCAATGCCGTCAAAGGCGTGGAAATCGGCGCAGGTTTTGATAGCGTAACTCAACGCGGCAGCGAGCACGGCGACGAGCTCACGCCTCAAGGCTTTCTATCCAACCACTCAGGCGGCATCTTGGGTGGCATCAGCACCGGACAAAACATTCATGTAAATATTGCCATCAAACCGACCAGTTCCATCGCCACACCGCGCCGCAGTATTGATATAGAGGGCAACCCTGTCGAACTTGCCACACACGGCCGCCACGACCCCTGCGTCGGATTACGCGCCGCTCCGATTGCAGAAGCCATGCTGGCATTGGTCTTGATCGACCACGCCTTACGCCATCGTGCGCAAAATGCTGATGTTCAAGTTAATACACCGGACATTGTCAAACTGGGACAATAACCGTTTATTTCTGAATATTCTCAGAAAAATTTAGCCAAATCACAGTCTTTATACTACAATAGCACCTTATTGCCGTATGACGAAAATACGGATTTATATTAGAGGAATACAACCGCAATGGCACAAGAAACCGCTTTGGGCGCTGCGCTGAAATCTGCCGTCCAAACCATGAGCAAGAAAAAACAGACAGACATGATTGCCGACCACATTTACGGCAAATATGATGTATTCAAACGATTCAAACCGTTGGCCGTCGGTATCGACCAAGACTTGGTTGCCGCCCTACCCCAATACGACCCTGCACTGATTGCACGCGTACTGGCCAACCACTGCCGCCGTCCGCGCTATCTGAAAGCCCTAGCTCGTGGCGGCAAACGTTTTGACTTGAACAACCGCTTCAAAGGCGAAGTCAGCGCAGAAGAACAAACCATCGCCCAACAGCACCCAGCCGTTCAACAGGCATTGGCTGCACAAGCCGAACGCCAAGCCGCTAAGGCTACTGCAGAAGCAGAAGCGGCTCCTGCACAAGCTGAGACCAACGAAGCTGCTGAATAATGTTCAGACGGCCTGATAAGGCTTGCACTAAATAAATAGAGACCCCAATTCAATACGACATCTTTAACGTCGATGAATTGGGGCTTTTTTACTGTCTTAACCTTATAGTAGGCTGATTAAAAATAGCTTTGCTTGTTCATAACAAACCAAAATCTCCTCTTAATGAACATAAGAAAAGGCCGTCTGAAATATCTTTCAGACGGCCTTTTGAAATAAAATAATCAATTAAAACACGGCTTGCAAAACCAAATAGCTGACAACAGACAAAACGGCAGCTGCAGGCAAGGTAATAACCCAAGCAAGGCCGATCGGTTTCATCAACTTCCAGTTGGCATTGCGGTTAACCAAACCGATACCCAAAACTGCACCCACCAAAATATGGGTGCTGGAAACAGGCAAGCCCATAAATGATGCGGCCATCACGACGGCGGCAGCAGAAAGCTCGGCTGAGAAGCCTGACGCGGGGTGCATTTCTGCCAAACTGGTGCCTACGGTTTTAATCACTTCTTTGCCGACAAACCACAAACCGACGATCAAAGCGATACCGAAAGTCAACATGGCAATCGGAGGCACGGCGTTTTGAGCAGTAATGCTGTTGGTACGCAGCACATCCATAATCGCGGCAAACGGACCAATCGCATTGGCAATATCGTTCGCACCATGGCTGAATGCGAAACCGCAAGCGGTAAATACCTGCATCCATGAGAACATTTGGAAAGTCGATTTATCCAAATCTTTGCGTTTCAAACTTTTGGCAAATACAAACGTACCCATCCAAATAGCCGCACCGATCATGAAAATGGTCAGGAAGCTGTTGACATTGCTCATGCCCAAATGCAGATTTTTCAGACCTTTGAAAATCAACATGGCTGCAATCATCATGCCGCCGACAGAAGCAATAAACGGCACCCAGGAATGCAGTGCTTTGTAAGAATCTACTTCACCCTTACGGCTGTCAAAGCGGTGCAGACCGCGATAATACTCAGACTGCAATTCTTCAGGATCAAAGTCCGGCTCATCATAAATTTGGGCATCGTGCGCCATTTTGGTGGCGTATTCGACTTTTTCAGATTCACTCAAGGCTTCAAAAAACAGGCGGTGCTCTTCTTTATAAGCTTTCTTCTCCAGCTTGATGCCTTTGAGCGTATTATCGGCCCAAGAGTTGTAGTCCAAAACGTTTTTCTTAATTCGTGAAAACAATAGATAAGAAACGATGCCACCCAATACCGGAGACAAAATCCAAGACAAGGCAATTTCGCCCAACTTGTCCCATTGAATCAGCGCAACGGAATCCACACCGTTCAATGCCGCCATACACAAGGCACTACCGACGATACCGCCGATAATGGCATGTGTCGTGGAAACCGGCAGGCCTTTGAGCGATGCAAAAAGCAGCCACAATGCCGCAGCCAAAAGCGCGGACATCATAATAAAGACAAACTGCATCGGATCCAGATGCATGCCATTCAAATCGACAATACCCTTACGGATGGTATCTGTTACCTCTCCACCAGCAATCACTGCGCCGCTGACTTCAAATACTGCCGCAATCAACAAAGCTTGCGGAATGGTCAATGTGCCGGAGCCGACACTTGTACCGAAAGAGTTGGCAATATCGTTGCCACCCACATTAAACGCCATGAAGACGCCGAAAAAGGTAGCAAGGATAAACAGGCCGGAGTGGTTGTAGTGGGTATAACCCAGGCCCCAATAAATAAAATAGCCGACCATGCTCACAAGCATAGCGGCAAAAACCGTATTAATCAGCTTCAAGTTCGCACTCGACTGAGTTTGAGCCATGGAAAGTTTCCTTTTGGAAAACATGTTGAGTCGCGTTATTTTAACCTTTTTGTAATCTTTCTTGCACCAACTATTTACATTAAATGCCGAAATTCCCGTAAAAACGTCAAAAGGCGTTAAAATGTCGTTTTACCTTCTCTTTCTGTAACCGAAATGCAACCCCAATACTATATCGGTATCATGTCAGGAACCAGCATGGACGGTGCCGATGCCGTACTGATTCAAATGCAGGGCAAGCAATGGCAACGAGCCGTTGCCCACAGCTTTCTACCCTATTCAGACGGCCTGCGCCAAGAATTGTTGGCACTGCAAGACATAGGCGAAAATGAATTGCACAGAAGCAATATCCTGGCGCAAACACTCAGCCGCCTATACGCCCAAACCGTCCAACAACTATTGGCAGAACAAAACCTGTCGGCCAAAGACATTGCCGCAATCGGCTGCCACGGACAAACCATCCGCCATGCGCCTGAACACGGTTACAGCATTCAACTGGTCAACCTCCCCCTATTAGCCGAACTAACCGGCATTTTCACGGTCGGCGACTTCCGCAGTCGCGACCTTGCCTGCAACGGTCAAGGTGCGCCCCTCGTCCCCGCTTTTCACGAAGCACTGTTTCAAGATGCGAATGAAACCCGTGCCGTACTCAACATTGGCGGCATTTCCAATATCAGCATCCTCCCACCCGACAGCCCTTCTTTCGGCTTCGATACCGGCCCCGGCAATATGCTGATGGATGCATGGATGCAACATATTTGGCGACAGCCTTACGACAAAAACGGGGAAAAAGCCGCACAAGGCAAAATCCTCCCCAACCTGCTCGCTAACCTGCTCGACCATCCTTACTTCAGCCGCCCTTATCCGAAAAGTACAGGCCGAGAATTGTTTTCCCTAAGCTGGCTTCAAGGCCGTCTGAAAGGTAATGAAAAACCGGAAGATGTGATACGCACATTGGTCTTTTATACCGCACAAACCATTTTTGATGCGACCAAACAAGCTGCTCCGGCGATTCATCATCTTTATATCTGCGGCGGTGGCATCCGCAATCCGGTTTTGATGCAAGACTTGGAAACCCTGTTTTCTCCCGACACCAAATTGCACAGCACAGCCAAGCTCCATCTTGACCCGCAATGGGTCGAAGCCGCCGCTTTTGCCTGGCTTGCAGCCTGTTGGTGCAATCAAGTTCCGAGTAATCCCCACTATGCAACCGGCGCACATTCACACCGAATTTTAGGCTCAGGACATTACGGTAACTAAAGTTGAATTAATAAAAAGGCCGTCTGAACATTTTCAGACGGCCTTTGGTTTATGTTTTCACTATGCCTGTTTATCCAGCAGGCAAATTACTTCTCCTTAAAAATAGCTCCGACAAACGTCCTTTTCGGATTGCCGCGCTCAACTTGATAGAGTTGCGCGTGCTGCTCCTGCGCAAAATTTCCTACCTGTCCGGCATGATACTCCGCCAGTTTTTGCGCCAATAACATTACCGCCAATTTTTTATTGGCATGCTGGCTGCGTTCGCTCTCAACCCGCACAGAAATGCCGCTTTCTTTATGGGTAGCGCGGACGGCGCTTTCGGTTTTATTGACGTGTTGCCCACCCTTGCCGCCAGAACGGCAGGTTTGAAACTCGATTCCGTTTTCAGACGGCATTTCATACATCTGCGGCATATCGGGTAAACGGAAAACGCCTATATACCAATTTTTGCGTGGATGTTTCGGGCGGATAGGGCTGGGGCATATCCATTGGAGCGTTCCCTGCCAAGCTTGCGCCAAACTTTCGGCTTTCTGCCCTTCCAATTTGAGCGTCGCCGACAAAATACCGTGCTTATCAGAGGTTTCGGTAACAAGTTCGGCATCAATGCCTTTTGCTTGGGCTTCGGCAAGCAGCTTGCCCAAGACGAAACGGGCAAATATACGGCACTCTGCCGACCCTTGCGCAGTGGAAATTTGCAGATAAATCAATGGTGTATTCTGTTCCATCTTTACGCTCCACACTCGCCGCCGGTTTTATAAGTCAAAACAGGCTTGAACCGCGCGACCAATTCAATCAAACCTGCGTTTTTCATCGCGGCAATAACGCTGTCGATGCTTTTATAAGCCTGCGGCGCTTCTTCAAAAATCAGGGCCTTATCCTGACAAACGACTACGCTGCCAAATTCGGTCTGGCGCAGGCTGTCAGCAGTATATTTGTGCGACAGCCTGCCTTTGCATTCGCCGCGCTGCCATTTCCGACCTGCGCCGTGAGCCAAGGTATTCAACGAAATTTGGCAATCTTCGGCAGGTCGGACCAGATAGCTGTAATCGCCGCGCGAACCGGGTATCATGACCAAGCCTTTATCGGTGGGCGTTGCGCCTTTTCGGTGCAGCCAACCGATTGTGCCGTCAATCTCGGTTTGTTCCAAAAAATTATGATGAACATCAAGCAGGCATGTTCCTTCTGCGCACCAACGGTCGAGCATTCTGGCCGCAATCAAACGGCGGTTAAGGCTGGCAAATTCAAGGGCTGTTTGGTGTTCGGCAAGATAGGCTGCCGCCGCTTCGCCCCCTTCTGCCAAACCTTGATGCCCAAAGGCGGCAATATGGCGTTGCAAAATCTGCTGCCCCAATCCGCGCGAACCGCTATGTACTAACAGTTGCAGATGGTTTTCATCAAAATCGGGCGGAAGCAGATCGGCGCGATAAACGGTATCAACGGTTTGCAACTCAGCAAAATGATTGCCGCCGCCAATCGTACCTAC
>ERZ773057.1090-NODE-1090-length-10750-cov-4.192333_pt1 | contig 10750 bp, 10 predicted proteins | sample MGYA00580629_ERZ773057 | MGnify/ENA primary metagenome ERZ773057 (study PRJEB29015, sample SAMEA2738143) | human oral metagenome | biome: human oral; feature: human-associated habitat; material: saliva | place: China | collected 2163 ...
ATTGATAGAAATATATAGAATGATGGATCATACTTTTATTACATCTTCTCTTTATGATTCTGAAAAATTGGCTGAAATTTTGAGTGATTATGAAGTAAGTTTTGTTTTTGAGTTTTATAAAAGAAAAAAGCTGTATTTGAATTAATTTTCATTTGCAGTTTTTTTTTTTTTAATTTTAGAATTAAAATGGTTTTTCAAATTTTGTATGGTATAATAAATGCAAGATGGTAAAATTTGAAATATAAAAATAGATTAATGGGTGTGGGAGGAAATATGGATGAAAAATTAATTAATCTACAAATAGGTGCTTTATTGCACGATATTGGAAAAATTGTTAGAAGAGCTGGTAAAGGTGGAAAAAACAGACATTCTAAAGCAGGATCGGATTATTTAGAAAATAGAGAATTATTAGATAAAGAAAAATATAGAGAAGTTTATGATATGATAAAATATCATCATAATGAAGAAATAAATGAAAAATTAAAACAAAATGATAAATTGGATGACAGTTCTTTGGCATATCTTGTTTATGAGGCTGATAATATTGCTTCTGGGGTAGATAGAGTTAAATATGAAGATGAAATAAATGAAAAGGGAGAAAAAGTAAAAATTACTGAAATAGAAGGGTTACCATTAAATTCAATATTTAATAAACTTAATCTTCAAAAGAATAAGATAGAAAAAAATTTTGGTTCCTTAAGAAATGACAGGCGTAATTTTAATATTCCAAAAGAAATAAAAGAGAAAAATAAAATAGAAAATACTGAATATTTGAATGTGCTAGAGCAGTTAAGAGATGATTTGGAAGAAATGAAGAAAAAGAATATTTTGACACCTGAAAAATTAAATTCAGTATTGGAAGAAAGTTGTATATATTTTCCTTCGAGTTCGTATGTAGATTATCCAGATGTCCCTTATTATGATCATGTTAAATTGACAGCTGCAGTAGCTGTTTGCATGTATATTTATGATATGGAAAAGGAAAATAATAGAGATTATAAAAATAAATATTTTAAAAAGAGCCAAAAGAAGGAAAGAGAAAAAACAAAATTTTTATTTGTATCAGGGGAGTTTACTGGAATACAAAATTTTATTTATACAATAACATCTAAAATGGCTATGAAATCACTAAGAGGACGATCATTTTACCTGGAACTTTTTATTGAACATATAATAGATGAAATCTTGGAAGCATTGAATTTATCAAGAGTAAATTTAATTTATTCGGCAGGAAGCCAATTTTACATGTTGTTGCCAAATGTTCCAAAAACGATAGAAATTTTAGAGAATTACAAAAAAATAGTAAATGACTTTCTTTTGAAGGAATTGGGAACATCGGTTTATTATGAAATATCGCATACTGAAACTTCAGCAGAAGAATTGGGAAATAAGTTAAGTGAGAATATAAAAAAAGAAAACCAAATTAAAGAAATTTTTAAAAGAAATTCTATTGAAACTTCCAGAAAAAAACTGAATAGATATTCTGAAAAACAATTGGAAAAAATATTTGATGAAGATAGTGATTTGAATAAAATTTATAATGATACAAAGGAATGTGTGATTTGCAAAAAATCTGAAAAAGAAGAAATTTTGATAAAAAACTCTCAAAATGAAAGTAATGGAAATATTGAAATATGTGATTCTTGTAAAAATTATATTAAATTAGGAAGAGATATTTCAAAATCATTTCATCAAAAAAGAACATTTTTTATGGAAAAAAATTGTGAAGAAAATAGTAGTAAATTAAAATTTCCAAAATATCCGAAAGGATCTGTAGAAATAGTTTTTAGAAATTTTGAGACAGTTGAGGAAGTAGAAAAAGAAAGTGACAAATTTTATAGATTTTATTCGATAAATGATGATTACTTTGGAAAAGGAAATTCAAGAAATATTAAAATTGGAAATTATAATATAAAATCAACAAATGAAGAAAAAGAAAATAATCTTGTTGAATTTACGGAATTAGTTAAAAAGAGTAAAGGAATTGAAAGACTTGCTGTGTTAAGAGCGGATATTGATAATTTAGGAACTTTATTTCAAACAGGTTTTGAAAATAGGGGATTTGTTAATATAGATGGAGAAAAAGAACCGTATAAATTTGTAAGATTCTCAAAAACAGTAGTTTTGTCAAGATATTTGTCTGATTTCTTTAAAAGAGTGATAAATTTGATATTGGAAAGAAAAAATTTAACTGATGAAAAGAATGAATTGTTTAAAGAATACTGTAATATAATAACGGAAAGAACAAAAGAAAAAACAGATGGAAGAAATATTGTGTTAGTATATTCTGGTGGAGATGATGTTTTTGCAATTGGGACTTGGAATGATATTATTGAATTTTCTGTTGATTTAAGAACGGCATTTAAAGAATTTTCAAGTGATAGAGTTACATTGTCGGCAGGAATAGGATTTTTTGATGAAAATTATCCGATATTTCAAATGGCACAAAAAACAGGAGAATTAGAGAAACTTGCAAAATCATATAATAAAAATGAAATTGGCAAAACTACAAAAGATGCTATTGCATTATTTGGAGTGGAAAAAAATGACAAATTAAACCATGTTTATAAATGGGACGATTTTATAGGAAAAGTTTTAAATGAAAAATATAGTTATTTAAAATCTAGGATTAGTTTGAAGGAAAATCAAGAAACAGAAAAAGTGTTCGTAGGAAAGTCAAAATGGTATAGTCTTATGAATCTTATAAGAAGCCAGTTTGAAGAAAAAGAAAATGAAAAACATAGAATTGATATTGCTCGATTTGCTTACATAATTGCAAGAATAAAATACGATAAACAAAATGAAAGACAGCAAAAAAATTATTTAGATTTGAAAAAACAGCTGTTTGAATGGATAAAAAATGAAGAAGATGCAAAACAATTATTGACGGCAATAAATATATTGATTTATGAATATAGAGAAAGTAAATAATTTTAGAAATAAGAATTAAAATTAAATATTATAAAATGGAAATTTATTACAAATTTAGAAAGGAATTTGTTATGGAAAACAAAACAGTGGAAAAATTAGTAGAAGAAAATAAAAATAATATGGTTACAACAACGCAGTTAAGACAACTTTTGTCAAATTCAGTAATAGTAAAAAATAAAATATCTTCAAATGTACTAAAGAAAGAAGACAAATTATCAGATAAATTATTAAACGATGTAAAATATCTTTTAATAAAGCATACATATCAATGTGGTAGAGAATTTAAAGTAAAAGAATTTGATAAAAAATTTGAAATTTCGGAAAAATTGAAAAAAATAAAAACCAAAGAAGATTTTGATATATTTTATCGTTATTTAGAAGAAATAGTAGCATATGTGAAATATTATATTGGATAAACTAAAACTAAAAAATAGGAGTGAAAAAATAATTATGAATACATTAAAAGGAAAATTTATTATAACAGGGAAAATAAAAGTTTTAACAGGACTTCATATAGGAACATCTGGAGATTTTTCGGCGATAGGAGCAGTAGATAACATTGTAATTAGAGATACTGTTACGAATAAACCGATAATACCAGGGTCTTCGTTAAAAGGGAAAATGAGATATTTACTTTCGAGAACTAAATATAATGATAATTCTACATTAACAATGCCAAATATAAAAGAAGAGCATAATGAAATTAGAAGATTATTTGGAAGTTCAGGAAATAAAGAAAAAAACGAAATGATAGTTTTGTCAAGATTGCAATTTTGTGATATGTTGCTTAGAGAAAAAGATTATGGTAGAGATGTTGAGTTTGATTTGCCGTATACAGAAATAAAATATGAAAATACAATAGATAGGGGAACTGGTATTGCAAATCCAAGACAGCAGGAAAGAGTTCCAGCAGGTTCAGAATTTGATTTTAGATTGATTTATAATATTGAAAACACAGAGAATATGGAAGAAGAAGTAAAATGCGATTTTGAAAACATACTTTTGATGTTTGAATTACTTGAAGATGATTATTTGGGAGGACATGGAACTAGGGGATATGGTCGTGTTAAATTTGAGGATTTAAAATTGATAGAAAAAGTTTACATAAAAGAAAATGAAGATGATATAGAATATTTGAAATCAGAAATTGAAAATATTGAAAATTATACTGAAATATTTGGAAAGTAGGAGAGAATAATGACTTATTTACTGTATAAATTAAAATTTCCAAATGGAATTCATGTTGGTGCAAACAGTTCTTTAGAATTGACAAGCACAACTGTAAGTTCAGATGTTTTTTATTCTGCTTTTTATGCTGAATATATTAGAATATTTGGCGAAAATGATAGAGAATTATTTCAATTAACAGAAAATGATGAATTTAAAGTATCAGATTTGTTGCCTTTTAAAGAAATGAAGACAGAAACATTTTTTTATGTTCCAAAGCCATTTGTGAATGATATTGAAAGAAAACAAAATAATGATGAAAATGAGCAAGTTGTAGATAGAAAAAAGGTGAAAAAATTAAGTTATATTCCTGCAAGTAGATTGAATGAATATTTTGAATTTTTGGAAACAGGAAAGAATTTTCCTGAAATAGATGATGATTTTGGAGAAAAGGAACTGCACACTAAAAATAAAGTTTCAAGAATAGGTGAAGATACAGAACTTTATAATATTGAAGTTTTTAGATTTAATAAAGATTCAGGACTTTATTTTATTGTGCAATTACCAGAGAAATGGCAAGAAAAATTTGAAAATGTATTGGAAAGTTTGTCGCTAGCAGGAATAGGTGGGAAAAAAAGTGCTGGATATGGACAATTTAGTATCACAGACGATGCTATGATATTTGATGGAGAATATTTTGATATAATTGAGTCAGAGGATGATAGATTTATAAATGAATCTTTATATAAGGAAAGTGAGAAATATTTACTGTTGTCGTCGTATTTGCCACAAAAAGATGAAATTGAAAAAATAAAAAATAAAGAAAATGGTTATCAATTAATAAAAAGAAGTGGATTTGTAAATAGTCCTAAATATAGTGAAAATCCACAAAAAAGAAAGCAAGTTTATATGATTTCTTCAGGAGCAGTATTGAATTTTAAACCAGCAGGAAGATTGGCAGATTTGAAATTGCATGGAAATCATAGCATTTACAGAATGGGAAAGCCGATAGTTATAGGAGTGACTTATGGGAAAAATAGTTAAATATAAAATGGAGATGGAAGTTTTGACGCCTGTACATATTGCGGGGGCTGATTATAAGTCAAAATTGAATAAGACTGAATATATTTTTAACCCTAATACAAATGATTTAACAATAATAGATAATAACAAATTTGTTAATTTTTTGGTAGAGAAAAAAATTATAGACAAGTATTTGGATGAAATTAGAAAAAATAATAAATTGAATTTATTTTATTTTTTAAAAAATAGTGATCTTTATAAAAATAAAGATAGAAATAAAATTCTTTATGAGGATTTAAGAGGTTTTACTAAAAAAAGTTACAAAAATTTGGATATAGAATTAAAAATTAAAGAAAATGAGAAAAAAGAAAATTTGAATAATATAACTTTGTTAAATAAAAATGTAAAAGATGAAGTTTATATTCCTGGAAGTTCAATAAAAGGAGCTTTGGTAAATCTTTTGTTGGTTAGTTATATTATAAATAATCGAGATGAATTTGTTAATGAAATAAAACAGATAGAAAATGAAGTTGAGAATTTTGATAAAAAGAGAAATGAATTTGTTAGTAAAGAAAATATTACAGAAAAAGAAATCGAAATTTTCGATAAAAAAAATTCTAAATTTTTTCAAGGAAAAGTAAAAAATGTAATAAATAAAATACAAGAGAAAATATTATACGAAAATTGCTCAAATAAAAAAATTAAAAAATTTGGAATATCAGTATCAGATAGTTATGAAAATAAAAAGAATATAGATGTTAATTTTTATCAAGATATTGATGAAAAAATAAAAGATAAAAAAGAAAGTTACTTGCCAGTAGTCAGGGAATATATAGAACCTAAAAATATATTTGAATTTGACATTACTTTAGATTTTGAATTACTTTCAAGAACAAGACTGAAAATAAATGATTTTGATGATTTAATAAATGCTCTTGAAGAAGCTACGGATTATCTGATAGAAAATACTCTAGAATTACCAGATGAATTGTGCTGTCAAAACTTAATATTGGGAGCAAATACAGGATTTCATCAAAAAACGATCGTTCATGCATTGTTTAAAGATAAAAGTGAAAGAACTCAAGTTGTTAAAATATTATTGCACAAGGGTGGAACAAATGCGATAAGATTACATTTGAATGATAAAGATTCTCCAAGAGTAATAAATAGAATTAGAAAAAATGGGAAACTTGAATTAGCAGGATTAGTTGAAATTAGGAAAATATCTGAAAAGGAAGTGGGAAAATAAGATGCTTGCAAAAATAGAAATGGAAATTGAGGGGAATGGGTTAGATGTGAATATGAGTTCGCTTTTTCATGGATATTTGATGAATAGTATTGATTCTGCTTATGCAGATTATTTGCACTATAATGAAACACATCCTTATACTTCGTGTATTTATAAAGATATGGAAAGCGGAAAAATATTTTGGAAGATAACGACCTTTAACAAAAATGCTTATGAGATGTTAATAAAATACTTTTTAGAGAATGATGTAAAAAATATTTATTTGGAAAAAAAGGGAATTGAAGTATTTGTAAAATCGGTTTCTATGAAAAAAACATCTTTTGATGAGCTGTTTTTTAATGATGAGAAAAAAAGTAAAATATATTTTTTAACTCCGACAACTCATAAATCAAATGGAGTATTACAAATATTTCCGAATATTTCGACATTACTTCTGGGAGTAATAAATAAAATAAATCAACATTCGGATACAATTAAGTTGGAAGATGAAAATGTGATAAATGAACTTTTGGAAAAAGTGTATATTGATGAATATTATTTAAGAACTAGGTATTTCTTTTTGGAAAATATAAGAGTTAGAGGATTTATTGGAAATTTAAAGATAAAAATAAAAGGTAAAGATGAGATGCTTTATCAACTTTTGAATTTTTTGCTACAAGTTTCTGAATATACAGGACTTGGAGTAAAAACAGCATTGGGAATGGGAGGAATAAAAATTGGATAATAATAACATTGATGAAAATAAAGAAAGAGTGCTTTTAACATTTGCAGGAAATACTGATCCGACAAGAGGTAATTATGATGGGCCTATGTTACATATTTGCCGTTATTTCAGACCTGAAAAAATATATTTAGTTTTAACTTCTGAAATGCAAAAAAGAAATGAGAATAGAATTTATGAAAAAGCTATAAAAGAAAGTTTGGAAGATTATAATCCAATATTTGAATATATTAATACAGATATTGATAATGCACATTTGTTTGATATATATTTTAATAAAATAAATGAAACATTTAATAAAATAAAAGTAGAACATCCAAATGCGGAAGTTTTGGTAAATATAACATCGGGAACTGCTCAAATGATAAGTAATTTGGTAATGTATATTGTTGATGCTGTAAATATAAACATTGTTCCTATACAAGTAGCAACTCCTGAAGGAAGAGGAAATACTTCAAAAGTTGTAAACAATAGTTATGAAGTAAACGATGAGAAAGAAAATAATTTTGATAATATAGAAGAATTTAGAACTAATCGAATATTATTTCCTGATTTAAGACAATATTCAAGACTTTTGGTGAAAAATCAAATAAAAGAATTGTTAAAAAAATATGAATATTCAACATGTTTAGAACTGTTAAAAAGGGATATTTTTCAAGAAAATAGTAAATTAAACGGACTTCTTAATTTTGCAAATGATAGACGACATTTAAAAGGATTGAAATCAAATGGGAAATTAAAAAGTTTGAATGATAAAAAATTTGATAAATTTTATTATTATAATAAAAATGAAACAGTTGAAAATAAAGTAAAAGAATGGTACAAAATTGTGGATTATTTTTCACTTGCTAACATTAAGCAAAAATCTGGTGATATAGCAGGATATACAATAATGATGGAACCTTTGATTGTAAATATTTATTTGTCAATTTTAAGAGATGTTTTTGGAAAAAAATTATCGGATTTATTTTCAGAAAAAAGAAAGGATGGAGAATTTAGTTATAAAACAGATATTTTAAAAATTAAAAATTATTCTGGATTAAAAGAAAAAATTGAACATGAATTAGGAATTTTAGAATTGAAAAATTCAACATTTGTATCAGATAGTGTGTTAATTGCTACGATTAAATACTTTATTGAAAAAAGTGAGTCTGAAACACTGGAAAAAATGGACTTAGAATATTTCTCAAATTTTAGTAAAACTTTGCATAAAATAAAAGAAGTTAGAAATATGATTGCTCACTCATTAAAAACAATTAATAGAGATGATTTTAACAGTGAAGCAAAAGTTGGAATAGATACTGTGAATAGCAAAATAATTAATTTTTTCAAAAAATATTATATAGATTTTGGATATAAAGAGAGTATGGTATATGTTTATGATGAAATAAATAAAATAGCAAATGAAATTTTGGAAACAGAAAAATAAATTATATTGAAATGAAAAATAGAAGATTTGTAAAAATTTAGATTACAAATTTTCTATTTGGCTAAAGTATTTTTCAAAGAATATGAGGTAAATTAAAATGAGTAATGTGTATGTTTACGAACAAGGAGCAATGTTAAAATATAAAGAAAATCGGTTGATTATTAATTATTCAGAAAATGATTTTAAGTCGATACCAATTGAAAATATAGATAATATTGTGATTTTTGGTGCGATTCAAGTCAGTACAAAATGTGTTCAGCAAATGCTGACAAGGGGAATAAATTTAACAATTTTATCTAAAAACGGATCTTATTTTGGAAGATTGGAATCTACAGGACATGTAAATATAAATAGACAGAGATTACAATTTAGAAAAAGTGATGATAAAAATTTTTCTTTGAATATAAGTAAGCGATTTATAAAAGGAAAAGCAGCAAATCAAAGAACAATACTTATGAGAGCAAATAAATTATTAAAAAGTCCAGAATTAACGAATATAGTTCTAAAAATGTCTGTTTATTCAAAAAATATAGATAATGCTAAATCTATTGAAGAATTAATGGGAATAGAAGGACATTTGGCAAAAATGTATTATAAAGGTATCAGCAATGTAATTGACAAGGAATATTCATTTTCCCAAAGAACTAAAAGACCGCCAAAAGATCCATTTAACTCTGTTTTGAGTTTTGGATATACACTTCTTCATTATGAAATATTTACAATTGCTGAATCTAAAGGATTAAATCCCTATGCAGGATTTTTACATTCTGATAGACATAAACATCCTGCATTATGTTCTGATTTGATGGAAGAATGGAGACCAATGCTAATAGATTCTTTGGCAATTGCTCTTTTAAATAATAATAAAATAAAAAAAGAAAATTTTGAATACAATGAAGAAAATGGTGGAGTGTATTTAGATAAAGAAGGATGTAAAAAATTTATTGCTGAATTTGAAAAAAGATTAAGACAGGAAGTCGGATATATCAAAGAAGTACCATATAAAATGAGTTTTAGGCGAATAATAGAATACCAAATAATGCAATTAATAAAAGCAATAGAAGAAGATAATCCAAATTTATATAGTTCGATATTAATAAGGTGATGGTAAAATGGATGAATGGGATTTTTTAGATGAAGATTTTTGTCATGAATTTTTTGAAGATACCTTTACAGTTGTCGTAATTTATGATATTATAGACAACAAGAGAAGAGCTTTTCTTAAAAATCTTCTAAATTCTTATGGAAATAGAATCCAAAGATCTGCTTTTGAGTGTCTATTGACTAGAGAAAAATGTGAAACACTTTTAAAAGAGATAGAAAAATTTGCAGAAGAAGGAGATTTAATAAGAATTTACAGGCTTAATCAGAATGTAAAAAAAGTAATTTATGGCGAATTAAATGAAATTGAAAACGAAGATTATTATTTTTTTTAGTAATCGCCACGATACTTTAAAAATGGGGGTTAGAGTATATTTTTTATTGTTAAGAAAGAGAAATATAAAAATTTTTAGAATTCTCACGAAAATGATAAAATGATATATGATAAAATAAGGGGTTTATTGAGGGAGGATAAGAAGAAACGATGCTCTGAAAGGAGACGGAAACTTATTATATACATTTTGAACTTTTAAGTTTTTCATAGTATAAGAAGAAACGATGCTCTGAAAGGAGACGGAAACAATTCAATTTTTTCTAATATTTCATACTCAAAATTATACAATAAGAAGAAACGATGCTCTGAAAGGAGACGGAAACAGATTATGAGAAATTTAAAAAAACAAAAGGAAGTGATAACAATGCAAAATTTCAAGCAAGGACTATATGATTACGAACTTTATGAAATATCACAGCAGATGCAACAAGCAGGATATAGCAGTAATTTTATATTTTATGTAACTACACATTTTCAATTACTTTTTGATAATGCATACATTGAGAGCACGACAGCAAGTAAACAACTTGAGTATTATAGTGCAGTAAATACTCTAACATATAATGCAGAGCAGTCTAAATCAGATTTGCTGGAGCATTACAATGATATAAATATATTTTTAAAAAACAATGAACAGTATAAACAATATTGTTATTTGTTTTTTGAAAATGTGGAAAAATTTGAATTAATAATCATTAATAAGTTATTTATTGATTATGCTAAAAAGTATGATGCGATATTAAAATAAAAAAAATAAAAAAATTATGGAGATGATGAAAATGAGAAATAGAGAAA
>ERZ773057.1100-NODE-1100-length-10684-cov-2.429015_pt1 | contig 10684 bp, 11 predicted proteins | sample MGYA00580629_ERZ773057 | MGnify/ENA primary metagenome ERZ773057 (study PRJEB29015, sample SAMEA2738143) | human oral metagenome | biome: human oral; feature: human-associated habitat; material: saliva | place: China | collected 2163 ...
TGAATTTAAGGCTTTTCAAAATGTCTTTGTGCTCTTTGGTATTCCCGCTTATCCATATCCAAGACCCGCAAACCTCTATCAGCATATCCGGGTAGTTAAGAAGCTGCTCTATTATGGTCATGAATTCGTCGGCGGTTTCGGATGTAGCTTTTTCGTACTTCTCGCCCTTTGCGTTTACGTGGAAGGCTTTAAGTCTGTCAAATGCTTTCGTGAAGGCTTCAGAAACCTTTTTCATCTCTTCAGTCGCCCATTCTTGATTTCCGATATTGTTATCGGGATGAAACTTTATCGCTAGCTTGTGGTATTCCTTTTTTAATTCCTCGGCGGTAGTGCAATTTGTGAAGTATGCAGTCATTTTATTTTCCTCTCTTTCTTATGTGGGCTTGTGCCTGTCGGCTTGTTTTCTTTACTCTGTACACAGTCTAAAACACCGCAAGTAGTTTGTCTATTGACAGATTTAACAAATATGTACACAGTAATTTATGCAATATTACTCTGTACAAAGTATTTTATCTATGCTATACTATTGCCAGAGGTGAAAAAGATGGAGAATAGAAAAAAATATGACTACGATGTAGCCTATAGAAAAGAGAAGATTAAAAGAATTCCGCTCGATGTACAAATTTCCGAGTACGACGCATTAAAGGAGCAAGCGGACAGCGTGCCTATGAATACCTTCATCAAGAAAGCCCTTAATTCCTACACGGGGCAAGAGATATTTAAGGTATAGGAAGGAGAAAAAGCATGAGTTATACAGTAAATTTACTATGGGACGCCGATGCGAGCGTATGGGTGGCTACGAGCGAAGATATAAAAGGTCTTGTGCTTGAAAGTGGGTCGCTTGATGTGCTTATAGAAAGGGTGCGCATGGCTGTCCCCGACCTCTTAAAATTAAATAAACAGCCACTAGAGCACGCAAAAATTGTCTTTTTGACTGAAAGAGTTGAAGAGGTATGCGCGTAATGGCTGAGTACGAGAAAAAAATCAGAAAAATATTAGCCGAAAACGGATGCTTCCTTGTAAGGCACGGAAAAGGCGACCATGATATATGGCACAGCCCGATAAATAACAATAATTTCACAGTTGACGGGAAAATTAAATCAAGGCATACGGCGAATGCGATACTGAAGCAAAGCGGGATAGACTATCATTTCTAAGGGGCTTTGAAACTAAAGAGGGTTTGACACCCTCTTTTTTTATTGCGTGGGTATAAATCCCCTCTTTTTGCTATGAAAGAAGGAAGAAAGGGGGATTTTATGGAAACGATTTGGACACCACAGCCTAAGCAGGCGTTAATGATGGCACGACCGGAGTATGAAGCATTGTACGGCGGCGCCGCAGGCGGTGGAAAGACGGATTATTTAGTAGTTGAAGCATTAAGGCAAGTGCATATCCCCCACTATAAAGCCCTTATCTTGCGCCGTACCTTCCCGCAGTTAAAGGACATTATAGATAAGTCATATATATATTACAAAAGAGCTTTTCCGAAAGCGGAGTACAACATAACAGAGCACCGTTGGAATTTCCCAAGCGGGGCAAAAATTGACTTTGGAAGCCTTCATTCTGAAGTTGACAAGTATAAGTATCAAGGACTTGCATACGACTTTATCGGATTTGATGAATTAACACACTTCACAAACACACAATACGAGTATTTAAAGAGCCGTAACCGCCCGAATGGCTCCGATACAATCGTGTACATTAGGGCGACCGCAAACCCGGGCGGCGTAGGGCACGGCTGGGTAAAGGATAGGTTTATAACCTCTTGCAGAGCCGGGGAGACAAAAGTAGAAGTGCATAAGGTAAAAACCCCGAATGGGGTTGAATATATGGCGCAGTCGAGGATATATATTCCCGCTTCTGTCTTTGATAACAAAAAACTTCTTGAAAACGATCCTAGCTATCTTCCTAGACTTGCAGCTATGCCCGAAGCGGAGCGGAACGCCTTACTTTATGGCAACTGGGATAGCTTTAACGGGCAAGTTTTCACTGAATTTAGAAATTCCGTGGATGGGTACGATACACACCAATTCAGCCATGTTATTAAGCCTTTTCCGATTCCCGACTGGTGGAAGGTGTTTCGGGCTTACGACTTTGGATATAGCAAGCCCTATGCGGTGCTGTGGTTTGCTGTAGACGGTGACGGGAGAATGTACTTGATACGGGAACTGTACGGGTGCACAAGCACACCGAACACGGGCGTAAAGGAAGAGCCGCACGAGCAGGCACGAAGGATCAGAGAGATAGAATCGACAGACCCGAGGCTCAAGGGAAGAAAGATAAGCGTAGGAAGCGTCGCTGATCCTGCTATATGGAATAAGTCGACTGGTGTAAGTGTCGCCGACGCTATGGAAGCGGAAGGAATTTACTTTGACAAGGGCGACCACGAGAGACTAGCGGGGCTTATGCAGTGTCATTACAGACTGGCATTCGATGAAAAAGGCTACTCGATGTTTTATGTGTTCTCTGACTGCCTAGATTTTATAAGGACGATACCAAACCTCACATACGATGAAAAGAATGTCGAGGACATCGACAGCACGCAGGAAGACCATATATACGACGCATGGCGGTATGCGTGCATGCAAAACCCGATAAAGGCAAGAAGAAACTACTTAGATACAGACAATCACGATTTCGATCCGCTGAATTTATACAAAGGAAACAGCAAAGTACGGATGTACCGCACATAGAAAGAGAGGGGAAAGATGGCAAGAGCCAAAAAGAAAGAAGAATTGCAACAAGAAGAGAAGCAAGCTATAGCGCAGAAGCAGGTACTAGAGAACGCAGAGAAAGAGGAAGAAGAGAAGAAGGAAGTAGAAAAGGCGATTTCTTCCCTTATCCCGAAACTTACAGATGAGGACTGCATAGAAGCTATGGGGCGGTGCAGGAAGTACCACGAGAAAATGCAGGGCTTGGAAAATCGCTTGAAGGAGAACGAGGCTTACTATAGGCAGCAGTATACCTACTACAAGAACCTTGACGAGCAAAAGAGTTTGCCGGAAAAGGGGAGCGGGTATCTATTAAATGCGGTTATTAACAAGGTCGCCGACATGATGGATAACTACCCGCAACCGACTATCCTTCCTCGTGAAGAGTCGGACGAGGAAACGGCTTCAATCCTTAGCAAGGTTATTCCGGCAATCCTAGAGCGGAACAACTACACAAAAGTGTATTACAAATGCGCAATGGAGAAGGTAAAGAACGGCGTTTCCGTTGCGGGCGTGTTTTGGAATCCCACGAAGGACAACATCGGCGACGTGGAAATTAAGCGAATCGACATCTTAAATATGCGGTGGGAGCCGAACATCGAGGACATCCAAGACAGTAAAGAAATTTTTATCCTTACAGAGTCGGATGTAGATACGATGAAGGTGCTGTATCCTGATAAGCTTTCAGACCTTGCAGGATCATACAATGCGGACTTGTCCCACTATAGCGATGTAGAAGTGGCACGAACTGATGAGAAAGTGATTGTCTATGACTGGTATTACAAAAAGACGGTATCGGTGGAGATTGGCGGGCAGGTATTCCCGAAGACGGTACTGCACTATGCAAAGTTTTGCGACGGAAAACTACTGTATGCGTCTGAAAATGACCCGACAAAGTCCGAAGGTTGGTACGAAGACGGGCAATATCCTTTTGTATTTGATGTGATGTACCCGATTAAAGATACCCCTGTCGGTTTCGGCATGATTGATATTATTCGAGAGCCGCAGGAATTCATAGACAAGATGAATAAAGCCTTGATTCAGAATGTTCTTGCCAATGCCCGCCCTCGAAGGCTTGTAAAGGAATCAACAAATGTAAACGAAGAGGAATTCAGTGACTACAACAAGTTGTTAGTGCACTACGAAGGAAGCGCAGACGGTATTCTTCCCTTGGAAGTAAATCCCCTGCCCGCTATCTATGCGCAGATTTTGGAGAACACAAAAGAGGAATTAAAGGAAAATTCCGGGAATCGTGATTTCTCACAGGGCACAACGAGCGGGGGAGTTACGGCGGCATCCGCTATTGCTGCATTGCAAGAGGCGTCAAGTAAGACCTCTAGGACGATGAATTTAGTTTCTTATGACGCCTTTAAGTCATTAATCACAATGGTTATCAGCAGAATGCAGCAGTTTTACAGCGTGCCTCGTACCTACCGCATTATCTTAAACAACGAAAACTACTATGCTATGGTCGGAATTTCGAAAGATTCCCCGATGGCAAGCGATTCTATGGCGGAGTTAATGCCAGATTCGGTCTTTGACCAGTCCATAGGGAAGTACATGGGCGGACATAAACCTATCTATGACATATCGGTAGGAGCAGAGAAGGCAAGCCCGTATTCAAGAGTTGCACAGAATGAATTTGCAAAAGAACTTTTCCAGTTAGGCGTATTCAATCCGCAACTCGCAGACCAGACTTTAGGGATGCTTAAGATGATGGACTTTGACCAAAAGGAAGAAATCATTCAGACCGTATCGGAGAATCAAACACTACTGCAAGAGAATATGCAGATGAAGCAATTACTGCAAGGCTTGGGCGGTATCGTAGCGGAGACAACGGGAGACACCCGTATAGCGGAGATGTTCCCACAAGAAGAAATGCAAGCAGTACCGGGGAAAGTGCAGGACAGCGGAAGCGTGGAAGTAAATCAACTCGGAGAAGCAAAGCGGATCAGTGGGAATTCGCAGGCTGACAAGGCACGGACAGAGTCAAGAGAAAGGGCGGGCGTATGATAGAGATTCGATACAAGGAAAGCCCGCAGGAGATAAAGCTGTCTGCAAGCGGGCACGCACAGAGGGAAGAAGAGGGCACGGCATACGCTTGTAGCAAGGTTTCCATTCTTACGCAGGCTTTGGCGCTTTCTGTCCTCGACCTCTCGGAGAAGAAGGGAAGAAGCGGGGTTGACTACATGGCAAATCACGGAGAGTTTTCTCTCCTAGTAGATTTACAGGCGTTCGTACCGGAAGAAAGAGAAAAGATAAAGTCCTACTTTACCCTCTGCATGGGGGGCTTAGAGATAGTCAAACAGCAATTTGAAAAAAGTATTTTTATTGCGTGGGAATAAAGAATATTTGTTTGGTAAAAGAAGAGTATAGACGCAAGGGAAAGACCTTAGATAACGGCACACTCACCGAATGAGCAGAAAGGAAAACTATGTATAAATTGTATTTAAGCCCTTTACAGTTTGACGACGGAGAAGGCACAGGAGAAGCACAGGGAACGGAAACACAGGGGACAGTTGGAGAGGCGCAAGAAGCATCGGAAGAGAAGGAAAGCCCGGAAGGAGAGCCAAAGAAGAAGGCAGACCTCAAGGCACTACTCAAAGAAGATGCAGAACTTAAAGCACAGTATGACAAGGCGATTCAAAGTCAAATTACTAGACGCTTTAAGGATGTAGACGCTTTAAGAGAGAAAAGCGTAGCACTTGATAACCTCACCAATTTAGTTCGGAGCGCGTTTCCCGATGCACCGCAGGACGGAGACCCGAACAGCCTTCTTACTTACTTGCAAGGGAAATCGGATTTATTCGCAGAGGCTGCAAGTCAAGCGGGTATGACAGTAGAAGCCTATCGCAGAATGCAGGAAATGGAAGCGAAGAATCGCGCGCTCCTTGGAGAGCAGAGAGCCATGCAGGAAGAAGCGAGACGGCAAGAACTCTATGCGAAGTGGGATAGTGAAATCCCAGAAGTGAAAGCGATCTATCCGGATTTTGACGAGCAGGAAGAGATGACAAACGAGGAGACGGGAGAACGTTTTACTACGTTACTTTCGCAAGGGTGGACAATGCGACAGGCGTATGAAGCTATCCACATGCACGAGATTATGGATAGGACAGCACAAGCGGTAAAGAAGCAAACCGCAATGGACACGGCGAAGCAGATTAAGACAGGGCAAGGCGATGTAAAAGAATCTGCTACTGGGAAGACAGCCCTGTCACCCGTAGGAAGTGACCTCGGGAAAATGAGTAATAAGGAGATTGAAGACATTGTAAGACGTGTATCAGGGGGAGAAAGAGTAGTCCTCTGACACGCAGAAAGAGGAGAAGATGAGAAAAACATTGAATGATGAAGTAGTAAAGAATCTGTATCTTGAGGTTTTGCAGTTCCCGGATCCTACACCGTTAAACCTTACCACCAGCACGGCATCCGATAACGATTTGAGTCCTTCCAACAACAAGGTGTTCTACGATCAGAACCTTATCCGTTTGGTTGGTCCGTCTCTCATTCATGACCAGTTCGGTAAGAAGGCAAACATCCCGAAGAACCACGGTAAGACGATGGAGTTTAGAGGATTTGAGCCGCTTGCAAAAGCACTGACTCCTTTAACCGAGGGAAAGACACCGGACGGAAAGAAGCTTGATATGTTCACCGTAACGACTGCACTTAAGCAGTACGGTGATTATGTAGCGCTTTCCGACCTTCTCGAAATGACCGCAATTGACAATCATGTGTTGGAAGCACAGGAGAAGCTTGGCGATCAGGCAGGAAGAACACTTGATACCGTGACGCGCGAAGTTATCAATGCCGGAACTAACGTTCAGTACGCAGAAGGACAGGTTTCTTCCCGTGTTACATTGACTTCTGCAATGACCTTGACACCGAAGGCTATCGCAATGGCGGTAAGAACCTTGAAGAAGAGAAACGCTCCGAGAATCAATGGAAAGTATGTCGGTATCATTTCGCAGGATGTGGCTTTCGACCTTCAGCAGAATCCTGATTACAAAGACTTGTTCCGTTATACGGATAATTCCGCTTTCAAGAACGGCTACCTTTTCGACTTGTCCGGCGTTGAGTTCTACGAGACATCCGAAGCGAAGAAGTGGATTAATGCAGGAGCAGGATCTATTGATGTGTACTCTTCCTTGATTCTTGGAAAAGACGCTTTCGCAGTGACAGCGTTAGAGGGCGAGGGATTAGAGACTATCGTAAAGCAACTAGGTTCTTCCGGTGCGTCTGACCCGTTGAATCAGAGAGCAACGGTAGGCTGGAAGGCTCTTAAGGCGGTTGCAATCCTTACAAACCAATATATGGTACGTATCGAGACAGGCTCTTTCTATAACGAGCATGAAGCGAACTAATAGGGGGTAAATATGGCAAAAACTGAAGATATGGCAAAGACGGAGACGGTATTTCTTCCGTACGATGACACACATAAGCGACCGCTGTTCGTTTGTGTGAACGGGCGTTCTATGAGAGTGGAGCGCGGTAAGCAGGTTGAGATTCCCGCCGAATTTGCCGAAGTGGTAAACAATGCGATTAAGCAGGAGACCGAAGCAGTAAAGTATTCCGACATGATGGAGTATAAGGCGGAGTAAGGGTCGCTTGGGGGCGGTGGGCAAACCATCGCTCCTTTTTATTTATAAAGAAAGGGGTTTATGTATGATTAAAGTAAGAAGTAAAACCTTGTTTGTTCCTGCCGAAGAGCAGAGCATAGGCGCAAGCGGTGAAGCGGAGTCTACCGTAAGAGAGTTCCATATCGACAGAGTATCTGGAGATGGGGTAGACCTTGCAAATCTCTTGTTTAAGCTGAACATTCGCTATGCAGGAGTGCGGGATATTGACCGAAGCGACCTCGAGAAGGTGATTACTGATAACGAAATCATCTTACGTTGGCTTATTTCTTCCGTTACGATGAGCCATGCAGGAACGGCATTCATTCAGCTTGACGCGTTCGATAATTCTGGTTCTTGCCGTTGGAAGTCTTATCCGTGCGCAGTGTATATTGAGAAGTCGATTGATGGCACTATCCCGCAGAATATGCTCACGGAGTTAGAACAGCTTGAGAAGAAATTCTCTAAGCTGGACGCGCAGGAGCAGGAAAGAAAGACCGCAGAGGAGAAGAGAGTTACCGCAGAAGGAAAGAGAGAAGAAGCCGAAGCAAGACGGAATGGGTCGCTTTCCAACATCGTAGCCGAAGAAGCGAAGATCATTGCACTTTCCAATGAGACAAAAGGATATAGGGATAGCGTAGCAAGTGACAAGGCGCAGGTTTCGGAATTGAAGCAAAATGCGGATGCCTTGAAGGTGGCAGTGGAGCAGAAGATTACAACGGCTACAACGGATTTCAACGAGAAGCTTTCCAGTGTGAATAGCTTAACGGTCGAGGTTCGGGAAAAGACGAACACAGTTGCGAGCCTTACGGCAGAAGTAAAGGAAAAAGCGAATGCTGTCTCCAGCGCAACAGAAGAGGTAAAAGGAATTCGTACGGCTTTAAATAGCTTGAAGAGCGATACAGAGACCATTGCAGACAGGGCGAGAACGGATATTCAGGGAGCGGTTGCATCGGCTACGGATTCAATGACCAAGGCGAAGGCATCCGCAGACAGTGCGAAGGATTCCGAAACAAAGACTCTTGAAGCATTGAAGAAAGCACAGGAAGGCGGGAAAGTAGCAGGCGTTACATCTGATGAAATGCATAGCTATGTAGATAGTGCGGTAGCAAATATCCATAGCGGACTATCAGCAGAGGAAGTGAAGCAGAGCGCGAAAGCCGTAATTCAGGAAAACACATTGCAGGTCGATGAGGCTTATAGAAAAACAATCGAGAATCAAATTTTCAAAGGAGATAGCACGTGGAACATTCCTGAAAACAAACTGCTTACTACGGAAGCTATCAGGGAAGTGAACGAACAAGTAGCAATATATCTTGATGAGCAGAGAAGAAAGCAGGAAACCCCGTATAGAGATATTGTTGACTTGTATGATATGCAAGGCGCAAGTACTGTAGATGTAATTAAAGAAATTAAGAGACGAATCAAAAAAAATAGTTACGGGGATATTCGGCTGGGAGATTACATTGATATTCAATTCAACGGAAAAGAACATGCTCTGCGTTTTGAAGTCGTCGGAATTGACTGTATGTATGAACTGGATAGAAGCACTTTGGCTCCAGGGAATGTGTTTAGTGCGCCAAAACATATAGATTTTTGCTGTATAAATACAGGGATTATACTAAACTTACCTGCTGAAGAATATACCCCATATAGAGAAGTCAAGGATCAGTACGCAGGGGCATTCAATTTGGTTAATTCTGAAGTGTACATGGATATCATTAATAAGAATACTGAACTTATAGGGCAATTTCATAAAACTCCATTATCTAGTGTACTTGGAAAATATTATCTTGATGCGTACTTATGGATGCCGACAGCTGTAAATATTCTAGGAGAGATAGCAGAAAAAGATAACAAGTATACCAATACTTTAGAAGCAGGATACAATTTTGTTCCAATGCTTCAATATCCTTATTTTAAGGAACACAGAGGGAAAATATTTCCAGGAGCTTTTATTTTGCCAAGAAGAAATGGGAATATGATTGACTACATAGATTTCCATCTCCTTCACTATAGTGATGAAACCCACGCAGAATTTTCATATAGTGTTTTGCAAGAAATTGATGACAAGGTAATAGGAAAATCGGGTCCTGACACTGGAATGAAACCACAAGTTCCAATTTGCTTTAGACTCACGGGAGATTAGGGATTAGCAAGGGAAGGGTTCGCCCTTCCTTTTTGCTTGGGAAAATATACAGAAGTTCAAGGACAATACAAGAAAAAGGAAGGAGCGGAGACAATGAAAATAACAGTAGGGGAGATTCTTTCTCTCGTTGATGACGCAAGACCGAATGCCACAAGCGAGAGTCTGAAATTGCAGTTCTTAAATGAAGTGGAAGCGGAGATATTCGACCACTATATCGCCTTTAAGCGAGGAATGGAAGCACATATCAAGCCGATTCATGCGAGGGCGTATCTCCATAAAGAGAAGGAAGAATTAAAGGGAGATACCGTTAGAGAAGGCATAGCAGAAAGAGACATCACCATCATGGGGACAGACCCGTATTATATCGGGAATCCATTAGAGAGCAGGAAGACAGACGGAGAAGCGCAGAACGAAGCTATGCGGGTAATGGAAGAGACAGAGGAAAACGGAGAAAAGAAGATTATAAGCGTGGATAGAGGGATTCCCGTTCTTATTCCTTACACGGCGCAGGATATGGATAGCGTAGTTCTCTTAGACAGCCGTTTCAGCGGTATCTACATCGCATACCTTAAAGCAAAGATTGATTTCTTAGAGGATGAAATAGAAAGCTATGCGAATGATGTACAGGCGTACCAAGCGGAAAAAGAGGCATGGCTTAGTTACATGAATCGCTATCTCATTCATAACGAGAGGAAGCCGAGGGGGTTAATCTGATGAATTTTAAGCAAATGAATCCACTAGGGAAAACGAAGCAGAGTATCGGCGTTTTTGGGGGGCTGAATCAGTCAAGCGTTGGGGCGGATAATGAGTTTTTGGATATGAAAAACATATCATCAAGACTATTCCCGTCCCTTACTTTGCGTGAACCGAATTTGCCATTTACTGAATCGGAAGAGCCAGTGCAAATCTTTTATAAGAATTCCTTATATATGTTCGGGAAAAATTCCCTTATCTATGGGGAAAATAAAAGAAAAGCATTGAAAAGGACCGTGGAATTAGACAGGGTTCTTGTCGGAATGGGCGCATATATCTGCATTTTCCCCGATAAGCAGGTGTTTAACACAAAGACGGAAGAACTGACCGATATGGAATCCTCTTACACGCAGGAAGGGCAAATCAGCCTTGCGCCCGTTTCGGAAGGTTCAAGTTTTGTAAAGATTCAGGGGAAGAACATCGGAAAGAATTTCAAGAGGGACGATGTTGTCACGCTTTCG
>ERZ773057.1103-NODE-1103-length-10654-cov-7.574583_pt1 | contig 10654 bp, 5 predicted proteins | sample MGYA00580629_ERZ773057 | MGnify/ENA primary metagenome ERZ773057 (study PRJEB29015, sample SAMEA2738143) | human oral metagenome | biome: human oral; feature: human-associated habitat; material: saliva | place: China | collected 2163 ...
CCATTCTTGAGTTTATCTTTGGCTTTATGTTCAATTCCAGCGCTGTACTAGCCGATGCTGTGCATGACACAGGAGACGCGATGGCCATCGGACTCTCTACCCTTTTTGAAAAAATTTCTAATAAAAAAGAAGACAAGAAATACACTCTGGGCTACAAGCGCTACAGCCTTTTGGGAGCCCTGCTGACTTCTGTCATTCTGTTAGTCGGCTCGACCTTGGTGATTATCGAAAATGTACCCAAGGTTTTTGCGCCTGAAAAGGTCAATTATGACGGCATGCTGGTGCTGGGTATTTTCGCCATTATAGTCAATCTAGCAGCCAGCAAGGTGGTCGGTCATGGACATAGCCATGGACACAGTCATAATGAGTCTATTCTCAGTCTCCATTTCTTAGAGGACATTCTGGGTTGGGTGGCTGTTATTCTGGTCTCTATCGTGTTGCGCTTTACTGACTGGTATTTTCTTGACCCACTGCTCTCCCTGCTTATTGCGGGCTTCATCCTCAGCAAGGCCCTGCCTAAGTTCTGGGAAAACATCAAGATTTTTCTGGATCACATCCCTAGCGATATTGATTTGAGCCAGCTTTATCAGGAAATTCTGGCGGTTGAAAACGTTCAGGCTATTACCCAGCTCAATGTCTGGACCACAGACGGTTTGGAAAAATTTGCCATGATCCATATCTGTCTTGAAAACCCAGAGCTGCTGGCCGAGACCCAAACCACTCTGCGTCAAGAACTGCAAGCCTATGGTATCACCAAAATCACTATCCAGACGGATAGCAGCTTGGAAGAGCATGAAGAGTGGTGTTTAGGTGGGGAGGCAGTGGACTAAATCTTATACTAAAGTATTTTTTAGACAAAAACAACAAAATGGATATATATAATTAATAATATAAAATCTAATATCAAAACAAACTTTAGAATCTAACTAAATATATAAAAGCAGTTCATAAGAGCTGCTTTTATTGTACAAAAACATAATTAATATAATTAATAAATTATAATATTGACAAATACATTAACTCATACTATACTTAGCATTGGGAAATTCTGCCTTTCCCTATAAAATAAAATAGGAGGTAAAATGAGGAAAAAACTGTTTAGTATCTTGTTTTTCTTAGCAATGATATTCGGGACTGGCCGAATTGCTTTCGCTAATGAACAAATTAGCGCGGAAATTAGTGGCGATGGTCAAAATCAATTATCAGTAAAAGTAAGAAATTCAAGTAATTCAGAGGTAAATGATGTTAGCTATCAGCTAAATTTACCGCAAGGTTATAAAGTTGATGAGCCTTTACCTACATCGGAAACCCTGCTGCCTGGTCAAACTCAAGAGTTTAAGGTAAAAATTAAGCAGGAGCAAGTGGCAGTTTTGCCCAAGACAGGGGAAAAAATAATCACTTTCTCAGTTATTGGTTTTATCGTGCTTCTTCTTGGGCTCATCTTATTGAGATATAGCTATTCAAGAAGATTGTTATTAACTTTCTTAGTGATTTCAGGCAGTGCTTTCGGTGCAGCACTCGTATCAGCTGACACTTTGGTCGCTTCTCTTGTTGAGTTTAGTCAGAGCGTTCGGCTCTTTGATAAAGATGTCCCTGTTCGGTTGACTGTTTATTATCGCTCGGTTGAAAATCCTCTTCTTGGAGAGAAATCTAGCCTGACTAATCAAACTTCTGTCAATCCTGCTACTGAGGCATACGTAGGTTCATCTACCATGCCAAGTCAGACGGATACGCAAGGAATATCAGGGAATGGTAGCACGTCACCAGTTGATATTGGGACGCCAGCCTATCCAAGTTCGTCTTCAGATGGTAGTGCAAGTACAGGGCTAAATTCAGATTCACCAGTGACACCGGTAGATACCATTACTGTGACGTCACCGTCTGATACTGGGTCTTCGCTTGGTAGTCAATCATCACCAGGGACAGCTATTCCATCTCCATCTTCAGATGGAAGTGGTTCAAGTCCGACAGTTTCAAGTGCAGATTCACCAGTGACATCTGTAGATTCAGGAACCGTTCCGACAGCGTCTGACAATGGGGCAGTAGTCACCGATCCATCATCAAGTGTGGATACTCTGACTCCATCTTTGGATAGTGGAGCTTCAGGTGTAGTTCCAAGTCCAACTGTTCCGGATTCAGATCCACCAGTGACATCTGTAGATTCAGGAACTGTTCCGACAGCATCTAACAATGGGGCAGTAGTCACCAATCCGTCACCAAGTGTGGATACTCTGACTCCATCTTTGGATAGCGGTGCTTCAGGTGTAGTTCCAAGTCCAACTGTTCCGGATTCAGATTCACCAGTAACATCTGTAGATTCAGGAACCGTTCCGACAGTGTCTGATACTGGATCTTCTGTTGGTACCCAACCATCAACACCAGTGAATCCTAATCAATCAACGAATCCTGACACTTCATCCTCGGAGAAAAATAGCAAAGGGGATGAATTAGGAAATAGTTCTGATAGTCCAAAACAAGGGTCAGCAGAAGAAGTTCTACTTTCAGGTCACGCTTTTTCAAATCTAACAGGCAGAGGTATAGAATTTGGAACCGTTACTCTGAAAGAGAATGGTAAAGAAATTCAAACGATTGAAACGGATAGTGATGGTTATTTCTATGTTCATCTGACCAAAGGAAAAACCTATACCCTTCACGGGAAGGATTTTGAAGCCAGTATTACTGCAAATGGAAATAATGATTTCCAAGTCCACAATATTCTGGGAAAATTTGCCCCAGGACGTAACAACTCAGATGCTATGGGCAAGGTTGTTCTCAATCCATCAGTTGTTCAACTAGATGTTGTTGATTATCAGGTTGATGAAAAGGCTGGTCAGGTCATCCTGCCCGAGGAGAAAAAACTAAAACCAGGTGATGTTATTGTTCTGCCGGCAAGTGGAAATTATCCTACAGGTTTTGCCTTTAAAGTTGTTACTTCAAAGGTTGCTGACGGGAAAACCGTTCTGACTGTCACAAAGGCTACTTTAGAAGAGGTAGCCAAAGAGATTAATGTACAGACAGAGTTTGATCTTGATGGAGGAACCTTTACTCCTGCTGAAGGCACGAGTGTAGAAGAAGATGAAGGAGAAGACCTCGGTAATAGAGCATCGGTCTCTGCTTCTGCAGCTGCTAGAAAGACATGGAAGAAGAAAATCAAAGGTGTTGATGTTGGCTTGAAGGTTACCGGAAAGGTCGAGGCTAAGCTTGACTGGGCTCCAGGACGTTCTCCGCATGTCTTTGTAAAACCGTCTCTTAACTTTAAGTTGACGACTGATTTCAAGAAAGAAGCCAGTTTTGAAGACAAGGTAAAACTAGTGACGGTCAATTTTTCATCTTATTACGGTGTTGTAGTTAGCGTAGACATCTATGTGTTCCTCAATGCTGAAGGAAAGTTTAATATTAGTACAGAAAGCAATTTTGATGTAGCAGCTGAACTAGGTGTCAAAAATCAGAAAGCTTACTTTGATCAAAATGTTCAATTAAGCAATAAGTTAGACTTAAACATTTATGGTCAAATAAAAGAGGGCCCTATGGCGGTCTTTAAACCAGGATTCCTTAATCTATCTGTAGCATCCTTTGATGTTGCGGTTGGCCTCGGGTTAGAAGGTGAACTGAATGCACAGGTCACTCAGAAAAATCTTGATTCGCCTAAATTAGAAAAAGCCAGTGGTCGTGCTGTTCTCTTTGCGGACTTAACCCTAGGTTATGAAGTGGGCTTCTCTGGTCTGAAGTTGGAAGGAAAATTCTTAGACAGTGAGCGTTTCTTTGAGCGTCTGATGGCTAAGGGAGAGTACAAACCAAACAGTGGTAAAAGAAAGCTCAAAGACGTCAAGCCATTAGATGAATCTGATGAAACTAGTTCTGATGATGACACATCTGATAGTTCCGATGATAGTGAGAATCATTTCAGCAATACTTTTTCTTTAAGGAATTTGCAGTCCACACGTAAAATTACCAACATAAAAATAGGTGAGTTGCCGTATAACGTAAATAATTATAGAGCATTTAAATTTGAACTGATGCCAGGACCTGATAGAGATGGTGAGCTACTAAGAGAAGGTCATTACCATTATTTTGATGTTTCAGATGGCACACCTATCTATTATACATTGTATGATTTGGATAAAAACGGATTCCCAGAATTGGTTTATCTAGTTAATGGTGAAATAGAAGAAATTTTATATGCATACGGACAAACTTCAGATGCTCCGCCTTATGTAGGTTTAAAACCAGTACATTTGCCTAAGGGTTACAGCTATATATATAATTATAAGTATAAGTATAAGATATTAGAAGATGGGACGATAATAACAACAAAAGAAGAGGACTCTTCTCGAGGAGAATCTCCAATAGATTATGAAATTATCAAAGTAGATCCCGTAACTAAAGTACCTGAAACTGTAGCGACGTTTTCTCGTAATAAAAGATCCCAAAAGCTTTACCGCTATAGAGGTGATATAAAAAACGATAAGCAGATAACGACAATCAGCCAAGCCGAAAAAATATATCTAACTGCCCCAGAAGTTGATTGGGAAAGCCTAACTTGGCAGCCATTTGTTAGACGTTATGATTGGGCTGCTGAAGAAGGAATTAGTTTTCTAGAAACTGAATAAGTTTATTAATTTGCAAGGTATCCATTATCTTAATATAAACTTTAGACCAGCCATGAAATTATCTCAGTCTTTTGGTGTATAAGCAGAAGATACTATTTCAAAGGTATCAAGGGCTCAAGTTGTAATCTTATAAGTTTGTAGCATATTAAAAGAACTCCAGGAAATATTATTTTCTGGAGTTTTTTCTTCTATAATATAACAATGTAGATTTGTCTGAAAATTCTAGCTTTTTGATTTTGTGGTTTTTCTATAAAAAATAGACAAGCTGATTACATTGTGCATTTTTAGATAGGTTTTACATCTAATAAAATGCAAATGTATTGACAATGCATTTTCTTTAGCATATACTATTGGGTAGGAAGAAACAGGCAAAGCTTGCTAAGCCTTGTCCTGAAGCGCCTTTCCTAAGCATATCGACTACCGATCAGAAGAGGACAGATGCTGTCACACTGTCCATCTGAAGGTTGAAAAAGAAGCAGTAAAGGGGAAATTTCCTCAAAAAAATTTGCTGTTTTTTATCCTCGAAGTAAAAAAACGCTTTAAAAAAGTTTCAAAAAGCTTGATATAACAAGGTTTTGTCAAAATTAAACATTTTTTTAAATGCAGTCATTTTTTTCGAGGCAAACCTGTTGACAAGTTGTCAATTATATCATATACTGTGATAGGTAAATGTTTTTTAAAGCAAATAAAGCTTTTGTTCCTAGCATTTCCTACCAAAATATGCATATCGGTAAAAAGAAAAACCATAAGACAAGAATTCTTATCTTATGGCACTGGCTGCTTGATGATTCGGGTTAAACCAACTTCACACACACACGGTTTAACCTGCATCTAAAAGCATGAGAAATTTTTGCAAGAGAACTTGCTTTGTATAGTATTTAAGAACGCAAGAACAAATGTTTTTGGCATCTGCTTTTTTGCGCCCCTTTTGACAAAATTAGAACGCCCCTTATCAATCCTAGGATTGTTTTAAGGACTGTTACTAGGTTTATCAGATGGAGATACTGCTCAAAGCATCTAACTTAAAACATTAAGTTTGGTTCTATTGGTAAATTTTCCATGTACTAGCCTAACTTAAAAAGCTTAAAGAAACCTTAAAGGAAACTTTAAGCGAGGGAGATTTTTTTAAGAAAGCTGTTATCTATTAACGCATAGAAAGAATTGAAGGATTTTTACAAAAAAATCACAGACAGGAGAAACAAATGGCACTAATCGCTATATTGGTTCAATTCAATCTGATAACGGCAGCTCAAAAAGAAGAAATTCTTCAAGATATGCCACAATCAAACATGCAGTTAGAGAGATATCTAATCAGCAAGGGCTATGTGACAGAAGAAGATATGCTGAAAGTCATGAGTTACTATTACCGTGTACCTCATGTCAATCTATCACAGTTTGTGATAGAAAAGGAAGCTGTCGAGAAGGTTTCAGAAAAAGTTGCTAAACGTCATGGATTGATTCCGATCTCTTTCACAGATGGGGAAGAGGGAGAAGAACCCAAGTTAGTAGTTGCGATGGCAGACCCAAGCAACTATATCGCCCTAGACGACGTTAAAATCGTTTCTAAGATGGCGGTAGAACCTTATGTAACTTTTCGTGATGATATTGAGAAGTATATTGATCAATACTATTCTAAAGGAGAAGAAGCCCAACAGGCAGCGACCGAAATCGAAGGTTTTAATGTGGACGAAGAGATCATCGAAGAAGATCTCGAAATTAAAAACGCTCCGGTTGTACGTTTGATTGACTCGATTATCAGTCAGGCAATCAAGACGCGGACCAGCGATATCCATATTGAGCCCTTTGAAAAAGTTGTTCGTGTTCGTTTCCGGGTTGACGGAACCTTGGTGGAAAACATGCAGTTGAAAGCCAATGCTCACTCAGCCATTGCGACACGGATTAAGATCATGAGTGGTCTGGACATCGCCGAGCGGCGGATTCCTCAGGATGGACGGATTGAGACAACCATCGACGGCAAAGAAGTCGATATGCGGGTTTCAGTCTTGCCTACTGTATTCGGTGAAAAAATCGTTATTCGGATTTTGAGCCGGAATGCAACTCTCCTCAGTAAAGAGGAGCTGGGATTCTCGCCAACCAACCAGAAGCTCTTTGAAGATATTCTTAAGGCGCCAGAAGGCATTATCTTGCTGACTGGTCCTACAGGAAGCGGAAAGACAACCACTCTTTACACAGCGCTCCGTGAGCTCAATGATGTAGGAAAAAATATCATCACCGTTGAAGATCCGGTTGAGTACCGATTGGAAGGGGTCAACCAAGTTCAGGTAAATAACAAAGCTGGACTGACCTTCGCGAGTGGTTTGAGAAGTATCCTGCGTCAGGACCCGGACATCGTTCTCTTGGGGGAAATTCGGGACGAAGAGACAGCTAGTATCGCGGTTCGTGCCGCTATCACTGGTCACGTCGTTCTCTCGACTATCCACACCAATGACACAGCTAGTACAGTCAACCGTTTGGTCGATATGGGCATCAAGCCTTATCTGGTATCAACGGCGACTGTCGGTATTATCGCACAGCGCTTGATTAAGCGCATCTGTCCTAAGTGTAAGACTGAGTATACTGTAGAAACAAATGAACATGCAGGTATCGGTATTCACAAGGGAGACACCTTGTATCGCGGACGCGGCTGCAACTACTGCAGCGGCACGGGATACTATGGACGTATTGCCATCCACGAAATCATGGCGGTGACAAGGGAGATTAAATCACTAATTAATGATGGTGGAACAACGTCACAGCTTCGAGCAGAAGCTAAGAAAAATGGTATGCGAGACTTGGCGGAGGAGGCCATTGATATCGCAAAACAGGGGACTACAACGATTGAAGAAGCAATGAAGATTGCCTTCAGTCTAGAAGGGGAAGTTTAGGATGAATTTGGATGAGTTAATTAAGCAGGCGATTGAAGCGGGTGCATCGGATATCCACTTCACGGTTGGCGCTGAGCCAACCATGCGTCTGCACGGGAGGTTAACACAACTCAACAATACAATTTTGACCAACGAAGACACGGTTCGCTTCACCAAGCATATTTTAAATGAGAAGCAGATTGCTCATCTTTTAGAAGTCGGTGAAGTGGACTGTGCCTACGAGGTCGATAATGGCTATCGCTTGCGGGTCAATATCTTTAAGCAGAAAAACAACTGTGGGATTGCCTTGCGGGTCATTCCCAAGGATATTCCATCTATGGAATCTCTGGGATTGCCACCAGTTATCAAAAAGCTGGCTGAGAAACGCCGGGGTCTGATATTGGTTACCGGACCAACAGGAAGCGGAAAGTCAACGACCCTGGCAACCATGATCAACTACATGAACAGCTTGCGGGACGAGCACATCATCACGATTGAAGATCCGATCGAGTACATGCACACGCATAATAAGTGCTTGGTCAACCAGCGTGAGCTGGGAGCGGATACGCAGAGCTTCGGCAATGCCCTCCGCGGTGCACTTCGTCAGGACCCGGATGTCATCCTAGTCGGTGAGATGCGGGATAAGGAAACGATTGAAATCGCCCTGCGTGCGGCGGAAACAGGTCACTTAGTCCTGTCAACTCTCCACACGGTCGGTGCCGTAAACACCATGGACCGGATTATCGACGTATTTCCAGCCGAGCAGCAAGAGCAGATTCGTGTGCAGCTTTCCGCCGTTATGGAAGGGGTTGTATCGCAGCAGCTTATGCGTACAGCGACCGGCAAAGGTCGTGTAGCTGCCTTTGAAATCATGCTGGGAACACCCGCTATTCGCAACCTCATTCGCGAAGGGAAGACCCACCAGCTGCTGACGCCAATCCAAACGGGGGCTCAGCTAGGCATGATTACCATGGACACTTCGCTCATGGGACTCTACCGTCGCAATGTCATCGATCAGAGAACACTGTTGTCCTACTCAGTGGACCGCGCTCAAGTTGAAAAATCCCTAGGAATAGTGGGGTACTAGAGCATGACAGTATATGTTTGTAAATACCTCGACACTCGGCAAGGGGTCGTCACACTAGAGGTGGACGCTCCCAACCGGACTGACGCCGTCAATCGGATCCGTCTCAAAGGGAAGCCAATCAGTGTCGAAGAAAAGGTCATGGGCTCTAAGGAAATCACCCTTTTCCAAAGTAAGAAGATTAAGCTCAAGGACATATCGCTCTTCTGTAAGCAGATGTCGGTTATGTTAAACTCGGGTATCCCGCTCAACAATGCAGTGGATATCTTAGAGCAGCAGACAGATGCCAAAAACTTGAAGGCAAGTCTGAAGGTTATCAGCAAAGGTCTGAAGGAAGGGAATCAGCTGTCCAAGGCTCTAATCGAGCAAAATGGTCTCTTTCCCGACCTCTTAATCCGTATGGTACAGGCCGGCGAAAAGACTGGTAAGCTAGACGAGGTACTGGAAAGAATGTCTGAGCACTATAATAAGGAGCTCAAGACAAGTCGCCAGATTCGCGGAGCCATGATCTATCCAGCGGTCCTTGCCTTTCTGGCAGTAGCTGCCACCTTGGTCTTGCTCTATGTCGTTATCCCTAACTTCTCGGGAATCTTTGAGCAGAGTGGTGTAGCATTACCTTTGCCAACACGTATCGTCTTGGCAGCTAGTAACTTCGTCCAATCTTACTGGTATATCCTCTTTGGAGGGGTTGGGCTTCTAGTCTTCCTCTTTCTGCGTTATCGCAGTACTGAGGCAGGCCGCTACCAACTGGACCAGCTTAAGCTCAAGATGCCAGTCGTCAAAGGACCGATGCAGAAGATTGTCACTGCTCGTTTCGCCAGCACCTTGGCTACTCTTACCAGTGCGGGTATCCCTCTGGTAGAGGCTATTGATTCAGCTGCCGCAACGACCAATAACGCTGTTGTTATTGACAAGCTGAGAATCGCCAATGAAGGTCTTCAAAAAGGGGAACGCCTAACGGGTATGCTGACATCGACAGGTCTCTTCCCTCCAATGATGCTCTCGATGGTCAAGATCGGTGAGGAGTCTGGGTCTCTGGAGTCCATGCTGAATAAAACATCAGATTTTTATGAAGAAGAGCTGGAGGCAGCTATCAAGCAATTGCTCTCACTCTTGGAACCAGCCATGATCATCGTCATGGGGGTCATCATCGGGGGAATTGTTGCCTCTGTTATGTTACCAATGTTTGAAATTGCTAATGCTGTTCAACAGGGCGCTGAAGCAAATCAATAACAGATTATTTACAGAAAAAGTTAGAATTCGCAGAGTAATTGCTCTGCACAAAAAGTTAGGGAAAACGTTCTGATGCTGGGAGTTTGTGGGGTCTCCCAGCTAGGAACAAAACGAATGCCCCTGTGGGCGGAAATAGTAAAAATTATGAAAAAATAGGAGATCTATTCAAAATGTTAAACAAATTGCAAAAGTTCCGTCAGGACTTGAAGAAAAAAGGTAAAGGCTTTACCTTGGTTGAGTTGATTGTCGTAATCATCATCATTGCTGTCCTTGCAGCAGTCGCTATCCCAGCTATCACAGGCTTCCAAGACAGTGCGCGTAAGAGCCGTATCGAAACAGAACACCGTCAGTTGGTATCAGCTATTCAATCTTATCTTGGTTCACAAGTAGATCCTGAGACTGCTACTGCTCCGACACTTAATGATTTGAAGCCTTATATCTCTAAGAGCTCACAAGGTAGTGCAGAACTTGCTGATACTCTTGCTAAAGATGGGGCAAATAACGGTCCAGCTCACAAAATCGTAAATAACACATTGGTTTCTACCTACACTCCAAAAGGTGGTGGCAAAGCCAAAACTTGGACTTATGACTGGAAAGAAAATAGTAGTGCAAAAGCAGCTACACCAGCAGCAGGAAATCCATAGTCTTAATTTATCTAGAAACAATTTCCTAGATAATTAGGAACTACAGTTTCCATTTAGGGTGTCATCTCAAAGTCTAGTAAAACCCTGCCTTTGGGATACTTACAAAGAAATTAAATATAATAAGAAAAAAAGAATTAGGAGAATTATCCAAATGTTAAACAAATTGCAAAAGTTCCGTCAGGACTTGAAGAAAAAAGGTAAAGGTTTTACCTTGGTTGA
>ERZ773057.1105-NODE-1105-length-10653-cov-38.869787_pt1 | contig 10653 bp, 7 predicted proteins | sample MGYA00580629_ERZ773057 | MGnify/ENA primary metagenome ERZ773057 (study PRJEB29015, sample SAMEA2738143) | human oral metagenome | biome: human oral; feature: human-associated habitat; material: saliva | place: China | collected 2163 ...
AGCTGCTGCGCGCGCACCTGCGCCTGCTCGCCGCCCTCGTCAAGGCCCATCCCGGGTGCGCTGCCGCCGTCAGTGACGTGGTCGCTGGGGCAGAGTTCCCCCTCGACCTACGAGACCGCGCCGCCGCGCTCGTCGCGGCCCCCGCCGGTTCCGGGGACTCTGATGGTTCCGGGGACTCTGACGGTTCCGGGGACCGTGGGGACGAGGCCGGGGCCAGGCCTGCGGGGACGGCCGCCCTCGGCGCGAGTGCCCGGGGACGCGAACCCGGAGAGGGCGCCCAGGCCTCGTGGACGTTCCCGGACGCCCCCGCAGCGGACCTGCCGCGCACCTCGCACACCGCCGAGCTGCCCGACGACAACGACGCTGCCGTCGCGGCGCTGCACGCCCTCTTCGAGGACGCGTCCGCGGGCGCCGCCCTGCCCGTGCTCCTGACGCGCATCAGCGGCGAGGGCATCGAGCTGGCGGAGGCCGACAAGGCGCTGCTCGCCAGGTACTGGCGGAGCGCCCCCAACTGGAAGGGAGCCAACCAGCTGTCCTACCTGGCCTCACGGCTCCTGCGCGGGATGGATGTGAAGGACGCGCCCGAGGCCGACCACTTCCGCGGCTACCGGCGCAAGGGCAGCGAATGGGAGCAGCACCGCGGCCCGGTCCGCCTCCTGCACGAACAGCTGCGCGTCGCATTGCGCGACAAACCCTACGACAAGCCGAACGGTCAGGACATGTACCGCTTCGACCCGATCCTGACCGAGCCGCTCGAACCCATGGAGGCGCAGTGGGAACGCCAGATCATCCGCGCTCCCTACCAGAAGCCGGTGAGCGTCGTGCGCGGCGATTACGACAAGACCGATGACATGCACGAGACGTGGGTCATCCCCGGGCAAACCCCAGCGACGGGAGAGGACTCGCTGGCGGTCGCCCTCGCCAACGTCGCGGGGGTGGCTCCCGAGTTCACCGGGCGGCTCCTGGAATCCGGTGACTACCGGTCGAGCGGCGTCGCCTACGCGTGGGCGGCCTGGGCCCTCCAGCACAACCCGGACATTCTGGCTGCCCACGCGATGCCCGTCCTCCAGGGGGCGTTCTTTAAGTTCCCGCAGGTCATCACCGCCTTCGAGGTGGTCGTGCGCGCGCTGGGAGAGGGATGGCGGGCGCCGGGCGCGCCCACCTACTCGGCCCTGGCGTGGGCGTCCACCGCCGCGCAGGCACACTATCGGGCCATCGCCGCCGAGGCCATCGCGTGCCTCGCCGACACCGGGCGGTACGACCCGGCTGCCATGGCCGAGGAGATCGGCTACCTGATGCGCAACGGGTGGTTCGGTCCCGGGCGGGTCACCCAGACGCTCACCGACTGCGCGTCCGTCTCGGCCCTGGCCGGGTATCGCGTCGCACAGACCATTGCCGCCCTGCTGCCGTCGCTCGTTGGCATCCGAGGTTCGAATCGTATGGTCGAGGCCCTGGTGGCGCTCGCGGGCGACTACGGCATGAGGGTGAGCGTGCCCGATGAGCTGCGCCCCAAGATGAAGGGATCGAGCACGCTCGCTAAGGCACTGCGGGCGCTCGACGTGCTGCCTGATGCCCCGACTGGCCTCGCGCGCGAGGCGGCGGAGGCGCTCGGCGCGGCGCGAGCGCGCCGAGATCGAGGCCCCGCTGCGTGAGCTGATCCGCTGGGGACTCTTGACGTGCTGAGCGGTGTTGTGTGCGAGGGCGCCGCGGCTGCGGGGGGCAGCCGCGGCGCTTGGCGTCAGGGCGTTGTTACTCGTCTGTTGGGGTGGATGCAGCCCGGGCCTCGTGAATGCTACTGGCCGTAGTGGAAGCGGCAGGCAACGATTTCGACCGTATCTTCGGTGATGCGATAAACCAATCTGTTGCGGCCATCGATCCGGCGCGACCAAAAGCCGGTGTATTCGTAGCGGAGGGGTTCAGGCTTGCCGATCCCCTCGTTTCCGTTGCGCTGGATGTCCTTGATGAGTGCGTTGATGCGCTTGAGGGTCTTGCGATCTTCGAACTGCCACCAGACGTAGTCGTTCCAGGCGTGTGGGGTCCACAAGACTTTGAGCATCGTTAGTTCTCCTCGTCAGGGATGTCGATGAGGTTGTGCTCTTCGAGGTTGCCGTGTCGCAGCTGTGCTATTGATTCGCGCAGGTGGCGGGCGTTCGCGGGGGACTGCATGAGGTAGACGGTTTCCATGAGGGACTCGTACTCGTCGAGGGCGATGATGACGGCGCTTTCGTGGCCCTGGCGGGTGATGACGATTTCTTCGCGGTCGTTGACGACCTGGTCGAGGACCTCGGCGTAGCGTGCGCGCGACTCGGTGTAGGTCATGGTTTTCATGGGTGCTCCTCTGCTCGCCTATGTACAGAACAGTGTACAGGATGTGAGGGTGCGTGTCTTTAGTCTGTTGGTGATGTGTGGGGGTAACGCAGCCCATGCGCGTGTCATGCAGTTTCCGTGCGTATCGAGGGGTTAACGAGCTCTTCGCATGTAAGGGTGTAGGAGGTGTAGGAGGTGTCGGAGTGGGCCGGAGTGCAGGTGGCGTGGGCGGCGTGCCCATCCTGCCGCCAGTAGGGTCCAGGTGCGCATGGAGGGGTGTGGCGGTGAGTGGTTCGGTGTGCCAGTTCCGCGTTTGTTCTTGTTTGTTGGGGCGCTGCACCCGATCCGTAGGCAATGCACCTCTTCTGTTCGGGTGCACCGCCACGTAACGGGTGCACCGCCACGTAACGGGTGCAGTGCCCCCGTGCTTGTGGCGGTTGTGGCGGCTGTCGGGGTTGCGGGGGTCTTCTGTGCTTGAGTTGTCTTCCGCTTGGGTTGTCTTCTGCTTGGGTTGTCTTCCGGGCTTGGGGTGTCTTCTGCTTGGGTCTTTGTGGCGCCTCATGTTGTGGTTCCTCAGAAATGTCGCACGCAATTCCCCGGCATGTATGTCAAACGTTGAAATCGCACCGTTGGAATTGCAACGTTTTGGGGTGCTGCACAAAGTTCGGGTATCCGAATTGCGTGCGAGTTTTGGTTGATGAGGCTCCCGAGGCGAGCTCCTGTGTTCGGTCGTCGTCCCACGACACTGTCCATGATCCCCGGGACGCTTCGAACACCACCCCCACACCCCAAAATGCGAAGAGCCGGTTAACGTGCAGCCCTTAGTGGCCTCGGTGGCGAGCTTTCGCTTTCAGTCGGGCGAGTCGGCGTTTCTTTTCAGCTTTCTCTCGTTTCTCCTGCCTGGTCGTGGAAGCTCGTTCTCGTGCCGTGCATTCGCGTTCTGCTTGAATCGCTGCCTGTGACGCAGTGGAAGGAAGCGCGCGGCGAGCGAGGCGGGACGCTTGGCGCTGTGCGCGCTTGGGGTTGTGATGCGTCGCCTGGCGTTGGGCTATATCGGGCGTCCAAGCGGCCTCGTCGAGGCGGCACAGGAGAGCGTTAGCGTGAGCGAGAAGGAACTCGTAGAACTCCGCGTCTGAGGGCTGCGCGCCGAACACGATTCTAACGGCGCGAACACGGTCGGCCTCGTGGCGCTCAATGACACCGACCCAGAACTGACCATCGAAATATAGTGTGGACTCCGTCTTCATTACTCGTCTCCAGGTACACCACGGTGGACCCGATGACGCTGGATTCTGCTCGGGGCAGCGACGGATGCGAGGCATCGCCCAGACTTCCTACTGGACTGTGCGGTTCGCGTATCAGGACTGACAACTCATTATACATCCCGTGTTCCGGGGTGTTGCTACTGGACGATCGGCTTGCCGCCGATGGACATGGGGGCGCGGGTGCGGGCCACACTCATCAGATGGAAGCCCTCCAAACTGACGAGCAGATCACACCGATCACAACGATCAAGCGACACACAGCAGCAGCAGGTAGGGCCAGACACCGCCCGAGGTCCTTGAAGACAGCGGGGGTAGAAGTCCGCTCATCACCTGGAACCTCGACCTCTACCCGCAACCCCCAACCAACACCCACTCACCCACACTCAACTCGGAAGAGCCGGTTAACACTTCTTGCCTCGTCGGCAGTGCAGTGAGCACCTCTCGGGGTCCAACAATGACAGCACCAGGCTGCCACCCCAGGCCGCTCAGAAAGGCACATACGCCATGAGCACCACAGAGTCTCACACTGAGGGGTTATCAACCGATATCTCTCGCCGCCTAGCACCTGAGAGGACGAGTGCGCTGCACGGTGCATCGCCTGGACGCCTCTGAGGAAGGCGGCTCGACATGAGCACCGATCTGACCCTGTTCACCCACCCGGTCTTCGGCAACCTGCGCACCATCGTCGACGGCGAGACCATCTACATCTGCGCAAAGGATGCCGCCACCGCACTGGGCTTTGTCGCTCCCCTGCTCCATGGGCCCTCCTTACGTCATTGGTGCCGACGGCGCCCTTGGCTTCGCTCTCGACGCCGGCAAGGCCCAGCTCGCCGCCGTTACCTACAAAATCGTCCCTCACCTATAAAAACAGTATTGAAAAATCATAGGCGACGGACGATTTTACCTGTAAATCTCAGGCTCAGCCCTTCAGGCAGGCCTCAAGCTAGACCTCAGGCGCAGGCCCCTAGACCAGCTTCGAGCCGGGCATGCTAACCCAAAAACTACTCCTGGGACAGGCCAACCTCCCCCAAGTTTCTAAAGCGCTCCACCCACTTGGTTAGTTCGTTTACAACATTTTCTCGCGTGGCCGCAGAAGCCCCGCCGCCACCAAAGCGCCTAGCGGGCGGAAGAATCGCGGCCAGGTTTGCGCCTTCACTGGGCACATAGTTGTCACGCAAACACCCAAAGGCAAACTCCCTAACCGCGCCCTTTAAGCGATAACGCTCGATAATCTCAGTTAGCTCCTGGTCGCGGCGCTCATCAACGAAGTCCTTAAACTCCCTAGTCACATCCCCATGCGCGGAAACGCGGCGGTAGAACTCTTCAATAAGGTCACGTTTGCCGCGTAGTGACGGCGACGCCGCCAGGGCCCGGGAGATTTCTACCGGGATTTCGCGGTCCCCACCTTGGTTTTCTGCCCGGTGCTGTTCTACAAGCATCAAGATGTAATCGATGTTGATATCAACCTGTTTGACCAGTTCTATTTCAAACTCTAGATCGTCAACAATAGACTCTTTTTCTCCACCCAGTTTAGTGCGGATATCTTGATATAGGTCTAGATAAATACTGCGATAGTCTTCTAGCTCTCGCGGACTCATAATGTCATCGGTTTCGAAGTCATCGTAAGCCGTGAGGATATTGCGCAGGCGCAAAATCTTACCCATCAGGTTGATGAAGTTCTTCTGCTGCGCTTCGGAGGCAATAATGCCTATCGGCAGGGGGAACTGTTCACGTAGCTGCTTTACTGTCTCAATATACTCAGACAGGTATTCAGTGTATGGACGCAGAAGTATCTGACCACGCGCATTTTTGTTGCCAAACAGTGCAATGGCTTCTTCGACTTCTTCTTCCAGGTTACGGAAACAGACAATATTTCCGTAGGTTTTCACCGAGTTCAAGATCCGGTTGGTGCGTGAGAAAGCCTGGATGAGCCCGTGTGCTCGCAGGTTTTTATCCACCCACAAGGTGTTGAGGGTTTTGGAGTCAAAACCGGTCAGGAACATGTCTACCACTATCACTAGGTCTACAGCTTTGGTAGCTAGCGCTTTTGATAGGTGCTCATAGTAGTTTTCGAAGCGTGCAGGGTCAGTGCCAAAGTTTGTCCCAAATTCTTTGTTGTATTGGTCAATGACATGATCCAGGAAGGCCCTGTCATCTGCTGATAAAGCTTTCGTGTCCATGCTTTCTTCACAAAGCAGGCCAGTGTCAGGGTCTTCAGAGTTGGGCGAGTATGAGTAGATAGTGGCTATCTTAAGTCGCTTTTCAGGCGGCAGCTCCTGCTGCTGGCGTTCGAACTCAGCGTAGTATGCGCGCGCCGCTTTGATGGAGAAAGTAGCAAACAGTGAGTTGAAGCCTTGAACCCGCTGGTCTTCCAGTAGGTAGGTGGAGTTGCGTTTAGTTTTCTGACTAAAGTGCTTAAGGATATGCGAAACTACAGCTTTGATACGGCGCGGATCTATATATACAGAGTCCGTGTCAATACCTTTAACCTTATAGTTTTCGATATGCTCACCCATGCGGAAGGTGTCGTTGTATTCAACCCTGAAAGGCAGCACGTTTTCATCACGGATTGCGTCTACAATCGTGTATGAATGTAGCTGGTCACCAAATGCTTGCTCGGTGGTGCGCAGGCAAGCTTTACCGGAGGAACGTGCGTTTTGTGCAAAAATCGGGGTGCCGGTAAACCCAAAGAGGTGATAGTTACGGAATGCTTTTGTGATAGCCGCGTGCATGTCACCAAATTGGCTACGGTGGCATTCGTCAAAGATAAAGACGATATGGCCGTCATAGATTTCGTGACCACGATTAGCTTTCACAAAGTTAGAAAGCTTTTGGATGGTGGTGACGATTATGCGTGCGCCGGGGTCAGCGATTTGCTTAGCTAGCTGCGCGGTTGAGTGGTTAGCTGAGACTGTACCAACTGCGTATTGGTTGTATGTTTTGATGGTTTGGTGGTCGAGGTCTTTACGGTCAACCACGAAAATGACTTTATCTATACCTTCAATGCCGGCAACTAGTTTTGCGGTTTTAAAGGAGGTTAGGGTTTTACCAGAGCCGGTGGTGTGCCAAATGTATCCGCCAGCTTTAACCGTACCGGTTTCTTTGTTGAGTGATGCCCGCTTGATACGCAGCAAGATCGCCTCGGTGGCGGCGATCTGGTAGGGGCGCATCACCAGCAGTTGGTTGTCTACGGTTAGTACACAGTAGCGGGTGAGGATGGATAGTAGTGTGCGTTTAACCAGGAAGGTGCGGGTGAAGTCGGTAAGGTCCGTGATTGGGTTGTTTTCACGGTCTGTCCACCACATGGTGAATTCGTAGGATTGAGAGCCTACTTTGCCGCCACGTGTTTTCCCGCTGTTTTTGGTGTGGCTGAGCCTGGTGGTGTTTGAGTAGTACTTGGTTTGTGTGCCGTTGGAGATGATGAACAGCTGTACGTACTCAAATAGCCCGTCGCCGCCTTCGGAGTGGAAGGATTCGCGGTGGTAGCGGTTAATTTGGTTGAAGGCTTCGCGTAGTTTAACGCCGCGTCGTTTAAGTTCAACGTGCACTAGTGGTAGGCCGTTTACCAGGATGGTTACGTCGTAACGGTTGGTGCGAGCGCCGGAGCTGACCGTGTATTGCTTGATTACTTGCAAGCTGTTGCGGTGGATTTTGTCTTTGTCGATCAGGCTAATGTTTTTCGTGGTGCCATCATCGCGGGTTAGTACCTGCACATAGTCTTCTTGGATACGCCGAGCTTTGGCTATGACAGGGTTTGGTTCCCCGGGTGGGTAGGCGACTATGCACTGGTCGTAGAAGCGTTTCCATTCACTGTCGCTGAAGCGGTAGTCGTTTAGCGCTTCGAGGCGTACGCGTAGGTTGTCACGCAGGCCGTTGATGTCGTGTACTTGGAGGCGTTCGTAGCCTTGGCCTTGTAGCTGTTTGACGAAGCTTTCTTCTAGTTCTGCTTCGCTTTGGTATGAGCCGTCGCTTTCGTAGGTGGGTTCGTATAGCCCGACGACGGTCGACTCGTCTGAGACTACGATCGGTTCGATGATGGTTGCAGGTGATACGTTAACCATTATTTTTTCTCCGGGAATGACAGCAGACGGTCTCGATAGTATTCATATTGGGCGCGCCGAGCCACAATTTCTGCCGGCAAACCTGACGAAATATCGTTAACCAGCGCATCAAACCGATCAAGGATATCTGCGATACGTTGCTGCTCACAAAAAGATGGAACTGGAATCTCTTGCTTAAGAATTCTAGCATTATAAAGACGTTTAATCGTTCCACCTTCAGTTTCCCAGCTAATAACTTTATAGAGATAGAATAAAAACCTATTACTTACAATCGATTCGTCATGGTCAAGCCAAACAATATTCGAATCTTGAAAATACGCATCCTCACCATTGAAACGAACTACGCGACCAATAGTTCCAGACGCCGAGATTAATAAATCACCAACTTTTGGATATGGATATTTTGATTTATATTCCATGAATTGATTACGGGATATAAAAGCTGTTGGCGCCCCACCAAAAGAAGAAATTTTATAAAAGGGAACATCCCCTTTATCTACAGTTTCTTTCTTATGGATACGCTTGCACATTTTCACTGCCCCTATATCACCAAGCTTAACCCATTCGACCGGGCCGCGAGATGCCAGGGCATCGTATGATAGCAACTGGTTACGGTAATACTCGTACTGCGCCCGCCTGGCTTCCAGCTCCGCTTCCAGCTCCGCTTCCAGCTCCGCTTCCAGCGTCGTGAACTGGTCTAATATTCTCACAATTTCGCACTGCACTTCAAGCGGGGGAATTGGGCATTTAAATTTTGCAACATCTTTGGGATACACATGCGGAACCCCACCACCACTTTTAAGAGAGTATAATTCTTTCTGTTTACCACACATCCAATGATAGGTAAAACGCGGAACCAGAATTTCCTCATTAACTTTTACAGAAAATGCATCAGAAACAAAAATTGGTTGATCCCAATAAGAAACAAACCCAGCATATGCGCCTGAACCAGCTACTACTATTGTCATACCTGTACGATTAGCCGATGAAGTAAAGTAGGCCGGTTTACGGCCACCAGCAATGACTGGAATATCTCCAGGCGTAATGCTTTTCTTTGTAATCGATTGGCCACGCTTTAGTTCAGCAACTTCGTCAAGCGGCTTATACTCCACCCCGTCTGGGCACAGCTCATTAATCAGGTCAGCTAGACGACTCATCACTCCCCCTCTCGCGAGTCATCATCCGAAGCGGTATTGACAAGCTGATCTGCTTCCAGCTCGGCCACGATGGCATCAATTGATGCCCGCAGCTGTTGCTGACGCTCCACAATCCCCGCAATACGGTTGTTTAGCTCAGCAATATCTACTTTCTCGCGGGTATCTTCTGGCTCCACATAGGATGACACTGACAAGTTCCAGTCATTAGCTGCAATATCGTCAATGGATACCAGCTTTGCCACATGCTCAACATCCTTACGCTCAAATGCCAGCGAAAGGAGGTGCTCACGGTTTTCTTCATTCAAACGGTTCTTGTTACCTTCACGCACAAACTGGCTAGAGGCATCCACGAACAAAATCTTGTCATCTACACGCGATTTTTTAAGCACAATAATGCAGGTGGCAATGGTGGTGCCAAAGAAAAGATCAGGTGGTAGCTGGATAATCGTGTGTACAAAGTTGTTTTCCACCAGGTAGCGGCGGATTTTGCCTTCAGCCCCTCCCCGGTAAAGTACCCCGGGGAACTCAACAATCGCAGCTGTGCCATCCTCAGCTAGCCAGTGCAGCATATGCATAGTGAAGGCCAGATCTGCCTTTGAGCTAGGCGCCAGCACACCTGCCGGGCTAAAGCGCGGGTCATTAACCAGGGCCATATCATCTTTGCCTGCCCACTTGGTGGAATAGGGCGGGTTAGACACAATGGCGTCAAAAGGTTGATCATCCCAGTGCGCAGGGGAAGTGAGTGTATCTCCTAGTGCAATATCAAAGTTCGCGAAGTTTACATTGTGCAAGAACATGTTGATACGGCACAGGTTGTAAGTGGTCAGGTTAATTTCCTGGCCAAAATATTTGCGCGATAAAGACGGGCCCAACACCTTGGCGAATTTAAGCAGCAATGATCCAGAGCCAGCGCAGGGATCATATACGCGCTCTACGTCCTTGCGTCCATCTAAAGCCAAACGCGTTAGTACCTCTGCCACCTCCTGTGGGGTGTAGAACTCACCCCCAGATTTTCCAGCACTGGAGGCATACATAGTCATCAGATACTCGTAGGCATCACCAAAAGCATCAATCTGGGCGCTGCCATGATCGAGCGGTAAGTCACCAACCGCATCCATGATTTTCACCAGTTTGGCGTTACGCTCAGCAACCGTGTTTCCTAGTTTGCTTGAGTTAACATCTACGTCGTCAAACAAACCGCGCAGATCAGCCTCAGCATTAGTGCCTTTAGCTGAGTCTTCAATGGCACGGAAAATCCCGGCCAGCTGCTCGTTTAGGTTCTCGTTACCCTTAGCGCGTGCCCGCACATTACTAAATAGATCAGTGGGGCGAATATAGAACCCCTTGTCGGCCACGGTAGCAGCACGGCCATCTTCAGCTTCTTCATTAGTTAATGAGGCAAAATCAAAACTGTCAGCTTCTTCCTGACTACCACCAGCTGCCAAGATGCCCTGCCGTTCCTTCTCATTAAGGTAGTCAGTGAGGTTTTCAGAGATGAACCGGTAAAACAGGAAGCCCAGCACGTAGCTCTTGAAATCCCAGCCATCCACGCTGCCGCGCAGGTCATTGGCAATACGCCAAATTGTTTTGTGCAGTTCAGCTCGCTCAGCAGCAGCAACCATTGCGCTCTCACCTTTCATGCGCCATCTGCATCAACGCATATAAAACCTTGCGGTGTTCATGGCTGTAAGCAATGAACACCGCACTTAGTTTAATGCAGGGCCACTCCCCCTGCCGAATCACATTTCTAGTCTTAAGCAGAGGCGCCGTCGTCGAGAGTGAACCCAGCGGCCCTGACAGCCTCAACTACCTAGAGCACCATGGCCGCCACCCAGCCGCTGGCCAGCAGGGGCAGGTTGAAGT
>ERZ773057.1108-NODE-1108-length-10645-cov-5.255146_pt1 | contig 10645 bp, 9 predicted proteins | sample MGYA00580629_ERZ773057 | MGnify/ENA primary metagenome ERZ773057 (study PRJEB29015, sample SAMEA2738143) | human oral metagenome | biome: human oral; feature: human-associated habitat; material: saliva | place: China | collected 2163 ...
ACCATCATGGGACACGTTGACCATGGTAAAACAACCCTCTTGGATACCCTGCGTAACTCTCGCGTAGCTACAGGTGAAGCAGGTGGTATTACTCAGCACATCGGTGCTTACCAGATCGAGGAAAGCGGCAAGAAGATTACTTTCTTGGATACGCCTGGACACGCGGCCTTTACTTCTATGCGGGCCCGTGGTGCCTCTGTTACGGATATCACTATCCTGGTCGTAGCGGCTGATGACGGTGTTATGCCGCAAACGATCGAAGCTATCAACCACTCCAAGGCGGCCGATGTCCCAATCATCGTAGCCATCAACAAGATTGATAAGCCAGGAGCGAATCCTGAGCGCGTGATTGGTGAATTGGCTGAGCATGGTGTCATGTCAACAGCTTGGGGCGGAGATTCTGAATTTGTAGAAATCTCAGCGAAATTCAATCAAAATATCGACAGCTTGCTGGAAACAGTCCTCTTGGTGGCTGAAATTCAAGAGCTCAAGGCAGATCCGACTGTTCGAGCGATTGGTACAGTTATCGAAGCCCGTTTGGATAAAGGAAAAGGTGCTGTCGCAACCCTTTTGGTTCAGCAGGGAACTCTGAATGTGCAGGATCCAATCGTTGTTGGAAATACCTTCGGTCGGGTTCGGGCTATGACCAATGACCTGGGCCGTCGCGTTAAGGTGGCCGGACCATCTACACCGGTGTCTATCACTGGTCTCAATGAAACTCCGATGGCTGGTGACCACTTTGCGGTCTATGAAGATGAAAAAGCTGCGCGTGCAGCCGGTGAAGAACGTGCCAAACGTGCCCTTCTCAAACAGCGTCAAGCTACTCACCGCGTCAGTCTGGAAAATCTCTTTGATACCCTCAAAGCTGGTGAAGTTAAGTCTGTCAATGTTATCATCAAGGCTGATGTACAAGGTTCAGTAGAAGCTCTGTCTGCTTCCCTGCAGAAGATTGAAGTGGAAGGCGTTAAGATTACCATCGTTCACTCAGCGGTTGGTGCTATCAATGAATCTGACGTAACACTGGCGGAAGCTTCAAATGCCTTCATCATCGGATTTAACGTGCGTCCTACATCTCAAGCTCGCCAGCAGGCAGAAGCTGATGATGTCGAAATCCGTCTCCATAGCATTATCTACAAGGTTATCGAAGAAATGGAAGATGCCATGAAGGGAATGCTGGACCCAGAATACGAAGAAAAAATCATCGGGGAAGCTCTTATCCGCGAGACCTTCAAGGTTTCCAAGGTTGGTACTATCGGTGGATTTATGGTTATCAACGGTAAAGTTACCCGTGATTCCAAGGTTCGTGTTATCCGTGACGGCGTCGTGATTTACGATGGGGAGCTTGCCAGCCTCAAGCACTTCAAGGATGATGTTAAGGAAGTTACTAACGGCCGCGAAGGTGGACTCATGATTGATGGCTACAATGACATCCAAGTAGATGACACGATTGAAGCCTACATCATGGAAGAAATTAAGAAATAAGATAAGAAGTCCGTTAAAAACTCGCAGTGAAAATCATTGTTGGTGGAAGTTGATACTTCTAGTTCCACATCTTTTTCACAAAGAGTTTAGATCAAATTTCATTCATTAAAACTAAAATATAAGCTAGGCTAGGCCTAGCTTATATTGCAGAAGAGAAAAATTAGAAAGGAAATCTCATGGCAAATAATTTTCGTACAGACCGTGTGGGCATGGAAATCAAGCGCGAAGTCAATGAAATCTTGCAGAAGAAAGTTCGTGACCCGCGGGTGCAGGGAGTGACCATCACTGATGTCCAAATGCTGGGCGACCTATCCATGGCCAAGGTCTACTACACGATTATGAGCAATCTGGCCTCTGATAATCAAAAAGCTCAGACTGGTCTGGAAAAAGCGACCGGTACCATTAAGCGTGAGCTGGGCCACAATCTGAAGATATACAAGATTCCAGATCTGACCTTTGTCAAGGACGAATCCATCGAGTATGGCAATAAAATTGACCAGATGCTGCGCGATTTAGACAAAAAGTAAAGCAGAAACTCAGCTATCATGGCTGGGTTTTCTTGTTTTTCAATTTAATATAATAATTTTTCGCAAAAATAGGTATATACCATTTACAAATAAAAAAGAAAGAGTTATAATATAGTCAATAAAACTCAGAGATTCAAAAGCGGGAGTTAGAAAGTAGCTATAGAAAGACGCTAGCTCTATCACAGAATTCCGTTTTGAATGGCCGAGAATACAGAAGTCAAGAAAAAGGGAGGCAGTCTTATGCCTACATATATCAAAGCAGATCAATTTTTCTATCCTCAGGGAATCCGTCAGGGCGGTTATTTAGAGCTGATTGACGGCAAGTTTGGCAAGCTGGTGCAGTCTGTTCCGCAGGATGCAGAAGTCATAGACTACAGTGGCTACTCGATTGCACCAGGTCTGGTGGATACTCATATTCACGGCTTCGGCGGTGTTGATGTCATGGACAATAACATCGAAGGAACTCTTCATACCATGAGTGAGGGTCTCTTGACTACCGGTGTGACCAGCTTTTTACCAACAACCCTGACCTCATCCTATGAGCGACTCTTAGCAGTAACTGAAAATATCGGTGCACGCTATCAAGAAGCCAGCGGAGCCAAGATTCGCGGTCTCTATTTTGAAGGACCTTACTTCACCGAGAAGTATAAAGGCGCTCAAAATCCAGCCTATATGAAAGATCCTAGCATGGATGAGTTTCGTGCTTGGCAAAAGGCCGCAAATGGCTTGCTCAATAAGATTGCTCTCGCACCAGAACGTGATGGCGTAGAGGAATTTGTCCACACGCTGACTGATGAAGGCGTGACTGTTGCTTTGGGACATTCTAACGCAACCTATGATGAAGCCAAAACTGCGGTCGAAGCAGGTGCCAGTGTCTGGGTGCATGCATACAATGGTATGCGGGGCTTGACCCACCGGGAGCTGGGCATGGTTGGTGCCATGTATGAGTTGCCCCACACCTATGCGGAACTGATTTGTGACGGCCATCATGTGGACCCTAAGGCCTGTGACATCTTGCTCAAGCAGAAGGGACATGAAAATATTGCTCTCATTACTGACTGTATGACCGCAGGAGGTCTTGAAGATGGTGACTACATGCTGGGAGAATTTCCAGTGGTTGTGGCCGAAGGAACAGCTCGGCTCAAGTCAACGGGCAATCTAGCTGGCTCTATCCTCAAGCTCAAGGACGGATTGAAAAATGTGGTCAAATGGGGCATTGCCAATCCTCATCAGGCGGTTATGATGGCTAGCCTGATTCCAGCAAAATCAGTCCATATTGATGATGTCTGCGGACAGATCAAGGAAGGCTACGATGCTGACTTTATCGTTTTAGATAAAGATTTAGAGCTGGTAGCTACTTATCTTGATGGTCAAGAACGATTCCATGTATGAGAACCGCAGGTATTTTAAATTAGTCTCCTTATATTTTTCAGAAAGAGCAGGGCAACCTGTTCTTTTTGATTGGCAAGCTACTTGATAGCCTTCGCCTAGATTTGAATTGCTTTCTTAGGCGTGATATAATGAGACTATAATGTAATCAGGAGTAGGCTATGAAACGAATTGATGCGAAATTTCTGATAATGGGACTTGTTTTGCTGCTGGCGGGACTGATCTTTGGACGAATCTTGATCCTTGTCGCAGGAGTAGCTTTCATTATCTATAGCTTTTTCAGTAAAGGCATGAAGCCAACCAAGGAAAATATCTTTAAACCTAAGCCAATACTGAAGAAAAAGGAAAAGAAGTGAGCAGTTCTGCTCTTGTGAACACTATAGCAGCTGCCTTGCTGAAGGCAGTAGATGGAACTTGTAAAGGAGACATGAGATGAGAGAATATCTTTTGAACAATGGTGTAGGCATTCCGGTGCTGGGCTTCGGTACTTGGAAGGCTCAGGATGGCGAAGAAGCCTATCAGGCAACATTAGCCGCTCTTAAGGCAGGCTATCGTCACATTGATACGGCAGCCATCTATAAGAACGAAGAGAGTGTCGGACGGGCAATCAAGGACAGCGGCATTCCGCGGGAGGAGCTCTTCATCACGACCAAGCTTTGGAATGACATTCATACTTATGAGGAGGCTCAAGAGGCCTTTGCGGCCTCAATGGAGCGGTTGGGACTGGACTATCTGGACCTCTACCTCATCCACTGGCCTAATCCCAAACCACTGAGGGAAAATAATGCTTGGAAAAAGCGCAATGCCGAAGTCTGGCGGGCTATGGAAGATCTTTATAATCTCGGCAAGATTCGAGCGATTGGCGTCAGCAATTTCCTGCCTCATCACTTAGAAGCCTTGCTTGAAACAGCTCGCATGACTCCTGCTGTCAATCAAATCCGCCTGGCTCCAGGTGTCTATCAGACAGAGGCGGTGAACTTCTGCCGTGAGCATGAGATTTTACTGGAAGCTTGGGGACCATTTGGCCAAGGTGAGCTCTTCCAAAATCCAGCCGTACAGGCTGTGGCAGACAAGTATGGCAAGACCATTGCCCAAGTCGCGCTAGCTTGGAGCTTGCAGGAAGGCTTCCTGCCCCTGCCTAAGTCGGTCACTCCGAGCCGGATCGCCAGCAATCTGGACTGCTTTGGCATCGAGCTAGATGCTGTTGACTTGGAAGTGCTTAAAAATGTCAGTGGTTTGGCCGGTGGCGCACCAAATCCGGATGGGATGGATTTTTAGGTGAAAATCTGATTCTATCGAAGTTCAGATAGAAAAGCCTTGCAGTCTTACCATTTAACCGACTTGAGATTTACCAATCATCCTAGTCAGGCTGTTGATTACTTAGAAAATCGCTATGCTATCTTGGGCCTTGTAGAACATCAAATCGTAACCTTTCTGATCTTGGATGCTGGAGAAAAGAAGTTTACTTATCTTGGATGCTGGAGAAAAGAAGTTTGCTTATGGAGGTCAGCCAGATAGCCTGTTACTTCGTAGCTTTTCAACGGATGAAGACTTTCGGATGCGAGGGTACGGTAGTCAGACGCTGAAGCTCTTGCCTGATTTTGTAAGAGAGCATTTGCTCATGTATAAAAGTATTATCCTAGGCGTCAATGAGAGAAATCAAGTCGCTTCCTACCTCTACCGAGAGACTGGTTTTAGCAAACAGCCTCAGCGGATATTAGGACTAGCCGGCTGGCAGGAAGTGTATGAATTAAAAATATAAAAGTATCCCCAGTTTAAAAAGAGCTGGGGATTTTTAGTTTATTAGCTAAAAAGAAATGACATAATAAATTAACTTTCGGCTACTTGTTTTAAGAGATATCAGTTAATCGATTTTAGCTTCCAAAAATTCTGCTAAATTATCCAAACATGAGTTTGAAATCTGAGAATTAAAATCTAAGTTTACCATCCTCCAAATAAGCCAACGAATAGCTTGATACTAATATTGCTCAAAGTTCCTAATTGTGTTAAAATTAAAATACGATTTGATTAAAGAGCCATTGCAATACAATTTATATTGTACTTGAGTGGATAGTTTGTTTTATATGTGAAATTCATTAGCATCTATTCTAGCAAGAGAGTTATCTCGATTTAGTGCTGTTATTGCAGTTTGGAAAAATCAAATTAAAAAACTGAAGATAAAGTAGTTAGATATGTGATTGCTTAGTTTAAAGAAGTAATTACTAATAAAATAATTTTTATCTTAAGCAAGTTTTATTTTGTTATAAACTAGGAAGGTTTGGTTTAATACATATGGCAGGATTTACAGTTGGTGATACAACAGTTGGCTCACCATTAATCACCCCTGAAATTGAAAAACAATTTAAGGAGGAAGAAAAACTAATCTCTGAAGTTACAGAAGAAACTTTTGAGCCTATTGAAAGAACTGACGAACAAAATGCGGCTGTAGAACAAGTTAAAAATGCCATTGTACTAAGTGATGAAGATCTTATTCTATCATACGGAACACAAGAGTCTAATAGTTTGATGACACTGACAAACAAGACTTTATCACATGTCAAGGCCTCAGATGTTGGTGACATTGGAGGACTTTTATCTAGCTTAGCTACACAGTTAACTGTTTCTGAAGAGGATGCTCCAAAAGGTATTTTTGGGATCTTTAAGAAAGCTAAGGATCATATCAAGACTTTGCAAATTCGATATGAGTCTGCTAAAGAAAATATTGATCGAGTAGTTGCAACCCTTGAAAATAACCAGCTGACTTTAATTAAAAACAATAAAGACTTAGAACAGATGAAAGAAGGTAATAGAGAAAATTTCCAAAGATTATCTGTCTATGTGGATGCTGGTAAATTAAAGATTCAAGAAGCTTATCAGTCTGAGTTGCCAGCCTTAGAAGAAGAGGCGAAAAGCGGTGACCAAACAAAGATTAATGAATTGACTGAATATAAAAATTCCTTAAATCTGTTTGAAAAACAAATCCATGACTTAGATGCGCAAATGTCTCTGTCACAAGCAATGGCTATCCAGTTAGAAACATTGACCAATACTAATCGAGGTCTAATCCAAAAGATTAATCGTAGTAAAACGATTATGATTCCAGCTTGGAATATGTACATGATGGCTGCGTTTTATAATACCCAAACGGAAAAAGCTTTGCAAGCAGATCAGTATGTAACCGATGCTACGAACCAATTATTAAAAGATGTCACAAGGAGTCTGCACCAGACAAGTAAGCGTAGTGCAGAACAAAGCGAGCGGGCAGCAATTGATATTACAACCTTAGAGTCTATGACATCTGATATTGTTAATTCATTGAAAGATATTGATGCGGCACAAGCCAAAGGACGAGAATATCGTGAAAGAGCATCGCTTCGTATTGGTGAATTGCGTGAGGAATTAAAAACACAGCTTGTAACAACAATCAATCATACTGATGTGAACGGGTAAAAGTTATGATAAATAAATTTATTATAAGGCATGGTTTAGTATCTGGTGGATTAAGCATATTAACCATCATTCTGTTTAAATTAGTAATGTTTGATAAGGATGATATTATTGTAGAATCAGGTATTAGAACTTATAAAATGATTAATGTTGGTGCATACATCGCCTTGGGGATAACCATTTTGTATGCAGGCTTTGTTATCAAGACTTATATTGCAAGTAAAAGCAAAGAATTACAACTCGTTGCTATTGAAGAAGAACAACGAAAAGATCCATTGTACGATGAAGCATCAATGATTGAAAAATTAACGGGTATTCAAGGAACAATAGAAAATCCTGAATACATTGACTATGCAAAACGTATTTTAAAACAACTGCTTGATGCTAAAGCATTGTCTGATGATTTCGCTGAGATTGTTGAGAATAACGACCAACCGATTATTCAAAATATTGCTAAGGAATTAATTTCTATTCGAGTCCGTATTCTACAAGATGCCAAAAGCATTTATCGTCGATTAATTATTGCGAAAGATGCTGAAAATATTGAAGCTAAATTAATTCATAATAATAAGTTGCTTGATGATGCAGATAGTTTAATTGTTGAAGCGATTAACTATATTGATGTAAAAACATCAACAAGTGAAATTGATCTGAAGAACTTGACAGAATCACTCAAAGAGCTTATTAAACTTATTTAGAAGGAGTTTATTTATGAAACTTAAAAAAACCTCTCTGTTTCTTGCGCTTGGTGCGAGTTTATTTTTAACTGCTTGTTCTGGTGATGGACCTATCAATTCCAAACTATCAGAAAAAGATGCTAAAACGGAAGTCGAAGCTTACTATAAGAAAATCGATCCCAAGATTGCAGAGTTGAAAAAAGATATTTCAAATACTTCCTTGCAGGAAAATGAAGAATTGCCAGATATTGATGCAACTTATCCTTATACCGTGAAAGGTAGTGGAGAAATCAATGCTGAAATCTTTGTCAGTTCCGAAAAAGCAGGCAGCGGTAAAGATGGTATTTTGAATGAAATTGCTGAAAGCTTTAATAACCAGCACCAAACGATTGATGGGAAAACAGTCAGCGTATCGATTCGTTCTATCCCTTCAGGAACATCAGTCGATTATATCGCAAGTAAAAATCATGTGCCAGATGGCTATACTCCATCAAATCAACAATGGAATTATATTTTAAATGCACGTGGAACAGCTACCACTCAGATTTCAGAACGGTTATTCGGTAACACCAGTGGACTCTTAATGAAAAAAAATGTCTATGATGAGATTAAGAAAGCCTATGGTGACGTGACTGTTGAAAACTTAGCCAAAGCTGTGAAAGACGGGAAATTGCTAGGCTATACAAATCCTTACACCTCATCAACAGGTTTGAGTTTGTTATCGCAATTACTGTTTACCTTTGATAAAGAAAATCCAATTAGTGACAAAGCTAAAACAGAGTTCCAACAATTTCAAAATAACATTCCATCTACATTTGTAACGACAACTCAGTTGCGCGAAGCAGCAAAAAATGGTAGCGCTGATATTCTGTCTATCTCCTATCAAACCTATATCAATACTCCGGAATTCAGTGATTATGAATATGTTCCTTTTGGTATTCGTCAGGATTCACCGCTTTATGCAACAACAAATGATGCTACTAAACAAGAAGTATTGAAGAAATTCTCTAGCTATATTCTTGAAGGAAATAATCAATCAAAAGCGACATCATATGGTTTTAATAAACTGGATGATTATAGTTTTGAAGAACAAACGACTGACGGAAATCTGCTGATGTCCATGCAGAACCTTTGGAAAAAGAATAAGAATAATAGCCAACCTATTGTCGGTGTATTTGTAACAGATGTATCTGGCTCTATGGATGGTGAGCCGATGAACAATTTGAAGAAGTCATTGCTAAATTCCCTGCAATATATCAATGAAGAAAATCAAATAGGTCTAGTTTCATATAGTGATGATGTGACTATTAATGTTCCGATTGACACTATGAATAGCACGCAAAAATCATACTTCACATCTGCCATTAAAGGATTGACGCCATCTGGTGGAACAGCCACTTATGATGGAACGCTTGTAGCGGTGAAGATGATTTTGGATAAAATGAAAGAAAATCCAGGTGCTAGACCTGTTATCTTTGTTCTATCAGACGGTCAGACTAATGGCGGCTATGAATTTGAACGAGTTGAACCCATTATTAAAGCTTTAGGTATTACGGTTAATACCATTGGTTACAATGCAGATTTGAAAGAATTAACCAAGCTGTCTAAAATTAATGAATCTGTTTCTATTGATGCATCAAATGATGATGTTATATATAAATTAAAAGAATTGTTTAATGCTGAATTTTAATAAATTCAGCTTTAAATTTGAGTGTTAGATTATTATTAAATAAAGGATTAGTGTAAAAAAATAATGACAAGTAATAAAAAAATTCCAGTTGTAACCAGCCCCTTGCGTGATTCTATTATTGCAATGCCATCTTGTATCAAGGAGGCGTCAGGGATCATAATCTATGGGAAACGTATTAAATCAATTGTCTATTCCCTAGATGTTTCTCTTATTGCCAATACGAATGCAGATGCTATTCTATGTGTGTACCCCTTTACACCAAATACCCAGATTTTAAATGCAGTTTCACTAGTTGCGAAGGCTCCGATTTTAGTTGGTGTTGGAGGTGGTTTGACTAGTGGTGATCGTTCAGCTCGACTAGCCTCTCACGCAGAAGAAAACAATGCTGGGGGAATTGTACTCAATGGACCAGTTGACATTGAAACAACAAAAGCTGTCCGGACCTATGTCGATATCCCCCTGATTTATACAGTAATTGATAAATCTCGACCGCTGGGACCTTACCTTGAGGCTGGTGTGAATATTTTCAATGTCAGCGGCGGAAAAGATACGGTTGAATTAGTAAAATGGGTAAGAGAACAATACCCAGATGTTCCTATTATTGCTTCTGGTGGTAAAACAGAAGAAAATATCTTAGACACCATTGCAGCTGGTGCCAATGCAATTACCTATACTGCTTATGGAATGATGGAACGGTACTTCCATAAGAAAATGGAAATTTATCGTAGTGATAGTGAATAACATTTCAGGATTAATAAGCCCTAAAATTACTAGTCATTGGTCGGTTTAGCTTCAATGAGTTTTAGGGATTATTTACAATATAAAATAAATCTCTCGGTCATAAATGAATCGAGGGTTTTTCTTATTTCCGGATTTTAAGATGTATTTGTTCTGTATTTCAAATAAATAGATGATTGAAACTTTATCATATAGCTTTTCTTGACTATAACGTTCGTCATTATTACGTTTTTGTTACATTTGTTAGGAGTGTATGAATTGTCAGAAAATTTTTATTATAATATGGTTTATAAATAAAGTAAGGAGACTTCTATGCAAAGACAACGTTTTTCACTCCGTAAATACAAGTTCGGTTTGGCTTCTGTTCTGCTGGGAACTGCTCTGGTTTTTGGTGCTGGACAGGCTCAGGCAGATGAGCAGGCGGCAGCTAGTTCATCAGGGCAAGGCCAGCCGACTGCCACTGTGGTATCAGCGACTGAGCCTGCTTCTCAAGTAGCTAGACCTGAGAGTCAGCCGGCAACTCCAGCTACTGTGGAGAAAGCAGCACCAGCTTCTTCTGAATCGGCTGCTTCAAGTACAGAGCAGGCAAGCCAGCCTTCTACGGCAGAGGCTAAGGAAGCAGCTGCAGCTCCTGTAGAGAAAGGAGCGACTTCTTCATCCGAAGAGGCTTCTTCAAGTGCTGAGAAGGTAACTCA
>ERZ773057.1110-NODE-1110-length-10635-cov-9.639414_pt1 | contig 10635 bp, 5 predicted proteins | sample MGYA00580629_ERZ773057 | MGnify/ENA primary metagenome ERZ773057 (study PRJEB29015, sample SAMEA2738143) | human oral metagenome | biome: human oral; feature: human-associated habitat; material: saliva | place: China | collected 2163 ...
TCCATCTCAATAGCGGACTGAACCACCGGCTCCAGGTCACCGTTCAGCACGGCGTCCAGGTTGTATGCCTTGTAGCCGGTACGGTGATCGGCGATGCGGTTCTCCGGGAAGTTGTAGGTACGGATGCGCTCCGAACGGTCCATGGTGCGCACCTGCGAAGCACGGTGTGCCGCGTTCTCAGCGTCAATCTGCTCCTGCTGGTGAGCCAGCAGTCGCGCACGCAACACGCGCATCGCGGCTTCACGGTTCTGCAGCTGAGACTTCTCGTTCTGCATCGCCACGACAATACCGGTCGGCAGGTGGGTAATACGCACCGCCGAGTCGGTGGTGTTCACCGACTGACCGCCGGGGCCAGAAGAACGGTACACGTCAATCTTCAGGTCGTTCTGGTTAATCTCGATTTCCTCGGGCTCGTCCACCTCGGGGAACACCAGAACACCCGCGGCGGAAGTGTGAATACGGCCCTGAGACTCGGTCGCCGGAACACGCTGCACGCGGTGCACGCCACCTTCGTACTTCAGGTGCGCCCACACGCCCTCGGCCGGCTCGTTCGAGGAACCCTTAATAGCAATCTGGGCGTCCTTGTAGCCACCCACGTCGGTGCTGGTCGAAGAGATAATCTCGGTCTTCCAGCCCTTGTGCTCGGCGTAGCGCATGTACATGCGCAGCAGGTCACCCGCGAACAAGGCGGCCTCGTCACCACCGGCACCGGCCTTCACCTCGAGAATGACGTTGCGGCCATCGTCCGGGTCACGCGGAATCAGCAGGCGGCGCAACTTCTCCTGAGCTACCTCCAGCTCCTCCTCCAGGCCGGGAATCTCCGCGGCGAACTCCGGGTCCTCCTCGGCCATCTCGCGAGCGGCCTCGAGGTCGTCCTTGAGCGAGGTGTACTTGTTGTAGGCGGTCACGATACCGGTCAGCTCCGCGTAGCGGCGGCCCACTCGGCGTGCCTTACCCTGGTTCGACTGCACGGCGGGATCGGCCAGCTGATTCTGCAGGTCAGCGTGCTCGTCCAGCAGAACCTGAATAGATTCAAACATTCTCTCTTCCATCTCCCGCACTTTACGCCGCACGGGCGGGCACTAGAATTCGTCACTCCCCTGACGGGGCGCCTCGCTGGGAGGCACGGGTGAACGCCTCACGCGCCCCACCGTCGTACCGGGGTGGGGCGCGTGAAACACGGGTCTTAGTCGACCAGACGCAGGCCGTTCTTCTGCACCGTGAGCAGGAACTCCACGTTGCTTTCGGTCTTGCGCAGCTGGTTGGTCAGAACGCCCAGAGCCTGCTCGGGCTCCATGCCGGCCAGGGCACGGCGCAGACCCCACATGATCTTGATTTCGTCCGGGGAGAGCAGGTTCTCTTCGCGGCGAGTACCGGAGGCATTGATGTCCACGGCCGGGAAGATACGCTTGTCGGCCAGCTGGCGGGACAGGCGCAGCTCCATGTTACCGGTGCCCTTGAACTCCTCGAAGATCACTTCGTCCATCTTCGAGCCGGTCTCGACCAGGGCGGTAGCCAGAATGGTCAGCGAACCGCCCTCTTCGATGTTGCGGGCGGCACCGAAGAACTTCTTCGGCGGGTACAGCGCGGCGGAATCCACACCACCTGAGAGGATGCGGCCCGAGGCGGGTGCGGCCAGGTTGTAGGCGCGGCCCAGGCGGGTCATGGAGTCCAGCAGCACGACCACGTCGTAGCCCAGCTCCACCATGCGCTTAGCGCGCTCAATGGCCAGCTCAGCGACCGTGGTGTGGTCCTCGGCGGGACGGTCGAAGGTCGAGGCGATAACCTCGCCCTTGACGGTGCGCTGCATGTCGGTCACTTCTTCAGGACGCTCGTCCACCAGGACCATCATCAGGTACACGTCCGGGTTGTTCACGGTAATCGCGTTCGCAATGGACTGCAGCATGAGGGTCTTACCGGCCTTCGGCGGCGAGACAATCAGACCACGCTGGCCCTTACCAATCGGGGACACCAGGTCCACCACGCGGGTACCCAGCTTCTTGGGGGTGGTCTCCAGGCGCAGACGCTCCTTGGGGTAGAGCGGGGTCAGCTTGGAGAACACGCGGCGGTTAGCGGCCTCTTCAACGCTCTGACCATTAATCGCCTCAACCTGAACCAGAGCGTTGAAGCGCTGGCGGCTGTTCGACTCGCCCTCGCGCGGCACGCGAATCGCGCCGAGCACGTGGTCACCCTTACGCAGGTTGTACTTCTTCACCTGGGCCAGGGAGACGTACACGTCGTTGGTGCCCGGCAGGTAGCCGGTGGTGCGCACGAAAGCGTAGTTGTCGAGGATGTCCAGCACACCCGAAATCGGTGCCAAAACATCGTCGTCGTTCAGGCGGGGCTCGTTCTCCTCGCGGCGGCGAGCCTGCTTCTCTGCGCGCTCGGCCTGGCGGTCACGCTTGGAGCGGCGTTCGGTGCGCTCGGAGTTCTTACGCTCGGCACGCTCTGCGCGCTCGGCCTGGCGGTCACGCTTGGAGCGGCGTTCGGTACGCTCTGCGCGCTCGGTGCGCTCGCTATCCTGGTCGCGGCGACGCTCGCGGGTGCGGGTGCGCTTGGTGCTCTTCTCGCCGTCAACGGCGCCGAAGGTCATGTCCAGGGCGGCGTTCAGGCTGTCCAGGCTTGCGGTGCCATCGGCGGTGGATGCCTTCAGCTCGGAGGAGTTCGGAGCCGAATCGCCCGGCTCGGAACGCTCAGAGATACGCTCCGCGGCCAGCTCGGCGCGCACATCCAGCGGGGGAAGATCGGCGGGCTTCTCGTCCTTGCGGCTACGGCGGGTGCGCTTCTCGGACTTCTCCGACTTCTCGCCCTTCTCTGCCTTTTCGGAGGCCTCGGGAGCGTCCTGGCCCTCGGCGGCGCGGCGAGCGCGAGCGCGCTTCTGGGCGGGGGTCTCGTAGCGCGAAGAGCGGGTGCGCTTCTCGGACTTCTCCGACTTCTCAGAGCCCTCGGACTCGCTCTTCTCCGCCTTCTCTGCCTGTGCCTCGGCTTCCTTCTGAGCGCGGGTACGGCGGGTACGGCGATTCTTCTGGGCGGGCTCGGAGTCCTTCTCGCCCTCGGCGGAAGCCTCAGCGGAGGCCTCTGCGGGCTTTTCGGAAGTCTTCTCGACGGGGGTCTCGGCCTTCGGAGCGGCCGGGGCAGCTACGGCGCCACCACGCTGGTGCTCCTCCAGAGCCTGAACCAGCTCCGCCTTCTTCAGCTTCAGGTAGCCACGAATACCCAGCTGCTGAGCCAGGACGCGCAGCTGCGCGACCTTCAAATTTGCCAGTTCCGGCGCGGTCGATGCCGTGCCGAACTCATCGGTGACAACAATATTTTTTGCCAACTACAATTCCTTTGGTTGTAAGCCCTGAAAATCTTCAGAATAAAGATCGGGCGGGCGCTATAGCGCGGTCAAAGGTTCCTGCGCCGCCGCAGAACGCGGCGACCTGCACCTTCGACTCCCTCGAACCGCGCTGGAGGCGGTTCGCGTCTCTTACCGTACCCGCCGATTCAGACACGGCGGGCACACACGGAAGATAAGGCGCTCTATCATTATGCGTGCACCCCTCATTCATCGGACCCGCGCTGGAGCCGGCGGGTCAAGAATGAACGGTCGGGAGGGTTCAATCGCCGTGACCGAGACCGTACCTTCACGTCGGCACCCTGCAGGTGAGGCATTGTAGAAGGTAAGCTCCCCTCCGAGGCCCAACCGGGTACAAGGTCCGGAAAGGGGCGAAACGGGGTGAGGTACAGAACGTACCCGCGAGGAAGCGTCAATTACGGTCGTCGTCGAACGGCGGGTAGAACCCGCGATAGGACGTTACACGTCCTACTGAGTAACTATAACACCTTCAGTATCAATTTCAAGAGGGAGCACCCGCCAGTTCAAACGGCAATCCACAATAGCGCTACAAGGGTGAGTCGCCTCAAACTCGGCAATCGCCTCCTGAACCTGTCGCACCTGCTCGTCACCGTGCGCAAAGGTCAAAACAGTAGGGCCAGCGCCAGAAATCACCGCAGCAAAACCCTGACTGCGCAGGTACGCAACCAGCACAGCGGACGGCTCCATGGCGGTCACACGGTAACCCTGATGCAGGTAGTCCACGGTCGCATCCATCAGATGCTCGGGAGCATCAGAGAGAGTACGCACCAGCAGCGCCGCACGAGCAGAATTTGCGGCCGCCTCAGCGTGGGGAATCTGCGAAGGAATCAGTGAACGGGCAAGCTTCGTCGACACCTCATAATCGGGCACAGCTACCACCGGGTGAACGTCAGGATGCACCGGAATAATCAGGGACTTCCAATTGCCCATTTCACCCCAGGACACCGACAGGTTGCCGTAAATCGCCGGAGCCACGTTATCCGGGTGGCCCTCCATATCGGAGGCGACCTGCAGCATACGCTCACGGCTCAGACGGTGCTCTTCCGGCAGTAGACCGCTCGCCGCAGCCACACCCGCCACAATAGCCGACGCCGAAGAACCCATACCGCGAGAATGCGGAATCTTATTATCAGCAATGAGCTTCACCGGCGGCAGCTCATCCAAACCAGCCGCAGCAAAACCAGCCTTCATCGCCTGCAAAACCAGGTGGCTCTCATCGCGAGGAACATCCGCGCTACCCTCACCGCTGAGCTCAAACTCCAGGCCGGACTCAATACGCTCAACAACCAGCTCATCATAAAAGCCAAGACCCAAACCCATGCTGTCATAGCCGGGCCCCAGGTTAGCGCTCGTAGCGGGAACACGAACCTTAACGGACGCGCCCACCGGAATATCAGAAATATGCAGGGAAGACATGAGAAGAACCTCGCGATCGGTGACGTACTGAGTGAATAGGTGAAAGATACAAAAAAGGGGCTGTCATGCAGGTGCACCCCGCCCCAAAAACCGGGACGGAGTGCACCTCGTAGTACGAATAGGCTAGTGCAAATCGAGAATATTTGCCACAGCAACCACGTCGAAGGGGGCCTTAGTCGGCTCGACCTTCACGCCGTTCACTGCCTGAAGAGCCCACTGCGGGTCCTTCAGGCCGTGGCCGGTCACGGTGATGACGATGGTCTTACCCTCGGGTGCCTCACCCGCGCGGTGCTTCTTCAGCAGACCCGCCACGCCGGCGGCCGAAGCGGGCTCCACGAACACGCCCTCGCGCGAGGACAGCCAGCGGTGCGCCTCGAGAATCTCCTCGTCGGTCACGGCCTCGATCACACCGCCGGACTCGTCACGGGCAGCCTCGGCCTTCTCCCACGAAGCGGGGTTACCGATGCGAATCGCGGTTGCGATGGTCTCGGGGTTCTCGATGGGGTGACCCGCCACGATCGGGGCGGCACCGGCTGCCTGGAAGCCCCACATAATCGGGCGCTTGGTGGCCACGGGCTCCAGCACCTTGCCGTCACGGTTGGTGTAGGGCTCGGAGTACTCCTTGTAGCCCTTCCAGTACGCGGTGATGTTACCGGCGTTGCCGACCGGCAGCATGTGGTAGTCGGGGGCGTCGCCCAGGGTGTCAACAACCTCGAAGGAACCGGTCTTCTGACCCTCGATACGGTAGGGGTTCACCGAGTTCACCAGGAACACGGGGTAGTTCTCGCTGAGCTTGCGAGCAATCTCAAGGCAGTTGTCGAAGTTACCGTCAATCTGAATGATGTCGGCGCCGTGAGCAATCGCCTGGGAGAGCTTACCCATGGAAATCTTGCCGTCCGGAACCAGCACGGCACAGCGCAGGCCGGCCTGCAGTGCGTAGGCTGCGGCGGAAGCGGAGGTGTTACCGGTCGAAGCGCACACCACTGCCTTCGCGCCGTCACGCTTAGCGGCGGTCATGGCGCTGGTCATGCCGCGATCCTTGAAGGAACCGGTCGGGTTCATACCCTCGAACTTCAGGTAAACGGTGTTGCCGGTCTCGGCGGACAGCGCCGGGGCGTGAATCAGCGGGGTGCCACCCTCACCCAGAGTCACGACCTGAACGTCCTCGCCGAAGGGCAGACGGTCACGGTATTCCTTGATAACGCCCTGCCACACGTGTGCCATTGGCTTCTCCTTTAATCTTGAGGCGCACCGCCCGCCGGGGTCCTGTGACCCCGGTAGCGGGTGCGCGGGTTCGTCAGTGAGCGAGGGGCCTCGCGGGTCACCCTCACAGGTTTAGTGCGGCGCATCAGGCCGCGGGGTTGGCTAGTCTCTCGACGTGCACCTAGTGCTTCTCGGACTCCACGCGAATCACGGAGTTCACCTCGCGCACCGTATCGAGCGCGTCAATCACGGCGATGGCGCGGCGCAGGTCGGAATCCTTCGCGGAGTGGGTCACCATGCGAATCTGGGCTGCGCCCTCGTGCGAAGCGGACTGACGCAGCGAATCCACCGAAATGCCGTGCTCGGCCAGGATGCGGGTAATGTTCGCCAGAACACCCAGACGGTCCTCCACCAGAACGCCCACCGAATAGCGAGAAATCACGTTGTCCAGGCTGGTTGCGTGCAGCTGAGCGTGGGAGGTCTCGGGAACACCGGGGCCGCCCAGCACGAGGCGACGAGCCAGGGACACGAAGTCACCCAGAACAGCCGAGGCGGTCGGAGCGCCACCCGCACCGGGACCGTAGAACATCAGCTCACCGGCGTTCTCAGCCTCGACGAACACGGCGTTGAACGCACCGTGCACGCCGGCCAGCGGGTGCTGGCGCGGAATCAGGGTCGGGTTCACGCGAATGTTCACACCGTCTTCACCCTCGCGCTCGCAGATAGCCAGCAGCTTGATGACGTAGCCGTCGGCGTCCGCGGCCGCAACGTCATCGGCGGTGATGGCGGTAATGCCCTCGGTGTGCACATCGTCAATCGTGAAGTCCGAGTGGAACGCCAGCGAAGCAACAATAGCGGCCTTCGAAGCGGCGTCGAGGCCCTCAACATCGGCGGTGGGGTCGGCCTCGGCGTAGCCCAGCTTCTGGGCGTCGGCCAGCGCATCCGAGAAGGAGGCGCCGGTGGTGTCCATCTGATCAAGAATGTAGTTGGTGGTGCCGTTCATGATGCCCAGAACGCGGGTCACGCGGTCACCGGCCAGGGAGTCGCGCAGCGGGCGCAGAATCGGAATCGCACCGGCCACGGCGGCCTCGTAGGACAGCTGCGCGCCGGATGCATCGGCGGCGGCCTGCAGCTCCACGCCGTGCTTGGCCAGCAGGGCTTTGTTGCCCGAAACGACGGACTTGCCGACGTTCAGCGCGCGCAGGATGCGGGTGCGGGCCGGCTCGATGCCGCCGGTCAGCTCGATCACCACGTCGGCGGCGTCAATCAAAGCTTCGGCGTCGGTGGTGTACAGCGAGGGGTCGGCGTTCCAGTGGCGAGTTGCCTGAGTATCACGCACGGCAATGCCGATCAGCTCGACGGGCGCACCAATGCGCTTCTCAAGGACGGCATTATCCTCTACCAGGATGCGTGCCGCCTGGGAACCGACGTTACCGGCACCCAGCAGGGCAACTTTGATCTTGTCAGCCACGATAGTCTCTTTCTACGGTCGTTCCGGGGCGTTCCCCCGGGGTCTCTTCGGGCTACGGTGTGGCGCACGCGGAGCACGCACTCAACACCACTTTATCAAGAGGCGGGATGAAGCCATCGGCCTCAAGCTGCGACTTTTATTCTCTGAGATGAGGCATCCCTCACAATCATGAGGTGAGCCTTATCGTCGGCGGAGTCTTGAACGCGCAATACCGTGAAGCCCCGCCTGCAACCGCCGCCTCACGGCGTGCAATTCAGAGACGGGGACTTCACGGTTTCTTAGATTCTGGGATGGGGTTCTTAGATATCCGAACCCATGTCCAGGGCGAGCATGTCGTCCTCGCTCTGGCGGCGAATCATCACGCGGGAGGGACGACCCTCGGCGGTCGCAATCACCGGCGGGCGGGTCAGGAAGTTGTAGTTCGACCCCAGCACGTAGCAGTACGCGCCCGTCGCCGGAACCGCCAGAATATCGCCCGACTGCAGGTCGGCTGGCAGGTAGCAGTAACGCACCACGATATCGCCGGATTCGCAGTGCTTACCCACCACGCGGCAGAGCACCTGCTCCCCCGCCGGGGCACGATTCGCCAGGGTTGCCGAGTAGTCCGATTCATACAGCACCGGGCGGGCGTTATCGCTCATGCCGCCGTCCACCGAGACGTAACAGCGCACGCGAATCTCGCCGTTTTCGTCCTCAATGCTCACGTTCTTGATGGTGCCCACCGTGTACAGGGTCGCGCCCGAGGGGCCCGAAATCGAGCGGCCCGGTTCGAAGGACATGTGCGGAATCGCCATGCCCAGGCGCTCGCAGGTCGCCGCAACCGAAGCGGCGATGGATTCGGTCACCTCGGCGATGGAGCGGGGGCGATCCGCCTCGGTGTAGGCGATGCCGTAGCCGCCGCCCAGGTCCAGCTCCGGCAGGGTCACGCCCAGGTCACGGTTGAGGCGGTTCATGAACTCCAGGGCGGTGGTTGCCGCCTGCTCGAAGCCCTCCGCCTCAAAAATCTGCGAACCGATGTGGCAGTGAATACCGCGGAATTCCAGGGAATCGGTCACATTCAGGATTGCCGCCGCCAGCGCAGCGTAGGAGTCGGAGGCCTCCACGCCCCAGTGCTCCAGCTCTGCTTCGTCCAGGCCGGCAAGCGCAGCGGTACCGGGCTGCAGGGACATGCCGAACTTCTGGTCCTCGTGCGCGGTCGCAATGGACTCGTGGGTGGAGGCGTGCACGCCCGGGGTGATGCGAATCAGCACCGGAACGGGCGGGTAGGGCTCCTCACCCTCAGCCACGCGCTCGGCGGCCAGCTCGGCGTACACCCGCTCAATCAGCTTGATTTCGTCCACCGAATCGGCCACCACGCGACCCAGGCCGCTACGAATCGCACGGGCGATCTCGGCTTCCGACTTGTTGTTGCCGTGCAGGGCGATGCGCTCGCCGGGCATGCCGCCGCGCAGAGCCAGCGCCAGCTCGCCACCGGAGGCGGTGTCCAGGCACAGGCCCTCCTCACGAACCCAGCGAACAACCGCGGTGGAGAGGAAGGACTTGCCGGCGTAGTAGACGCTCACCTGTGCGCCGTGCGCGGCGAAGGCCTGCTCGAAGGCGGTGCGGTAGGCGCGGGCGCGGGCGCGGAAGGTGGTCTCGGAGAAAACGTACTGCGGGGTGCCGTGCTCGGCTGCCAGCTCGCTGACGGTCTGCCCGTCGATGCAGAGCTCACCCAGCGCATTGCGGGTGAAGGAATCGGTCCAGATGCTTCGGGACAGGTCGGCGGGGTTCTCGGGCAGGGTCAGCCATTCGGGGCTGTAGAGGGAACGGGCTTCGCTCATCGTGTCTCTTTCTCATGCGCTCGGGTGCGCTACTGCGCCGGGGTTCAGCGTAAGGGGACGCAGTGTAGCGGCGGGTTAAAGTCTGTGCAATTTCAATATCTGTGCAGTGTGCCGCTTCAGGTGACGAAGCCACCGGCGGCGGCATACGTTCAACCCCCTCCCCGGCAGTACCGGGTCGGGGGTTGAATCGAGGGGTATTACATGCGCTCGGGTGCGCTCACGCCCAGCAGGTTCAGACCGTTCGCCAGCACCTGCTGTGCCGCGTTATTCAGCAGCAGGCGGGTGCGGTGCAGGTCGGTGACCTCTTCATCAGCCTTGGGGGCCACGCGGGAGACGCCGTACCAGCTGTGGTACGCCGAAGCGAGCTGCTCCAGGTAGCGGTTCACGCGGTGCGGCTCGTAGAACTTCGCGGCGTCGCGCACGGCGGCGGGGAACTGGCCGAGCACAGCCAGCAGCTCACCGTCAGCAGCGGAGTCGAGCAGGGAGGTGTCCACGCCGTCCTCAACCTTCACGCCGGCCTCCGCAGCGTTACGTGCCACGGCGGCGGTACGTGCGTGAGCGTACTGCACGTAGTAGACCGGGTTCTCGTTGCTCTTGGAGGTCAGCAGGCCCAGGTCAATGTCGATGGGGGTGTCCACCGAGTAGCGGGTCAGCTCGTAGCGGGCCGCGTCAACACCCACGGCCTCGACCAGGTCCTCGAGGGTGACCACGGTACCGGCACGCTTGGACATGCGGACGGGCTTGCCGTCCTTGACCAGGTTCACCAGCTGACCGATCATGACCTCAATCTGGTCGGCGCGGTAGCCAAGAATCTGGGCGATAGCCTTCAGACGGCCCACGTAGCCGTTGTGGTCAGCACCGAGCATGTAAATCGCCACGTCGGCGGGGTTCTCGGCACGGGTCATCTTGTCCTGGTAGTAGGCGATATCGCCGGCCACGTAGGCGTGGTTGCCGTCAGACTTGATGACCACGCGGTCCTTGTCGTCGCCGTAGTCGGTGGTGCGCATCCACCATGCGCCGTCAGCCTCGAAGAGCTGGCCGTTCTCGCGCATGGTCTCGAGCAGGGCGTCCACCTTGCCGCCTTCGAACACGGAGTTCTCGTGGAAGAACACGTCGAAGTGGGTTCCGAATGCCGCCAGGGACTCCTTAATCTGATCGAACATCAGGTGAGTACCGATTTCGCGGAAAATCTCTTCGGGGTTCTCAGCCTCAAGCGCGTCGGGGCGCTGAGCCAGAATCTGGTCCTTAATGTCAACAATGTACGCGCCAGCGTAGCCGTCCTCGGGGGTCTCCTCACCGCGGGCGGCGGCAATCAGGGAGCGCACGAAACGGTCAATCTGGGTGCCGTGGTCGTTGAAGTAGTA
>ERZ773057.1111-NODE-1111-length-10624-cov-8.156401_pt1 | contig 10624 bp, 9 predicted proteins | sample MGYA00580629_ERZ773057 | MGnify/ENA primary metagenome ERZ773057 (study PRJEB29015, sample SAMEA2738143) | human oral metagenome | biome: human oral; feature: human-associated habitat; material: saliva | place: China | collected 2163 ...
GGCGGAGCGTCCGGGTGACGGGTGCCCCTGCGTAGGCGCGGAGGAAATATGCGGCGCCCCGCCCCTGATTAGTGAGGGGAGGAACGAGGACGAGCATCGCCCCGCAACTTCGCAGGCAAACAAAACCGCAAATAAGTACGGGAATTCCGGGCGCGCATCCATTGACGACACGCCCGGGATTCCCGTACACTGTTAATCGCGTGTACCAAAGTACGGGTTTTTGCACCCGTTTTGCGGGAATAACCTTCCGGAAAAACGAGTTATATCTTCCGTACACCCGCTGAAGCGTCTTCGCCTCGGCGACGGTACACATTGTAAGTATCCGTCAGCTCGACGTTTCCTCACCCCAATCATGGTGTTCGCGGCCCTATGCCGTGCGTACCGGGGTGAAAAAGTGAGCCGGCCGGCGCCTCCGCACGGGGGAGTCGAACGGCGAACCGGAGGCGTCGACCTATTAGAAATCCAATTGGAGCCCTCACTACATGAGCACCAACATCCCTCAGGTCGCAATTAACGACATCGGCGACGAGCAGGCATTCCTCGAGGCTGTCGACAAGACCATCAAGGTCTTCAACGACGGCGATCTCGTCTCCGGCCAGGTCGTCAAGATCGACCACGATGAGGTTCTGCTCGACATCGGTTACAAGACCGAAGGCGTCATCCCCTCCCGCGAGCTGTCCATCAAGCACGATATCGACCCCTCCGAGGTCGTCGAGCTCGGCTCCGAGGTTGAGGCACTCGTCCTCACCAAGGAGGACAAGGAAGGTCGCCTGATCCTCTCCAAGAAGCGCGCACAGTACGAGCGTGCATGGGGCGACATCGAGAAGATCAAGGAAAACGACGGCGTCGTCACCGGCACCGTTATCGAGGTTGTCAAGGGCGGCCTCATCCTCGACATCGGTCTGCGCGGCTTCCTGCCCGCATCCCTCGTCGAGATGCGCCGTGTCCGCGACCTCGCTCCCTACATCGGCCAGCAGCTCGAAGCTAAGATTATCGAGCTGGACAAGAACCGCAACAACGTTGTTCTGTCTCGCCGTGCATACCTGGAAGAGACCCAATCCGCAGTCCGCTCCTCCTTCCTCAACGAGCTGGAGAAGGGTCAGGTCCGCGAGGGCGTTGTCTCCTCCATCGTCAACTTCGGTGCATTCGTGGACCTGGGTGGCGTGGACGGTCTGGTTCACGTTTCCGAGCTGTCCTGGAAGCACATCGACCACCCCTCCGAGGTTGTCGAGGTTGGCCAGCCCGTCACCGTCGAGGTTCTCGAGGTGGACCTGGACCGCGAGCGCGTCTCCCTGTCGCTCAAGGCAACCCAGGAAGACCCGTGGCAGGCATTCGCCCGCACCCACGCTCTGGGCCAGATTGTTCCCGGCAAGGTCACCAAGCTCGTTCCCTTCGGTGCATTCGTGCGCGTTGAGGACGGCATCGAGGGCCTCGTCCACATCTCCGAGCTGGCAACCCGCCACGTTGACCTGGCTGAGCAGGTCGTCTCCGTTGGTGAAGAGGTCTTCGTCAAGATCATCGACATCGACATGGACCGCCGTCGCATCTCCCTGTCTCTCAAGCAGGCAAACGAGGGCGTTGACCCCAACGCTACCGAGTTTGACCCCGCTCTGTACGGCATGGCCGCAGAGTACGACGAGGCCGGCAACTACAAGTACCCCGAGGGCTTCGACCCCGAGGCTAACGAGTGGCTGGAAGGCTTCGACGCACAGCGCGAGGCTTGGGAAGCACAGTACGCAGAGGCACAGGCTCGCTTCGAGGCTCACAAGGTTCAGGTTGCTAAGGCTCTCGAGGCTGACGCAGAAGCTGCAGCAGCAGCTCCCGCAGCAGCTGAGCCCGCACCGACCTCCTACTCCTCCGAGGAGCCCGCATCCGCAGGCACCCTCGCATCGGATGAGGCACTGGCTGAGCTCCGCAAGAAGCTGACCGGCAACTAATCTGCCGCTCAGATGAGCACTCATCAGGCGTAATAGCCGATAGGTAACTCCCGCGTGGGGTGCCTAGAGCAGGGGAACCCCCTCATCTCCCGTTTGGGAGGTGAGGGGGTTCTTTGCATTACCGGGAGGTTGGGTTCCGGGGTAGGTTTTGGGTGACGGGTGCTGGGGGCTTTAGGCGGCGATCATTTGCTCCCACACTGCGCGCACCTGCTCGGCGGTCTCCTCCAAAGAACCGCCGTTATCAATCACCCAGGTGGCGACCGCCTCACGCTGCTCGTCGGTAGCCTGCGCGGCGATGCGGGCGCGCGCATCCTCCTTACTCATGCCGCGCGAGGACACGAGGCGCTCTAGGCGGGTCTCCAGGGGAGTGCGCACCACGGCCACGCCGTCAAAAGCGGACGGGTCACCGCTTTCAACGAGTAGCGGAATGTCCTCCAGAATGATGCCGCTGAACCCGGGGGCGGACTGCGCCTGCTCCACCAGCTGCGCGGCGCGCTCACGAATGGCCGGGTGCACGATCGCGTTCAGGCGCAGGCGTGCCTGCTCGTCGCTAAACACGATGCGCGCCAGGGCAGGGCGGTTGAGACGGCCGTCCTCATCCAGCAGGTGCTCACCGAACTCGGCGACCGTGCGGGCGAGCACCGCCTCGCCGGGTTCCATGAGGGAGCGGGAGATGGCGTCCGCATCGATGAGGAACGCGCCCCGCTCAACGAAGAGGGCGGCAACCGTGCTCTTGCCGCTGCCGATGCCACCGGTCAGGGCGTAACGGCGCACGGGCTTAGCCGAAGAGGTGGGCGAGGAGTGCTTGGACATGGGACGGGGCTCCTGACGGGCTGTGCCACAATAGATAGGTACCGATTAGAGGAGGACACATGCAGGAAGAAACCCGCGCCAACCGCTACCTTGTGCCGCGCGGCGATGAGCCCTACGAGAGCCTCCTCGAGATTAAGCGTAGCGAATTTATCGGTCACATCAAGCGCGTGAGCACCGTCGAGGATGCCCGCGCCTACATCGAATCGGTGCGCAAGACCTACCACGATGCCCGCCACGTGTGCTCGGCGTTCGTGATTGGTGCCGACCGCGACGTGCAGCGTTCCTCGGATGACGGTGAGCCCGCCGGTACCGCGGGTGTGCCGATGATGCAGGCGCTGCTGGCGCGCCAGACCCGCGAGGACGGTACGACCGACCTCTCCGATGTGGTTGCCGTGGTCGTGCGCTACTTTGGCGGCATTAAGCTCGGTGCCGGTGGCCTGGTGCGCGCCTACACGGATGCGGTGGTGCAGACCCTGGACTCGGCGCAGTTCGACTCGCGTGAGCGTCTGCGCGTGGGTGAGGTTCCTAGCTCGCACGCGGAGGCGGGCCGCCTGGAGAATGAGATGCGCGCCGCGGGCCTGAACGTGTTGGGTACCGAGTACGGTGCGGAGGGCGCGGTCATCTCGGTGGGCGTGTTTGACCGCGCTGAGGAGCTGTCGCGTGCGGAGGAGCTGGTGGTGAGCTTGAGTTCCGGTGCGGCGAGCGTGACCTGGGGTGACACGCAGTGGGTGGATCTGCCGGTCTAAGTTGCCGCTCCCTAGATTCCCGGTCTTAGATTTCCGGGCTAGAGCGCCCGTGTAAAGCCCTCAAAACCCAAAAGATAGCCAAACCTTAGTTAATAGTTACTCTAACCCTAGTAATTGCCCGTCGTTGTTGATAGGGTAGAGGGAGTGCTAAAAACTCATCCAATATCTGAGGTCGTGATAGTGTGGCGCAGCAGGGCATCATCCCCAATGGAGTAGAGGAACCCGCTAACGCAATGGGAGGGGCGGCAACCCTCACCCGTCGGCAGGGGAGCGCGGCAGCTCCCGCCCAGCTTGAGCCGGCAACCGTCGCGCAGCTCCTCGACGCCTACCGTCAGCAGAACCTCGGCACCCTCCTGGGCGTGCTCACCCGTCGCCCCGGCGAGTTCGCCCGCCAGCTAGGCCGGCTCAGCCGCCTCTTCCCCCAGCACGTGGTGGCCATCGCCGAGGCCTTCGCCTCCGTGGGCCGAACGCTGCCTCTCGACGAGCTCGTGCGTCTGCACAACCGCTACTCAAACGCCGCCCGCGGGGTGGGGGAGAAGCTCAGCCTCGACAATTCGCGGGTGCTGCACCTCATCCAGGCTCCGGCGCTCAGCCGTGAGGGGGCCGGGCACCTGCTCATGGCCATCGAACTCTGCATGGCCGGCCGTCTGCGTGGCCTGACCGTTTCCATGCCCTCCACCGAGGCGTTTGCCCCCGCCGAACAATCCTCGAGCTTCGGCTCCTGCAACCCCGCCCTGAACGGTGCCCTCAACGCCTTTGAACCGATCGGGTGGGAGCCTTTCTCCCTAGACAGCAGCGATGTTTTGCTCGCTTCCGGCGTGCGCGATATCCCCGACGGCTACGAGCTGTCCCTCTGGCTCCTCGACGACGACTACCGATGCCGTGCCCGCGTGGAGCGAGGCGCCCCGCAGGTGTGCGTGGCCAGCTTCTACGACGAGGAGCTGACCAGCCGCACCGTGGATGCCTCCGGGGTCACTGAGAACTACCGCATCGAGGAGTTTGCCGAGCTGGACTACCTGAACGCCATGGACCGGCAGGTGCGCTACGTGGCCGTGACCGCGAAAACGGGAGAACCCCTCCCAACCTCGCTGGATGTTCCTGAGCCTTCGGGCGCGGCCTCCCTGAGCCCCTTCGTGGGTGGACGCTTCGTCCTGCCCGATGTACGCACGGCAGAGGTGACCTCCGCCGGAGGCCTGCGGACCCTCACCCACAGCGGCATGCTTCCGGTCTTGCGCGCCCCCGGCCGCACCGTATGCGCGGTGATCGACCTGTACAAGCACCGCATTAACACCCCGGGGGTGGGTATTCCCGCGGGCCTGAGCGTGGAAGACGAAGAACGCACAATGCAGCTGATCCTGAGCACCCTGAACGGCTACCTGCCGCTGACGAACCGGGCGCTGATGAGCCTCGCCGGAGCCACCGTGGAGGTGCGCTAAATTCTTACCCGCGAGGTGCCCCACTGGCATGTCCCCACTGGTGTGTAGTCACCGGTGGGGCAGGGGGTATTGCGAGCGCATTGCGCGTGATTATATTGCGCCAGTAGAAAAGGGTGACCAATCGTAGGGTGTATTGGGCGGCTTTCCCCTAGGATGGATACATGAGTTACGCACCCGAGATTAACCGCATTGTCGCCCCCTTTGAGGTGGTCAGCCCCTTCCAGCCAGCAGGCGACCAGCCCAAGGCTATCGCCGAGCTCACCGAGCGCGTGCAGAACGGTGAGAAGGACATTGTGCTGATGGGTGCCACTGGTACCGGTAAGTCCGCGACGGCCGCCTGGCTGATTGAGGCGGTGCAACGTCCGACCCTGGTGCTCGTGCAGAATAAGACTCTGGCGGCGCAGCTGGCGAATGAGCTACGCGAGCTACTGCCGAATAATGCGGTGGAGTACTTCGTCTCCTACTACGACTACTACCAGCCTGAGGCGTACGTGCCGCAGACCGATACGTTCATTGAGAAGGACTCCTCCATCAATGAGGAGGTGGAGCGTCTGCGCCACTCGGCGACAAACTCCCTGCTGACTCGCCGTGACGTGGTGGTGGTTGCGACTGTGTCCTGCATTTACGGTCTGGGCACGCCCGAGGAGTACATTGAGCAGATGGTGACTTTGCGTCGCGGTGAGGAGATTGACCGCGACGAGTTGCTGCGCCAGTTCGTGGCGATGCAGTACGCGCGTAACGATATGGACTTTCACCGCGGCACGTTCCGTGTGTGCGGCGATACCGTCGAAATCATCCCCATGTACGAGGAGAACGCGATCCGCATTGAGTTCTTCGGTGATGAGATTGAGGCGATTTACACCCTGCACCCGCTGACCGGCGAGGTAATTCGCGAGGAAGAAGAAATGTATGTCTTCCCCGCAAGCCACTACGTTGCCGGCCCTGAGCGTATGGCGAAGGCTATTACCTCCATTGAGGATGAGCTGCGCGAGCGCCTGCAGACCCTCGAATCCCAGGGCAAGCTGCTGGAGGCGCAGCGTCTGCGTATGCGCACCACCTACGACCTGGAAATGATGGAGCAGATGGGCTTCTGCAATGGCATTGAGAACTACTCGCGCCATATTGACGGTCGTGCCCCCGGTAGCGCCCCGAACTGTCTGCTGGATTATTTCCCGGATGATTTTCTGCTAATTATTGACGAGTCGCACGTGACGGTCCCGCAGGTTGGTGCCATGTACGAGGGCGATATGTCCCGTAAGCGTACCCTGGTGGAGCACGGTTTCCGCCTGCCTTCGGCGATGGATAACCGCCCGCTGAAGTGGGAGGAGTTCCTGGAGCGTATTGGCCAGACGATTTACCTTTCGGCGACGCCCGGTAAGTATGAGCTGTCGCAGGCTGATGGTTATGTGGAGCAGATTATTCGCCCGACCGGCCTGATTGACCCGGAGATTGTGGTCAAGCCGACCAAGGGGCAGATTGATGATTTGCTCGAGGAGATTCGCGTGCGCGTTGAGCGTGATGAGCGTGTGCTGGTCACGACCCTCACCAAGCGCATGGCGGAGGACCTAACCGAGTACCTGCTACAGCACGGTGTGAAGGTGCAGTACCTGCATTCCGACGTTGACACGCTGCGCCGCGTGGAGCTTCTGCGTGAGCTACGCCTGGGTACTTTTGATGTGCTGGTCGGTATTAACCTGCTGCGTGAGGGTCTGGACCTGCCCGAGGTGTCCCTGGTTGCGATTCTGGATGCCGATAAGGAAGGCTTCCTGCGTTCGACCACTTCGCTGATTCAGACCATTGGTCGTGCGGCGCGTAACGTGTCCGGTCAGGTGCACATGTACGCCGATAAGATTACGGATTCTATGCGCGTGGCGATTGATGAGACGAACCGCCGCCGCGAGATTCAGCAGGCGTACAACCGTGAGCACGGCATTGACCCGCAGCCGCTGCGGAAGAAGATTGCCGATATTACGGATGTTCTCGCCCGCGAGGAAGAGGACACCCGCGAGCTTCTGCAGTTGCGTAAGAGCGGTAAGAAGGGTGCCCGCACGGTGAGTGCGGGTGCGAAGACCGGTTCTGCGCCCTCGTCGAAGATTGCTACGAGCACCCCGGAGTCGGAGGAGCTTCTCGCCCGTGCGGAGGCGCGCGTTCGTGCCGACGGCCTGGCGGCGGCACCCGCCGAGGACCTGCTGGATTTGATTGAGCAGATGAACGAGCAGATGCGCGTGGCGGCGGAGAACCTGCAATTTGAGTTGGCGGCGCGTCTGCGTGATGAGCTTGCCGATTTGAAGAAGGAGCTGCGCCTGATGAAGGAGGCGGGTCACGCCTAAACCCGGTGCTCTAAACACCGTGTTCTAGCCCGGTGTTTAGGGGGCCGACTTGGGTTTTTCGCCATGAGATAATTCATTGCTCGTGAAGTTCCACTGAGTGCAGATACATGCTGTACACTATCAAAGTGTTTTACGTGTCAAATAACACCGTGATGCTTCCGAACAATAAAGAAAAATCTGTGACTATTTCGAATAACTCTTCAGACGCACACACTACGGGAGCTCGTTTCGTTACCCGCCGCAACCTCACCCGCCGCAACCTCACCCGCGGCGCGCTTTGGGCTGCGCCCGCTATTGCCGCATCCACGGCGGTACCCGCATTCGCTGCTTCGGCTGATGATTGCAAGACGGTTAAGGGCCCGGACTTCACCCAGGTCGGCGGCTGGATGATTATCAACCCCGCCAGTGGCGCCCTGCAATCGCGCACCAAGAACAAGCCGGTGACTGCGCCGGTGACCGGTCAGGCGTGGTGGTCCATGGAGAATGCAACCTCCCCGAACCCCGCAACGATCCGCCTCATGTCCGTGTACGAGGCGACCCACGGCCCCGAGGGCGACCTCAACCTGAACTGCGGTGAGTTCGTGATGACCTACAACGTCTCCGCCCTGGAGGCGACAACCGGCACCACGCACCTGCACCCGTCCATGGACATTTACTTCTTCTCGCCCGAGGGCGAAATCATTGACCGCCAGGTCTTCACGACCGACCCGACCGGCAAGGCAACCGTCATGACCCGCAACGGCAAGACTCAGACCGTTCAGGGCCAGGTCATTCCGTTTGCGTCGAGCGTGAATGATCAGGCGACCGGCATCTCCGCGCGTTTTGCCCTGCGTGGCGATAAGCTCATGGAAGGCATGTACCAGTTTGAGGTGGTTATTACCGTGCCGACGATTCGTGAGAACGGCAAGATTGATACGAACAAGCAGGTGAACGCGATTGCTTTCACCCCGCCGACCTTCAATATGGTCTCCTAAGCTCAACACTCCTAAGTTCAACCTGGTCTCCTAACTGAATGAAATAGAGAAGTAGCCCTCCCCGTGCATGGTTCACGGGGAGGGCTACTTTTATGTGGACGTGCTGTGCGGTGCCGGTCTGCGTGTGCTGACCTGCGCGGTGCCGGCCAACAATGCGCCGCGTTCTACACTGTGCCTTTTACACGTCGCCGTTCTCTAATGCGCCCTTCTTCAGCTCGGCGGCATCGTAGCGCTCGCGGGCTTCGAGTACCGCCTGCATATTGTCCTGCGCCCAGTGGCGCAGGGCGGCCATCGGCTCAATGAGGGTCGTACCGAGCGCGGTCAGTTCGTAGTCCACGCGCGGCGGAATGGATGCGGTGACCCGGCGTTCTACCAGTCCGTCGCGTTCCATGGAGCGCAGGGTCTGGGTCAGGACCTTGGGGGAGACGCCCTGAATCTTCGCCTTGAGCTCACCGAAGCGGGCGACGGGCTGCTCGGAGAGCGCCGCAACAATGAGCGGGGTCCACCGGTCGGTGAGGTGGCGCATCACGGTGCGGGAGGGGCAGGCGCTGGCGAGGATGTTGGCGGGCAGGTCGTCCTGCGGGGTGCGGGTGGTTGCTGTGGTCTCGCGGGTGGCTTTTGCGGTTTCACATGCGGGGGAGGTGAGCGTGGTGGTCATAGCTGCTGTCTTTTCAATCTGCCAAGGGGCTGTTTGAGGGGGTGGTGAGGGGTGCGAAAAATATTTTTAAATATTTTCTCAAAACCCCAAATAGTTACCTTGAGGTACCCGGTTTCTAATAGATACTATAAAACCATCACGCGGAACACCGCAAGAAAAACTATAGAAGACCTACCCGAAAGGAACCCCTTATGAACATCGCAATCATCGGCGCAACCGGCATGGTCGGCGCACGCACCGCAGCAGAAGCAATCTCCCGCGGTCACCAGGTCGACGCCTACACCCGCTCCGGCAAGGCACCCGAAGGCACTACCGCCCACAGCATCGACCTTGTAGACACCGCGGCACTGGTCGACATTGTCAACAACCACGACGTCACAATTGTTGCCGTCCCGGGCGGTCGCGGCACCTCCGCGCAGCCGGTCATCGACGCACACCGCGCACTGATCGCGGCGGCACCCACCGGTCGCCTGCTGGTCGTTGGCGGCGCTGGCTCCCTCGAGGACGGCAACGGCAACCGCTTCGTTGACGGTGAAGGCTTCCCCGAAGAGTACAAGCCCGAGGCGAAGGCATTCTCCCAGATTCTTGACGAGTACCGCGCCTCCGAGGGCCTGAACTGGACCATGCTTTCCCCGGCGTTCGAAATCGCACCGGGTGAGCGCACCTGCAAGTACAACACCGCGCTGGACACCCCCGCAGGTGAGTTCATTAGCGCCGAAGACTTCGCCGTCGCCCTGATTGACGAGGCGGAGGAGCCCAAGCACGCGGGCCACCGCTTCACTGTTGCTAACTAGTCAGCGCTAAACCCGGAATGCCGCATCCGACGGGATAACCCCGTCGGAACGATTCATAATCATTAGCTGAAAACTGCATTACAGAAAGAAGACAAATGTCTAAGGCTCTTATCATCTACGGTCACCCCACTCCCGAATCTTCGACCGCCAACGCTGAAGCTCTCCGTGTTGTCACCGATGCCCTGGGAGAAAACGTTGAGGTGCGTGAAATTGCAACCCACCGCGTCAATGGTTCATTTGATATCGCCGCAGAACAGCAGGCTCTCGTGGAAGCGGACGTTATCGTTCTGCAGTTCCCCGTCTTCTGGTACTCGGTTCCCGCTTTGCTTAAGCAGTGGCTGGATGATGTTTTCACCTACGGATTTGCCTACGGGAGCGACGGCGATAAGCTGGCCGGTAAGACCCTCGTAGTTGCCGCAAGTGCTGGTGCAAACGCAGAAATCTATGCGGAGAAGTTGCCGAACAACTTCCCCGAAATCTTCAACCCTCTGCAGAACACCGCGGCATTTTCCAGCATGAAGTGGGCAGAACCCGTGTACGTGTACGGCGCATTGAGCATGCCGGGTACTGAAGATATTGCTCGTTCTGCAGGTACTGACCTGGGTCAGCAGCTTGTAGCACGTTTGCGCGAGCTGAACATCTAAACCCATACCGCTGGTTCTTAAACCGCGGAGGCTCTTCACCTTGGGGGGGGGGCTCGGAGGGGCACCCCTTCGGGTCCCTCTTTGCGTGTACGGAAGCATGCCTACTGTGCTAGTACGACCTTCGGCACCCTACAAATAATCTATAAATACCGGTGATTTCACGCCCTTCAAACCACCTAATAAACCGTCAGAAACATAAAAACTTCACTGGACCTTCAGAGAATCATAAACCCTAAGGTATAATTTTTCACCGAGCAAGGGAGTATCCCACCAATCGACTCATCGTCAGCAC
>ERZ773057.1113-NODE-1113-length-10611-cov-3.339617_pt1 | contig 10611 bp, 9 predicted proteins | sample MGYA00580629_ERZ773057 | MGnify/ENA primary metagenome ERZ773057 (study PRJEB29015, sample SAMEA2738143) | human oral metagenome | biome: human oral; feature: human-associated habitat; material: saliva | place: China | collected 2163 ...
GCCATCGTAACGAGCCGAGTGGCGCACTGCATGGACTGATGCGTGTCCGCGGTTTTGTACAAGACGATGCGCATATTTTCTGTACCGAAGATCAAATTGTCAGCGAAGCGCGGGCATTCAATGAATTGCTGGTTCGTATTTACAAGCAATTCGGTTTCCATGATGTGTCCGTCAAACTTTCACTGCGTCCTGAGAAGCGCGCCGGTTCAGACGACGTATGGGATAAGGCAGAACAAGGTTTGCGCGAAGCATTGACTGCTTGTGGCGTGGAATGGGACGAGTTGCCGGGTGAGGGCGCGTTCTACGGACCTAAAATCGAATATCATATTAAAGATGCATTGGGCCGTTCTTGGCAGTGTGGCACGCTGCAACTGGACTTTGTATTGCCGGAACGCTTAGATGCAGAATATGTAACCGAAAACAATGACCGCGCCCGTCCGGTAATGTTGCATCGCGCCATTTTGGGTTCTTTGGAACGATTTATCGGTATTTTGATTGAAAACCATGCAGGTTCTTTCCCTTTGTGGTTGGCACCGGTTCAAATGGTGATTATGAATATCACCGAAAATCAAGCAGATTACTGCCGTGAAGTGGCTGCCAAATTGCAGGCGGCAGGCTTCCGTGTCGAATTGGATTTGCGTAACGAAAAAATCGGTTACAAAATCCGTGATAACAGCCAATACCGCTTCCCTTATCAAATCGTTGTCGGCGATAAAGAGAAGCAAGAAAACAAAGTGGCCGTGCGCCGCAAAGCAGAAGACTTGGGTTCTTTGGATTTGGATGATTTCATTGCACAACTGCAACAAGAAATCGCAGACGCCCTCGTCAACCATTAATTTTTATAGGAGTATTCATCATCGCTCAAGAACGCGAAGCACGAATCAATGGTGAAATTACCGCCAAAGAAGTGCGATTAATCAGTGAGTCAGGCGATCAGCTTGGTGTCGTTTCAGTTCGTGAAGCTCTGGCTATGGCCGAAGAGCAAGATGTCGATTTGGTAGAAATTTCCCCGACTGCCAAACCGCCCGTATGCAAACTGATGGATTACGGTAAATACAAATACCAACAAGCCAAGAAGCGCGACGAAGCCAAGAAAAACCAAAAGCAGGTACAGATCAAGGAAATTAAATTCCGTCCGGGTACTGATGAAGGCGACTATCAAATCAAGATGCGCAACATCAACCGTTTCCTTGCCGATGGTGACAAAGTCAAAGTGACATTGCGTTTCCGCGGTCGTGAGATGGCCCACCAACAATTGGGCGCCCAACTGCTTGAACGCGTAAAAGAAGAGTTGGCTGAAGTGGCACAAATCGAGTCCTTCCCTAAAATGGAAGGCCGCCAAATGGTGATGATGATTGCGCCTAAGAAAAAATAAAGCTATAATGCAAGGCTTATTTCGATTGCCGCTCGAAATAAGGTTTAATTAGCGGCAAAAACCGTGGTATTTTGGGTTCCAAGTGTTTGAAATTTATTTCAAAACCCCTTATACCTTATCTAATAACGAATGGAGTTTTCCAATGCCTAAAATGAAAACCAAGTCTAGCGCGAAAAAACGCTTCAAAGTACTGGGTAACGGCGGTGTAAAACGCGCTCATGCGTTCAAACGCCACATCTTGACTAAAAAGACCACTAAAAACAAACGCCAACTGCGCGGTACCTCTATGGTAAACGATCGCGATTTGGCTTCTGTTGCTAAAATGTTGCCCTACGCTTAAGGAGTTTAGAATATGCCACGCGTAAAACGCGGTGTTACCGCTCGTGCTCGTCACCAAAAAGTCTTCGCGTTAGCCAAAGGCTACCGCGGTCGTCGTAAAAACGTATACCGCGTTGCCAAGCAAGCGGTAATGAAAGCCGGTCAATACGCATACCGTGACCGTCGCCAACGCAAACGTCAATTCCGTCAACTGTGGATCGTTCGTATCAACGCAGGTGCCCGTGAAAATGGTCTGTCTTACAGCAAATTCATGAACGGCCTGAAACGCGCTGCTATCGAAATCGACCGTAAAGTATTGGCTGACTTGGCTGTATTCGACAAAGCTGCATTTGCACAATTGGTTGAAAAAGCTAAAGCTGCTTTGGCTGCTTAATTCGATAAGATTATTTAAAAAGGAAGCTTATGCTTCCTTTTTTCTTTTCTTGAAGAAATCCTATGTAGTTGATTTTCTTTCTTTAAACTCTATTTTTTTATACTAATTTGCGATAAAATAGGTCCCTCTTATCAAACGGATTGGCCGCAGTAAGACAAAAGGCCGTCTGAACGGGTTTGCAATCAAATCCAACAGACGGCTTTGTTGTTTCAGACGGCCTGCCATCAACAAACAGACGATAAACCACTATGGAAAATGTAAACCGTATCGTTGCAGAAGGTATTGCCGCTATTGAAGCCGCGCAAGACTTCAATGCCTTAGAACAAATTAAAGCACGCTATCTTGGTAAAACCGGCGAATTGACCGGACTTTTGAAAACTTTAGGTCAAATGTCTCCTGAAGAGCGTAAAACCATAGGCGCGCACATCAACGAATGCAAAAATCAGTTTCAGACGGCCTTTAATGCCAAACGTGATGCCCTGAATGAAGCCAAGCTGCAAGCTCAATTGGCTGCAGAAGCCTTGGATATTACTTTGCCGGGCCGTGCACAAGAGCATGGCGGTTTGCATCCAGTTACTTTGACTTTGCAGCGAGTGGTTGAGCTGTTTCACGGTATGGGTTTTGAAGTGGCGGACGGCCCTGAAATCGAAGACGATTTCCATAATTTCCAAGCTTTGAATATTCCTGCAAATCACCCAGCGCGTGCGATGCAAGATACTTTCTACGTTGAAAACGGCGATGTTTTGCGCACACATACTTCGCCTATTCAAATCCGCTATATGCTCGACAAAAAAGAGCCGCCTATCCGCATTATTGCTCCCGGCCGCGTTTACCGTGTGGACAGTGATGCCACTCACTCGCCTATGTTCCATCAGGCCGAAGGTTTGTGGGTAGAAGAGGGCGTCACTTTTGCCGACTTGAAAGCAGTGTTTACTGACTTTATCCGTCGCTTCTTTGAGCGCGATGACCTGCAAGTGCGTTTCCGTCCGTCTTTCTTCCCGTTTACTGAGCCTTCTGCCGAAATCGACATTATGGGTGAAAACGGCAAATGGCTGGAAGTCGGCGGCTGTGGCATGGTACATCCTAATGTGTTGAAAAATGTGAATATCGACCCTGAGAAATATACCGGTTTCGCTTTCGGTATCGGTCTCGACCGCTTCGCTATGCTGCGTTACAACGTCAATGACCTGCGCTTGTTCTTCGATAACGATTTGAACTTCTTGAAGCAGTTTAAATAAATTTCAGATGGTCTTTTGATAGGCCGTCTGAAAAGTGAATAGATATTACTGATTTCGTCTGATAAAAATTTGTTTCAGACGGCCTGATAGTAGAGAAAATAATATGCAATTTCCTTATTCATGGCTGAAAACCCAAGCCAATCCTGATCTTTCTGCCGATAAACTGGAACATCTTTTGACCATGGCCGGTTTGGAAGTGGAAGAAGTTGATACTGCCGCCCCTGCTTTCAGCGGTGTGGTTGTTGCCGAAGTAAAATCCGTTGAGAAACACCCTGATGCAGACCGTTTGAACGTTACCCAAGTTGATGCCGGTACGGGCGAGTTGGTTCAGATTGTTTGTGGTGCGCCGAATGTCAAGCCGGGCATTAAAGTGCCGTGTTCTTTGCCGGGTGCAGTCTTGCCGGGCAATTTCAAAATTAAGCCGACTAAAATGCGCGGCGTACCATCAAACGGCATGCTGTGTTCGACCAATGAACTGGGTTTGCCTGATGATGGTGTAGACGGTCTGCACATTCTGCCTGAAGATGCGCCTGTCGGTACCAATATTCGCGAATACTTGGATTTGGACGATACGCTGTTTACGTTGAAAATTACGCCTAACCGCGCTGATTGCTTGAGTGTTAAGGGTATCGCGCGTGAGGTTTCTGCGTTAACTCAATGTGCGTTTACGCCTGTTGAAATTCAGACGGCCTCTATCGGCAGTGAGAAAAAACAGGCTGTCCGTATTGATGCACCGGCCGACTGTGGCCGTTTTATCAGCCGTGTTATTGAAAATGTTAATGCGAAAGCGGCTACTCCTGATTGGATGAAGCAACGTTTGGAACGCAGCGGTATCCGCAGCATTTCCGCATTGGTGGACATCGGCAACTATGTCATGCTGGAAATCGGTCAGCCGATGCATGTTTTCGATGCTGATAAGCTGTCAGGCAGTTTGATTGTCCGCCGTGCTCAAAATGGCGAGACTTTGGCGTGTCTGAACGAGAAGACGGTTACTTTGGCTGACAATACACTGGTGGTCGCTGATGAAAAAGGTGCGTTGAGCTTGGCAGGTTTGATGGGCGGCGAGGCAAGCGCGGTTTCTGATAAGACGCAAAATATTGTGTTGGAAGCGGCTTGGTTTGCTCCGGAGATTATTGCCGGTAAATCCCGTCAATACGGTTTTGGTTCGGATTCTTCTTTCCGTTTTGAACGCGGTGTGGACTACCGCTTGCAAGCTGATGCCATTGAGCGTGCTACCGAATTGGTGTTGCAGATTTGCGGTGGTGCAGCCGGTGAAATGGTTGAGGCACAAGGAAAATTGCCTGAGGCAAAACAGGTTGAATTGCGTTTAGGCCGTCTGAAAACGGTATTGGGCGTTGAAATTCCTGCCGAGCAAGTCGAAATTATCTTGCAACACTTGGGTTTGCAGCCTGAGAAAACTGCAGAAGGCTTCCGTGTTACTTCTCCTAGCTTCCGTTTCGATATCGAAATCGAAGCTGATTTGATTGAAGAAATCGGCCGCGTTTACGGTTATGAAAATATTCCTGACGACTATACTTCAGGCCGTCTGAAGATGTTGGCTTTGCCTGAAACCAAACGCCCGCGTTTTGCGGTTTATAACGAAATGGCGGCTCGCGGTTACCGTGAAGTGGTCAGCTATGCGTTTGTGGATGAGCAATGGGAGCAAGACTTTGCTGCCAATACCAATCCTATCCGCCTGCAAAATCCGTTGGCGGCGCAGTATGCCGTCATGCGTTCTACGCTTATCGGCGGTTTGGTGGAAGTTTTGCAAAACAATTTGAACCGTAAGCAAAACCGAGTACGCGTGTTTGAAATTGCCCGTGTGTTCAGCAAAGATTCGGCTGATCAATTTGTTCAAAACGAACGTATCGGCGGTTTGTGGTATGGCTCCGTGCTGCCTGAGCAATGGGGCGAGAAAACACGCAACGTGGATTTCTACGATATGAAAGCCGATGTTGAGAGCCTTTTGAAAAACAAAGAAGTATCCTTTGTTAAGACCGAACATCCGGCATTGCATCCAGGACGTGCCGCCAATATCGTTTCAGACGGCAAAGTAGTTGGTTTTGTTGGCGAGTTGCATCCGAAATGGCTGCAAAAATATGATTTGCCACAAGCGCCGTTGGTATTTGAAATCGATATGGATGCGGTATTGGGTCGTGAGAAAACCCGTTATCAGTCCGTATCCAAATTCCAACCTGCACGCCGAGACTTGGCATTTGTAATGCCTGAAGCTGTAACGCATGATGATTTGTTAAATGCACTGAAAGCGGCGGCGAACAAGTTGGTTCAAGAAATCAGTGTGTTTGACGTTTACCGCGGTACGGGCGTGCCTGAAGGCATGAAGAGCGTTGCCGTCAAAATCATTTTGCAAGATATGGAAAATACGTTGACAGATGAAGTCATCGAACCTTTGGTTGCGAAAATGATTAAAGTGGCAGCCGAAAAAGGCGCACAGCTTCGCGCTTAAAATAAGATAAAAGTTGTCGCCAAAAATTGCCAATAATATTTGATTTTTTGGTGAGGACTTGATTTTTAAAAGAATTTTGGTAATAATTGCACTAGTTTGAATGAAGGTAAACACATGACACTAACTAAAGCAGAATTGGCTGATATTTTGGTCGACAAAGTCAGCAACGTCACCAAGAATGATGCCAAAGAAATCGTCGAGCTCTTTTTTGAAGAAATCCGCAGCACTTTGGCGCGTGGTGAAGAAATTAAAATTTCCGGTTTCGGTAATTTTCAATTGCGCGACAAACCTCAACGCCCTGGCCGTAACCCTAAAACAGGCGAAGAAGTGCCGATTACCGCACGCCGTGTGGTAACTTTCCATGCCAGCCAAAAACTCAAAGGCATGGTGGAGCATTACTATGACAAACAACAATAATCCGGTTATTCCTGCCAAGCGTTATTTTACGTTGGATGAAATGTGCCAATTGTTGCAAATCAGCCCGGCTCAGTTTGCTCAATGGCAACATGAAAATAATGTTGTGATTGGATACGGTGGCGATCGATATACGCGCTCAGATGTAGTTAAGTTGTTGAAACTGAAAGATACGTTTGAACCGTATATCGATACGTTCAGCCGTGGTGCTTTGGATGCAAACGGCAATCCTGCCGCCAATGCAGAAGAAGTCCGTCATGGTCTGATGCAGGTTTTGTCTGATTTGGAGCGTCATCTTGGTTCTGAACAACAAAACCACCATGTCGAGCTATAATCGATAAGAAAATTGTGATCAAAAGTGCGAAGGCATACAAAGATTTGCATAATTGATTCTAATAAAGGCTGTTTGAATGATTTTCAGACGGCCTTTATTGTTTTATATTGCTTTCAAAATATCAGAATCTTGATTGCAAATGATTCTATGAAATAGCCGTAAATGTTATACTTAGCCTCTTGTTTGCCGATTGAGAAGAAACAGTCATTAGATAATGCGGATAAATGCCGCTTTTTCATGGCAGACTGAGGTTTTTAAAACAAATGTAACGGCAGAATAAACAGGTTGCCGGACAACATTCAAATCGATGAAATGGATAGCAGAAAATGAGCAGAATCCAACAAACTTTTTCAGCGCTCAATGGCGCAAAAGCACTGATTCCTTATATTACGGTGGGTGATCCCAGCCTTGAGACAACCTTGGCATTGATGCATAGCCTGGTGGCTAATGGTGCTGATATTTTGGAACTGGGTGTGCCGTTTTCTGACCCGATGGCGGATGGTCCGACCATTCAGCGTGCAGCCGAAAGGGCGTTGGCAAATCATGTTTCTTTGCACGACGTATTGGAAACAGTACGTTTGTTCCGCCAAACCAATAATAAAACGCCGATTGTGTTAATGGGCTATTTGAACCCAGTACATAAAATGGGTTATCAAGCGTTTGCGCAAGCGGCTGCCGAAGCAGGCGTAGATGGCGTATTGACTGTGGATTCTCCTGTAGAAACCATTGCTCCTTTACATGAGTCGCTGAAAGCGCAAGGTATTGATTGTATTTTCCTTATTGCGCCAACAACAACTGAGGAGCGTATTCAAACGATTGCCAAAGTGGCCGGCGGTTTTGTGTATTATGTATCGCTCAAAGGCGTGACCGGTGCGGCAAGTTTGGATACTGAAGAAGTTTCGCGTAAAATAGAGCTTTTGCGCAAATACATCGATATTCCGATCGGTGTCGGCTTCGGCATCAATAATGCGGAGAATGCGCGTAAAATTGGTGCGGTAGCGGATGCCGTTATTGTCGGCAGCCGTATCGTCAAAGAGATTGAAAGCCACGCAGGTAGCGAGGCCGAAGCGGTAGGCGTGTTGGTTAAAGAGTTGAAAGACGCGATTCGCTAATATTTTTTATTCCATTATTTCAGACGGCCTTACATTCAACAGGCCGTCTGAATTCTGAATTCCAAGGAGTCATTCATGAGCTGGCTAGATAAAATTCTTCCTCCGAAAATTAAAAACCGAAGCAGTTCGTCCAGCGTCCCTGAAGGCCTGTGGCACAAATGTCCGTCTTGTTCGGCAACGGTTTATTCAACCGAGTTGAAGCAAAACAGCGAAGTCTGCCCGAAATGTAATCACCACAATCCGCTTTCTGCGCGCGAACGTTTAAATCTGCTTTTGGATGAAGAAGGCCGTGAAGAGATTGCAGCCAATATTAAACCGACCGACCCGCTGAAATTCAAAGACAGCAAAAAATATCCCGACCGCCTCGCGGCTGCGCGTAAAGCAACCGGCGAAGACGATGCATTGGTTGTTATGAAAGGCACCATGAACGGCCTGCCTGTCGTTGTGGCTGCGTTTGAATTCCGTTTTATCGGCGGCTCTATGGGTTCGGTCGTGGGTGAGCGTTTCGTTCAGGGTGTACGTCGTGCCGTTGCAGATAATTGTTCGTTTATTTGTGTGGCGGCTTCCGGTGGTGCGCGTATGCAGGAAGGGATTAACTCTTTGATGCAGATGACGAAGACCAGCGCGGCTTTGCATTTGCTGACTGAAAAACGTCTGCCGTTTATTTCTGCGTTGACCGACCCGACCATGGGCGGCGTATCTGCCAGCTTTGCCTTCTTGGGCGATGTGGTTTTGGCAGAACCGAATGCTTTGATTGGTTTTGCAGGTCCACGCGTTATCGAGCAGACTGTACGTGAAACCTTGCCGGAAGGTTTCCAACGTGCAGAATTCTTGTTGGAGAAGGGGGCAATCGACCAAATCGTCGATCGCCGTTCCATGAAAAAACGTATCAGCGATTTGATTACCTTGTTGCGTCATGAGAGCAAAGTAACTGCTGCTTGATTGGCATAATAAGAAAGGCCGTCTGAAAATAATATTTCAGACGGCCTTTTTGATTATTGAGGATTAAGCAGCCAATGCGGTTTTCAAAACCTTGTTGACTTCGCCCATGTCGGCTTTGCCGGCCAGGCGGGTCTTCAATACGCCCATGACTTTGCCCATATCTGCCATACCTGATGCACCGGTTTCTGCAATGGCTGCTTCAACGACAGTCTTGATTTCTTCTGCGGACATCATTTGCGGCAGGTAGCGGTTGAGGATTTCGATTTCCGCGTTTTCTTTGTCAGCTAAATCTTGGCGGTCGGCTTCGGTATAGATTTTGGCGCTGTCTTTGCGTTGTTTCACCATTTTGGTCAGGATAGAGATGACTTTTGCGTCATCGGCTTCAGTGCGCTCATCTACTTCAAATTGTTTGATGGCGGCATTAATTAGGCGGATGGTGCTTAAAGATACTTGGTCTTTGGCACGCATAGCGGTTTTCATGTCTTCGGTTAATTGTGTTTTTAGGCTCATAATGTTCTCACTTTATAAAAAGATGCCGTCTGAAAAAACAAAACACACCGCAAAGCTGCCCTTGCGGTGTGTCGTTTATCACAGGGCAGGCCTGTAATTAGTACATTTTAGGAGGCAGTTGTTGGCTGCGCAGACGTTTTTGCAGACGTTTGGCTGCAGCAGCTTTTTTGCGTTTGCGTTCGGTAGTTGGTTTTTCGTACGCTTCACGGGCGCGCAGTTCGGTCAACAGACCGGTTTTTTCTACGGCACGTTTGAAACGACGCATGGCAACTTCAAATGGTTCATTCTCTTTAACACGAATAGCAGGCATTTTATTTCCTTTAAATTTTGTTCAATCAAACCGTTTTAAGAAATAGAGGACGGTTTGTCATAATGGGGTAGTTGTTGTATCGCTGGTTTGCCTAGGGCAGGGCGGGATACGCGCCGTGATGTAAACATCACCTCCTAACAAGTCGGCTTTTGCCGTGCAAGTGACCTTTTCGGTCAGAAACAATCGGGCGATTATCTTATAAACCCGATAGTCTGTCAAGATTGCAGACCGTCTGAACGTTTGATTCTGTCTCACTTTTCAGACGGCCTATCGGGTATTAATAGCGGCCGGGAACTGTCCCCATACGTTGTTTTAACGAAGTTTGCGGTTCGTTGAACAATGACGCGTAATAAGTCGCGTTGGTCATGACTTTTTTCACGTAGTCGCGGGTTTCGGTGAATGGGATGGTCTCGGCGTAGATGGCGCCTTCCAAAGGCGAAGAAGCCTGCCAGTTGCGGGCGCGGCCGGGGCCGGCATTGTAGCCTGCGGTGGCCATTACTTCGTTATTTTGCAGGCGGCGTTTGGCATCTGCCATGTACCAAGTACCCATGCGGATGTTGCCGTCCATGGTGTAGAGTTCGCTGCTGCTCATGCCGATTTTGCCGGCAATTTCGCGGGCGGTTGCAGGCATGACCTGCATCAGGCCTTGTGCGCCGACGCTTGATTGCGCGCCCATGACAAAGCGGCTCTCTTGGCGAATCAAACCGTAAACCCATGCCGGGTCAACGCCTGCCTGTGCGGCATAGCGGACGGTCAGGTCTTTAAACGGAGAGAGATAGCGCAGTTTGTAGTTGAGTTTGTGGTCGGTACGGTCGGCGCTGTTGATTGCCATGTCGTAGAACTGGTTGTCGAAAGCGACTTGTGCGGCAGTCAGCAGGTTGTCTTCGTTGAAGTCGCGGGTGGCAAAACGCCATTCCGCCTGTGCCTGACGGCGCATTTTGGAATCGCCGTTGCTTTGGCTGTTTTTAAACAGAACCAATGCGCGTTTGATGGCACCGTCTTCGCTCATACGGCGGACGTCTCTGGCATCGGCATCAGAAACATTGTTGCGCGTATTGATGCGGCGGCCCAGTTCTTCACCTGCCATTACGGCGTAGAAATTGCGGCCGGAAGCGGCAGCTTTTTCATACATTTCTTTGGCTTCCTTTTTATTTCCATCTTTATAATAAATATCTCCCAATTTAATCATTGCGTCCA
>ERZ773057.1118-NODE-1118-length-10599-cov-3.768115_pt1 | contig 10599 bp, 7 predicted proteins | sample MGYA00580629_ERZ773057 | MGnify/ENA primary metagenome ERZ773057 (study PRJEB29015, sample SAMEA2738143) | human oral metagenome | biome: human oral; feature: human-associated habitat; material: saliva | place: China | collected 2163 ...
GCAGGAGGCCCTCGGCGAGCGCCCTGGCGTTGGCCACGACGCCCTCGGCGTACTGCCGGAACGCGGGCGTCCTCGCCTCGGCCAGGGCGACGGCCTTGGCGCTCATCATGTTGCCGAGCGGGCCGCCGAGCACCATCGGGCAGCCGCGGTCGACGTCGGCGGCGAACTCGTCGTCGACGAGCACCATGCCTCCGCGCGGGCCGCGCAGTGACTTGTGGGTGGTCGTCGTGACGACCTGCGCGTTGGTCACGGGGTCCTCGTCGCCGGTGAGGACCTTGCCGGCGACGAGGCCGGCGAAGTGCGCCATGTCGACCATGAGGGTGGCGCCGACCTCGTCGGCGATCTCGCGCATCGTCGCGAAGTTCACGCGGCGCGGGTAGGCGGAGTAGCCGCCCACGAGGATGAGCGGCCTGAACTCCCGGGCCTGCTCCCGGACGGCGTCGTAGTCGATGAGCCCGGTGACCGGGTCGGTGCCGTAACTGCGCTGGTGGAACATCTTGCCGGAGATGTTGGGCCGGAAGCCGTGCGTGAGGTGGCCGCCGGCGTCGAGGCTCATGCCCAGCAGACGCTGGGAGCCGAGGCGGCGGCGCAGGTCCTCCCAGTCCTGCTCCGACAGGTCGTAGACGGTCCGGGCGCCCAGCTCGGCCAGGCCGGGGGTCTCGACGCGGTGCGACAGGATCGTCCAGTAGCCGACGAGGTTGGCGTCGATGCCCGAGTGGGGCTGGACGTAGGCGTGGTCGGCGCCGAAGAGCTCCTCGGCATGCCGGGCCGCGACGGCCTCGACCGTGTCGACGTTGCGGCAGCCGGCGTAGAAGCGGTGCCCGACGGTGCCCTCGGCGTACTTGTCGGAGAACCACGTGCCCATGGCGAGCAGCGTCGGGAGCGAGGCGTAGTTCTCCGACGCGATGAGCTTCAGCGACGTGCGCTGATCGGCCAGCTCCTGGCGGATGGCCTCGGCAATGGCGGGCTCGGAGGTCTCGACGACCTCGAGCATGGCCCGGTAGGCGATGCTCGCCTGCTTCGTGACGTCGGTTCCGGTCACTGGGACTCCTCGGGTCTGGTGCGGTGCGCGCCGGGAGCGGATCCCGCGGCGCATGCCGGACGATGCTTCCGGAACCCAAATCTAACCGAGCCCGTCGCCGCGCCGAGCCCGTTCTTGGCCGGTGGGCGGCGGCTCGTCCCATTCCCCGGGGTCCGGCGCCCTGCGGGCCGCCCTGGCGGGCGCGGCGTCGGACGCCTCGGCGGGGTCATCGGGGCCGGGCGCGATGCCCCGCGTGGGGGCGACGGTGAGGCGCGCGGGGGGCGGCGGGTCCGGCGGGGTGTCGTGCGGCGGGTCCGGTGCGCTCTCGGGCGTGGGAGCGGTGGTGGGGCGGGCCGGTTCAGACGGGTCGGCCGACCCGGGCAGGGCGGTCGAGGCGGGGGCCGCGCTTGTCTGGGCCGGGGCGTCTTCGGCCGGTTCCGCGCCGACCGGCTTCGGCATCCGCGTGATCCGGGTGGGCCAGTCGTCCTCCGGCGGCGCGGGGCTCGCATGGACGAACTCGGCCAGCAGGCCGCCGAGCCGGTCGAGCACCGCGGTCAGGGTCTTGTCCGCCAGGTCGAGCCGAATCGGGCCGGTGGACCCCAGGACGGTGGAGCGGGGCAGCTCGACATCGGGGTGCAGGATCCTACGGGCCAGTTGCTCATCGTGCCGGCGCATGGTGGCGGCGGCGCTCACCACGACGAGGATGCGGCGGCGGGCCTGCTGACCGAATCGTTCGAGCAGTCCGTCCACCGCGGCGCGCCCGGCCTGTGCCGCGGCGACACCGGGACCGTTGACCAGGCACAGCGCGAAATCGGGCACCTCGAGGGCGTCGGCGACGGCGGCCTCCAGACGGCCCGCATCGGTGACCTGGATCTCGCCGCTGGCCGCCGCGGTCCCGGCTTCCTGCGCATCCGGGTCGTCCGGGGTGATGCGCTGGCCGAGCGTGCCCCCCGAGTGGTCGCGGGCCGCCACGCGGATGCCGCGGGACCGCAGCAGGGCGATGACGAGTGCGGCGACGGTGGTCGTGCCGACGCCCCCTCCCGTGCCCGCCACGAGAAGCGGCCGGGCGCTCATGCGACCTCCTCGCTCCGGTGCTCGCCGGACGCCGACCCGGGCTCGCCGGCGGCCTGGACGATGACGGGGCGCTGCCCGCGGCGCAGCAGCTGCCCCCGGCCGGGCGGCATGGTCTGCGCGTAGACGCGGGGCATGATCTGCCCCTCGGAGCGGTCGCCGGACATGAGGAAGGTCGTGCCGCCGGTGTCGCGCAGCCCCTGGATCGCCTCGGTGTACAGGGCCCGGGTGATCCCGGCCACCGTCCGGGTGAGGACGACGTTGAAACCGAGGTCCCTGGCCGAGGGCAGGTAGGGGACGATGGGGTGCAGCGGCTCACTGCCGCCGGCGTTGAGGATGTCGTAGTCGTCGACCATGAGCACCACCCGCGGCGCCCCGGCGCGCTCGGCCGGGGGCATCGTCGTCCGCGACTCCAGCTCCTTGGCGATCGAGACGGCCAGCCCCGCGGCGTCCCGGGTGCTCTTGGCATGGCCGGCCAGGTACTCCTCGGGAATGGCGGCGGGGACGGTGCCGCGGGAGTCCATGACCGCTATGACCAGCTCGTCGCTGCTGAACCGCCTCACCAGGCCCCGGGCCAGCGTGCGGAGCAGGGTGGACTTGCCGCAGCGGGCGTCCCCGAGGACGAGCAGGTGCTGGTCGGTGTCGAGCAGCTCCCAGAAGGCGTCCTCCATGGAGTCCTGCCGGACACCGAAGGGCACCGCGTCCGGCTCCTGCTCCGGCGGCGTGAGCCGGGCCGGGTCGAGCGAGACCGGCAGCAGCCGGATGGGGGCCGCCGCCGGGCCGCCCCAGGTGCCCGCGACCCGCTGCGCCAGCTCGGACAGGGCCTCGCCGAGGTCCTCGTCGGCTGCGTCGTCGAGCACCGGCAGGCACAGCTGCGCGAAGAGCTTGTCGTCGGTGAGCATCCGGCCGTGCTGGTCGGCGCCGATCGTCTGCGAGAGCTTGCGGGCGATGACCGAGTCCGTCGGGTCGTTGAGGCGGAACTCCAGGCGGGTGCCGAAGTGGGACTGCTGGTTGATGCGCAGCTCGTTCCAGCGTCCGAGCGCGATGACGAAGTGGAGGCCGTAGCTGCTGCCGCGCACGATGAGGTCGCTGACCTGGTCGGAGAGCTCCTCGAACTCGTTGCGCAGCAGGCCGAAGCCGTCGACGAGGATGACGACGTCGGCGCTCGGCAGCTCGGGCAGGGCGCCCTGGGCGTGCAGGTGACGCAGGTGCGTCATCGACTCGATGGCGCGCTCTTGGAAGAGCCTCTCGCGCCGGGCGAGCATGCCGGCGAGCTCCTCGACGACGCGCCGCAGCCGGTCCCGGCTGCCGCGCGTGGCCACGCCGCCGACGTGCGGGAAGCCCTCGAGGCGGGCCAGGCCCCCGCCGGTCAGGTCCATGCCGTAGACGCTGACCTCCCGGGGGGTGTGGGTCAGTGCCAGCGAGGCGGTGAGGGTGCGCAGGAAGGTGGAGCGGCCCGAGCCGGGCGCGCCGATCACCGCGACATGGCCGCCGCTCCTCGTGAGTCCGAGGCGCCACGGCTGCTGGGACTGGTGCGCGGGGTCGTCGACGAGGCCGATCACCGCGGACAGGCCGGGGTCGGGTTCGTCCTGCGAGAGGACGTCGTTGAGGGTCAGGCGCTCGGGCAGCGGCGGCAGCCACACCGGGTGCACAGTGCGGGCGTCGTCGCGCAGGCGCGCGACGCAGGCGTCCACCAAGCTCTGGCCCACCTCCGGTTCGGTGAGCTGCGGCGCCGCCTCGACGTCTCCGCTCGTCCGGCCGGCGGCGATGGTGTTGTAGAGCGGCAGCGCGAAGGGCTCGGCGAACTCGACCTGCTCGCCGGCCTCGACCTCGGCCTCCTCGACCGGGCCCGAGACGTAGCCGGCCCGGAAGCGCCGGTAGACCGAGGTGTCGACCTTCAGGTAGCCGTAGCCCGGCACGGCCGGCAGGTGGAAGGCGTCCTTCGTGTCGAGGACCACCTGCGATTCGCTCTCGGAGAAGGTGCGCAGACCCAGCCGGTAGGACAGGTAGGTGTCCAGGCCGCGCAGCTTGCCGGACTCGATGCGCTGGCTCGACAGCAGCAGGTGCACGCCGATGGACCGGCCGATCCGGCCGATCTGCAGGAAGAGCTCGCTGAACTCGGGCTCGGCGGTGAGCAGCTCGCCGAACTCGTCGATGACGACGAACAGGTGCGGCATCGGCGGCAGGTCGGCGCCCTGCCGGCGGGCCTCGCGGTAGTGCGTGATGGAGGCCAGGTGCCCGGCGTCCTTGAGCATCTGCTGGCGGCGCACGACCTCGCCCTGAATGCTGGCGCGGGCGCGCTCGGTCAGGTGCGGGTCGTCGGCCAGGTTGTCGATGAGGCCCGCCAGATGCGGCAGGTCGGTGAAGGGCGAGAAGGCGGCGCCGCCCTTGTAATCGACGAGGATCATCGACAGGTCCTCGGGCGAGTGCGTCATGGCCAGGGCCAGGACGAGGGTGCGCAGCATCTCGGACTTGCCAGAGCCGGTGGCGCCGATGCAGATGCCGTGCGGGCCCATGCCGAACTGGGCGCTCTCCTTCAGGTCGAGGAGCACGGGGGCGCCCTGGTCGTCCAGGCCGATCGGCACGCGCAGGAAGTCGGCGGCCGAGCGCGGCGCCCAGGCGGTGGTCTTGCTGATGTCCTCGGGGCTGCTGATGCCGAGCAGCTGGCGGACGCTCATGACCGGCGTCTCCTGCTCCTCGACGCGGTCCTCGGGGCGCAGCCGCAGCGGGCACAGCGTGCGGGCCAGCGAGGCCATGCGGGCCCGGCTGGTGCGGTCGACGGTGATGGATTCGACCGTGGTCGTCTCGTGGCCGATGAGTTCCAGGCGCGCCCCGTCCGCGCCGACGGCGAGGCGGGCCGAGACGTCGCTCGGCTCGTGCAACCGGTCCGACAGCAGGTGGATGACGGTGACGCCCACGTCGGACGGCGCGAAGGCGCTGTCGGGCAGCGGCAGCGGGACGGCGTCGGAGCCCCATTCGTCCATGACGACGAGCATGCGCGGCGTGTGCACCGGGGACGCGGTCATCGAGCGGCGGCTCAGGCCGGCCTGCTCGACGCGGTCGGTCAGCTCGCCGCCCAGCAGGCGGGCCAGGGATGCGACGTCCGGGGCGACACGGCGGGCCGGCACGGGCCCGTCGAGGAGGCGGGCGTTGACCATGTGCGGCAGCTGGTCCAGGCCCGTCCAGTCACCCATGCGCGACTGCGGGCAGGCCAACGCGATCTGCAGGTCGTCGGGCGAGTGCAGGGCGGCGGCCTGGGACAGCAGCGAGCGGGCGGCGTTGAGCACCTCGGCGCGGTCGCCGATGACGGAGATGTCGCCCGCCGCGTCGGCGGGCAGGCGGACGGGCATGCCCGCGATGACCCGGTGCCCGTCGATGAGTCGTCGCGCCTCGCCGGCCAGCACCGGGTCGGGCGGGTTCATGGGCGACTCGGTGTCGCTCATGCTCAGCCGGATCCACGGCAGGTCGGCGATGCCCACCCGCAGCGACAGGAAGTCCGCGTCGCCCATGCGTCGCTCCCACAGGCGCGCCGGGTCGGTGATGATCGACATGAGGCCGTCCGGCGTCGGGCAGCTGGTGACCGCCTGTTCGCGCACCCGTTGGACCTGCACGTCCAGCTCGTTGTGCATGCCCTCCAGATAGTCGAGGTAGAGCTCGCGCTGATGGGCGCGCTGGCGGATGGCCTGCCCGCGGCTGCTGAAGGTCATGAGGATGCCGCTGACGACGGCGACGAGCAGGACGACGGCGGCGATGAGCATGTACACCGGCTGGCCGTTGCGCATGACGACCATCATGAGCGTCGAGCTGAGGGCGCCCACCATGGGCAGCAGCAGCTGGGTGGACATGCCGCCGTTGGGGCCGTCGCCGGCGCTCGGCGGGGACGAGATCGTGCGGGGCTCGGGCCGGGTGAGCGGCTCGGTGACGCGGGCGGGGCGGTGGACGATGCGCAGGCTCATGCGGTGATGCCCCCTCCGGTGTCGGGCGTCTGCTGGCAGGCGCTCATGAGAGAGGCGGTCAGGTCGAGGACGGCGTTGCGGCTGCGCTGGCCGAGGGCCGTGCTGCGGGCCGGGTCGGCGCCCAGGCGCGCCGGGTCGTGCGGCATCAGGACGGCCGGGCGGGCCAGGGCCCTGCTGAGCAGGCGCAGCTGGCGTCTGCTGACGCCGCCGCGGGTGTCGTTGATGCAGACCAGGGGTGCGTGCCCCTCGTCCTCGAGCCAGGTGGCCAGGGCGATGGCGCGGGTGAGACGGTCGCGGGCGGCGCTGGTGACGACGCAGGTGGCGTGGTTGGCCGAGGCGATCATGCTCAGCTCGTCACGGTCGCGCACCCCGAAGTCCGTGACGACGAAGTCGGGGAACCGCGCGATGGGCGCCAGCGCGTCGGCCCAGTCGCGCAGGGCGAGGCAGCCGGGGAACCGCTCAAGGGTCATGTCGAGGCAGGCCAGCCCGGAGGCGGTGCGGGGCAGGCCGGTCATGGCCTCGGCCAGTGTGGCCGGAGGGTGGGGTTCGTCGTCCCCGGCGTCGGCGCGGGCCGCGGCCAGTTCCTCGTCGGCCTGCCGGCGGGCCTCGGCGGTGAGTCCGGCCCGTACGCAGGCGCCCGGGCCGCTGCGGCCGGCGTCCACGAGGAGCACCGGGCCCCGGTGGCGTCCTGCCATCGTAGTGGCCACGCAGGCGGCGACCGTCGAGCAGCCGGTTCCGCCGTCCGGGCTCGCGACGGCGACGCGGCGAGCCAAGGGGACGGCGCCGTGCAGTGCCCGGTTGGCGTCGAGCAGGAAGTCGAGCGTCGCCCCGGGCGTCGAGGTGAGCAGCGAGAGGGCCTTCATCACCGGGAGAAGACCTCCAGCAGATCGGAGAACACGCCGAAGTGGCCGAGCAGCAGCGGCACGGTGGCGACGACCGCGATCAGCTCGACGAGGTTCGCCCACGTGCGCACCCGCGCAGCGGTGTGCTCGGGCACCGGTTTGACGAGGGCGAGGGCGAGCGCCGCGGCGACGGCTGCGATGATGAGGCCCCGCAGCGGGCCGGCCAGCGGCGCGCCGACGAGCAGCACGGTCACCAGGGCGGCGAGGACGCCGGCCAGCGCGACGACCTGCGCGGTGAACGGGAAGAAGCGGGCGCGGCAGACGATGACGATCCCCAGCGCGCAGGCCAGGCCCCAGCCCCACTGGGAGGGATGCGAGCCGACGAGCAGGCACAGCCCGCCGGCGACCAGCACGGCCAGCGCCAGGGTCAGCCCGGTCATCGCGCGGAAGGAGGCGTCGATGGCCTCCTCGGCGATGCGGCGGCCCGGGGGTCGGCCGGCGACCGCGGCGTCCTCGAGTTCGGTCAGGCCCGACAGCGTGAGAGCCGCTGCGGGCACCAGGCCGAGCCCGAAGGCGGCCACCGTGGCGATGACGGCGCCTGCCCCGGTGACTCCCATCCCCATTGCCAGCAGGGCCGGCAGTGCCGCGCAGCCGACGGCCCCGACCGCCCCGGTGGCGAGCATCGGGCGCTGCCCGCCGGACAGGCCGGGCGCCAGCGCGATGACGAGCCAGGCGCAGGTCAGGCCGGCCGCCGCGGGCACCAGGACGGGGTGGGCCCCGGACAGCTCGTTCCCGGTCGTGGCGCCTGCCCCGGTCGCCGCGGCGGCGCCGACGGCGGCTGAGACGACCGCTGTCGCGGGCCAGGACCGCCAGGCGCGGCAGGCGGCGATCGCCAGCAGCACGAGGACGACGGTGACGGTGGCGGTCGTGCCGGGAAGCGCCGAGCCGGCCTGCCAGGCGGCCAGCCCGGCGAGCGGGGCCTCCAGCAGCACGACGCAGCGCCGGGCCGTGCCGAGTGACCAGCGTCCCCCGGACGAGCCGCGCCGGTCCGCCATGGCCCCGACCAGGTCGGAGATCTGTGGGGGCGGGGGCGTCTGGTCGGCGGGCACGACGAGCAGCAGCTGCCCGTCGCGCACCTGCTGCTCGTTGAGGGAGCGCTCCGTGTCGAGCTGGACGCCCTCGGACGTGGTGAGCGCCACGCCGGCGCCCCCCGGGCTGGTCTCGGACAGCATCTCGAGCAGCCTGGGCAGGACGGTGACGAGCGGCTTCGAGCTGGGCACGACGAGATCGCCGCGGTGCGTCGAACCGTGCACCGTCACGCGCGTGTAGTCCATCAGGTGCGCTCCTTCGGGTAGACCTGCAGCGTCTCCGGATCCACCTGGTACTTCGTGGTGGGGTCGATGAGCCGGCCGGTGCGGGTGTCGACCTGCCAGCCGCTCCGCGTGTCGTAGGCGAGGCCGTCGGGGGCCATGGCCCAGCCGGTCTCCGGATCGATCGGGTAGCCGGTGCGCGGGTCGACGCCGGCGTCCTTGTCGGGTGTGGACGTGCCCTGGATCGCCGAGCGGTAGTTCGCCGAGGTGGTCGACATCTTCTGCTCCTGCAGGGTGTTGACGACGAACGAGCCGCCGAGGCAGCCGGCGCCGATCACGGCGGCCAGCACCGCCGAGCCGACGAACCGGCCGACGTTGTTGGTGACGGTGCGCCGGTCGGGCAGCGTGCCGAAGGTGAGGGCGGACAGCAGGCGCTGCCGACGGGTGCGGGTGGCCTCGACGAGGATCCGGTCGCGGTCGATCATGCGACCCTCCTGCCATCGGTGATGAGCAGGCTCTGCTCGCCGCACTCGATGCGCGTGCCGGTGATGATCGGCATGCGCATGCGCGGCACCATCGCCACCGGCTGCTCCCCGGGACGTCGGAGGCGGGTGCCGTTGCCGGAGTCGAGGTCGGTTGCCCACAGGTGCCCGTTCTCGTTCTCGAGCAGGACGTGCGCGCGGCTCATCGTGCGCGTGAAGTCGGGCAGCTCGAGGGTGGGCAGCGGTTCGGCCCCGATCTGGCGCACCGGGTAGCGGCCCACGAGCAGCGGGCCGACGAGCGGGGTCAGTTTCTGGCTGGTGGCGACGAAGCAGCCCGGCGGGCGCGGGGCGGGCGGCGCCGGGGGTGCGGCGACGGGCACCGGCGAGGGCGGTTTCGCGGCGGCCCTCGTGTCGCCCAGGTGGGGCACCGTGATGAGGAGGGGATCGTCGTCCCGGGAGTCGGCGACGAGCAGCCGCCGCGGGGCCATGGGCCGGGCCGGGGCCAGCCCGGTGAGGCTGTCGAGCGTGCGCAGTCGCAGGGCCGCGCCACCGGCGAAGCGGCCCCAGCCGCGCAGGCACCACAGGCCGAGGCCGGCGAGCATGGCGAGGAGCGTCACGACGACGAGGGCGACGGCCCACGGGTGCCAGTCGCTGCGCGTCGCGGCGACGACCAGGGCCACGGCCGGTGCGAGCAGGCACAGGGCGTCGAGGACGAGCGCCAGGGTGATGCGCTCTTGGCCGGCCGGGCGCAGTCGGGTGCGCCACTCCTCGGTGTCGAAGGGCCACGTGGCGGTGGTCGGGTGGGCGCAGTTGCCGCAGACCGCCGTGTTGACGAAGGGCGTGCCGCAGCGTCCGCACACGATGGTGGGGACGGTGGCCGGCATGATGACCTCTTCCTGGGGGATGGGGACTGTTTCAGACTAACCGGTCATGGGCATCGAACCGGCCGCTGGTCTGCATCCCAAGCAGGGGCACGTCGACGACAGCGGCGAAATGCCCTGTGGTAAGGTATTCGTCGGTCACCTAGGGGTGCATCTGGGGGTTTTCTAGGGGTGTGCTCGGGCTGGGAGGCGCTGCCGCGGGGAGCGCCGGGCCGGTAGTGTGCCGGTCTGTTGCGGCCGCTCCGCCGGTGGGGGCGGTTCCAGCCCACCCCGCCCGGGGCCCGACGCGTCCCGGGTCAGTTCGAAGGAGGCCTCAGTCGGTCATGGGTATGAAGTTCTCGATGCAGGGCACGGCGCTGGCCGATCATGCGAAGAAGATCGATGCGTCGAGCAGCGATCTCGGCGCGATGGTGATGGCGTTCGTGCAGTCCGCCGAGCCGGTCGCGAAGAGCATGAACGGGCCGGTCAAGGCGTCGTTCAACTCGTTCAAGCAGAGCGCGAACGCGGTGGCCGCCATGCTCAACACCTCGTTTCAGGGGATTCTCGGCTCGACGAACGAGCAGGACAAGGCGTTCCAGCAGCACAGCGAGCAGGCGACCGAGGCGTTCAGCAGCAGTCAGGCGGGCGCGAATTTCGACGCGGCCGTGACCCGCAACGTCTGACGGCCTCCCGGACCGCCCCGCCGCCCGGGCCCGCTTCTTCGTGGCCGTCCCGCTCCCCGGTCCTCTGTCCGTGTTCGTCCTCGGGGCTTGTGCAGAACGCCGTTCCATGGGCTCACCGGATGGACTCACCGGCAGGCGCCCCGCTTGGTTCGTGGCAGGGTTTCTGCATGGGATCCCCCGCCTGACATCTGTTCTGCGAGGGCTGTTCGCAGGAGGTTCGGCGGGCGATGAAACCCCTGCCCGCAATCTGATTCATTGAGGCTGTGAACAAGTCTCGATATTTGTTTTCTCGGTATTTGTTTGGAGTGTGCTGTCGTGGATTACTCTGGTTTTGACAATGTGAACGATGCTGATCGCAATGATTACAACATCGC
>ERZ773057.1125-NODE-1125-length-10568-cov-3.092837_pt1 | contig 10568 bp, 8 predicted proteins | sample MGYA00580629_ERZ773057 | MGnify/ENA primary metagenome ERZ773057 (study PRJEB29015, sample SAMEA2738143) | human oral metagenome | biome: human oral; feature: human-associated habitat; material: saliva | place: China | collected 2163 ...
TCTGAAAACCGAATGAATCCTAATCCTTTTGGAAATAAGAATATTTTGAATGATAGTCTTCTTCTCGCCTCCTTACAATTCGTTTTATCTTATTCCAAATTGTTAATATTTTATCCAAATCACTAGTCTTTTTCAACAAAAGCAATCCATTTATAGGGATAGTCTATAGTGAATTATTATAAATATATTCAAATTTTTATATAATTTAATCTTTACTCTTGGGCTAAAAAAATAGTGATAACTACAAAAAAACATGAATTCCTGTAAGATTGAAGATTTTTGCATACTAAAAGGGCTACAGGAAAAGCGAGGGAATATCTTGCTTCTCTGCAGCCCCTTTTCCGTTTCCACTTCTCAAGAAAAAGAGAAGAATCTTTCTTTCTGTAGAAATTTCGATACGGCCTTTCCCAACTGTATCTGTGCCTCTCCTTTGAGATGCACTCCGTCCGTAAACTTCTCGAGATAGAGCTCTCCCGTATTAAAACAGGAAATATCCGCTTCCTTACAGAATTCCACTAAAGCCTCATTCAATTTTCCGTCCATTGTGGTAAAGGGCTCATAGGATTTATCCCCTCTAAAATCCAGAGTAGGCGGGCAAATATAAAGAATGCGAGAAGAGATAAAAGGAATTCCTTCCTTTGGAAAGTCTTCTAAAAATTCCTTAAGACGGCTGACCACTCTTGGAATATCCGGCCTTCCGTAGCTTAGGAAATCATTTACTCCTAAAAACACAATGAGAAAGTCCGCTTTTGTAAATTCCTTACAGGCATCCTTGAAGTCTTCCCACTCAAAAGGAAGATAGGGAATACAACGCCCCACCTTGGCGTAGATGGAAAAATGAACTTCCGGAAAAGCTTGCTTAAGCATCGTCGTGTAGCGTTCCTCCACCGGAAGCCTTAGATCCTGATGCACCTCATTCGGAAGATAGCCGTAAGTTAAAGAATCCCCATAAATCAGACAAGAGCATTTTGTATCCTTTTCTTCTTCCATAGAATCCCCCTCTCCTTATGGAAATGAATTTATAAATATGTATTTTGACTCTTATTCTCCCCTATCCTTTTTTGTAAAGCGTGCGAAGACATCGGCACTTAATGAGCACAAGCAAAGCGATGTGCGAATTTAGTACCGCTATGTCGTAGCCCGAGCGAGAGCGACTTTACAAAAAGGATAGAGGAGAAGAGATAAACGCTTATTTATGATTCAGCTCCGGGCCGGCTACTCGCTCCGCCTCTCCCGCAACTCTCTTCGTCATCTTCACCTTATCAAAGTACTGAATCAATGCTTTAGCGCACTTTCTGCTCGTTCCAAACTGATCCTTCAAGGTTGCAATGCCGAGTACCTCATTTTCCGAAAAATAGCTCTTAAGATAGTCTTCCACCTTGTCAAGATTCTCCTTTAAAATCAGAAGTTCCGGATCCTCTCCCACCTTTACGAGTTGCTCCTCCACGACCAAGTTTTGCAGAATGTCGAGAAAGTCCTCTTCCTTCGCTTTCTTTCGGTCGAGCTCCTCCACACGAGGAAGCATAAAGCCGGCTTCGGAAAGCGCCTCTACAATATTTTTCTCGATTTTTTGGTAGGCTTCATCCTTGAAATCCGTTCTGTCATTGAGGAGCAGGTATTCCCCTTCCAAACGCACTCCGGAAATAAAGGGCATGCAGGCATCAAAGAGGTTTTGCTTACTGTTCTTTAAGAGCTTTTCGCGCATCTCCGCCTTCGGAATGCCGATTCGATAGGGGTGCTTTTTATAAAAAGCTTCCAGTACATGTTCCATTTCCGTACCGAGAATATACGCATTTTCCTTATGCAGAAAATAGCGTTCCTTCTGCACAAGAACAGGGAAAACGCGCTCTTCCCGGATCAGATTCTCCATAGCAGGCTCAATTTCTTCCTTCGAGTGGGAAATGCGCTTCGCAAGGCTCGGAATCGTATACAAGGTTTCCAGTTCTTCTCGAAGAAGGGTTTCCAGTACATCTTCTAAAGAGCCCTTATCCTTACTTAAAAGCTCCTGAATGGCATCGTCCGAGAAGCGCTTCTTCTTTCTGGCATTGGGTTCAAGTACCACGCCGCCTCCGATGGTTTCCACCGGACTGTAAAAGCGGAGAATAAAACGGTCGCCCCGCTTAAATACCGTTTCCTCTTCCAAAATAAACTCACAAAGCCCCTCTTCTCCGGGACCGATTTCTTCCTTGTCAAGAAGCACCACGCGACAAAGCACTTCCTTTGTCCCGGACAGGAAATGCAGTCTTTCCCTGTTTTTCAGGCTTCTCTTCGTATCGGGAAGCATGGTCACTTTTCCGTCCATCAGGGTGGAATTCTCCATACTGTTTTCAAGAGAAATCACGGATCCCTTATGGAGCTCTTCCTTCTTTACACCGGTTAAATTCAGCGCCACACGCTGTCCGGCTTCCGCAATTTCGGAGTCCTGCTCATGCACCTGAATGTTTCGAATCCGCGCTTTCAGTCCTTCCGGATAGATCTCCAGTGCATCTCCCTTATGAAGCGTTCCGGAAATAAGCGTACCGGTAATAATGGTTCCAAATCCCTGCAGGCTGAACACGCGGTCAATCGGAAGACGCGGTATTCCTTTCGTATCCCGCTCAGGAAGAGAAGAAACCATCTTTTCAATTTCTTTCTTTAAAGCCTCTATTCCTTCTCTTGTAACGGAAGAAACACGGACAACCGGAGCATTCTCCAAGATGGTATCCTTCAGTTCCTTCCGGATATCCTCCTCCATCATGTCCACCCACTCCGGCTCCACCGTATCACACTTGGTCAGTACCAAAATACATTTTTCAATGCCGAGGAGTTCCAGAATATCCAGATGTTCTCTTGTTTGCGGCATGATTCCTTCATCTGCCGCAACAACAAGGAGAACCATATCCATTCCCACTACGCCGGAAACCATTTGCTGAATAAATTTTTCATGCCCGGGAACATCAATGATCCCGCAACGAAGTCCACTCTCTAAATCAAACCAGGTAAAGCCAAGTTCGATTGTGATTCCTCTATCCTGTTCCTCTTTTAAACGGTCTGTATTCCTACCGGTCAGCGCCCGTATCAGTGTCGTTTTTCCGTGATCGATGTGTCCCGCCGTACCGATGATGATGTGTTTCACGCTAAAGCCTCCTTGAAACTCTCTACTACTCTCTCTAATTCCTCTTCCCGAATCGTGCGAAGATCAATCCAGAAATCATCCTCCATAACTCTTCCGATTAAGGGCTCCTTGGTAAAATGCAGTCGCTTCTCGAGCTCCGGTACGCTGATTTTATGCGGATGAAAGGAGACGGCAAAACTGTCCATATAGGTATCCGGGAGAGAACCGCCTCCCACCTGTGAGGTACAGGTACGAACCGTACAGTCTCCCGGTAAACGATTGTCCCGGAACAAGTTGCATAAGTTCTCCGCTCTCTCCTTTATAGAAGAAAGCGGCTCGGAAAGCATTTTCAAAACCGGAATACGCTCTTCAATCCCTTCCATGTGAAGGTACTCCCGAAGCGTCATGGAAAGAGCCGCTACCGTAAACTTATCAATGCGAAGAGCTCTCGTCAGCGGATTCTTCTTCATCGCATCGATATACTTTTTCTTTCCGATGATAATGCCGGCCTGCGGTCCGCCAAGCAGCTTATCTCCGCTAAAGCAAACGACATCGACCCCCGCCTGAATCGCTTCCTGCACCATCGGCTCATGGCGAATCCCGTACTTTTCAAGAGGGAGAAGAACTCCCGAACCCAAATCCTCAATAATCGGAATATTGTGTTCAAGGGAAAGCGCCTTTAAATCCTTTGCCTCTACCGACTCCGTGAATCCCATGATGCGGTAGTTACTGGTATGCACTTTTAAGAAGGCCTTCGTATTTTCCGTGATTGCCTCTTCATAATCGGACAAATGGGTTTTATTCGTCGTTCCAATCTCCACCATCTCCGCATCGGACTGGGCGCAGACGTCGGGAATGCGGAACTTTCCTCCGATTTCAATCAACTCGCCGCGGGAAACGATGACTTCCCCTCCCCTAGCCAGCGTGGAAAGAATAAGCAGCACGGAAGACGCATTGTTGTTCACCACCATGGCATCCTCCGCCCCCGTGATTTTACAAAGCATCTCTTTCATATGAGAATAGCGCTCGCCCCGCTTTCCCTCTTCGAGGTTATACTCGAGGTTCGAATAGGAAGAAAGCAGCGTCGCAAGCTCGGTGGAAATCTTGTGACTAAGCGGAGCTCTTCCGAGATTCGTATGTAAAATCGTGCCGGTTCCGTTTAAAACCGGACGAAGTTTCAGCTCGATTCCCCGCTCCACGTGCTCCGCTATCGCATCCTCAATATGGTCAATTCTACGCAGAATTTCGTCTTCTCTCTTTTCTTCGGAGGGAGCCAGTAATTTGATTTCTTCCCGAATCTCCTCGACCACTTCCCTTACCTTGTCCGTCACATAGGAAAGGCCGTAGTCTTGAATTAAATCCAGTACTTTCCCCTCTTCCAGAAGGATGTCCACCTTCGGAATTCTTCGGAATAAATTGTTCTTGTCCATATACCGCTCTTTTCTGTTTTGATGATTGGAAAACGAGATACTGTGCTTTTCTCGCATGAAACGCATTATAAACGAGATACCGCATACACCGCACACGATAGCCGTCTATAAGAAAAAAATGACATAATCAATTTATTATAGCAAAAAAGAAGAGAGGGAAAAAGCAGGACTTTTCCCCTCTCTTTTATTCCGCCTCCACATGATACAAGGCATAGAAATAGCCCTTTTTCTCCAGGAGTTCCGTAAAGTTTCCTTCTTCCTCTACTTTCCCGTTCTTTAGAACAGATATTCTATCCACACGGCTTAAAATCCGACTGTCCAAGTCGTGTAGGACTAAAATTTCCGTCGTATTTTCAATATTTAGCAAGGTATCCAAGATCAGATAACTATTTTCCTTGTCCAAAGACGCGGTGATTTCGTCCGCAAGTAAAATGGGGGTTTTTCGCAGCAAGCTTCGCGCAATACTGATTCTCTGTCTCTCTCCGCCGGACAAGGCTGCCCCGTTTTCTCCACATCGATAGCTTAAGCCCTTTTCCTTTACGAGATTCCGAAGTCCTGCCCGCTCTATCACGGACTGTAACTCCTCTTCCCGGTAAGTCTGAAAAAGACAGATATTTTCTCGAATCGTGCCGTCAAAGATAAAGACCTCCTGCTGAATGTAGGAGATTTCCTTGAAAATCCTGTCTTCTCCCAAATCCACGGTATCCTGCCCGCCAATGCGGATTGTCCCGGACTGTGCTCTTTCCATGCCCATAAGGATTTTCAAAATGCTGGACTTTCCGCTTCCGGAAGTCCCGAGAAGAACCACCTTCTCTCCCTCTTTTACCTGCAAGTTTAACTCTTTCAGAACTTCTTTTCCTTCCGAATAGGAGAAGCAAATCTGATTAAAGAGAAGTTCTCCGCGAAGGGAAGGTATCGGTTCATCCAAACTTTGCTTTTGCGCTCTTATCTCTTGTTCTTCTACTATTTTTTGATCTTCTATAGCCGTTTGCATCTCCGCTATTTGTTCCTCTTTTACTCTATTGTTCTCCGGCGTATTTTGCGGCACTTCCTCCCTTTTTATTGTATCCCAAAACTTATCCGTAAGCCTGTACGCGGCCTTCGCTTCCGTAAGCATGGAAGGAAGCGAACTTAAAGGATCAATCAGATAATGAATCAGCTGTGAGAAGGCAATGACTGTTCCGATGGAAATGCTATGCCTGGTAAAGGCGATATAGGCTGATAGAAAAAGGATGGAAAGCCTTGTAACATAGCCGGAAATAGCCGCAAAGTAATTTACCTTTTCGACGCACCTTTCCCGTCTCAACATCGTTTCTTCCGTTTTTTCGTTTACCGCAGCATGTAATTTCAAAAAGATAGCTTCCACCTTATAGCTCTTGATAATGGTAAAACCGATGGAAAAGTCTTTTAAAAAAGCAAGATACTCCGCATTCTTCGTCGATAAACGGTCCTCCAGCTCTCCCATATTTTTTCCGGAATACAGCGCTGCAAAGAAAGGAATGAGAGAAAGCGCGCAGGACATACAGGCCAAAAAGACATTGTAACGAAGCATCACGATCATCGCGCCGATACCGCAGAAAAGAATCTGCGTGATAATCGGAATCTGATCGAGAAACTGCTCTTTTATCTTCATGAGGTCATTACTTAATGCGGAAAGATATACAGAGCTATTTGAAGAATAAAAATCCGCAACCTTCTTTTTCAATAAATAATCACAAGCAAAGTTTCGGTACTGTAAGACCGCCTTGGTACTGAATTTGGTCCTGAAAAAATAGGTTGCTACAGCGGAAAAGAACTCCATCAAAAAAATACCGGCAGTAAGAAGAATAATCCCCCTTAAAGAATATTCCCTACTTCCCGATAAGTAATCAATCAGAATCTGAAAAAGCTGCGGTACCGAAAGAATCGCCAAAGATAAAACACTGGTTCCAAGCACCGCCATAAACAAATTCAAGCAATTATTTCTAAAAAAATTCCGGCTCAGCGGATTGCATTTTAACATTATTCAAGTATGCCTTTCGTTGTTCTAACTCACGATAAATATTCTATATTATTTATAATAGCATAAGTAAATTTATTACAAAAGAACCGATAAGCTACATCCTTGTAAGCTGTTCAACTATCCTTTTAACTAAGATGCTTATCTAACTATTTACTTGCATGCTATACAGGACTTTTCAATTAGTTATGGTGTGTTACGATTATAATTAATATATTATTCCATTTTATTTAATCTATACTCCTTATACTATTTTTCATATAAAAGATGATTATATTTCATATAGTAAGGATTCAAATCAATGGCTAACAAAAATTTACTGAAACTAAGATTTCTCTTCTATCTTCTATTAGCAGTCTGTCTTTTTCTAATTGCACTAAAGCCTGCCGGCCGTTTTCTGCAAATAGAGGGTGATTTAAAAGAGCTTAAAGGAAAGATAAGCAACAAAACTATTGAATATCGCAGTGAAAGAGGCTTTGGAAACGACCGTCTGGACATTTATTCCTTTACACTTCCTCCGGAGGCTGTGCAAACGCAATTCTTTTCTATCTTAGAAAGCCAAGATAGCTTTTTCAAAATACAGTCAGACGAAGATGTAAAGGATAGAGTTTTGAACTTAATCGACATACTCCCAAAAAATGATCCTTTAAGAAACAAACTGGAAAACTTATGCAATGAGAAGCCACGATTTCGTTATCAAAGCACATTTGGAACTGAAAAAATATATATCATCAATGAAGGTCAAGAAAAAGGATATTGCTTGATTAGCGAGATTTAAAAAAAGAACTGTGGAAGAATAATCTCCTCCACAGTTCTTTTTTTTATTTCTCTGCTGTTTGTAAACGTATCAAAGCTCTAAAAAGTTTCGCTTGTGCACGCGCCCGATCTTCTTCGGACTGTTTTTCAGCGATTCTCTTCTCCGCCTTCTCCTTTGCGCGCTCTGCACGCTCCACATCGATTTCCTCGCTCCACTCGAAGGTGGTCGGAAGCAGTCTGCAATGGTTATCCATCATGGAAAGCATACCGCCGATGCAGGCGCCCTTCCGCTCTGTGCCGTCCGGAAGAATGACCTTGGCTGTTCCCATCCCCACTGCAGTGCAGTAGTTAATGTGGTGTGCCATAATGGCTAAATCTCCGGTGATACTGCGAAGGCTCAGTCTCTCCACTTCTCCCTTGAACTTTTCTCCGTCCATAGAAACAATCTCTAACGGGAACATTGCCATAAGCGTCCCTCCTTACTGTTTCTTTGCTTTTTCAAAGACTTCTTCAATCGTTCCTACCAAGAGGAATGCGGACTCGGGAAGTTCATCACATTCTCCGTCCAGAATCATCTTAAAGCCGCGAATGGTTTCCTTCAAAGGAACATACTTTCCTTCGAGTCCGGTGAACTGCTCCGCTACGGAGAAGCTCTGAGACAGGAAGTTCTGAATCTTTCTCGCACGGTAAACAGTGATCTTATCCTCTTCGGAAAGCTCATCCATACCCATGATGGCGATGATATCCTGTAATTCCTTATAACGCTGTAAAACCTGCTGTACGCCTCTTGCTACCTGGTAGTGCTCTTCTCCGACAACTTCCGGAGTAAGAATACGGCTGGTGGAATCCAGAGGATCCACTGCGGGGTAAATACCCTTACTTGCGATATCTCTGGAAAGTACGGTCGTCGCATCGAGGTGCGTAAAAGTTGTTGCGGGAGCGGGGTCTGTTAAGTCATCCGCAGGCACATAAACTGCCTGAACGGAGGTAATGGAACCCTGCTTTGTAGAAGTGATACGCTCCTGTAAAGCACCCATGTCGGTTGCCAGAGTCGGCTGGTATCCTACGGCGGAAGGCATTCTTCCGAGAAGTGCGGATACCTCTGAACCTGCCTGCGTAAAACGGAAGATATTGTCAATGAAAAGTAGTACGTCCTGATGCTTCACATCACGGAAATACTCCGCCATGGTAAGACCGGAAAGTCCGACTCTCATTCTTGCTCCGGGCGGCTCATTCATCTGTCCGTAAACTAGGGCTGTCTTATCCAAAACGCCGCTTTCCTTCATTTCCCCGTAAAGGTCGTTACCCTCACGGGTACGCTCTCCTACACCGGTAAATACGGAAATACCGCCGTGTGCTGTTGCGACATTGTGGATTAACTCCATGATTAAAACGGTTTTTCCTACACCCGCACCGCCGAAGAGACCGATTTTACCACCCTTTGCATAAGGGCAAATGAGGTCTACAACCTTAATTCCGGTTTCCAGAATTTCTGTCGCGGGAGTCTGTTCTTCAAAGGAAGGCGCCGGACGATGAATCGCCCATCTTTCCTCTGTTTCGGGAGCCGGCTTCTCATCCACCGGTTCACCCAAGATATTAAAAATTCGTCCTAAGCAGCCGTCTCCGACAGGCACCGTAATGGGGCTCCCCGTATCAACTGCTTCTGTTCCTCGTACAAGGCCATCCGTTGAGCTCATGGCAACGCAGCGAACCGTGTCATCCCCCAACTGTTGTGCCACCTCACAAATCAGCTCCTGTCCGTTAAGCTGAATGGAAATGGCATTTAAGAGGGCTGGCAGTTCGCCTTCCTGGAATCGAATATCCAGAACGGCGCCCATGACCTGTATGACCTTTCCTACATGTTTCTCTGTCATGTATTTCTCCTCTAACTGTCCTATAATTCTTCCGCACCGGCAACAATCTCCGTGATTTCCTGGGTGATACTTGCCTGACGTGCTCTGTTATAGAACAAGCTCAATTTATCAATCATCTCTCCGGCATTGTCTGTTGCCGCTTCCATTGCAGTTCTTCTTGCCGCAAGCTCACTGGCAACAGAAGTGCAAATTCCGCTATAAACAAGCCCGGCAAGATATTCCGGCACTATCGCATTAAAAACATCCTCTCCACTCGGTTCATAAAGAATCAAGTTTCGGATTGCCTTCGCCTCTTCTTCACTCTCCTCTTTCAGGTCTGAAAGCGGCAGGAGGGAAAGGCTGTCTACCTTCTGGCTCATCATGGAAATAAAGTCTGTATACAAAAGAACAATATGTCCAAACTCCCCTTCACGGTAGGCTTTACAGAGTTCTTTTCCTATGGCATAGGTATCGGAGACATTGAGTTCTCCCACCAAACTATAGTTTTCATTCACAATGCTGTAGTGTTTCTGCCTTCCATACTCAAGGGCTTTCTTTCCTAAGGGAAATAAAGCGAAATCCTTTCCCTTCACTTCTTCCTCAAGGGCACGGAAAAGGTTTGCGTTATACCCTCCCGCCATGCCTCGGTCACCGGCAATCAGCACATAACACCATTTTTCCGATGCGTTTCTCTTCACATAGGGAGAAGAAAAGTCTGTGTTGCCGTTTGCGATTTCCGACAAGGTTTTCTTCAGCGTTTGGAAGTACGGCTTCGTATTCTCCGCCCTCTCCTTCGCTCTTCTTAACTTGGAAGAAGCTACGAGTTCCATTGCCTTGGTAATCTGCATTGTGTTTTGAATGCTTTTAATACGGAGTTTCACGGACTTCATATTTGCAGCCATGTTTTTCTCCTTTTATCTCTACTTCTACAGTCTCTTTAAAAATTCCTCTGTAAAACGCTCCAAGGAAGAATTTAACTTCTTCTCCGTATCCTCTTCCAGCTTTCCGGTACTTACGATAGCCTGCATAGTATTGACCGCCTCCGCATCGGAATCAAGGAAATGATACAGCTCTTCTTCGTACTTCTTGATCTCTTTCACTTCCACCTTCGTCAGAATACCATGGACAACCGCATAGAGAATAGCTACCTGCTTCTCCACCGGAACCGGCTCGCCTTTTCCCTGTTTCAGCACTTCTACGATACGTTCTCCCTGTGCCAGTCTCTGCTTCGTATCCTGGTCAAGGTCGGATCCGAACTGTGCAAAAGACTGTAACTCTCTAAACTGCGAGTAAACGAGCTTCAAGGTACCGGCTACCTTCTTCATGGCCTTAATCTGCGCATTTCCTCCTACACGGGATACGGAGATACCGGGGTTAACCGCCGGCATGATTCCGCTGTGGAATAGCTCGGTCTCGAGGAAAATCTGTCCGTCTGT
>ERZ773057.1126-NODE-1126-length-10567-cov-11.772546_pt1 | contig 10567 bp, 6 predicted proteins | sample MGYA00580629_ERZ773057 | MGnify/ENA primary metagenome ERZ773057 (study PRJEB29015, sample SAMEA2738143) | human oral metagenome | biome: human oral; feature: human-associated habitat; material: saliva | place: China | collected 2163 ...
CTGAGGTAGTGGAGCACCTGATGAGCAATCTGAAGATTGCGCGTCGGCGCTAACTGGCTACATAACCGGTGGGCCGGGGTCTGGCGTGAGGCTGGACCCCGGCTTTCCTGTATAAACCCGGGGAGAAGGGCTAACGGTCAGCGACCAGAATTCCAACATTCGGATCATATTCGCTGAAGGCTTCGTACCATCAGGCCTTGGCCGCGGGGCAAGCTGCCGGGCTGTTAGCTGGGTCGGTTGCTGGGCCGCGATTACACTAATAGTGTGACCGGTGTTGAGGGTACGCAACGACCGCTACCTGCACGAACGAGCACATAAATACGTCACGATAACGGAGGAAATAGCATGACCGACCACGCCCCCGCGCGCTACTCTCGCAGCACCTGCTAGTGGGAGCCGTTAGCAATCATGCCCCTTGACCAGTATTCGTGGCAGCAACAGGTCAAAGCCCTCGAAAGCTACCTCACACGCGCTGTGCTGAACCTGCAGACGCTTGAGCGTGCGCAGGTTTCTCCCCTGTGCTCCCTAAAGCAGACGCCGAACGCGTCGAAGGAGCTTCTCGCGACCGAGCTGGAGCAGTCCATTGAGCAGAACCGCATGCGGCTCAGCGAAGCCCTGAAGTACTACGCTTCCCTCGCTAACCTCGAAGGAAAGCCGGATTCCTTTGCGTACGCCCGAGACCGTTCCCTCGCATTGGCGTCCTCAGTGGTGACGGAGACGGAGCGGTGCTTCGAGCGCACCCTCCGTTGGCGTCTGCTGGAGGGTACCCTGCCCGCCGATTTGAACGGCCGTCTCCATGCGGTGCGGTACCTGCGCGAGAGCGCGCAGAAGCTGGCAGCCTTTGTGGAGCGGAAAAATTACGATCTCGCGGTGGATCTCTCCCAGACCGTACTGGCTAACCGAGCTCAGCAGTATAAGGCGTCGAATGGCGGTGGGCTGGGTGAAAAGGATGAGAGCAGAAAGCTCTGGGATGCCACGATTCAATACGCTACGAATCTTCTTCCTGCTCTGCGCGAGCAAGCCCTGCAGCTATTTCAGTCCGTATTGAAGTTCACCGATCTGTTCTACCGCACCGGTCGGGACGGCATCACCAAATTTTTGCGCGTCGAAGATCTGAACGAGTTTGAGCTGACGGGTATGCAAGCCACTCTCGAGGAGAGTCTCGATGCGGCACGCCTACAGTTGCAGGACGCCGAGTTCCTCGCGGCCGTGCTAGACATTCATGTGCGCGAGACCGTCGAGGCGATGAACCTTATCCTCGCGCTTGAGGGTGAGGGAATCATCGAGGAGATGACCGCCGACCTTCGCCTGCTGGCTCAGCACGACCCAAAGACCGCGGAACAGCCAATCATGATTCCCAGCCATATAGAGGATTGGGATCATCCCGGTCCCTATTCCCTTATCACAATCGGGAAGCGCATCCAATCGCTAACGGGGTTCCCCGATATCATCCGTTTCCTGCACTACGAGGGGAAGCTCTTGCTTGCAAATCCCGGCTCCGCGTCCCCGGCTCGTCCCGAGCAGATTCCCCTCCCCCTGCTGCGGGCTCACGTACGTCTACTCCGCCAGACGGTACGTCTACATACCGTGCAGAGGCAACTGACCTGGCTCGTCACGTGCGACGGGTACCTTCCTCTTTCTCTCATCGAACGCACCGCTTGTGGCCCGTGCGCAGACGATACCGAGATCGTTGGGGCGCTTCACACCGTTGAGGTGCTGGAAGACCTCATCGAGGCTCGCGAGTCTTCCCGTCCCGTTGCGGAGGGTGTTTTCCCCTCGCTCCGCGACGCGTGGGAGCAGGCTCAGGAACTCATCCGTGATGGTGAGAGAAGGCTGAGCACCGCTAAGATGCGGGGCTGCGCGCTCGTATCTACGGTGAGCGTCTCCGACGGAAAGGTGGGTACCGTATACGGCTCGGAGGCTCGGGGCGTCCCGCATTGCCTTCTTATGAATCGCAAGCAGGCAAGGGATTCTCACCGCTAACAGTCAAAGTAAACGATCAGTAAACAGAGTTCCAATATTCGGGTCATATTCGCTGAAGGCTTCGTATCATCAGGCCTTGGCCGCTGGGCCGCGGTTACACTAATAGTGTGACCGGTGTTGAGGGTACGCAACGACCGCTACCTGCACGAACGAGCACATAAATACGTCACGATAACGGAGGAAATAGCATGACCGACCACGCCCCCGCGCGCTACTCTCGCAACCAGCGCCCGCGCCTACGCACCGTAGTGGGTGCCACAGCGCTGGCAGCAGGTCTGTCCTTCGCCCCCGTCGTGGCTCCGGCCGGTTCGGCGTTCTTTACCGCCGCCGGCCCCTCGGCCGCGCAGGCCGCTGACCCCATGCAGATTACCGGTACCCGCATCTACGACACCACGAATTCCCTGGGCAATACCTCCACACTGAGTTCCAAGATTTCGGCTCTGTCGAAGAAGCACAACGTGGACCTGCACGTGGTGACCATCGATAAGTTTGAGAACCCCTCGGGTTCCCAGGCGTGGACCAAGGCCCTGGCTACGAAGAACAACTGGGGCTCGGCCGACGTGGTGCTGGTGATTGCCACCGAAAGCCGCCAGGCATATTTCCTGGCCGGTAGCACGAAGACTCTGTCGAGCGATCAGCAGACGAAGGTGTACCAGAACTACATCAAGCCGAAGCTGCAGAACAGCGATTACTCCGGCGCGGCGTTGGCCGCGGTCGAGGGTATCGAGGCTCAGAAGGGCGGTAGCTCTTCGAGCGTGGTGACCGGTGTGCTGGGAGTCGGTGCGGTGGCTGCCGTTGGTGGTGGCGTGTACGCGGCTCGTCGCCGTAAGCGCCGCAAAAACGCCCCGCAGCAGAACACCTATAACGCTCCCCGCCCGGTTCCGCGTCCGCAGGTCCCGGAGATTCCCCTGGAAGAGCTGCGCACCCGCGCCGGTAGCGCCCTGTTGCAGGCCGACACCACGATGAGTCGCGCCAAGCAGGAGCTGGAGTTTGCGCGCGCCCAGTACGGCGATCAGCAGGTCGCCCGCTTCGAGGAGGAAATCGCCCGCGCCGAAGAACTGATGCGCCGTTCCTTCCAGCGCCAGCAGCTGCTGACCGATAGTATTCCCGATACTGAGGCGGAGCAGCGCGCCTGGTTGAGTGAGATTATCGATAACTCCCAGGCCGTGGCCCGCATCTCGCAGGAGCAGGACGCTCAGCTGGCCCAGATGCGCGACCTTGAGCAGCAGGCGCCCCAGGCCATCGCTGCGCTGAACGAGCGCCTCCCGCAGGTGCGTAGCACGGTGGCGGAGTGCTCCGCCCGCTACGCCCAGATGAAGGAACGCTACCTGCCCTCGGCTCTGGAGCCCATCTCGAAGACCCCCGCTCTGCTGGAATCGAACCTGGCTCTGTGCACCGATGAGCTTCAGAAGGCACAGCAGCTGGTGGATACCAACCGAGCCGAGGCCGTTGCGCACCTGCGCTCTGCCGAGGAAGCCTCGGCACAAATTCTCACGCTGTCCAATGCGGTGACGAACCGCAACAACGAGCTCAACGCGGCTCAGGAGGCTTTGAGTACCGACCTGCTGAGTATTCAGCGCGACGTGGCCGAGGCCAAGAGCCTGGCCATGTCGCAGGGCCGTTCCGACCTGGCCGCCGTGGCTGCCGGTATGGAAGCGGTCCTCGGACAGGTGACGCAGAGCTCCACCGCCCGCCCGAACGACCCGCTGGCCCTGGCCAATCAGCTGCGTCAGCTCTCGAGCGAGCTGGACAAGTCGATGACGGAAATGCGCGCCACCCGCGATCGTTCCCGCGCGGCAAGCCAGACTCTGGATCGTACCCTTCGCTCCGCGCACGCCGCGGTGACCGGTGCCCGCGGGTACATCGATAATCGTCGCGGCGCCGTGGGCCCCACGACCCTGACCGCGATCTCCGAAGCCGAACGTCACCTCATGAACGCCAACCGGATGCGTAACTCCAACCCGTTGGAGGCTCTGAACGAGGCCAACATGGCCCTTCAGCAGGCCAACGACGCGCAGAACCGCGCCGCCCGCGAGATGGGCCAGTTCTCCGAACGCTCCAGCGGTGGCGGCGGTAATAGCTGGGGTAGCGACCTCGCAAAGGGCCTGCTGCTGGGCGCCATCCTGAACACCCTGGGCTCCGGCTCAACCCACAGCTGGGGCAGCAGCTCCGGCTCCTCCTCCGGCGGAGGCTGGAGCGGCGGCGGCTTCAGTGGCGGCGGTGGCGGCGACTGGGGTAGCGGCGGTGGCGACGGCGGTAGCTTCTAGTTCACCCAATTCACCCAAAGTTTAGATTGAGGTCATCGGGCGTGCATGGTTTTCACAGCCCACGTCCAGAAACCTCTCACATAATAAGTTGTACGGGCACGGCTCACGAGGAGCGTGGCGCTCCCCCGCAGCCCGTTGAACAGAAAGTAGGAAATCATGGCTAAGCAGACTATCTTCGGTCGAATCGCACAGCTGGCGAAGGCAAACATCAACGCCCTGCTCGACGCTGCCGAGGACCCGCAGAAGATGCTGGACCAGATGGTTCGCGACTACACCAACAGCATCCGTGAGGCAGAGGCCGCCGTCGCCCAGACCATCGGCAACCTGCGACTGCTGGAGAAGGACCACGCAGAGGACCTCAAGGAAGCCCAGGAGTGGGGCGCCAAGGCTCTGGCCGCCTCCAACAAGGCAGATGAGCTTCGCACCGCTGGCGACACCGCCAACGCTGACAAGTTCGACAACCTCGCCAAGGTTGCCCTGGGCAAGCAGATGCAGGCTGAGAAGGCTGCGCAGGCCCTCGAGCCCCAGCTGGCTTCCCAGACCCAGGTCGTGAACCAGCTCAAGGACGGTCTGGACAAGATGCGTACCAAGCTCGACGAGCTGAAGTACAAGCGCGACGAACTGACCTCGCGTCAGAAGACCGCCACCGCTCAGAGCCAGGTCAACGACGCTCTGAAGGCCTTCGACGTGATGGACCCGACCAGCGAAATCTACCGTTTCGAAGAGAAGGTCCGCCGCGAAGAGGCACGCGTCATCGGTCAGCAGGAGCTGGCATCCTCCTCGCTGGACGCACAGTTCAACACCCTGGAGGAGATGGGTCGCCAGAACGAGCTCGACGCCCGCCTGGCCGAGCTGAAGGCAAAGCAGACCCCCGCTATCGGTGGTGACACCCCCACCCAGACCCTCTAATCCGGTAGCGCGCCGATAGGCGCCTCCCTGTAGGTCACATACAAGAACCGCCCCGCTCCTGAAAAGGAGCGGGGCGGTTCTTTACGCTTTAGGAGCCGTACGCCTTAGTTAGCGTAGATGTACAGGTAGCCTGCCATAGCGTCGCGGGTGATGGCTGCCGAGGAGGTCGAGCCGGTGCCGATGCCATTCGAGGCGGCCCATGCCAGGGCCTGCGATGCGTAGCCGCCCTGAGCCTGTGCCGGGGAGCCGGCGGCACGGTACATGAACTCGGCCATGGTGGACTCGGTGACGGCTTCCAGGGGACGGAAGTCGCTACCGGTGATGCCCTGCTGGCTCAGCCAGTAAATCTCCTTGTACGCGGGGTGGTTTACCGGAACATCGTTGAACGGCGAAACGGCCGGTGCGTTCACGGTGGGGCGACCAGCCACGCGGTACAGGTAGGTTGCCAGCTGCGCACGGTTGACCGACGCGTTCGGGCGGAAGGTGCCGTCCGCGAAGCCGAGCATGATGCGGTGATCAGAGTTCCAGCTGATCTCGTTGTAGTTCGGGTTCGAGTCGGACAGGTCGCTGTAGCCCAGCGCGGGGGTCTTACCGGCGAAGTCCAGGGAGGATGCCAGGATGTGCGGCAGGTCGTAGTCGTGGTGGCTGAAGCCGTCAATCAGCTTCACACGGGCGTCAGAGAAGCCTGCGCCCAGGTATGCGTTGTAACCGGACTCGACGGCGCCACGTGCGCTCCAGGTGACGGGGTTGGTGTTACCGGAGGTGTCATTCGCACCAACCCACCAGTACATCGGGGATGCCTTGGTGGTTGCGTCAGCGTCCACGGAGCCGTCAGAGTCACCACCGGCGACCATGATGGAGCCGCCGCCCTGACGCCAGGAGGTGTTGTGATCGGTCAGCTCGTAGGTGATGAACTCGGCGCCACCGGAGTAACCCATGGTCCACACCTGGGATGCGTCCAGGTTGTTCTCGCTCACGAAGGACTTCGCGAAGGAACGGAAGAACTCACCGTTGGCGTCCATGTCTTCCCACCAGGTGATGCCGTCACCGGATGCGTTGGTGTCCGGGGAAATGACCGGTACGAAGACCATGTTGCGGGCGTTCGCGATCTTGCCCATTGCCGCGAGCATGCCCTCGTCGGGGGTGTAGACCTTGGACTCGTCACGCTGCCAGTAGTCACCGTCGAAGTAGAAGACCACACCAACGGGCTTGGAGTAGTCCAGGTTGTTCGCGTACACGTGGTACTGCGAGGTGGTGCCGGCCGGGGAGGTGTAGCTCTGGTAGGTTGCGGAGCTCATGGTGCGGGCACGCTGGGTGCTCTGCTGCTTCTGCTCGGTCTTCTGCTCAGCCTTGGGCGCGGCGGTTGCCTTACCCTTGGTCAGCGAGTTGCTCAGGATCTGGGAGAAGTTGTAGTCGAAGTGGCCCGAGCCGTTCAGAACGGTTGCGGAGGCGTTGGTGTAGCCGGCGTTGCGGTAGGCGTTGTAGCCGCCCTCAACGGCGCCGCGGGCGCTCCAGGTCTGCGGGTAGGTCTCACCGGTGCCGTCGTTCGAGTTTGCGTACCAGAACATCGGCTGGGACTTCAGCGCTGCGGAGGGGGTGCCCTCGTCCAGGCCACCGCCGGCGACCATGATGGAGCCGCCACCATTGCGCCAGGTCTGGGGCTTGGTGTTCAGCTCGTAGGTGATGAACTCGGCGCCACCGGAATAGCCCATGGTCCACACGTTGGAGGAGTCCACGCCGTTAGCCGCGATGAAGGAGGAAGCGAAGGAGCGGAAGAACTCGCCGTTGCGCTCCATGTCCTCCCACCAGGTCACGCCAGCGTCGTAACGGTTGGCGTCCGGGGAGATGACGGGCACGAACAGCATGTTCTGTGCCGCTGCGGATGCAGCCATCTGAGCCAGCTCACCGGAGGGGTCGTAGACCTTGGACTGGTCGTTGCGCCAGTAGTCGCCGTCGAAGTAGAAGACCACGCCAACGGGCTTGGAGAAGTCCACGCCCTCAGCGTAGACGTGGTACTGCGAGGTGGTACCAGCCGGGGAGGTGTAGGACAGGAAAGTCTGGTTGGTGCGGGTTGCTGCCACACCGGATGCCGCCTGAGTAGCCTGTGCGGTCTGCGCGGGCTGCGCGGCAGGGGTTGCAGCGCTCTGGGTAGCTGCGGGAGCCTGGGTAGCTGCGGGAGCCTGGGTAGCTGCGGGGGTCTGTGCAACCTGTGCCAGGGTGGGCTGAGCGGAAGGCTGAGCCGCCTGTGCGGACTGGAAGGTAGCCGAGGGGGTTGTCTGCTGAGTTGCCTGGGCAGTGTAGGTCTTCTGGATGGGCTGAACCGCGGTCGTTGCGGGAGCCTGCTGAGTCTGCTTTGCCTGTTCTGCCTGCTGGCGGATCTGCACAGCAACCTGCGAGAGGGTGGGCTGCACGGTGGAGGTGAACAGGGACTTCGGAGCCTGGGTAGCTGCGCCGGGGATGTCCTGAACGACGGGTGCGAATGCGGAAGCGGGTGCTACCAGGGTGCTACCGAGCACGGAGGGTACGGCGATGGCTGCGAGAGAGCCAGCCTTAACGGTGCGGGGGCGAAGTGCCATGGGTTGTCCTCGTTGTTGGTGTTTCGTGGGGCGCGGACGCCCGAGAGTGGTTGAGTGATAGGTGGTCTATAGGTGAGAAGCCTATAGGCGGTCGGCCTGCGAATGTGATGCCGCATGGAGCAAGTCCAGTAACCGTCCCGTGTGTGTTGCGGGGGTTTCCTCGTGTGATGGAGGGGTGCAGTATTCATTTCGGAGAGCTACGCGGCGGACCGCGGTGACCACGTACTCAAAGCTACCAGGTCAAAAAGCCTTTTCCAGCGGTTTTTTGGGGCTATTTTTGGGTATCGAACAAGATTCAATCTTAACAAGAGCTTTTTCTAAGCTTCTAGTTTAACTTGAATCACCCTCAAGTAGAGGTTGAATGGGCTATTTTTCCTTGATTTTCCGGGGTTTTTGAGCGTTTTTTGAAAGAGTTTCAAAAAACTCTACAATTAACTTGAATGTTTCGTATGTGATTACAATCACTTTCAGAGTGAATTGTTGCACTCGAAGCCCAATTTTTGCCAAAAACCGCGGAATTCCGGGGCAAAACGGGTGATTTCCAAGCCCGGAATATAGGCACCTTTCGCATATTCCACTTTGAGAATGCACTTTGAGGCAAAAACAGCCCCCTCGCCACTCCCCCACCCAGGCATCCTATCGGACCCCTCATCACGCTCTTGAGACCCGCCCCAGAGCCCCCTTCAGGACCCCTTTCAGATCCCCTTTCAAGGAGCTCAAAAGCAGCGTCTCAAGAAGGCGTAACCACCCTCCAGCAACCGCTCGGAAGTGACTCCACCACCCCCATGGGCACACCCGCTTGAAGCCCCGATAGACGGACTGAGGAATACCTCGAAAGACGCATCGGGAGACGTTCCGAAACCAGTCCAGGGTACTTTCACGACGGTTCTATGAAATTCCGTGAGGAGGTTTCAAGAGGGGTTTCGAGAGGCCGAAAGATCCACCTCAAGCACCCCGGAAGGGGCAGCAGGCTGCCCCCCCCCATCAGTCTCCCCGAAGCACCGCCCCGACAAGGTTCAGAAGACCCCCTCCGCAGATTACAGAAGGCAGGAGATACGGAGAGGCAGGAGATATAAAGAAAGCCGCCCAGCAGGCGGCAGAAAGGTAGCACAAGAAGAAGAAAAGTAGGCGGCAAATGAAGACAGGTCGCCGACAGGAAAGGTGCAGGAAGGTGGCGAAAGAAGGCAGACCGGCGGTCGGAAGGTGACGGGAGGACAGCAGAAGGAGACAGGTCGGCGGGAGTACGGGTTTTAGGGAATAAAAAAACTCCCGATAGCTAAGCTATCGGGAGTTATCCGTTGCGGGGACAGGATTTGAACCTGCGACCTCACCGATCTTGTTTGCTGTCGTTCCCACGACTTGGATTTTAAAAGGCGCCACCTTTGGCTCCTATATATTTTCTACCGGGTTTCTGTTGGCTGCGATAAGTTCGGGGTTTTTACTAACGTCGGTGAAACGTGCATAGCTATACTTCACTTGGAAAAGCGTATGTGAGGATAGCTGCACTTCCAACGGATAGGTTTCCAAGTGACGGCAAAGCGAAGTCAGCGTTTGCTAAACTGTTCTATCGAATCCCAGTTTGAGATCGGTCCTTGCAAGTTCCACACCTTCGTTTTATTCCGCTATCACGAAGGCTATTTCCGGCTCTTCCGAGTTGAGTGTGGGTGACCAGGTATTGGTCGGGGGTTGTGGGTAGAGGTCGAGGTCCTTGATGATGAGCGGACTTCTACCACCGCGATCTTCAAAGGACCTCCTGTTGACTTCTTACCGTGACGGATCATGGGGCAGCCACACACAGAGCACGATGCAGTATTCACAGGAACGAGGCAAACACGACCAACTGAAAGAGTGACTTTCCCGCACCAGAAAGCCGAAAAGTCACCCAACCAGCAACACGTAGTGTCCTATAACCCAGAAAGAAAGCTCTCCCTGGAAGCCACTGAGGCTTCCAGGGAGAGCAGTCAGAGAGTGCGAAAGACGAATACACCGCTATCAAGCGTGAGGCGGCCGATGGGGGAGTCGTAGGTGGCGAGCGCCGGATCAGAATTGCTCGGGGTGATCGCGGTAGGCATACGCCCACACTGTCACGGCGACAGTCACAGCGCGAGTCCACGCGTCACGGACAGCGTCCAGTTCTGCGCCCTCGAAGCCCTCCGCCAGGAGACGGTGCCCGACCTCCACAGTCGGCGCGATGAAGGCGAGCACGTAGCGCAGAGGCACGAATGGCGTCGAGTCCGCCCCATCCGCCGCGTTCTTCGCCGCGGTCATGTGTCGAGCTCCGATCAGGTACTGGTAGTCCAACCACGCCTGATCCCGCTCGCGCGTGCACATGTCGATGATCCACTGGGCGAATCGGGGCTTTGACGCCTGCGCGTACTCGGGGTTCGGCTGTCCATCCGGATGCGCGGAATGTGCTGCCAGGTAGGTCTTTTGAGCCAAAATCCCGCGCCACGTGTCGACCATTTCCATGGCATGCGGCGCCAGGATGGGTTCTGCTCGCGCGAGCAGCTCTGCGTCACCGGGCTGGACGTGCGCGGCGGCCTCAATCTGGCGTAGATCCTCGAGTGTGAGCGGAGACGTGGGGACGGCATCGGTGCCGTAGGTGTACCCCGACGAGTGGTCGTAAGCGGTCATGCGAACCTCCTTGAACTTTGCGTCAATTGTAGAACGTGCTCTTGCTCAGCTCAAGTCCTGTGGAGTGGTGTAATCGTTTTGTGTCCTTCGGGTTGGGTTATGCGCTGAGTTGGAGTGGGGTGTCCTCCTGCCCGGTGGGTTGTGGTGTGAGTCGTGATTTGGTGAGGATGTCGAGGCTGAGGTAGCGTCGGCCTTCGG
>ERZ773057.1127-NODE-1127-length-10558-cov-9.158907_pt1 | contig 10558 bp, 6 predicted proteins | sample MGYA00580629_ERZ773057 | MGnify/ENA primary metagenome ERZ773057 (study PRJEB29015, sample SAMEA2738143) | human oral metagenome | biome: human oral; feature: human-associated habitat; material: saliva | place: China | collected 2163 ...
GCGTTCTCAATATCGTGCTCGGGAGCCTGAACCACCACGGTACCGGCGGTATCAAAACCGGCGCGGCCCGCGCGTCCGGCAATCTGGTGGAACTCGCGGGCACGCAGACGGCGGCTACGGGCACCATCAAACTTCGACAGCGCCGTAATCAGCACGGTACGAATCGGCACGTTTATACCCACACCCAGGGTGTCGGTACCGCAGATAACCTTGAGCAGACCCTCCTGAGCCAGCTGCTCCACGAGGCGGCGGTACTTGGGCAGCATACCCGCGTGGTGAATACCGATACCGGCACGCACCAGCTTATTCAGCGCCTTACCGAAGCCCGGACCGAAACGGAACTTCGCAATCAGCTCGGCAATGCGTTCCTTATCTTCCTTCGAAGCAATAGCCACCGACAGCAGCGCATTCGCCTGCTCCAGCGCCGCCTTCTGCGAGAAATGCACAATGTAGACCGGAGTCTGCTTGGTCTGCACGAGTTCCTGCACCGTCTCCTGAACCGGGGTGGTGGAGTAGTAGAAGTGCAGCGGAATGGGACGCTCAGAATGAGCCACCAGGTCGCTCTCGCGACCGGTCAGCGCCGTCATCTCCTCCTGGAAGCGAGTCGTATCGCCCAGGGTTGCGCTCATCAGCAGGAACTGTGCCTGCGGAAGCTCCAGCAGGGGAAGCTGCCACGCCCAGCCGCGCTGCGGGTCAGAGTAGAAGTGGAACTCGTCCATAATGACCTGGCAGAGGTCCGCGTCCTTACCCTCGCGCAGGGCAATATTGGCGAGAATCTCCGCGGTGCAGCAGATAATGGGCGCCTCCGTATTAATGGCGGAGTCGCCGGTAATCATGCCCACGTTCTCGGCACCAAAAATATTGATCAGGTCAAAGAACTTCTCAGACACCAGCGCCTTAATGGGGGCGGTGTAGTAGGAACGCTGCCCGGTTGCCAGGCCCGTAAAATGCGCGGCAACAGCCACGGTGGACTTACCCGAACCGGTCGGGGTTGCCAGCACCACGTTATGCCCGGCGGCAATGCTCAGAACGGCCTCGTCCTGAGCGGGGTACAGGGTCATGCCGCGGGTCGAAATCCACTCGGTGAACGCCTCATAGATTTCTTCGGCGGTGAGGGGGTTGCCCTTAAAATCGCGTCGATTGTAGTCGCCGGGGTTCTCGCCCAGCGAGGGAGAAAGAAAATTCAAAATACTCATGAGGATTCCAGTCTATCGGGAATAGGGCGGGCGCGGGGGCGTTATCGTTACGAGGGAACAACTCGGCGGGGCGCGAAGGCGCGTGCTCTAATGCGGGAAACCACAAAGTTCAGGTAGGGTAGAACAAAGCGCTTTAAGTGCAGGCTAGGTGCAGCGATGCACGACCCTGCACTCAGAAAGTCTGCGCTCAGAAGGTTGAACGCACAGGGCTCCACCCTGCAGGGCGCCAGACTGTAGGGTCCAAGCTGTAGGGCTACACGCCGCATGGCGCTATGCCGCATAAATAACCGCGTAGGCTCAAGTCCGCCGATTGATGCCGGCTTATATTGCGCGGTTGATACACGCCCCAAAATACGTTGCACAAAATAACGACACGCCCCACTAATGCACTCATAGTGTTGCGTGCCACATTGATAAAGGAATAGGGTAAGAGAAAGGAGAGACGTTGAATGACTGAATACAACGCTGACAAGGCACAAGAAAACGCTGCGCGTGAAGAAGCTACGCATGAAGAATCCATGCATAACAAAACCACGCAGGAAAAAGCCGCGCAGAAAAAAGCTGCACCGGAAATAACCGGCAGCGAACTGCGCAAGGCTGAAGAAGAAGCCCTCAAAAAGCGCCTCGCCCTGCGAGTCACCGCGCCCGGACACAAATACCCCTGGCACCGCTGGGCAATCCCCATCGCGGGTGAAACCACCGCAGGCATCGGCGCAATCCTGATCCCCGTCATGGTGGGTCAATTCATCAACCAGTACATCGCTGGCAAAGCCCACGACGCCTGGCCCATGTTCTGGGTCGTCGTCGCCGCTATCACCTTCATCGTGATTAACGAGTTCTTCGGCTGGGGTACCTCCATGACCCTCAGTGCGGAACTCGGCCGTGACTGGCGCATCTACATCAACCGACTCATGGGACGCACCCGCACAACCGTTGATGCGGGTGAAGCAGTCACCGTCATGAACAAAGACGTACGACGTGTTACCAACGTCTACTTCTCCCTACCGCTGTTCGTCAACGCCATGATCATCGCGACCCTCGGTGCCGTGCAGCTCTGGCTCATTAACCCCATCACCGCGATTGTCACCCTCATCGGTACGCTCATCGTGGTCGGCGTGATTGCCTGGTACTCGTCCTTCCTCGAATCCAAGATTGGCGACTACCGCGAGAAAGACGGTGAAGCCTCCTCGCGCGCCTCCGATATCGCCACCGGTCTGCGCACCATCGCCGGCCTCGGCGCCGAAGAGCAGATGCGTGGACGCTATCACCGAGCCACCGACGAAGTCTTCGACAGCTACATGGGCTACGAAAAGACGCACCGCTGGATGTACCTCATCCGCGCGCTGCTCGGCGGTGCCGTGACCCTGCTCGGCCTCGGCTTCGCCCTCACCGGCCACGTCGAAAACGGCCGCTGGGTATCCGACACCCCCGCCGCGTCCCTGGTGACCGTCGCCTCCATTATCGCGATGATGGGCGGCCCCATCTGGATTACCCAGAACTTCCTGACGGAATGGCGTTACGCCAAGATTGCGCTCGCCAAAATCGCCCGCCTCGAAGGTCACGCGGGCGTGCGCCAGGGCGTGCTGAAGAGCCCGCGCACCGACGAAGAAATGGCGCAGCTGGCACGCGCCGAACAGGCAGTCGAGGCAAGCACCCTTGAGGTGCCCGTACCCGTCGCCCCCGCCGGTGCCAGCAACCCGCGCATCGTGTACGTCAACCCGCGCGACTACAACCTCACCGCGCAAGACTACGCCGAGGCACTCGCCCGCACCCTGCGACGCGGGGGAGAGGACCTCAAGGACGCCTCCGGCCGCCGTGTGCTGCTGAGCGAACCGAACCCTATGATTTTCGCGGGAACCCTGCAGGAGCACCTGCGCCTGGGCACCGTGCCGAACCCCGACGAGGAGCTGGCACAGGCAAAGGACCAGGAGCTGCTGAAGATTACCGACTCCCGCGAAATCGCCTACCGACTGGGCGGACGCAACCCCGAAGACTACTTCGCCGCCCGCATCACCAGCGAAGGCGCGAACCTCTCCGGTGGTCAGCGTCAGCGTCTGGCACTCGCCCGCGCACTCGCACAGGATGCGCAGGTGCTCATCCTGACCGAGCCGCTGAACTCCGTGGACGAACCCAGCCAGCGCTACATCTACGATGCGATGGAAACCCAGGTCGGTAGCGACCGCCTGCCCGTCGGCTACCCCGGCCTGCTACAGGATTTGGAGCAGGTCTACGTTGTCTCCACGACCGCAGAGACGACCCGCCGCATGGAACGCGACGGCTACCCGGCCGCCGACTCGGGAACTCCCTCAACCACTCAGAATCAGGAGGTGAACTAGCATGGCAAAGCAGCTCCCCATCGAAACCCCCGCCTACGTGGCACGCCGCATGTGGAACTACCTCGCGGCGCATAAGGGGCGAGCCCTCTACACCTTCGTCATCTACATGGTCAGTACCCTCATGGGTGCGGTGGTGCCCCTGCAGATTGGTGCCACCGTGGACGACGTGGTGGCGGGCAAGTTCTCCAGCTACCCGTGGCAGCCGATTCTGATTATCCTGGCGGCGTTCATCGTGCAGGCAGTGACCCTCATGGTCTCCTCGTACAGTGCGGCGCGACTGGGTGCGCTCGTCACCCGTGACGCCAACCAGGACACCCTCGACGGCACCCTCGACCTGGACGCACGCACCGTGGAAGAAGCCGGCAGCGGCGACCTGCTGACCCGCGTGACCGACGACCTGTCCTCGGCAGCAAACGCTGTCAGCACAGACCTTCTCGGTGCAATCTACGTGGTCCTGTACTTCCTGGTTTCCACGATCTCCCTGGCGTTTGTGAGCCCGGCAATGGGTCTGATTATGCTGCCCATGATTGCTGGTCTTGCCCTCATCATGTCGAAGATGCTGCCGCTCATGGCGGCACGCAACCAGACCGCCCAGGAGCGCGTGAGCGACCTCAACAGCGTGCTGACTGAGAACATTCGCGGCACCTCCACGATCCGTGAGCTGGGTGTTCACACCGCCCGCGAAGACTCCTTCGCCGGTGAGAACAAGCGCCAGTTCGCCGCGCAGCTGGGCATGGTGCGCATCCGCCAGCTGTACTTCACCGTGGACGCCATCAACGCCTGGATCCCCACGATTCTGTGCATGCTCTGGGGCGCCGCCTGCGTGGCTATCGGCTGGGCAAGCTGGGGTGCCGTGGCGACCGCCTCGGTCATGGTTTTCAGCCTGCGAACCCTCGCTGACATGCTGAACAACCACGTGAGCAGCCTGCGCATCATGCTCGTGAACATGGGCCGTGTGTTTGGCGTGGTGTCCCTGGCGAAGAAGCAGCGTGAGGCGCGTGCACAGCACCGGGTCGAAGCGTTCGCCGCCGTGTCTGATGAAGCCGTGAAGAACCCGGAGTACGCCGTTGACTGCACCGACATCTCCTACGGCTACTCGCCGGACGCCCTCGTTCTGGAAGGCATTAACCTGAGGATTCGCCGCGGTGAGGCGCTCGCCCTGGTGGGCCGCTCCGGCTCGGGTAAGACCACCCTGGCGCGTCTGATTGGTGGTTCGCTGACCGCCCTGGACGGCACGATTAACGTGATGGGCCGCCCCGTCGGTCACGGCGATTTCCCGACCGATGCTGCCGCCGACGGCCGCCCGCGTCTGCTGGTCTGCACCCAGGAAGCACACGTCTTCTTCGGTACCCTCGCCGATAACTTTACGGTGGTCGTGCCGGATGCAACCGTCGAGCAGATGGGTGAGGCACTGGACGCTGTCGGTGCCCGCTGGTGGCGCGACCTGCCACAGGGCATGGACACCGTCGTCAGTGGCGCGGATTCGCCTCTGACCCGCGACCAGATTCAGCAGCTGGCACTGGCACGTATTGTGCTTGCCGACCCGCACGCCGTGATTCTGGACGAGTCCACCACCCAGCTGGAGCTCGCGGACGCAACCGAGTCCTTGCGTGCTGTGCTGGCGAACCGTGCGGTGCTGATCATTTCGCACGATGCGCGTATCGCCTCCCTGGCTGACCGCGCGGTCCTGCTGCACGAGGGCAGGATCATTGCGGAGGGTTCCCCGGCGGAGATTTTCGCCCTGACCTAAGAGATTTCTCGCTAGACTGCTAGTAAATGCGCGGCGGGGGAGTTGCGGGTAACGACCTACCTGCGGCTTCTCCGCCGCGTGCCGTATCAGGGTGGGACGTCTAATGGCGCCCGAGCCCGTTTCTATCCCTATCCCGCGAAAGGATGAACGTGTCTGCAGCAGATACCTCCTCCATCATCCGTGAAGAACTGCTGGCTCCCGGTCCCGGTCGCACCATCTACGGCTATGTGACTGCGCCCGTCAACTACCGTGACACGAAGCTGCCGACCATCATCTTCTCCCACGGTTTCAGCGGCCGCGCTGAAAGCGGTGACGCGTGGGCACACCAGCTGGCGGCACACGGGTATGTCGTGTATTCCTTCGACTTTATGGGTGCTACCGAGCAGAGCCGTAGCGGTAACGACGTCCTTGCCATGTCTCCGTTCACTGAAAAGGATGACCTAGATGCTGTGCTGACCATGATTCGCGGCCAGCAGTTTGTGGATACTCAGAATATTTTCCTGATGGGTCAGAGCCAGGGCGGAGTGCGTTGTGAAGGGCACCGGCAAACAAAAATTTTGGAGAGATTCACCCGCCGCCCACAAAACTTTTAGTTACTGAGAATCGTTGCGATAGCCTGGCAAGGCGATATGGGGTGCCTTGAGACGCCCGCGACCCGCTAACCCGCCCAACTGACCGCCCAACGAAGGGCTACGGCACAGCGAAGAGCTACGGCACAGTGGGCGCACGAAACGGCGTAAGAACACTCAAAGCTCAGAGAAACACCCATTGAACCTGCTCTAGTTCGAACTAGCGAAGGGATTATCGATGAAGGCAGAGCAGCCTACCGCGCTGCCCAGGGAGGCGAGGAGTAGCGCCATGATGCGCCCGTAGCGGCGAGGTGCGGGAATACGTCTAAGAGTCTCGCGGAGGTGGTGAAGCATGCGACCGCCCTCATCTGTCGGTGGTAGGTTCTGAAGACCCAGCCGGCGGGGCCTTCTGGTTCCATGCTACGGCATGGACGGCGGCGGTTAGCGGATCGGGGGAGGAGCCCCGCGGGCCGGCCGCCGTTAAAGCGTAAGCCCCGAGCAGCTATCTGCTCGGGGCCTGCGTACTATTCCGTTTTTAGCTTAGGGGGAGTAGCTTACTTGCTTTCGCCCTTGAGCGCACCCACGAGGGGGCCGATAACGTCCATGGGCAGCGGGAAGACCACGGTCGAGTTCTGGTCGGCACCCAGCTCCAGCAGGGTCTGCAGGTAACGCAGCTGCAGGGAGGCGGGGGACTGGCTCAGAATGTCGGATGCTTCCTTCAGCTCGCTCGAAGCCTCGAGCTCACCGCGGGCCGAAATGATCTTTGCGCGACGCTCACGCTCGGCCTCAGCCTCACGGGCCATGGCGCGCTGCATAGCCTCGGGAATCTCAACGTCCTTAATCTCGACGAGCTCAACCTGGATGCCCCAGTGCTCGGTGCGGGAGCCGATGATGGAGCGCAGGTCCTCGTTCAGGTCCTCGCGGTGTGCGAGCAGGGTGTCCAGGTCAACGCGACCCAGCAGGGAACGCAGGGTGGTCTGGGCGATCTGGCTGGTGGCGATCGGGTAGTTCTCGACCTCAAGCACAGCGTTCTTGGCGTTGGTCACGCGGAAGAGGACAACGGCGTTCACGCGGGCGGGAACGTTGTCCTTGGTGATGACTTCCTGCGGGGGAATGGTCAGGGTGATGACACGCATGTCAACGCGCTGCAGGGAGTCGACGAGGGGGAAGACCACGTTCAGGCCGGGCTTCAGCTCGGAACGCAGGTGGCCGAAACGGAAGGAGATACCGCGTTCATATTCGGGGATCACGCGGAACATACGAATCAGAATAAAAAGAACAATAACGGCAACTGGGATGAGGATTGTTGCCAGGGTGACGGGATCCATGGGTTTCCTTCACATCTATTCGGGATGGTTCATTCGGGGCATGTGCACCCATCGACTGCGCCTCGTACAGACTCGACGGGAGGGTGTGTTCGGAAAGTTTGTCAGCGGCACGTGGTGCTCGCGGCGGCCCTTCCGGTGGGGAGGTTCAGGGGGTGATGCGCAATGGGCCTCCGCCCCGGCGGGGGAACGCCGGGACGGAGGGACCATCAGCATTGCTACTTCTTCGCCAACTTCTCGGCGGCCTCAACTTCGGCCAGGTTCTGCTCCTGCAAGACCTCGTTCGTGGTCTTGTGCAGTCGCTTAACCGAGGCACCGGTACCGCTCCAGGCGGGGCGATCCGGGTCGAGGACCGAGGTGCGAACCGGCAGGGATGCATCCGCAATCATCTGCTTGCGGGCCTGCTCGGTACGGCGCTTACGCTCGTTCGAGACGCCACCCCACTTCGCGGCGAAGCGATCCATCTTCACGTTCATCGACTCTTCGGCGGTGGATGCGTGAATATGCTTCGGGTCACCCTCGAAGTTGGCGGGGGAACGCATGAGCTTAATCGCCAGCGGGTAGGTCAGCGATAGGACGACCACCACTGCGGCTGCCTCCACCAGAAGCTCCAGGGGAGAGTGCCACACGATGGCCGAACCAATCATGACCACAACGCCCAGCAGGGAGACCGCCACGGCCAGGCCGCGGTGGAATCGTCCCGACTCGGAGTAGGGCCACTCGTCCACCTCGCGGGTGAGTTCGCGGCCGTTTGCCGAGACGGTGCAGCTGTCCTTAATCGGGCAGGTGTTGCACACGCTGGGCTTAGCGCGGTAGCGCATAACGCGGTTGTCCGAGTCGAAGGCCGTGGCCCACAGCCACTGGTCTTCGGGGCAGAGCCACGCATCGCTCTCTTCGTGGTAGGTGAACCCGAAGGTTCGCGCCGCCACGACACGCTGGCTGGTGCGCTTAGCGAGAATATCGAAGCACCACCCCACGGCGACCAGGCCGAGCGCGTACACGCAGGCCAGCCACACGAAGAAAGATACTCCAGCAATCTGCTCAGGCATGGTTAGCCTCGACGATCGCTACGGTAGGGGCTGGTCTGCTCGGGCAGCTCCTCAGCAGCCTTGGCACCGGCGAACTCGGCGATACGAGCGTCGTCGACCACCTCGTACAGCGGGGGCTCGGGCAGCTCGAGGACGGTCTCCTTGGAGTTCTTGGAGAAGATCTCCTTGATACCCAGCCATGCCAGCTTGATCAGCGGGAAGATGCCGACCAGGAAGATGACGTCACCGGGCATACGCATCCAACCCATCACAGCGGAAGCGCCGTCGTGGATGAACGCGAAGGAACGAGCCTCGTAGTAGCCTTCACCAACGGACTTGTACAGCTGAGCGATACCCAGCGGCAGCAGCGAGATGAAGGACATCCACAGCAGACCGATGTTCAGGGTCCAGAAGGAGAACTTCAGGCCCTTCTCAGGCCACTTGTTCTCGGGAACCAGGTAGCGCAGACCGAAGACCGCGAACGCGATTGCGAGCATACCGTACACACCCATCATGGAGGCGTGTGCGTGGTTTGCGGTCAGTGCGGTACCGATTTCGAAGTAGGACACGATCGGCAGGTTGATGAGGAAGCCGAAGACACCTGCACCGAGGAAGTTCCAGAAGCCCACGGCGATCAGGAACATCACTGCCCAGCGGTGCGGGAAGGGCTTGGTACGGTTGGAGTACTGGCGAGCACCCAGCTGCATGAAGCCCCATGCCTCAACGGTCAGGAAGGTCAGCGGGATAACCTCAGCTGCGGAGAAGAACGCACCGAATGCCATCTGCTCGGAGGGGGTACCGACGAAGTAGGTGTGGTGCAGGGTACCGACCACGCCACCGACGGAGTAGAGCACGGCGTCCATCATGATGATGGAGATAGCGATGCGCTCGCGGACAACGCCGAGCAGCACGAAGATGTACGCCACCATCACGGTGGTGAACAGCTCGAGGAAGTCCTCCACCCAGAGGTGAACCACCCAGAAGCGCCAGAACTCGGCGACCGACACGTGAGTGCGCTGGCCGGCGAGAAGGCCGACCGCGTAGAACATGGGGATGGCCAGGCCCGAGAACAGGAACAGCCACGGCATGGAGGTCTTCTTAGAGCCCTTCAGGCGGGCGGTGAGGGTTCGTGCGACGATCACAATCCAGATAAACATGCCCACGATGAGCAGAATCTGGAAGAATCGCGGCAGGTCCAGGAACTCCCACTGCTGCGAGAAGATGGAGTTGGTGGGGACCAGACCCTTCTGCGAGAACCATTCGTTCAGCAGCGAGCCGAGCACCACGAAGACCACGGCACCGATGAGGACGTAGGTCAGCAGACCCTGCTTCTTGGGTTCGCGGCGGGTAATCAGCGGGGCGATGAAGATACCGCCCGCCAGGAATGCGCCTGCGGTCCAGAAGAGGGAGAGCTGCAGGTGCCAGGTTCGGGATACCGTGTAGGGCAGCAACTGGCCCATATCGATTCCGAAGAAGCCGGTGAGTTCTTCACGGTAGTGCTCGGTGAGTGCACCCACCAGAGCCTGCAGGAGGAAGAGCACCAGGATGGTTGCGAAGAGCAGGCAGGCTGCCTTCTGCGAGGGGGTCAGGCGAACTTCGTCGGGCTGGCGGAAGTCGAGGACGGGTGCCTCTTCAGCGTGCCAACCGATGGAACGGGACCAGCGGCCGTAGATGGCGAACATCAGACCCGTACCACCGATGAGGGTGATCAGGGACAGGGCCGACCAGACCATGAGGTCTGCGGTGGGCTTGTTGTCAACGTTCGGCTCGGAGGGCCAGTTGTTGGTGTAGGAGTAGGGCTGATCGGGGCGGTCTGCCGCCGATGCCCATGCGGTCCAGCCGAAGAAGGCGACGAGGTCGTGCAGTTCTTCGTCGTTCTTAATAGCGTCGGGGAACAGGCCCTGCGAGGTGTCGCCCTTCATCAGGGTTTCGCCGTAGTGCTTGAGCATGAGCTGGAAGCCCTTGGTCTCACCAGCGGACCAGGTCAGGGTCTTGGTCTGCTCATCGTACTTGTTCTCCTTGCGCCACTCGTTCTTGACGAGTTCGCGGGGGTCCTGCTTGCCCTGCTCACGATACTCCTTGATGGCGGCATCGGTGGTCAGGCGCAGGTACTCTGCAGTGTAGTCGGGGCCGAGGTAGGCACCGTGGCCGAGGACGGTTCCGTACTGCTGCAGGCCGCGTGCCTGGAAGAGTTCCTGACCATGCAGAATCTGTTCCTGGGTTGCGATTACTTTGCCGTCGTTGCCGACAATCTTGTCGGGCATCGGCATGGAGAGTGCGTAAGTGCGCATTGCGAGGACTGCCATGATGGTGAAGCCCAGGAGCATCACAAACGCAACAGCCTGTACCCAGCC
>ERZ773057.1131-NODE-1131-length-10552-cov-3.710393_pt1 | contig 10552 bp, 10 predicted proteins | sample MGYA00580629_ERZ773057 | MGnify/ENA primary metagenome ERZ773057 (study PRJEB29015, sample SAMEA2738143) | human oral metagenome | biome: human oral; feature: human-associated habitat; material: saliva | place: China | collected 2163 ...
CTTAAAGATGCACCTAGAAGTCCCATTTTTTGTACCAAATCATTATTTGTCAATTTGGAAGCTATAAACATGAATAAATACACAGGCAATAGATACGTTTGTTTTCGAATAACCGTCATGACATCCCCAAAAACAATCCCAATAGAATACAGAATTCCAGAAAAAACAAGGATGGCTAGGGTAGTACTATGCTGGTTTAAAGGTAAACCAAAAACAAGACTTAATATCGGCGTCCCGATCAAATAAGCTAGCACAGTTAATACCAAGCCGACACCCAAAACAATGACAAACATCTTCGCAATGATGGCATCAAATTTTTTCAATTCTTTATTCTTCCATAAGATCGCTAATTGCGTTGTTAAGGGTCTAAGAATTAAAATAAAGAGACTCATAAAAAACACAGGCATAAACAAAATATTATAATCCCGTTGTGTTCCTGCAATAAAGTGCCCCAGTCTAATTTCAGAGTCAATCGCGATTCTAGGCTCATTGAAAATATAAGCTAGTAAAAATCCACTGATAAAGAGAGGAATACAATTCTTTAAAATAGTGATCGCATCAAATAGGTCTCTTTTGAGATCTTTTACTGAGAAATCAATTGTTTCAAATTCTTTTGATTTTACATAATCATAACAAAATACAAAGATAAAGTTTAAAACAACTAAGTAAAGCAATGATTGTGTTAATGACTTTGTAATAAGCAAAAATGCCAACAAAAGAATCGTGCTGAAAGAATACCGAATGGTCATTGATTTGCCAGCGATATCTAATCGTTCGTGACGTTGAAACAATCCTTGGAAAAGATCTGAAATTGCCTCACACATACGAAATAGAACGTATAAGCCAATAATCGCAATTTTTGAACTCTCATGTAGGTCAATTCCTGAAACAAATAGGTAAGGAAAAAAGATCGCCATCATGAGTAGGAGAGAGAGACATCTGGCAATACTGTAACTGGTAAAGGAGTGTCTAAAGAGAACATCTGTCCCTTGGTAGCTTCGAACTTGAAACATGCCCACTACTACTAGAATCGCAGCAATCCCATAGGCAAGACTAAAGGAATCTGCTTCCATTGGCGAGGTCATGCGTGTAACGATCAATGTAAATAGTACAGATGATCCAGCAAATGCCAAGTTCCCTAACAGATTCCAAAAATACACCTTCTCCGTTGAAACAGGTTGATTATTCTTCATGCTCTTTTACCTGTAATGCAATTTTCTGAGACAATTGTCGAATTTGAACGGATTGTTTTGAGGTAATCCGAGTCAAAGAGAAGTTTAAATAGACAAGTAAACAGAAGCCTAAGAAAAAGATTAGATTGCTTGGAACTTGAATTCCTAACATTTTTGATACCTGTCCAATCAAATTAGGAAACCAAATGACTGGCAACGATAGCAAACAAAGAATGAGCCAAGAAATGACATTTCTCAGTTCAACGACTTTCTTTGCAACTAGGCGTAGAATATAAACGATAAAAATAATTACAATAAGGGTTAACCAAATATTTAACATGTTATTTCTTATATCCTCCACCAATTCTAGCCAATAGCATTGCCATTGTCACTTTGATCATATAGTAAACAGACTTACTGAATGTAATCGATGATTCTCCGTGTTCTCGCTCGTTCATTAATACGGGTACTTCTGCAACGGAATAGCCTGAGGTTAAGAGGGACACAATCGTCTCTGGTTCTGGATAATCACTTGGATATTGTTTAGCAAATTCTTCAATCACTTTTCGATCAGCCACCCGCAATCCTGAGGTTGGATCTGTTACCTTTTGACCGGTTAAAATCTTAATTAATTTTTCAAAAAATGAAATTCCAATCCGTCGCGCGAAGGAGGATTGGAAACCTTGATTTTCAATGAAACGAGAGCCAATCACCATGTTCACATTCTTCTCTTGAAGGACTTGAAGCATCTTTCTGATAAATTCAGGATTATGCTGACCATCTCCATCCACTTGAACAGCATATTGATAGCCATTTTTAACTGCATATTGATAACCAGTCTGGACAGCACCACCAATTCCTAAATTAATCGGTAAATCGATAACATTAAAGTTGTTATTGCGACAAATTTCAAGTGTTTGATCTGTAGAACAATCATTGATAATGACATAATCAAATTCAGGTGTATGTTCTTCAATCATCTTGATTGTTTTTTCAATATTTCCACTCTCATTATAAGCAGGAATAATGATCAATAATTCTGAATTTCTCAATCCTATTGTTTTCCCTTCTAAGCATATCACTTCATTATACAATAATCAGTGCATATTTTCTACTTTATACTGTCCCCTCCCCCTTTTCATGGTATAATAGAGTGAATCGATTACGGAAGGACACCTTATGTTAAAGCTGGGAATTATTGGTACGAGTTGGATTTCACATGAATTTATTACAGCTGCTCATCAGACAGGCCACTATCACTTGCAGGCTGTGTATTCGAGAAAGATGAAGACAGCTCAAGAGTTTTGTGAGCCTTATGGGGCGATCTCTTGCTACACGGATGTCATCGACTTCTTAGACAGTGAGCTGGATGTGGTCTACATTGCTAGCCCCAATTCTCTTCATTTCGCTCAGGCCAAGCTTGCTATTCTGGCCAAGAAGCATGTCATCATTGAAAAACCGGCTGTGACCAAGCCTTCTGAATGGAAGGAACTGGTCAAGCTCGCTAAGGAGCACCAGGTCTATCTCTTTGAAGCTGCCAGAAATTACCAAGAAGCAGCCTTTCAAGTAGTTAAAAACTTCCTCTCTAACCAGGAAATACTGGGCGCCAACTTCACCTTTGCCAAATATTCTTCTAAATTGCCGGCCCTTCTTGCAGGTGAGATGCCCAATATTTTCTCAGATGTCTATGCAGGTGGAGCTTTGATGGATCTGGGTGTCTACTGCCTCTACTTGGCGATTGGCTTCTTTGGAGAACCGATCTCCAGTCACTACACCGCTCAGCAATTACCCAATTCGGTTGATCTCTATGGTCAAGGTGTCTTGATTTATCCAGAGTTTCAGGTTGCCATTCAGGCAGGGAAAAATATCACCAGCCATCTACCTGCTGAAATCTACACCAAGACTGGAACACTAACTCTCAATGCTGTAGCAGCCATCAACCAGGCCCGCTTCATCAGCCATTCTGGGGAAATCATCGACCTTCCGATCCAGCCCTGCCCACACCAAATGCAAGAAGAGGCGGAAGCCTTTGCCCTTGCCATCGCTCATCAAAAGCCAGCTGCTTATCTTGAATGGTTACAAACAGCTGAGCAGGTCCATGAAACCCTCTACCAGATGCGTCAAAGCGCTGGAATACAATTTAAGGATGAAAAAGAATGAAAGAACAATTTCCACAAAGCTGGAAAGACCAGTTAGAAACACTCGGATTTGATACATTCACTGAAATTCAGGAACAGATCTTCTCCCCTATCTATGAAGGAGAAAATGTCCTCGGGATCAGTCCTACCGGTACTGGTAAGACTCTCGCCTACCTCTTTCCGAGCTTGCTCAAACTCAAACCGAAGAAGGCCCAACAACTCTTGATTTTGGCTCCTAATACAGAGTTAGCAGGACAAATTTTTGATGTCACCAAACAATGGGCAGAGCCTCTCGGTCTCCAGACACAACTCTTCCTTTCAGGATCTAGTCAAAAACGGCAAATCGAACGCCTCAAAAAAGGACCCGAAATCCTGGTTGGGACGCCTGGTCGGATCTTTGAACTGATCAAGCTGAAAAAGATCAAAATGATGAATGTGGAAACCATCATTTTAGATGAATTCGACCAATTACTGAGTGATTCTCAGTACCACTTCGTCGACAAGATCAGCCACTATGCTCCCCGTGACCACCAATATATCTATATGAGCGCCACAGCCAAGGTCGATCCAGACCAGCTAGAAGAAAATACCCTTCGCATTACGGTTGATGGAGTTTCTTTGGACAATATCCAACATTTTTATATGCAAGTGGATAAGCGGGACAAGGTCGAATTGCTCCGCAAACTCGCCTACGTCGAAGATTTTCGTGGTCTGGCTTTTTTCAATAGCCTGTCTGATCTGGGTAGTGCTGAAGAAAAACTACAATACCGTGGTGTTGAGGCCGTGTCGCTGGCCAGTGATGTCAATGTCAAATACCGCAAGGTCATTCTGGAACGCTTCAAAGACCATCAGCTGACCCTCTTGCTGGCCACCGATTTGGTCGCTCGTGGAATCGATATTGAACATCTTGAGTGTGTGATTAACTACGATATCCCCCGTGATGTAGAGACCTATACCCACCGTGCCGGTCGAACAGGACGAATGGGGCGTGATGGCTATGTGATCACCTTTATCACCCACCCAGAAGAACTCAAATCCTTAAAAAAATACGCTTCTGTACGTGAACTGGTTTTAAAAAATTCCGAACTCTTTTTAAATGAATAAGAAAATCCTCTGCTAGTGAATGAACTGCAGAGGATTTTTACGTTAATTTCCATTGTAATAGATGCGATGGCTTTCAAGTTGATAATCCAACAATTCATCCACCGTTACAAAAGTATAGCCTTGTGATTTGAGGTAGTCAAGGACGGTCGGTAGAGCGTCAATCGTGGTTTGATGGATATCATGCATGAGGATAATCGAACCCGGTTTGACTTCTTTTTTCACTTCATTGAGAATAGCCGTCGTATTATGTGTCTTCCAATCTAGGCTATCCACATCCCACATGATGAAGGATTGGTCGACACCGTATTGGATGGCGTTATTGAGGGCTCCATACGGAGGACGGGTAATCTTGGTCTGCACACCTGTCGCTTTTTGAATAGCTTCTTGGGTATCCAAGATCTCTTTTTTAGCATTATCCAAGCTCAATTTTGGCAACTGAGGATGATCCCAGGTATGGTTCCCGATTTGATGACCTTCTTTGCGGACTTGCTTAGCAATATCCGGATTCGCGCTGACATTTTTTCCGACCATAAAGAAGGTAGCTTTAGCATTGTATTTCTTTAAGATGGCTAGTGCCTGAGGAGTCGTGGTTGGATCTGGTCCATCATCAAAGGTCAGAGCAATCATCTTACGGTGGCGTTCTTCTATATAGGATTGGTAAGAAGCTAGATCATCAGGAAGCAAGCGCTCTGTATCAATCACGTCATAGAATTTAGACAAGGGAACAGTGAAGGTATCATCTCCCTTAACCTTGGTTGGAAATGGAATGGTGAAATTTCCTTTTTCATATTGGAATTCCCATTGGCTCAAATCCAACTCTGAGAAGTGGGCAACCATTTGATCAATGCTTTCCTCATCCAACTGACGAAAGTCTAGATTCCCTCGTAATTCCTCCAAAAAGATCTGTTTGGCTCCATCTGGATCCGCAAAAACCTGGCTGAGGGTCAAAGGGTTACTATCATCATCCAAGTAAAAGAGGGGCAACTTCACCGTCTCATCTTTGATGAATTTCCCTTTTTTGTATTGGTATTCAGACCGTTTGATTTGGATCGGGTGATAGCCAACAAAAGGCGCATTTGCTTCTTCACTATGGTAGAAGGTCAAATGCTTTGGTTCTTTGGTTTTTTCATCGGATCCTAGACGCTGAAGGTCTTCTTGGATCTTCTCTTTAATAATCTCAACAGGCTGTCCATCCTTAGTAGGATAATAAGCCGTCACATAAGAAGTTCCTAAAATCCCTTCCTGAACTTGAACATCTTTCCCTTTTTCAGAGCTTTTCTCAAGTTGGGTAACCTTAGCAAACTGATCCTGATAGGCTTTTTGTTCACGAACCCTTTGAATCTTTTGATAGCCAATATACAAAAGACTCAGTAAAAGGAGATTTGTAATGATTAATAAAATAGTTTTCGTGTGTTTGAATCTCATAACTTTATTATAGCAAATTTCTCTCGAAAAAACATTCCTTTTTTGTAAATGGTTTCATAAAAAGAGGGCAACTGTCGTCGCCGACAGCGGCCCTTGTTTTTAGTCCCTCTTATTTTTCGCGAATGACTTCTACTTTATATCCATCCGGATCTACAACGAAATAGTAATTCGGTTGCGTTCCTGGAAGACCTTTTGGTTCTGTCACTTCATAGCCTTTAGCCTTGTGTTCCGCATTCAAACCTTCTAGATCAGGAGTACTCAAGGCAACGTGAGCATAGCCATCTCCGATGACATATGGACCATGATCATAATTGTAAGTCAATTCCAACTCATAGTCATCTCCAGGCAAGGCCAAATAAACAATCGTGAACTTGTAGTCTGGAAAATCTTTCCGACGTTTTTCTTCAAAACCAAAAGCATCTTGGTAAAAAGCGATTGATTTTTCTAAGTTTTCCACACGAAGGCAAGTGTGCAACATTTTTGAACTCATAGGTTTTCCTCTTTTCTATTTTTTAAAGATTATGAACGATTTTTTTTACGACTTTCCGTCTTAATGGATAATTTCACTTCAAAGATGGTCCCTTTTGGTTTATTATCTTTGACTTGAATGGCCCCTTTAAAGGCTTCTACGATTTGCTTAGCGAGGGATAATCCCAAGCCAAATCCACCTTTTTGACGGGTTCTGGCCTTGTCGACCCGGTAAAAACGATCAAAGATCCGTTTCTTATCCTCATCTCGAATCCCTGGACCATTATCCAGCACTCTCAAAAGAAGATTTTTATCCTTCAATTGAACTTCAAACTGGATCTCACCATCTTCATCGGTATATTTCAAGGCATTGTCATAGAGAATGGTCATCAACTGCTTGAGGAGCGTTTTATCAGAACAAATGACTTTGTCCACCTGATTGTCTCCTCGGAAGAGTTTACCATTTTCTTCCGCAATGATCTCAAAATTCGAGAAGGTCTGATCAAAAAAGCTTGGTTCGATATCTTCCATCTCTGGCTTCAAGCCGTCATCTCTCCGGGCAATATTGAGAAGGTTGGTAGTCAAAAGCTTCATATTTCGAACTTCATCCAAGCTGGATGCAATATTCTCACTCGATTCCATAATGGTCGCTTCAGGCTTTCTAAAAAGCGTTTCGAGGCGATTTTGGAGGACTGCTAAAGGCGTCCGCAATTCATGGGAGGCATTTTCTACGAAAGCCTTTTGCTTTTGCATACTCTCAAGAAGGGGCTTGACGCTGAGACGGGCGAGGAAAAGACTAGCAAACAAAGAAATTCCCCAGAAGCAGATCATGACAAGAGCGATTTGACTTTCGTGCTCTTCACTGGTCTGCTCTAGCTGACTGATATTGGTCATGACAACCGCATACTTGATATCACTATCACTTTCATCATCAGATAAACTCAACTCTGCCATATAGGCCCGGTAACTTTCTTTTTTCCCATAGCTATTTGTAATTTGAAGCTGGGAAACCTTGTTGAGGAGCTTTCGACCAAACGTCACCGTCTTGAAGTTTAAAAACCCATTACCGGTTGTCAAGTTTTCATATTTTTTATTGAGCAAAACAACAGTGGTATTGGATGTGACATCCCCTTTAGGTTCTGATTTATCATGATCTGGGATCATCATCTCATGATCATTATCATCTCCTTTGGTATTTGACTGTCGCTGGTCTCGATAAGCAATCGCTACAAGCGAGTAGGGATCCTGACTGAGAGTCTTGAGGTTTTCATCAACAGTTGTATAAAGACTCGAGCGCATGACCTGAATGATAATCAAGGTCATGGCTGAGAATATCAAAGTAAAGAGCCCAAAATATCGGATGAAGTAGGAAAAATCATCTTCTCCGACGGTTTTCTTAATTCTGGTTAGCATCTTTTAAGATATACCCCACACTGCGCAATGTTTGCAAGTTCTCAACGAAATCAGTACCTTTTAATTTCTTACGGATTTTTGAAACATAGACTTCAACCACTGAGATGGTTGTGTCACTATCAAAGCCCCAGAGACGATCGAAGATCTGGGTCTTTGGAAGGATGACATTTTGGTTTTGAAGGAAATAGACCAAAAGATCAAATTCCTTCCCAAGAAGTTCCACTTCCTTATCGTCCACGTAAGTCGAATTAGTGGATAAATTAACCTTCAAATTGCCATAATTAAGGGTGTTTTCATTGACCTTTCCTGAGCGCTTCAAGAGGGCTTGAATCCGCATCTTAAGCTCTTCCAGGTAGAAAGGCTTGGTGAGGTAATCGTCTGCCCCTAGCTCAAAGCCGTGTCCCTTGTCATCCAGACTTTCTTTAGCTGTCATGATCAAAACAGGAGTTGTCACGCCTTTTTCACGCAATTCTTTCAAGACATGGAAGCCGTCTTTTTCAGGAAGCATGAGGTCCAGCAAAATCAAATCATAGATCCCGCTTTCTGCTTCGTAAAGACCTTCTTCTCCGTCAAAGACCTGCATGACATCCGCAAAATCATCTAAAAAATCAAATACTGAATTTGATAAACCAAGGTCATCTTCGACCAATAGAATTTTAATCATTGTCGTATCCTCTTCTCTTTCGTGAGCGAGTCTTTCTAATCTATTCTTAACCATTATAACACGACTTGCCTTCATTTCCTATAGTTTAGAACCTGGTTTTATGATCAAATTCAGCCTGCCTGAGGAAGGCTAATTCTATGAATTTGTCGTGTTTTCTTTGTTACTTTGACTATCACTCGTCTTGTTTTTATTTTTTGAATTCTTCTTATTGGACTTTTTAGAGGAACCCTGGTTCCCTTCTTGTCCGCCAGATTGGTTCATGCCATTATCTGGACCATTCCCTTGTGGGCCACCATTGCCTTCTTGTGGCATTTGACCCGGACCGCCACCTTGTGGGCCACCTTGTCCTTGACCACCACCTTGTGGACCACCGCCTTGAGGGCCGCCATTTTGCTGGTTTCCTTGTGAAGCATGGCCATTTTGACTATTTTGTTGCTGATTGGATCCTTGGTTTTGACCCGTTTGGACCGGTTGAGAAAATTGTTGGTTATTGGAGGATTGAGAGGCGATGACACCGACACCAAAGCCACTTCCAGCACCAACCAACAATCCACCAACGGCTGCCATGCCAATCCACCACTTAGGACTTCGTTTGAGGACAACCATTTTTTCTTTGGATTCTTGCGTTTCGACTACTTGTTTTGTTTCTTTTTGATTCATCTTTTTACCTTTTATCTTTTTGTACAAGTACTTGTCTTTTAAAAATTTAAAGGGAGCTCGATCCTTTAGTAAAGCGATTATACTTCAGGAGTCTTAAGCCTGCCTAAATTTTTACTTAAAAAATCCTAAAACAAGCGTGGGCTATTGACAGGTTGAGCTCCTTATTGTAGAATAGTTACCATAGAATAAATACGAGGTTAACTGTTATGAAGAAAATCTTTCCCTTAGTTCTCATCTCCATTGGAGTGGCCATGATCTCCGTCCTATCTCAATTCACCATTCCATTTGGTCCAATTCCTTTGACCCTACAGACACTCATGATCGGGATCATCGGGACCATCTATAAACCCAGCCATGCCTTTGTCACAGTCTGTCTCTACCTACTTTTAGGCTTCTTAGGTTTTCCAGTATTTGCCGGCGGTGCTGGTGGCGCTTCGCATTTCCTTGGTCCTACTGCTGGTTTCCTCCTCTTCTTCCCATTCCGAGCATGGATCACGTCTCTGTTCACGAGTGCTAAATCCAGCCTTGTCACTATCTTTTTGGCCAATCTCCTCAGTAGTGCTCTCCTCTTTGTGTCAGGAGCTATCGGCTTTATGCTGGTCACGCATACCGATCTCCAAAAAGCATTTACTTTGGTCGTTGCTCCCTTTATCCTTGCCGACCTCATCAAACTGGTCATCATCACGATCACCAGCAAGGCGATTTTTGCCAGCCTCAAACACCACTGGTATTTCAAATAAGATACAAAGGGCTTAGCGGATATATTAAAAATATCAACATCTGAACACAGATGTTGATTTTTGTTATAGGGATACATGTATAAATCTTTTCAATTGAACTCCTTTTAAAGAGAACACTGTTTTAATGATAAAAAACATAGATCCTCCTTCCTTTATTTTTCCTTATAAAGAACTCTCAAGATCAGTAACTGTGTTAGCAAAATCCAGATGATCAGAATAGTGAAGTCAAAAAATGAGACGGGACCATGACTATAGACACAAGCTCGTAGGAGGTTGACAGAAGGGACAAATGGAAGAACATGGTAGAGATGGTTTATCCAATCTGGAAGACGACTTGCTGGGTACATAATTGGCGAAAACATCAAACCGATCATAAGAATTAACTGAGACATCAACGTGACAATATTGGGAGAAAAAGTATACGCAATGGCAAATCCAAGACTGATCATCGTAAGACAGATCAGAAATAGGATGAAAACAGCCAGAACAGATACATTTAGGCGGACAGAAAAACGAAAATAGCCCAGTATAACAGAAATGAATACTCCAGGCAAAATAGCTATCATCCACATCCAAAGATCTGCTAAGGAAATCAGAATTCGTGGTATTGGAAGGGCTCGTACATAGTCTACATGTCCTTCTGACTTCGCATTTGCTATAACAGGTGATGAGATAGTACAGCCAATAGAAATGATTCCTATCAGAACTGAACCAGAAGAGAGATAGTAGGCAGCTGTCGTATTAATCTCACCGATCACTAGTGGATAA
>ERZ773057.1137-NODE-1137-length-10530-cov-22.551408_pt1 | contig 10530 bp, 8 predicted proteins | sample MGYA00580629_ERZ773057 | MGnify/ENA primary metagenome ERZ773057 (study PRJEB29015, sample SAMEA2738143) | human oral metagenome | biome: human oral; feature: human-associated habitat; material: saliva | place: China | collected 2163 ...
CTGCGGCCGCGCGGACCTGCGAATCCCACGCGGTGCGCGACGGGTCTTTGTCGCGTGTGCCCGCGCGGGGCCGCCACGCGAACGCGGAGCGAATCGCCTCCCGCGGTTTGAAGCGTCGACTCTGGGGGTCGTGCCATTCCAGGGTCACGAGCGTGCCTCCGCCGGACTTCGAGGCCAGGGTTGCGTGGCCACCGACCGACTCCATCCGCTTCACGATGGAACCCCGGACGCCGTGTCGTCCCTCGGCGAGGCGCTCGAGGTCGAAGCCCTGTCCCGTGTCGGTGATCGTCACGCGCATGGAGTCCGCCCCGGCTGAGACAACGACGTGGCAGCGCGCGGGCTGGCTCGGGTCGGAGGTGTCGGATCCTGCGTGGAGGCGAACGTTGTTGAGTGCCTCGTGGGTCGCGGCGACGACCTCGGCGCCCACCTGGGCGGGGATCTGCCAGCCTTTTGCGGGAAGGTGACATGCGACCTTCCAGTGCGGGTGCCGGGATCGCACGAGGGCCTCGAAGGCTCCCCGTATCTGCGCAGCGTCCATGAACCCGTTGGAGGGTGGGGCGGGGACGAGGGCGCACAGCGCAGAGTGGGCCGCCGCGCGCACCTCGATGTCATCGATACCTCGCTTGAAGGCGAGAATCAGGGCCGAGAGCACGTAGTCGTGGATGAGACCGTTGCTACGTGCCCGTGCACGCCCCTGGGCGCGCTCTCCCGCGAGCGCATGCTCCGCGTCGCGGGCGTTGGCGCGGGTTTGGTCGAGGCCGCGCACGATCATGAGGGCCCATTCAAGCATTCCCGCGTTGGCCATGGCGGTGAGCAGGAAGAAGAGGGGGCCGACCGATGTTTCGAGTAGTTTGTTGTCGGGGTTGGCGCTCATCATGACGAGGATCTGCAGCGGAGCAATGGCGCTGAGGTAGGCGGCCGTGTAGCGTCCGCGCAGGACGGCGATGCAGCTGATCGCAGCGAGTGGGTAGAGCGCCAGGATCGGGTTCGTGTCGGAAGCGATGGCGTGGAAATACACCGAGGGCACCGGGGATCCGAGGTTTATGGCTGGCAGGAACGCGCACGCGACGATGAGCGCAAGGTAAAACGCGAGGTAGAGGTGCATGAGGATAAACCAGCCGGTATCGGTCCACATGTACGTATGCTTGCGTGTGGTCACCGCTTTGAGCATCGCGGCGAGAGCGCACGCTCCGGCGCAGAGCGGGAGGATCAGGTTCGGCGAGTAGACGACCCACTGCGCGAGCTCAGCGCGCGAAAGCCCCAACGGAACCAGTTGGGGTCCGCTGATGATGGTGATGAAGATGGCTGCGAGGACGCAGGTCAGGATGATGAGGCGCTGCATCTGCAGCGCGTAGGGGCCGAGCGTGCGCGGGTGCATCACTCGAAGTAACTAACGAGGCCGTCTTCAGCTGCGCGTCGGAAAAGGTCGACGCGGGAATCGGCGTGGCGTCCCGCTTCCCTGTATTTGTCGCGGATTCGAGCGATGTAGGTATTGACGGTGTTCTTTGAGACGCTCAGGGTGCGCGCGACGCAAGCAGAGCTCTCGCCGGAGGCATAGTGGGTGAGGATTCGCGCCTCGAGGTCAGACAGGTGATCGGCGACGAAATCTTCGTCGGCGTCGAGCGCGGCGGCCCAGTCGGGGGTGGGGAAGGTGGCGCCGTCTGCGGCGGCGAGGACGGCTTCGACGAGGTCTTCGGGGGGAGCGGACTTGCGGATGATGGACAGCGCTCCCCCGGCGATCGCTCGGCGCACCAGGTACGGGTCGTCGCCGGAGGTGTAAACGACGACGGGAATTGCGCGCCCGGTGAGGTCTGCGATGTTGCGGTCAGGGTCGGAGCCGTCGGCGAGGCGCAGGTCGAGGACGGCGACCTGTCCCCGCAATCGCTTCGCGTCGCGGACGGTCGGGGCCCAGCTGATTGAGGCGTCGACTCCTCGGTTCTCGAATGCGGCCTTGACGCCGAGGCCGACGACGCGGTGGTCGTCAATAACGACGATCTGCGCACTGTTTTTCATCTTCGTGCCTCCCCGCGCTTCTGGGTCTCATTGACCGGGCTTAGACGTATTTTTTCTCAGTCTAATTGTCCAGGAACGCTTTTTCCAACGCCGCTGGTCAGGTGGCTTTTCAAGTCGCGACAACCGCGCGGATCTTCTTGTGAGCAGCATGGTGGGTGGAGGACACATCGACACGCACTGTGCGCGCGAGAATAGTGATTGTTCGGGTTTTTGGAGGGGCGATGGCTGAGTGTTGTCATACTCCGCGCTCAGGGACGAGGCAGGGGCAGCCTTCGCGCGGACAGCGCCGTCGGGTGTCCGTTTCGTGGCGGCCCAAGGCCCGGGTTTCTTCAGCGGTTCCTCGCCCCTGCCCCGCGTGCGGTGCCAAGGCCTCGCGAGCGGATCCAGCCGGGCACGCGCGAGGCGAGGACGGCGCCCGCGCTCACCAGCGCGATGGTGCCGCCGGCGCTCAGGCGTGCGGGGACCGCGATCGCAAGGCCGGCGATTCCTAGCGCCGCGCCGAGCAGCGGGCATCCGATGAGGAAGGCGCGCGAGCTTCGCACGAGGGGCGCGAGCGCGGCGGCGGGGGCGGCGATGAGGGCGATCGACAGAATCGTGCCGACGGCTGGGATCGCGACGGTGACGGCTGCGAGGATGAGGCCAAGGATGATGCGTTCGTCGCGCGAGGCGCCGCGCGCCGCCGCGGGGTCGGCGGGATCGAAGCAGTGGGCCAGGAGCTGGCGGTGCCCAGCGGCGACAACGACGACGGCGAGGATCAGGACTGCACCCGCCCACGCGACGTCGGCCGGGGAGACGGTCATGACGGATCCGGTGAGGAACGAGCTGACTGCGAGGGGCAGGGGCTTGAACCAGGTCGCCAGGAAGTAGCCGGCGGCAAAGCCGGCGGTGAGGACGATCCCCGCGGCCCCCTGGCTGGAGATCCCGGGGATGGAGGCGAGGCGACGCATGAGTGCGACCAGTGGGATTGTTCCGAGGAAGGCGCCGACGTAGAGAGCGGCCGACATGCCCGAGTGTCCCAGGCCGAGGCCGGAGGCGACGACGACGCCGAGGACCGCGCCGGGGAAGGTCCCGTGGGTGACGGATTCGGCGAAGAAGATGCGCCGGTCCAGGTAGGCGAACGCGCCGACGAGGCCGCCGAGCGCTCCGATGAGCGTGACGTGCAGGACGGGAATCATGAGGAGGCTCAGGATCACGATGCCTCCCCCGCCGCAAGCGTCGCCGCCCGCGTTTCACGCGCTGTTTCACGCTCACGGCCCGCACTCTCCCCCGTTTCACGCGCCGTTTCACGCGCGGAGTTCAGATCTGGTCCCACGACAGCACCTGTTTCACGCCCTGTTTCACGCGGGTCCACGGCGCCCCGAGAGCCGGCCGAGGCCTCGTCGCGCCCCGCGCGCCGCTCGCGCAGGGCCCGCGCCGCGCACGCGAGCGCGAAGCACGCGAGCACGCCGAGGGCGACGCACGCCTGCGGGGACAGGGGACGGGAGGTGCGCGCCAGGGCGGCCCCGAATCCGAGCCAGCCGCCCGCGAGCGCGCAGGTACCCGCCCACACCGCCATCGAGCGCGTGCCGGCGGCGAGGAGGCGCCCGCAGGCCCCGGGCACGACGAGGTAGCCGACGACGAGGAGGACACCCACGGCCGTCGAGGCGGCGACGACGATCGCGCCGAGGGACGCGTTGAAGGCAACGTCGATCCAGGTGAGAGGAATCCCCGACACGGCGGCGGACTCTCGGTCGAAGGCGACGGCGACCTGGGCGCGCCAGGTCGCCAGCAGGAGCAGGAAGGCCGCCACGAGAACCGCTCCGCTCGTCCACATTCGGGAGGGCGTGATGTCCAGGAGTCGGCCGAACATGAGGGATTCGAGCTGTCCGGACATGTCGCCGATGCGCAGCGAGATGACGATGCCGAGGGAGAAGAAGGCGGTGAGCAGGACAGCGGTCGTCGCCTCACTGGAGCGCGGGCGCCGCGACGCGACCGTCAGGGCGGCCGCAATGAGGGCCGCGCACACGGCACCGCCGGGAATGATGGCACCCCGCCCGCCGACGGCCATGCCCACGACGATGCCGGGGAAGACGCCGTGCACCATGGTCTCGGCGCCGAACTCTGCTCGGCGCAGGTTCACAAGCGTCGAGGCCGGGCCCGCCGCGAGCGCGAGCAGGCCCAGGACGATGATCGGGCGCAGCAGATAGGGGGCGATCATGACAGGGACGCGATCGCTTCATCCGCGCTCGACCCGTAGGCGCGCGCGAGGATTTCGGGGGCCAGGGCCTCGTTCGTGGGCCCGAGGGCGACGAGGCGCGAGGCGAGCACGCACGCACGCGAGCACACGTCGCGCGCGAGGGAGAGGTCGTGTGTGGAGACGACGACGCCCACCCCGTCCTCGGTGAGCTCGGCGATGAGGCGCGTGATGATGTCGCGGCTTGGGGCGTCCAGGCCGTTGAAGGGTTCGTCCATCATGACCAGCTCGGGGCGGGCGACGAGTGCGCGCGCGACAAGGACGCGCTGGCGCTGGCCGCCGCTGAGCGTGCCGAAGCGACGGGTCGCCCGGTCGGCGAGGTTGACGCGCTCGAGGGCGGCGCTGACCCGGCGCCGCATGTCCGCGGTGATGCGCCTGCCCCAGCCGGCCTCGCCGATGAGCCCCATGGTGACGACCTCGGCGGCGCTGACGGGGAAGGTAAGGTCGAGGTCGGCGCTTTGGGGCACCAGGCCAATACGCGCGGCGTTCACCTCCACGCGCCCAGACAGGATCGAGCAGGTGCCGACGACGGCGCGCATGAGCGTGGTCTTTCCGCCGCCGTTGGGGCCGACGAGTGCGAGGGCCCCTCCCCCGACGACGTCGAGAGTCAGGCCGGACAGCGCCGGGGTGCCCCCGTACCCCAGCGTCGCGTCTCGAAAGGACACGAGAGTCGCCATCAGCGGGCCGCCAGTCGCTCGGGCAGGGCCGGGACGGTGCCGCCCCAGGCCTGGGTCACCGCGCGCGTGTTGTGGATAATCGAACCGACGTAGGTCGCCCCCTCTGAGCCATCCGGGCCGAGCGAGTCGCCGTAGAGGGCGTCGTCCCCGACGATGGGGGTGACGCCCGCGCCTCGCGCGATCGCCTCGATGGACTTGGAGTTGTTGGAGTTTTCGGCGAAGATGGCGACGGCTCCTGAGTCCTTCACGGCCTGCACGGCCGAGGCGATGTGGTCCGCGGTCGCGTCCTGCTGGTCGTTGAAGTCAGACAGGGCGGCGCCGATGAAGCGGATCCCGTAGTCGGCCGAGAAGTAGCCGAACGCGTCGTGGGAGGTGAACAGGACGCGCTGGGTCTCGGGGACGGTGGCGATCGCCTCCCCCGCCCAGGCGTCGAGGGCGTCGAGGTCCTCCAGGTACGAGGCCGTGGCCGCGTTAATCGAGGAGGCGGCATCGGGTGCGGCGGCGGCCAGTCCGGCCCCCAGGTTGGCGACCTGGATGCGGGCGCGCGCCGGCGAGGTCCACACGTGCGGATCGAAGCGGAACTCGGGTGCCTCGCCCGCATTTTCGGGCGGGAAGGGCCAGGGGGAGACCTCGACGCGCTCGGTCCCGCGGTCGATCGCGTAGGGGGTCTGCGGGTCGGGCGCGCCGGGGTTGTCGACGTCCGATGCCGTCAGGACGCCGGAGGTGACGACCATGCGCCCGCGGAATCCGGAGGAGGCGACCGCCTCGTCGAGGAAGTGCTCGAGGTCGACGCCAGAGACGGCCATGACGTCGGCGTCGGCCAGGGCGGCGGTCTGGGAGGGGGTCATCTCATGCTCGTGGGCCGATGCGTTGGGGGCGAGGAGGCACGTCAGACTCATGGTGAGCGCGGCGCCCTCGGGGGCGGCCCCGACGTGGGTCTGTGTGCCGGAGGCGTCGGTCTTGTCGAGGGAGATGTCGCTGGAGGCCGCCGCGATCTGCGTGACGTAGTCGCAGATCTGCGTGGTCGTGGCGACGATCGTCAGGCCGTGGGCCGAGGAGGCGGGGGCGCACGCCGCCAGCGGCGCGAGGGCGAGGCCGAGGACGGCGAGGCTCGCGCGGCGTGTTGGTGAGAGGATCATCTTCGCTCCTACAAACTTTTCGGGTACCCGAAAATTATAGGGTAATTCGAGAACGCTTCTCAACTCCATCGGCGTGCACATCTTCCCACCGCACCTCGCCAGATGTGCAGCCTCTATTTGCCCACGCGACGCCGCCCGCTACACTCGCTAGGTGATGGACACGACGAACACGAACCACAACACCCCTCGAGGCGCCCAGACGCAGACGCAGGACGACATGGTCTCCCCCGAGGAACACGTCGACACCTCGGCGCCCGCCAGCGCTTCGGCGCCCGCCTACTGCGAGGCAACAACGCCCCCGTCACGAGACGCCCAGGACCCGCCACCCGCGGCCACGGAACCCGAGTCGGCCACCCCGGCCTCGTCCCCGCGCAAAGCACACCGATGGGCCACCCTCCTGGGCACCCCCGCGGCCGGATGGGCGGCCACCGCAATCGCTACACTGATCGCAGCCCTCATCCGACTGCCCGGCCTGGACAACGTCCGCACGCTCATCTTCGACGAGACCTACTACGTCAAGGACGCGTGGTCCCTCCTCACCCTCGGCTACGAAGGCACGTGGCCCCAAAACTACGACCCAACCTTCGCCGCCGGCAACACGTCAGGGCTTTCCGCAACAGCCTCGTACGCCGTCCACCCACCCACCGGCAAGTGGCTCATCGCCCTCGGCATGCAGATATTCGGACAAGCAAACCCAGTCGGCTGGCGCATCACGACCGCCATCTGCGGCGTCATCACCGTGCTGCTCCTGTGCCGCCTCGCACACAACCTCTTCCGCAACCCCGCGCTCACGCTCATCGCCGGACTCTTCCTCGCCACCGACGGCATGGCGATCGTCATGAGCCGCACGTCCATCCTCGACGGCTTCCTCACCATGTTCTCCCTGGCCGCCTTCCTCTGCTTCGTCAAAGACCAACAGATGTCACAGCCCACCCTGGAACGCAAGCTCCGCTCCTGGGAACGCATCGGCGCACCACGGGCAGGCTGGCGTGCCTTCGGCAGATACCTGACCCTACGCGACTGGCGAGGCATCGCCATTGGCCCAAACGCAGGTAACCGCCCCTGGCTGCTGGCCGCCGGCATCCTCTCCGGCCTCGCATGCTCAGTCAAGTGGTCCGGCATCTACGTCCTGGCATGCCTCGGACTATTCGTCGCCCTCCGCGAAATCACCTGCCGCTGGCGCGCCGGACACCCCTCACCCATCATCGGCGCCCTCCTCGCAGACGTGTGGTGGGCATTCATCCTCATGGTACCCACCGCGATCCTGACCTACATCGCCTCCTGGTTCAGCTGGTTCACGCACCCACAGGCATACGGTCACGGACGCTCAGGCATATCCGGATTCGGCGGAGCCCTGGTCGACCTGTGGATCTATCACAAGGGCATGTGGACCTTCCACAACGGACTCGAAACCCCCCACCGGTACCAATCCAACCCCCTCACATGGCTCATCCAAGTCCGCCCCACCTCCTTCTACTGGAAGAACGATGACTCGATCACCGGCTGCCCCTCCGGCAACTGCGCCACCGACGTCGTCGCCCTAGGGAACCCGATTCTCTGGTGGCTGGGCATAGGCGCCCTCCTAATCGTCATCTGCGGAACGCTCTACGTACGAAACTGGCGTGCGGGAGTCATCCTCACCGGATACCTCGCCCTATACGTCCCATGGCTCGCATACGCGCACCGCACGATCTTCACCTTCTACACGGTAGCTTTCGCACCGTTCGTCGCCCTGGCGGTCGCATGGATGGTAAGCCTCCTCGCCGGAATCGTAACTCCCGACGGCACCCCGCCGGACACACCCGCTGCACTCGCCGCGCCCGTTCCACGAACGACAGTGATCATGGGACGAGTCATGGCCGCCGCGCTGATCATCACCATCCTGGGATGCGCCATCTCATTCATGCCGCTGTGGCGCGCGGACGTCATCGACTACACCTATTGGCGCGCCCACATGTGGCTGTCATCCTGGATCTAGCCAAACCCGCGCCCACACGCGACCACCAACCGTGGATGTAACCCCACGAACCGACGAGGCACGAGGACGCCAAACGGGTGGCCCGGCAGTTACTGCCGGGCCACCCGCCCATCATCGAAGGTCTCTCAAGGTTCGCACATGCCGCGCGCAAGCCGCACCTCCCTCGAACTACCCCTCTCAGGCCAGAGAGGCGAGAAGCTCGCGGAGCTGGGCATTGAGTTCGTCGGACGGCACGAAAGTTCCATCGGCGAAGTCGGAACCGAGGTTAATACCAATCTCCTGATCGCGGACGTCAGCGCCGAAGGTGGAGAGGACCTCACGCAGGTGGGCGCGCGGAGTAACGCCGCCGTAGTAGGAGTAACCAACCAGGGCCGTAGCCTTGTCCGTCAAGGTGGCCGGGGGCAGGTAGTCAATCGCGTTCTTCAGCGCAGCAGGCACCGAGTGGTTGTACTCGGGGGTCACGAAGACAACGGCGTCGACAGCCTCGATGCTGGTGCGAAGGCGCACGGCCTCGGGCAGGGTCGGGGCCTGCATCGACGGCGGCACCTGTTCCGCGAAGAGGGGAAGATTGTAGTCACGGAGATCAATGAAGACAAGGTTGACGCCCTCAACCTGAAGCGACTGCTCCTCGATCCAACGGACAACCTGTTTGCCGACACGACCAGGGCGGATTGAACCGAGTACAACGGCAACGGAGGCCATGACATTTCCTTTCACAATGTTATTGACTTTTTAACTAGTTGAGTCGTCGCAGCTTTTCAAGACAATCACACCGACTATTTAATAGGACACAAGTCCCACGCAATCATGGGATCCCATCAGCTCCACCGGCGCCATCCACCTCGTAGAAGCTGCCCTCGCCGAAGAAAACGGCAAATGGACTTGAGGCAGGTACTACCTCAGTCTCGGCGTCCATGCCGCATCAGGGAGATAGGACAAAACGTGTTAGTCGCGGCGCGGTCCCTGGCATTGTCGAGGTCGGTGGGGGAGGCGTCGGTGGCGCTGGCGCGCTCGCGCCGCCGATGGGGGTTGGCCGTGACGTGCGCTTGCGTCGTCCGTCATTGTGCTAGCGCGCTCGCGCCGCCGATGGGAGCCATCACATCGGGAGGATTGCACGTGATCAGGAGGATTGCACCTGATCGGTTGGGGTTGAATCTTCCTGATCGGGGGTTTCGCCTCATCGTCAACAAACCTCGCCTGGGAGCTGGCCGCCCGTCTTCCCCTTGTCATTGCCGGCGACTCTCTACCGGTGTTTATCGGCGCCCCGCCTTACGCGCTCCCGCCCTACCCGCGCCCGTGCGGCAGGGCCCCGCCAGCGACGCCCTTCCGGCGTTTATTGGCGCCCGCCGGGTAGTCCCGCACCAGTGAGGGACCATTGGACCCGTGAGGGAGCATGACGCCAGGGGTAATGGTGGGGGTTTTGCAGCATTAGGAGGGTTCTGTCGGCGTGTCGCCGGCGTGTCGCGCCTCTAATGGTGCAATTCCCCCCGTTTGGTGGTGGTGAGGCCGCGGTTCGCGGGTATGTGGCGCCCACAGTGCAGACCACCTCGACGAACAATGGCTGGCATGGGCGTGATGGCCCAGATGTTCTGTGATGCGGGCGACTCCGGGACGCAGTTCACCTCTGCGACCCCTCCGCACCCAGGGCTGGATGGGGGGTTTTGCAGCATTAGGAGCCTCCCTTCGGCGTGTCGGCGGCGTGTCGCGCCTCTAATGGTGCAATTCCCCCCGTTTGGTGGCGCAGTCATCGGCAGGCAAGTCACGCACGGGTGCTCGTGCAGCGCAACTCCCCCCCGTTTGGTGGCGGTGAGGCCGCGGTTCGCGGGTATGTGGCGCCCACAGTGCAGACCACCTCGACGAACAATGGCTGGCATGGGCGTGATGGCCCAGATGTTCTGTGATGCGGGCGACTCCGGGACGCAGTTCACCTCTGCGACCCCTCCGCACCCAGGGCTGGTTGGGGGTTTTGCAGCATTAGGAGGGTTCTGTCGGCGTGTCGCCGGCGTGTCGCGCCTCTAATGGTGCAGTTCCCCCCGTTTGGTGGCGGTGAGGGCGCGCCTCGGGGCGGTGTGGCGCCCACGCGCATGCCGTCGGACCTACGTTTGTGCTGGTGCGCGCGCTCGGGGTGGTTTTGCGTGCAATTCGGTTGGGTGAGTTTTCAATGGTGTGTGTTAGCGTTGCGATTCCTACGGTATGGTTGCGTGGTGGGGCGCGGTGTTGGGGGAATTGCATGCGGCATTCGTGGATAGTTCGCCGGGTGGGGGTCGTGCGCTGCCACCCATAGCGCTGCTGGTAGCACCACCGGTAGCTGCTGCCGGTGGCGCCGCTGGTAGCGCGATACGAGTGGTGGCCTGTCGCGTGTACGACCGGTAGCTGCCGGTGGCGCTGCCGGTGGCGTGCTGGTGGTGGCTTGTGGTGGGCGGTGTTGGAATGGAGAGGGACGGCACGCCGTGTGGCGGTGCCGTCCCTCGGGTTTTGTTGTGTTGTGGC
>ERZ773057.1141-NODE-1141-length-10515-cov-2.562811_pt1 | contig 10515 bp, 9 predicted proteins | sample MGYA00580629_ERZ773057 | MGnify/ENA primary metagenome ERZ773057 (study PRJEB29015, sample SAMEA2738143) | human oral metagenome | biome: human oral; feature: human-associated habitat; material: saliva | place: China | collected 2163 ...
AGTTGTGCAAATCGCAGGGCTCGTCTTTTGACTGTGATCTCGTTGTTGGTTGATCCGTCACTACGATCTATTCTCTTCTATTTTTGCCCCTAATTTGACCCTAAAAGATTGAAAAAGACGTAGAATATGTGTAATATGGAGAACTGAGAGAAAAAGAGTAGGCGAAATACACGGTTTGAGATATAATGTTAAACTGCTGTAGTTTTGCTGATATGGTCGAAGGAGGATTTAAATACTGTGGAAATATCATTGGCGGAGATGCTAAAGGTCGTTATTCTGGGAATTGTTGAGGGACTCACCGAGTGGCTTCCTGTATCCAGTACAGGGCACATGATCCTCGTTGACGAATTCATTCGACTGAATGTATCAACTGCCTTTATGGATATGTTTTTGGTTGTCATCCAGCTCGGTGCCATTCTTGCTGTTGTGGTGCTGAATGCAAAGAAGCTGAATCCGTTCCTTGGAAGTAAGTCTAGGGCAGAGCGCCGTGAGACATTGGATCTATGGGGGAAGGTCATCGTTGCCTGTCTTCCTGCTGCGGTGATCGGGCTCGCGTTCAACAAATATATGGAAGAACATTTCATGAACGCGCCTGTTGTCGCTTCCATGCTGATACTATACGGTATTCTTTTTATTGTCGTAGAGCGCTGGAATAAACGTCGGACGCCGCGTGTCGAGAGCCTTGCTGCGCTGGACTATCGTACAGCATTCATCATTGGCGTCTTTCAGGTGCTTTCGCTCGTTCCGGGGACGAGCCGTTCCGGGGCAACAATCCTTGGCGGCATTATCTTTGGAGCAAGCCGCTATGTCGCAACGGAATTCACCTTCTTTCTCGCCATTCCTGTCATGTTTGGCGCATCCTTTCTGAAACTTGTCAAATTTGGCTGGCATTACACGGGAGCAGAGCTGCTTATTCTCGCCGTTGGCATGGTCACTGCATTCGTCGTGTCGATTCTCTCGATTCAGTTCCTCTTACGATACATAAAGCGCAACGACTTTACCGCATTCGGCTGGTATCGTATTGCTCTTGGCATCTTAGTACTTGCCTATCTCTTTATGGTTGGTGATCCGACGAAGGAGTAGTGAATGAAACTTATTGCGGGGCTTGGGAATCCCGGAGCAGAGTATGCCAATACCAAGCACAATGTCGGCTTCATGCTGATCGATGCGCTGGCAGAGCATCTAAACGCCTCTGCATGGAAAGAGGATTTTTCTTCATCTGTTGCAGAAGCACGTATCGGCGGAGAAAAAATTTTCCTTGTCAAACCATTGACTTATATGAATAACAGCGGGGAAGCGATCGGGCCCATGCTTTCCTACTACAAACTGAACAGTGGAGATTTGATCGTTGTCCACGATGATATGGATATTCCTGTCGGGACGGTACGCATTCGAAAGCAAGGGAGCTCAGGCGGCCATAACGGGATCAAATCCATCCTTTCCCATGTCGGCAGCGAGGCATTTGCTCGTGTTCGTATTGGTATCGGGCGTCCGCCAGCCGGATGGACCGTCATCAACCACGTTCTTGCTCCATTTGCACCGGAGGATCTGCCAAAGATTCGCGAGGCGATAGCATATCTTTTGCCCGCTGTGACGTGTATCGTAACGGATGGGACAGATTTTGCAATGAACCGCTATAATCCACATCGAAAGAAGGAAAAGCATCAAGAGGGCAATCATGAAACAAACGAGAACGACGACACTTCTGCATGAGAAGAAAGATAGGATTACTGCAGTCTATGCCGACCATCACGGCAACATCTGTGAGGCAGCGAATTTGCAGGGGTTAGGTCGAGTTGGCACATTAAATGTTTCACTTCATCCCGATGAACTCATTCCACTTCCTGACAGTGCGGATCTTATGTTTATGCCTTCGCATAAGGCAGTGGGCCTGTGTATGGATGGATGTGAGGAAGAGATCAATGGCACTGCCGTAGCCGCCATTCTTCCACAGGGCTATACGCGAACCCATCTTCCTGCTTTCCATCGCACAGATGATGCATCTCTACTCCCATTATATGGCTATACTGCCGTATTGTCCTATCGTGGACAGCTGTGGGTGGCTGCCGTATATACGGACGAAAATGACAAATGGGATCCATCCAACTATAATGGTACTGGACTCAAGAAGCTGGTGCGCCGCACGATGAAAGAGCTCCCCCATAACCGCATCGTAGAGCAGGTGGGGAACTGCTCGCTGAACTATCATTGCCTCACGGCACAGAACCTGTTCTACCGGCGCTGGGAATGCGGTGTGCCGACATCACCCGTCTGTAATGCCAACTGTCTCGGCTGCATCTCCCTACAGAGTTCAGAATGCTGTCCGTCCCCGCAAGAACGAATTACATTCGCACCGACAGCAGATGAAATCGCTGAGGTCGGCATCTATCATCTCTCGCTCGCCCCGGATGGAATCATCAGCTTTGGACAGGGCTGTGAAGGTGAACCGTCGCTTGCCGCGGATCGGATTTCTGATGGAATCCGTAAAATACGCAGCGTTACCACGCGCGGTCAAATCAATATGAACTCCAACGCCGGATATCCGGAAGGCATGAGAAAAATTGTCGATGCAGGGCTTGATTCTTTGCGTGTATCCATGATTAGCGCACGGCCTGAAAGCTACAATGCATATTATCGCGCAAGCTATCAGCTTGACTCTGTTAAGGAGTCCATCCATTATGCATTGAAGCACCAAGTATATGTCTCCATCAACTTGCTGCATTTTCCAGGATTTACCGATCGCCCCGAGGAACTCCATGCTTGGCAGCAATTTTTCCGCGAGCTTCCGGTTCAGATGATTCAGATGAGAAATCTCAATATTGATCCAACACAATTTCTGCAAGTCATGCCGGTGGCGGAGGGGATGCCCGTTGGGACGAAAAATTTTATGCATCTTCTTCATGAAGAATTTCCGCAGCTCGTCATCGGGAGTTTCAGTCACTATGTTGCCAAAATGCCATGAATCAACAGTATTTTTTCTGCTCGCAGAAGTGAACGATTGACTTATTGCGCTATATCGGATAGAATGTCCCCATGCATCATCTGATGCATGGGGGATTTCATTTATAAAAAAGAATTAATCTTAGCGCTGGCTCTGGGAAAGTGTTTTCTCAGAGGACGAGGAGAAGGTTGTCGAGCCGTCAGCGGATGCCTTCCGGCATACTCTGCCGATAGGCTGTGGTCAAATCATGCGGGTGACCGCGTGGACAAAGCTGCAGTCAGAGTGAAATCCCTGAGCGATGTTTTACTCGATCAGGAGGTATTTTTATGTGTGGAATTGTTGGTTATGTCGGTGATCGTCAGGCAGCAGAGTTCCTGCTGGATGGTCTGTCCAAACTGGAGTATCGCGGTTATGACTCAGCCGGATCGCTGTTTACGACAACGGAAGCATTCGTGTCGAGAAGAGCGTTGGACGCCTGTCCGCACTTCGTGACAAGATCAAGGGAAATGTCCCCGTTGGCAACATCGGTATCGGTCATACACGTTGGGCGACGCACGGTCGTCCGTCGGATGTGAACGCACATCCCCATGTGGATTGTCACAACGATTTTGCCATTGTCCATAACGGCATTATCGAAAATTATCTTTCACTGAAGGAAGAGCTCATCGAAAAAGGTCATGTATTTAAGTCCGAAACGGATACAGAAGTAGTTGTTCATCTTCTGGAGGACGTATATCAGGGCGATTTCGTTGCAGCTGTTCGCGAGGTTCTGCGTCGTATCGAAGGGTCTTATGCTCTGGCATTTATGAGCCGTAAACACCCGGATATGCTTGTCTGCACAAAGCAGGACAACCCGCTGATCATTGGCCTCGGCGAAGGGGAGAACTATATCGCCTCGGATATCCCCGCGATTATCTCCCGTACACGCCGCACCTACATCATGGGGGACGGCGAACTTGCCATTGTACGCAAGGACAGTGTCGAGATCACTGATCGCAAGGGCGAGCCCGTTGCCAAGAAGGTATTTGAAGTCACATGGAATGCTGAGGCAGCAGAAAAGGGCGGCTATGAGCATTTCATGCTCAAGGAAATTCATGAACAGCCGAAAGCCGTTCGTGACACGATGAGCCAGCGTATTACGAGTGACAAGAAGAGTATTTCTTTTGAAGAACTCTCTTGGACCCCCGAGTATCTCAATTCCTTCAACAAGATCTATATTGTCGCCTGTGGTACGGCATATCATGCAGGACTCGTTGGGAAGTACTATATTGAGAAAATGGCGCGCGTCATTGTCGAAGTGGATGTCGCATCTGAGTTCCGTTATCGTGACCCGATCGTCGATGACAAGACGCTGCTGATCGTTGTATCGCAGTCCGGCGAGACCAGTGACACCCTTGCGGCACTCAAGGAGTCCAAGCGTCGTGGAGCAAAGACACTTGCAATTACGAACGTAGTCGGGTCCTCCATCGCACGCGAGGCAGATCAGGTCGTTTACACATGGGCAGGACCTGAGATTGCCGTTGCATCGACGAAAGCATACACAACACAGCTCGTCCTCTTCTTCATGCTTGCACTGTATATGGCGGAGATCAAGGGAATGATTGCGCCAAAGCGCACGGCGGAATTGGTAGAGCATCTGCAGGAGATTCCCTCGCAGATTTCGGAGATATTGTCTGACGTTGATCCCATCAAGACATTTGCCAAGCAGTACGGGTTCAATGAGGATGTTTTCTACATCGGCCGCGGTCTTGACTATTCCGTATCCCTCGAGGGAGCACTCAAGCTCAAGGAGATTTCGTACATCCACGCAGAAGCCTACGCTGCGGGCGAGTTGAAGCATGGTACGCTTGCTCTGATCGTAGAAGGCGTTCCGGTCATCGCACTGGCAACCCAGCGGAATGTTTACGAGAAAACCCTTTCCAATATCAAGGAAGTCAAGGCGCGTGATGCCGTTGTTATCGGTATTGCTGCCGAAGGGGATACCGAATTGAAAAAGTACGTGGATCATGTGATGCACGTACCGGCATCCGATGAGTTCATTATGCCGATTCTCTCCGTTATCCCGCTTCAGTTGCTTGCATACTATGCAGCGATTACGCGCGGCTGCGATGTGGATAAGCCGCGAAATCTCGCAAAGTCTGTTACCGTAGAATAATATCATATATACAAGTGTGCAGCAGGACTGTGAAAACGGTTCTGCTGTTTTTCTTTGAAAAAGCGTGACATAGCAGTAAAGACATGTTATAACTATGTTCATTATGATAAACGAAACAGCACGAATGAACATCAACAAGATTCTGGAACGTGCCATCGACATTGGGCAGCGCATGCTCGTAACTGGTGCGGAGGTAAGCCGTGTAGAGCGGACGATCAACTTTATATGCCGCGCCTATGGGGTTCGCCATGTGGATGTCATGGTCATTACCTCCAGTATTGTTGTGACGATACGCGGGGAGGACATCGGCGTCATTTCACAGATGCGTCGTGTTCCTGGGCAGAATTTCGATTTTCAGCGATTGATCGCGTTGAACCAGCTCTCACGAGAAATTTGTGCACATCCCCTCACTTCTGACGAAATAAAGGCGCGTATCCGCGAGATCGATGCGATGGATGTGATTTCACTCAAAGCATCTGTGTTTTATTGGGCCATTATCGCCGGCAGTTTTGCTGCTTTTTTCGGCGGTCGTTTAGAAGACGCCATATGTGCCGGGATCGTTGGTGTTTTTCTTCGACTCATTCAATATTTGCTTGGCAGAACAAAACTAAATCCATACTGTGCCCTCGTTTTGCTTAGTTTTATCGGTGGTGTTTTTGCCAACTCATTCATGTGGATGGGGATGGATATTCATCCGGCAGCGATAAATATGGGCAACATTATGCCGGTGATCCCAGGGCTTGCCCTCATGAACTCAATACGCGATATGTTCAGTCAGGAAACGATTTCGGGGCTGCTCAAGAGTGCAGAGGCATTTATTCTGAGCCTGCTGATCGCTACCGGCTTTGCGTTTAGTTCATCAGGAACCATCATCGCTTTTCAAACAACGTGGTGGGTCTATCTCCTCACGTCTCTCATTGGTGGATTCTTTTTTCATTTGCTTTGGCATGGGCATATCAAAGATGCCTGTGTAGGAGCTGTGGTCTGTATGATTGCCTGGGGATTCACCATCCTGTTTATAGCACTCGATTGGAATGAGTATGCCGGATACTTTGCTGGTGCTGTATTTGCGACACTTGCCGCAGAAGTTCTGGCACGTTTTTATAAATGCCCCGCAACAATTTTTTTGATCATCGGTGTTATTGCCATGGTCCCCGGTGGTTCGCTCTACCGAACAATGTTCTATGCGGTTGCTGCTGACTGGGATAAATTTGGTACGCAGGGGATAAAAACTTTTCTCTATGCAGCATCCATCGCAGCGGGAATCGTCATCGCAACTGCAATATGGGAAACGATAAAGGCATGGCTAATGCGCCGGGGAAAGAAATCATCTGCTGCAAATGCTGCTTAAAACAATTATGCAGTGAACGAGGATAAGGGAGAAATATAATGGAGATGAATGCGCATACGCGGCTTTGGCTGACCATATTCCTTGGTGTTATGACGGCAATTGCACCGCTCTCAACGGATATGTATCTCCCGGCACTGCCTGAGGTGCAGGAAGCCTTTTCTGTCCCAACATCATTGGTACAGATGACGCTTACTATGACAACGCTGGGCATGGCACTTGGACAGATTCTTGCCGGTCCATTGAGTGATCTCTTGGGACGCCGCAAGCCTCTTCTGATCGGAATGCTTGTCTTTGTCGGTGCAACGCTCGGCTGCGTACTTGCGCAGAATATATATCTTTTCCTCTTCTTTCGCTTCTTTGCTGGTTTCGCCGGGGCGAGCGGAATTGTTATTTCACGCGCAATCGCACGTGATGTTTGCGAAGGCTCAGAGCTCACACGGTTCTTTTCTGTACTCATGATGGTCAACGGATTTGCCCCCATTATTGCGCCCGTGATCGGCGGACAGATTCTTCTTTTTGCAAATTGGCGCGCCACTTTCGTTTTATTGACACTCATCGGCGTAGTATTGGCCGGTGCAACTCTCGCTTATCAAGAGACGCTCCCCAAGGAACAGCGCAGCGAGAACGTGATGGATTCTCTGAAAAAATTCCCCCTCCTTTTACATGATCGTTATTTTCTCGGACATTGTCTGCTGCAGTGCTTCGTGTTTGGTGCCTTCTTTTCCTACCTCTCCGGCTCTTCATTCGTCTTTCAGAATATCTATGGTGTCTCTCCACAGGGATTTAGTATGATTTTTGCCGTGATTGGAGGTGGGCTTCTCTTCGCCGGTATTTTACCGGCTCGCTTGGCCGGACGTGTGCCGGATATCGTTATGTTGAAATATGCCGTACTTGTTCCACTAATCGGGAGCAGCTTGCTTCTGATTGGGTTTTTTGTCTCCGCACCGCTTCCTGTGATCTTTATTCTACTCTTTATTACCATCATCCCCCTCTCGGTGATGGGTGCAGCGAGCTTTTCCCTCGCGCTTTCACGACAGGGGAAAAATGCGGGCAGTGCTTCTGCATTGATTGGATGCTTCTCGATGCTGCTGGGAGCCTGCATGATGCCTGTAGTAGGCATCGCAGGTGATCATACTGCCATTCCCATGGGGGTCATTATGCTGACTTGCTACGGGCTTGGAATGATTGTCTTTTATCGCATGATTGCATCAGCGCACATAGCGATGCGTTAGCACTTTTTTCAGCTATCTTTCACTCCCCTTATCTATAATTCTATTCGATATAGCAGGGAGATGGTATTATGCGCGTGCTTTTGGCAGAAGATGATCTGCGCCTCGGCAAGCTCATCCAATATATGCTTGAACAAAACGACATCAGTGTTGAGTGGGTGACAGACGGCAGTGATATTTATGCGTATGCAACCTACACAGAGTACGATATCCTGATCTTGGACTGGATGATGCCGGGCGAGTCAGGAGTCGATGCCTGTGCACGCCTGCGCCGAAACGGCTATGATCGTGCCATTCTCATGCTGACCGCGCGGGACTCTGTGGAGGATCGTGTGAAGGGACTTGATGCCGGTGCGGATGATTATCTCGTAAAGCCGTTCGAGTTTTCTGAGCTTTTGGCTCGTCTGCGCGCACTTGGCAGGCGGTCAACGCAGCGTATACAGCATGAGGTTGATGAAATCGGCGGTTTTAAGCTGAATCGTACGGCAAATATTCTCGAAAAGAATGGAAAGATCATTCAACTCTCTCCGCGGGAATTTCAGCTGTTTGATCTCCTAGCACAGAATATCGGAATCGTGGTTCCGCGCGATATCATCCTCGATCGGATCTGGGGTTTGGAGGCAGACGTCAGCTCGAATAACATCGACTCCTATATGAAAATGCTGCGAAAGAAGTTAGACGCAGCGGGAGAGGGGGCATCCATCAAAACGATACGTGGTGTCGGATATAAGCTGGAGGCACCAAATTGAGCGAACAGAATCTGTTTGGACGCAGCCGCTTGCTGTTGATGCTGCGCTATGCACTGGTTATGGGAGGGCTGGTTATTGTCCTCCTTTTTGCTATGCACAAGACGATGCAGTGGGCGATTACTTCTGAGCAGGCGCGGGAACTTTTGGATACATCGAACAGCGTCGCAGAGTCTCAGGTGTATCATGAACTGCATACGGGAACAGATGCAGATGAGGCACAGCTGTATCGCAGTACCAATGATCGTCTCTTTTATTATGTGTTTGATGATCGGGGACGTCTCATAAATTTCTCGCGTGCCTCATCCCGTATCGAATCCTTTGTCTTGGACATCGTCGGGACATGGAATCCGTCCGACCGTGAGGTACGTGTATTTACCAAGACGAGTGAACGCGGCGTTCAGACGAAAGTGATGATGACATCACAAACGGTATCCAGCCCCCCCATGCCAATGCAAACGGTATACGTAGGAAAAGATGTTACCGCCATGTATAATGGACTGGAAAAAGCAACATCAGCACTGGCGGCATTGGGCGTTGTCGCCATCATCTTTGCCGCTGCAATCGGCTATATTCTTTCGGGTGGTGCCATGCGGCCAATCCGTGAGGCGTATGAGCGCCAACGTCAATTCGCAGCGGACGCTTCCCATGAACTGCGCACACCTCTCGCTGTGGTCCTTGCTTCTGCTGATCTTCTGCACAGTGATCCGACAATTACATCACCATTTTTGAAACAGGTCATTGAAGATGTACGTGATGAAGTAAAAAAAATGACAAAACTTGTGGGTGATCTGCTTACGGTTGCGCGCACAGATGGACGGGCAACACAGTTCAAACCAGTACGCATGGATATCGCTGCAGCAGCCAGACAGACGGTACGCATGATGCGCCCGTTTGCCGAGAAGAAAGATATTGCGATCCAAGAGCTCCTGCCCAAACGTGCAGAGATATACGCAGATGAACAGAAAATACGTCAGCTTATTCTGATTCTCGTCGACAATGCAGTGAAGTATACACCGGAGCATGGTCACATTGAAGTTTCCTTGAGCACAGAGGAACGCGGCATGGTATGCCTTTCTGTCACAGATTCGGGAATCGGTATTGCAAAAGAACATCAGGAACGCATCTTTGATCGATTTTATCGTGTTGATAAAGCGCGTTCGCGCCGTATGGGCGGCAATGGGCTCGGCCTCGCCATTGCACGCGAGATTGTTGAGGCACACCACGGTTCAATTACACTCAACAGCGAACTTGGCAAAGGTACGACATTCCATGTTCGCCTGAAGACGAAGTCTAAGAACATACGGGATGATAAAGACTAATGGAAGCACAATCTTTTTTTTCACTTGACCATGTGACGCATATCTATCAAGGCACAGATAACGAAGGCCATGAGGCACTCCGTGATGTATCTCTGGAAATTTCGGCTGGTGCGTTTGTCGCTGTCCTTGGTGCTAACGGCTCAGGGAAGTCTACATTAGCGCGCCATCTGAATGCTCTTCTTCTGCCATCATCAGGAACCTGTCTTGTCGATGGCATGGATACACGGGACGAATCTCAATGGTGGAAGATTCGCCAAAAAGTCAGTATGGTGTTTCAGAATCCTGACAATCAACTGATCGCCGCTGTCGTTGAAGACGATGTAGCATTTGGCCCAGAAAATCTTGGAGTTCCTCCATGCGAAATACGGGCCCGCGTCGAGGATTCGCTTGCATTGGTCGGGATGAGTAATCATGCGACTGATGCACCGCATCTGCTTTCCGGAGGGCAGAAGCAACGTATTGCTATCGCGGGTGCTATCGCTATGCAAACGCAGTGTATTGTCCTGGACGAGCCCACAGCTATGCTGGATCCACGCGGACGCGCGGAAGTTCTTTCTGCCGTGAAAAAACTGCACAAAGAGCAGGGGACAACGATCATCTATATCACGCACTTCATGGAGGAGGCAATTGCTGCAGATCGCATTATTCTGATGGATCAGGGGAAGATTGTCATGGATGGAACGCCGCATGACGTATTCTCTCACACAGAACGTATACAGCAGCTGGGACTCGATCTCCCCCTTGCTGCCGATCTTGCACAACACTTACGTC
>ERZ773057.1145-NODE-1145-length-10500-cov-11.616180_pt1 | contig 10500 bp, 7 predicted proteins | sample MGYA00580629_ERZ773057 | MGnify/ENA primary metagenome ERZ773057 (study PRJEB29015, sample SAMEA2738143) | human oral metagenome | biome: human oral; feature: human-associated habitat; material: saliva | place: China | collected 2163 ...
TGAAGTTTTTTCTCTATGATCAGGACTAGATTATTCCTGATTTCATAATAGAAAAGGATGACTATATCGGAATGTCATTATCGACACTCTGTAGTCATCCTTTTTTTCTTTTCTAAACTAGTAATCTTTAAAATATAGTTAATTTAAATCATTTATTCTTCTTCTTTTTTCTTTTTCTTTCCTACTAGATAGATTACATATCCTCCAGATACTGCTAGAACAGTTCCACCGGCAACAAGAAGAGGATTGATACCACTTTCATTTTCTTCACTATTTCCAGAGGTATTTTCTGAAGTAGACTGCTTATTTTCTTGTTCCTTGGAATCTTTCTTAGAATCCTTAGGCTTATCTTCTTTATTCTTTGAGTCCTGATTCTTTTTGTCAGATTCCTTAGTAGACTGATTTGGATTCTTTTGTTTATCTTGATTCTCTAAATACTCAAGATTAGCAAGAATAGCCTTAAATCCTTCTTTTGCCTTATTCAATAAATAGATGTTGTTTGCAACAACTTGTGAATCATTTTCTAAGTCTGCTTTTGTGCCATTTAACTGATTCAACTGGTTAAGAATTACATTTAATTTATTCATCAATACGTTGTACTCAGCTTCATGCTGACCAAGAGTATTAATTGTTGCATAATCACTTGAACTACGTGCATTATAATCTGCTCTAAATGCTGCTAACTTTCCATTCTCTACATTTACAACACGAGATTTTGTTGCCAATGTTGCATTTGCAGCTGTTAAGTCATTTCTATGTGCAGCAATATCAGCATCATAGATTGTTGGATCTAATGTTGGTAGTTCATTATTGATCTGATTTACTCTGTTGTTGATATTCTTTTGGCTATCTAGTAATTGTTTAGCTTGTTCAACCAGCTTCTTCTGATCTTCAACTAATTGAGCTTGATTATTTACAAGTGTTTCTTTAGCAGCTTTATCTGCTTCAGCAGAAGTAATAGCATTCTGCTTATTGGTAACTTCAAATGCCTTTGTTGCAATTTCACCATTCTTGGCATTAATCTTGCTCTGAACATCCGCTAATTTAGCTGCATTATCAGCCAAATCTGCAATAACCTTATTTAGTTCTGATTGTTTTGCATTCTTATCACTTACAAGAGCATTCTTTTCAGCTGTTAATTGATTAAACTTCTTATTTGTTTCATTAAATTGTTCTAATGCCTGCTTAGCATTTGTTAATGCACTATTCTTTGTAGCAAGATTGCTCTCTAATGTGCTAATCTGTGTTGCTAACTGTTGTGCTTCTGTAGTAGCATTAGCAGCCATTTGTTCTAACTGGGCTAACTTCTGTTCAGCTTCATTCTTCTTCTGAACTGCTGCTGTCTTATTTGTGCTTGCAGCTTGAATAGCGTTTGCTGCATTATCAATCTTTGCTTGTTCAGCATTGATTGTCTTTGTGACTTCTTCAATAGCCTTATTGATATTTGCTAATTTCTGTTCAGCCTGTACCTTCTCAGCCTTCTTAGCTGCAATTGCAGCTTTAGCATTATTCAATTCTGTTTGTAACTGTTGTGGAACAACCTTATTTACCCAGTTAGTAGCAATTTCACGGAAACGCTCTTCTGTGTAATAACCATTCTCTTCCGTCATGTATGCCTTCATCTTAGCATCGTCTGTTGCTTCTCTAGGTGGATATAGAGGAATTGCATGATTCTTGTCAGAGTAAGCGTATGATGTATTTGCTGAATTTAATACTTCAAGTCCAACACCAGAGTAGAATGTAGGAACGTTTTCTTTACCAACATACGCACGTTGGTTAGGTCCCATCTTAGTGAACATGTAAGGAGATACTGCATATAACTTACCGTACTGGTCAGAGAACCACTTGTAATGACCACCGTTGGTAGGTTTTTCACTATCCCACCATTCCTCCATAGATATTTTCTCATATGTTGCACCCTGACTAACCTAGGACTCTTGTCCTGTTGCTGTAAATAGGTTATCAGCACCATTTACATAGTCATGATACCAGTAGTTATTAGCGCCGATAGCAACTGCAATGGCTTCTGTTAACATGCTACGTACATCAACCTTAACTGGCTCTAAGCCGGCTGCCTTACGACGGTTGTTAAGTTCTGTAACAGTGTTTACCATACGCATTAAGTTATCCTTAGCAGATGTTAATGCTGTTTCATCACCATTTAACCATTCACGTACTGTCTTAACTTGGTTATAGTCCTTACTGTTCTGAACGACCATCTTGATTGGTGTATTCATTACGAACTCTAAGTATTCATCCCAAGTCTGAGGTTGTGTTGCTGTTGCATTTAATGTACCGACCTTTAATGTAGGAATCGAACCACCATTGGCCTTTAAGAAATTTAAGAATGTAGAATTATCTGTTGCTTGAGCAATCTTATCTTCTACTTCCTTCTGCTTAGCTTCGAGTGTTGCTAATTCCTGAGTCTTTGTATTAATAGAACTCTGAATATTTGTCTTTTCTGCTTCCTTAGCATTCTTTGTTTGTTCTGCTGCTAATTTAGCTTGTTCAGCAGTTGTCTTAGCTTGAGTCTGCTCTGCTATCGTATTATCTAATGCGGAGATCTGATTCACTAAACTAGCTACTTCATCTTTCTTTGTCTGAATCTGTGTTTTTAATTCAGGTGAAGTGATTTCTGCTAAACGAGTACGTTTTGCTTCTAAATCTTGTTCGATTGTAGAGATTTCACCTTTGATACTTGCTACATTCTGTTCTAGAGTCTGCTTCTGAGCTGTAAGAGTTGCTTCGTTTACACCTAAAGCATCAATTTCTGCTTGCTTATTTGTAATAGCTTGTGTCACATCAGCAATCTGACTATCAAGAGTGTTCTTCTCTTCTGTCTTGGCTGTTCCTGTTGCTTCTGTTTGAGACTTGCTATCTTCTAATGTCTTTAACTCAGCTTTCTTAGTTTCTAACTCTTGTGTTAATGTTGCCTTCTGAGCTTGTAAATCATTTAACTGATTGGTAACAGTATCTAATGCATTCTGGCGAGTTGTTAGTTCTGCCTGCTTACTATTTAACTCTGTTGTCTTTGCAAGTACATCGGCCTCTAATGGTGCAGTATCAGCAACCTTAGATGATAATTCTTGCTGTTCTTTCTTTAAATTTTCAATTTTGTCTTCTAAAGCTTTCTTATCTGCCTCTAGCTTATTCAATTCCTCTTGGATTTTGTCCACCGAACTCTGTGCGGCATTTTGTGCTTGAGTTGCAGCTTCTGCTGTCGCTTTCAATTCTGACTCGGTCGCACTTAATGATGCTTTATCCGCATCAACTTCAGCTTTCTTTGCCGCAATTTGTCTTTCAAGTTCAGCACGCTCATTAGCATACTGTCCAATTTTACTATTTAATTCGGCTATTTTTATGTTAACTTCTTGTAATCTCTGTTCTTCTTGCGGTTTGCGGCTATCAACTTCTTGTTGAGACATTTGTCCAACCTGTTCAGGTGAAAGGGCCTCTTCTGCTGCCATTACTGTTGTTACTTGTGCACCTACGGAAAGTAATGAGGCGGTCGCAATTACACCCTTCATTATAACGTGATTACTTTTCATTTTTATCCCCCTTAACGTTATTATGTGTTTACGATGTAGATAGTAATATATATATATATATCAAGGTTAAATGTTATAAAATTAAATATTATCGAAAATATCAACTAGTAAAATGGCTTAGGTATTCATAACAACCATATATTTAATTGAAAATTACAAATAATTATTGCAATACTAAAATTAATAATATCCATTTATATAGGAACATCATTCTTAGACTTTACACAAAATTGCAACCATTACTTTAGATTAACTTTCAAATCACTATTTCATTAATAATAAATGTTAAAATAAAATTGATATTACGATGGAGAAAACAATATGTTAAAAGCATTTCGTTATTTAAAGCCCTACTGGATTTCAGTAGTAGCTGTCATTGTATTGGTATTCGCCCAAGTACAAGCACAGCTTGCCTTACCAGACCATATGTCAAAGATTATTACCTACGGAATTCAGTATGGTGGTATTACAGAGTCTATTCCTTCTGCGATGTCTGAAGAAACATATAAGCATCTTCAAGTCTTTATGGATGCAGAAAGTAAAACTATCCTAGAAAATAACTATGTTCAAGTTTCTCAGGGTGATACTTCTTACACGAAGAAATATCCTCTAGCAGAAAAAGAAGATATCTATGTTTTAAAGGATCATCCGGATAGTTCTCTTGAAGATGCGATGAAAAAGCCGTTACTAATGACATCGTTATTAGAAAATGAAGAGATACTAAAAAATTTCAAACTAGATAGTTCTTCACAGTTGTATCAAGCACTATCACTACAACCACAACTGAAGGAACAAATTGTGAATCAGTTTGATGCGATGTTATCGAAGTATACTGACGCAAATCTAACAGCTGCACAGACATTAGCTGTCAAGAAAGTTTATCAAGAACTAGAGATGGATACAGCAGCCATACAGAATCGCTATATCATGCAAGAAGGTTTATGGATGCTTGCGATATCAGTACTCGCTACAATCTCCGCGATTGGTTCTGCGTATCTTTCTTCACGTACTGCTACTGCAGCCAGCCGTGATTTACGCCGCGATGTATTTGCGAAAGTTGAAACATTCTCTTCTGCAGAATTCTCGCGCTTTTCAACCGCATCTCTCATTACACGTACAACAAATGATATACAGCAGGTTCAAACAGTTCTAACAATGTTTTTACGAATTGTATTGTTCGCACCATTTATGGGATTTACCTCCCTATTCAAAGTTATTCACTACTCTTCGCTTGTTTCCTTGCTTGCATGGAGTGTTGCAGGTTTGATTACACTTATGATTGTTATCTTCTCCTTCACAATTCCGAAGTTTAAGAAATCACAAGAGCTTGTAGACCAATTAAATCGTGTATCTCGTGAACAACTTGAAGGTATGTTAGTCATCCGCGCATTTGATAACGAGAAGTATGAAGAACAACGTTTCAAAAAAGTGAATGATGATATTACAAAATTGAATCTATTCTTAAATCGAGTAATGGGATTACCAATGCCAGTCATGACCTTTGCGTTAAGCGCATTGTCTGTCGCAATTATATGGATCGGCACAAACCAAGTAGATGCAGGTACGATGCAGATTGGTGATATGATGGCCTTCCTACAATACGCAACTGAAATTCTAATGTCATTTATGATCATTGCGATGATCTTTATCATGATTCCTCGTTCCTCTGTTTCCGCAAATCGTATCTTCGAAATACTCGAAACAGAACCTACGATTCATGACCCAGTTGAACCGAAACACTTACCAAAAGAAAATGCACCAATTACCTTCGACCACGTCTCATTCAAATACGCAAATGCGGAAGAAAATGTATTGGAAGATATTCACTTTACAGCTAACCCTGAAGAGACCGTTGCCTTTATTGGATCAACTGGTTCTGGTAAAACTACCTTAGTTAACTTACTACCTCGTTTCTTTGATGTAACGGAAGGTTCAATTCACTTTGGTGATATTGATATTCGTGATGTATCACAAAAAGAATTGCGTGACCGCATTGGTTATGTTCCTCAGAAAGGAATTCTCTTTAGCGGCACAATCGAATCCAATCTTCGCTACGCAGATGAAAATCTAAGTGATGAAAAGATGGAAGAAGCACTCACCATATCACAAGCGAAGGAATTCGTGGACCGTATGCTAAATGGAGTAAATGAGCCAATTGCCCAAGGTGGCACAAATGTATCTGGCGGTCAGAAACAACGTCTCTCCATCGCAAGAGCACTTGCGAAAGATGCACAGGTATATATCTTTGATGATACCTTTAGTGCATTAGACTATGCGACTGACGCAAAACTACGTACTGCACTTGCAGGACTCATCGCTAAAAAGCACGCAACAGTATTTATTGTTGCACAACGTATTAGTTCTATCATGCATGCAGATAAGATCATTGTTCTAGATCAAGGCAAGATGGCTGGTATTGGAACACACGAAGAATTATTAAAGAATTGTGAAGTCTACCAAGAAATCGCACACTCACAGTTAAGTAGAGAGGAGTTGGGAGAATGAGTCAAAGACGTATGATGATGAGTGCTTCTAACGAGAAAGCAAAAAACTTATCCAAAACTTTATCTACTTTACTAAAGTATCTAAAACCTTTTCGCATCGCAATCTTCTTCGTCATTCTCTTTGCGGTTGGTTCAACCATCTTCACAATCATTGGCCCTAAAATTTTAGGCAATGCGACCACAAAGCTAGTCCAAGGATTGATTGCCAAATACAGTGGAACAGGTTCCATCGATATCGATGGAATTAAACATACACTACTTATATTACTTGGAATATATGTCCTCTCTGGCATTCTCTCCTACATTCAAGCATGGATTATGTCAGGTGTTACACAGAAGGTAACGTATCGCTTAAGAGAAGAAATCTCTTTGAAGATCAATCTTTTACCACTAAACTATTACGATAAACAAACGCATGGTGAAGTATTATCACGTATCACAAATGATGTTGATACGATGTCACAGTCACTAACACAATCAATACAGATGATCTTTACTTCCTTAATTACCATTATTGGCATTCTATACATGATGATTACCATTTCATGGCAGATGACATTAATGGCTTTGATTATTGTGCCACTTTCCGCAGTTGCGGCAATGTCAGTTGTTAAAAATGGACAGAAGTACTTCATCCAACAACAGAAGACACTTGGTGATGTCAATGGTCACATTGAAGAGATGTATGGTGGACACATCGTTATGAAGGCCTTCAATGGTGAAGAACGTTCCATCAACACATTTAACAAGATGAATGAAGAACTGTATACATCTGCTTGGAAGTCACAGTTTATTAGTGGATTAATGCAGCCAATTACAAGTTTGATTGGAAATATTGGTTATGTTGGATGTTGTGTACTTGGTGGATACTTATCCCTTCATAATGGCCTTGCAATCGGTGATATTCAAGCCTTTATACAATACGTACGTAGCTTTAATCAACCAATCACACAGACAGCACAGATTATGAATGTACTACAATCGACTGCAGCTGCCGCAGAACGTGTATTTGAATTCCTAGAAGAGCCAGAACAAACTCCTGATAAAGCTGACTCTATCAATATCATGGATAAAAATGGCAATAGTACTCTTAAGGGCCAAGTCACATTTGAGAATGTTGTCTTTGGTTACACCCCAGAAAAGACAATCATCCATAACTTTAGCGCACACATTAAACAAGGTGCGCAGGTAGCGATTGTTGGACCAACAGGTGCTGGAAAGACTACAATTGTCAAACTTCTGATGCGCTTCTACGAAACAAATAGCGGTAACATCTTTATCGATGGTATGAACACAAAAGACATTGCACGTGGTCAGTTACGCAATAGCTTCGGTATGGTATTACAAGATGCTTGGTTATTCTCTGGCACAATTATGGATAATATCCGCTACGGAAAATTAAACGCAACCGATGAAGAAGTCATGCATGCGGCAGACCAAGCCTATGTAGACCACTTCATTCGCACCCTTGAAAATGGATATCAAACAGTTATTAACGAAGAATCCACAAACATCTCACAAGGACAAAAACAGTTACTCACCATTGCACGCGCCTTCTTGAGTGACCCTAAGATTTTAATCCTAGATGAGGCAACATCTTCCGTGGATACACGTACAGAAATCTTAATTCAAAAAGGTATGGAAAACCTGATGAAAGGTAAGACATCCTTCATCATCGCACACCGCTTATCCACTATTAAAAACGCAGATATGATCTTAGTTATGGATCATGGTGACATTGTGGAAATCGGTACTCATGATGAACTACTTGCTAAAAATGGGTTCTACGCAAATCTCTATAATTCACAATTTAGTGAAGAAGCAGAGTAAAGGGCGTTGAGCCCTTTTTTCATATCTGCTAAGATAAACATACGAGGTTATTATGATGATATTATTAGATGAAAAACGCTTAGAAATTAACGACATTGATACGCAACTTGTTCAATTATTTGAGCAGCGTATGCACGCTGTAGAAAGTATCATCCAATACAAACTAGAACACCAACTTCCAATCCTAGATACAGGCCGTGAGGCACAAAATATCCTACGCACAAAAGCGCTGTTACAGGATTCTTGTCTTTCTGATTATTTTGAATCTTGGTATCGCTATACCATGCAAGTATCAAAAGAGTATCAGAAAGAAATCAAAGAGAAACACAATCAGAAGTAATTCGTATTACATGCATGCATAGAAAAAAGCTACGTCAATTGACATAGCTTATTTTTTCTCTTCAAGAATCTTATAAAGTGCTTTATATAAATCCAGTGATTCATCCTGGTTAAGACATACACAAGAGCGAACCTTTGCAGGAACATCTGCACAATGCTTCTTCATGTTCTTGCCTTCTTTTGTTAACTTAATCATTACCACACGCTCATCTAATTTAGAGCGCGTTCTTGTTAACCAATTCTTATCTTCCATCTTCTTTAATAATGGAGTGATAGTTCCACTGTCTAGATATAATCGCTCGCACAACTCACCCACGGAAATATCATCCTTCTCCCATAACACCAAGAACACAATATATTGTGTATATGTCATTTCAAGTGGTTTTAAGATAGGAGTATACGCTGCTGTAATCTTTCTAGCAGCCGCATAGAGCGGAAAACATAATTGATTTTCTAATTTAAGTGCGTCTATTTTCTGTCCTGCCATATTTATCACCTATTGTTTCTTTCTCTTTAATTCATCAACATACGCTACTGCAGATAATGCCGCAACGTTTCCTTGACCAGCCGCTTTGATATATTGATATGGTTGTCCTGTAATATCACCTGCCGCAAATAAGCCTGGTAAGTTTGTCTTCATCTGTAAATCAACCTTGACTGCATTTCCTGCAATTTCAAGTCCTGGCACAAGTGAACCTGGGAATTGTGTTGGGCGTAAGATAAATACACAATCTACCGCATATTCACCCTGATCTGTCTTCAGTTTGTTTGCCTTCATCATACCTGTAATTTCGACAGGTTTTTCATGATGAATTTCAATGTTTTTACTATTTAACTGTGGTTCATCTTTATATTGTGGGAAGTAATATACCTTTTCACATACTTCGCCAAGGAAGTCAGCTTCCGCTTCTTCTTCCTGACTACCTGCCACAACCGCAACTACCTTTCCTTTATATAGCGGCGCATCACAAGTTGCACAATAGCTAACTCCACGACCCAAGAAGTTTTCCTCACCAACATATGGTTTACCTGCCACAACGCCGATTGCCAGAATGACAGAAGTCGCTTCAACCATTTCACTGTTGTTTAACTGTAATGCAAAGTATTCACCCATCGCATATACATTTGAGACCTTCTCTTCTGTAATCGAGATTCCAAGTTCATCCAACTGCTGTTGGAATACATTAGCCATCTCTACACCTGTTTTAGACGGTAAACCCAAGTAGTTTAGAATTGGATGTTTCACCACCTGCATCTTTTGGCTCAAGTCCTTTGAACCAAATAAGATAATATTTTTATTACGCACCTTCGCGGTAATGGCTGCCTCTAATCCTGCTGGGCCAGTACCGATAATTGCTATATCATAACGTGTCATCATTACACTCCTTAATCGTGTTATATTGTATGAAAGATAATTAAATTTTTCAAGGAATATACACACCGCCTGCATGTATGCATGGTATCTCACGAATCCCATTCGCAAAAAGCCATCAAATTACATGATTTCTCTCTATCTCAAGTTATTCATTCTGTGTTAAAATTAAACGCACTATGAGGTGATGTTATGCAATTAGTAATACCTAAAGACTACGATCCTATTCTTGATATACGACAAACACAGGAAGCCATCAAATACATCCGTGATACTTTCCAAAAGGAGTTTGGAAGAGAAATGCACCTATCTAGAATCTCCGCTCCATTATTCGTTCCAAAGAGTACTGGTTTGAATGATAACCTGAATGGTATAGAGCGCCCTGTATCTTTTGATATCGCAGAGATGCCAAACGAAACAATCGAAGTTGTACAATCTCTTGCCAAGTGGAAACGTTTCGCACTCAAGAAATATAACTTTGCAGTTCATGATGGATTATATACAAATATGAATGCGATTCGTCGTGATGAAGAACTAGATAACTTACACTCTGTTTACGTAGACCAATGGGACTGGGAAAAAGTCATCACGAAAGAAGAACGTACAGAAGCGATGCTAGAGGAAACAGTACGTACAATCTTTAAAGTCATCAAACACATGGAACATGAAATCTGGTACAAGTATCCAAACGCAGTGTGTCATCTAGCAAACGATGTATTCTTCATCGATTCCCAAGAATTAGAAGACATGTACCCAGATCTTTCACCAAAAGAACGTGAAGACGCAATCACAAAAGAAAAGAAATGCGTCTTCATCAAGCGAATTGGTCACGCTTTAAAGCGTAGTGGAAAGCCACATGATGGACGTGCACCTGACTATGATGACTGGAACCTCAATGGAGATTTAT
>ERZ773057.1148-NODE-1148-length-10479-cov-4.244436_pt1 | contig 10479 bp, 13 predicted proteins | sample MGYA00580629_ERZ773057 | MGnify/ENA primary metagenome ERZ773057 (study PRJEB29015, sample SAMEA2738143) | human oral metagenome | biome: human oral; feature: human-associated habitat; material: saliva | place: China | collected 2163 ...
CAAGCGATGAGCGTTGATGCCGAGCCGAGGAAGCCGTCAAGAACGATGCCATTCGTCTGCGTACACTGTTTGACAAGGTAGGCGATGAGCGGCACGGGCTTCGAGGATGGATGTCCATAGCCGTCCTTCTTTGAGTCCTTGATACGGTCAAAAGAGAACACCGTGGTCTGTTTCTGATCGCCGTGCCATCTGTGCCGACCATCCTTCCTCCATCCCCAGATGATCGGCTCGTGGATGTACTTCCAATCCGTCCGTGTAAGGACGAGACGGTCTTTTTTCCACACGAGTCCCGCGCCAACTTTAAAGCCCGCATCCTCATAAGCGTCATGAAAGATGCGGGCTTTTGCTGTTGCGTAAAAAACGTAGATGGAAGCGTCCGTTGCCATCGCAGAATGAAATGCGGTAAAGGCAGATTTCAGGAAGTCGTAAGCGTCCTTGTCATTCAGATCGTCATTCTTGATTTTCCCCGATGTACTTTCGAGTTGGATCATATATGGGGGATCGGTGCAGACGAGATTGACTTTCTCGCTGCCAAGCAGACGCTCGTATGTCTCCGGCAGTGTGGAATCTCCGCAAATGACACGGTGCTTGCCGAGATGCCAGACATCACCAGAGCGAGAGACACAAGGTCTCTGAAGCTCTGCTTCCACATCAAAGTCATCTTCCTGTGCCTCACCGTCATCCAGTGAGAGCAGGTCGGCAATTTCCGCTTCGTCAAAGCCTGTGAGTGAGATGTCGTAGTCCATCCCCTGCAGGGCTTCCATCTCGACGCGCAGCATATCTTCATCCCATCCCGCATCAAGTGCGAAGCGATTGTCTGCGAGGATGTAGGCTTTCTTCTGGGCTTCAGTGAGATGGTCGACGAATACGCACGGCACATTCTCCATGCCCTCCGCCCGTGCAGCCATAACGCGCCCGTGTCCTGCGAGAATGCCATAGTCCTTGTCGATGATGACGGGACTGACGAATCCGAACTCGCGCAGGCTGCCGCGCAGCTTGTTGATCTGCTCGGGCGAATGCGTCCGTGCGTTGTTGGCATACGGAACGAGTCTCTCAATTGGAACGAGCTTCATCTCAGATGTTGTTTTGTTCAAATGACTTCCCTCCTTACTTTCTCGAACGCAGCAGCTGTTCCATCCGATCCTCCTGCGGAGAGCCGACGAATGTGGTGGTGCAGTTCTGCTTTACGATGTCGAAAATCTCATACCAGAGCAGATTGGACTGCTTCTGGAATGCCTGTCCCATCTGGACGAAGGGACTTGCAATCGCGCCGCCTGTGGTCGGATGCTTGCCGATGAGCCCGTATTGACTCATTGCCTCCTCGCACTGGATGAAGCGGGCAAATGCCTGTGCGTAGCTTTCAATCAGACGGGGATTCACAAGCCGCTCACAGCCGCGCTCCTTCAGCCACAGCCACGTCTCACGGAAAATCTCATCCGCGCCGAGCGGCTTTCCGTTTCGCTGCCGTGCAGACAGGAATTCGCTCGGTGTTGGCATCTCTTCCCCATAGAGGTCGGCGGCATCCACAAGATCTGTGCCGTCCAGTTCCGTCATGGGGAACTCCATGATGTGCGCCGTGCGCCCGCCCGCAATTTTGTCTGCCAGTGCTTCGGGTTTATCTCCCGCCCGGATGCGCCGTCCACCACGATTTGTACCGTCACGCGCCATCTTCTCCCCCCCTTCCCTTAATACCCCGTTTGAACCGACGTTTTTGTGCGTGTGCCCCCTCCCCGGTCAAGGATTGGCGCGGTTTTAGAGATTTGACCGCCCCCTAGGGGGACAATATTGTGTTGCATTTGCTTCACTTTTGCGTTACAATAACCAAAAGGAGGTTATGCACCATGTCCAAGACCGCAACAATCAATATGCGCATCGAACCGACAATCAAAGCGCAAGCTGAAACCGTTTTTTCCAGTTTCGGCATCTCCGTGACCGACGCCATCAACATCTTTCTGCACGCATCCATCATGGAGGGAGGCTTCCCCTTCCAACCGAAACAGCCCCGTTATAACAGGGAAACGCTTCTTGCCATGCAGGAAGCACGCGACATCATGGATGGCAAAATCGAGCCAAAGCGTTATCCGTCGCTGTCCGCACTGATGGATGATCTGGATGCGGAGGATGCCCATGCTTGATCTCGTCACCACCACACAGTTCCGCAAGGATTTAAAGAAGCTGCGTAAACGTGGAGCAGATATGCAAAAACTGGATGATGTCCTGCAAATGCTCTGCGCGGAAAAACAACTCCCTGAAAGGTATCGGGATCATGCTCTGGTTGGCGATTACATTGGTTTTCGTGAATGCCACATCATGCCGGACTGGTTACTTGTGTACGCCATCGACAAAGGAAAGCTGATTCTGACCGCTTCCCGCACGGGCTCGCATAGCGATCTCTTCTAGCCGATTCGTTGGAGTCGGCTTTTTATTTTGGTGCTTTCCGTTGATGAATTCGTTCATGGCACGATACGCAGAGCGACATCAAATTGCTCTCCTCATGTGTACCGCCGTCAGCAAGAGGTCTGATATGATGGACGAGCGTTGCGCGAACGTATCTCCCCCGCTCTTTGCATTTCTCACACAGCGGATGCCCGGCCAAATGATGGTCACGAATCCTGCGCCACACGTTGCCATACCTCTCGTGCTGATCGTACCCGCGCGTGAAATGCTCATAATGACGCTGCATAGTTTTCTCGTGCGTCTCGCAGTAGCAGCTTTTTCTGTCCGTAAGGTTCGGACAGCCTGTCATCCGGCAGGGTCGTTTCGGCTTTCTCGGCATCGCGCACCTCCTCGATGGCATCAAAAAAGCCCTCACGGAGAATTACTTCTCCGTGAAGGCTGATTCCATATCCTATTCTTGCTGAGTCTATCATATCACTGTCAACCCTATGAACGCAACGTGAACCTTTGTGAACTTATGTGAACTCAGATGCACTTTGCTGTCTTTTTTCCAAAATTTTTTCAACATCATCCAGAGCCTTGGCATGAATCTTATGCACCCATCGAATGCTGACGCTCATATCCGCTGCAATATCTTCCCATGATTTGAAGCTGTGGTAGCGACGCTCTAGTACCATCTGAGCGTTTTCGTCCGTGACCTGCCAGATTGTATTCATGATCTCGAGCTTCAGATTAACCAAACGGTCGATGTCCGCATTGATCTCATCTTCCGTGTCGGTCAGCCGCGCTATGATGTTTTCCATCCGCTGATTGTTCGGACTCGGACTCTTAGGCATGTCGCTGATGACGGCGCTCACATTTGTTGCCATGTCACGCAGCCGCGACACATGGGCGACCTTATCATTGATGCGCTGATCAATGTTCCGTGCCTGACTGAGATATTCTTTCGCCGTCATGCAAATTCCTCCTCCAACTTTTCAAGCAGCCACTCTCCGTCTATGCTTGTCAGCTGTCCGAACCATGCGGCACGAAAGAACCGCTCTGTCTCAGAACGCATCGCTGTCGCTGCAACATTCTCTGCGTCTTTGCCGAGTGCCGCCCTAGCCCACCGATAATCCTTTGCCGCCTGTTCGACGATGGCATTTGCCAGAATCTCATAACTCATCATGTTACCTCTGCTTTGACGGCTTCAATCAGTGCCGCCTGTGTCTTGTCCTTCTGCTTTAGGGCTCGAAGGATTCTCTCGTCAATCGTGCCCTCGGCGATGATGTGTTGTACCACCACTGTTTTCGCTGTCTGTCCCTGCCGATAGAGCCGTGCCACGGTCTGTTGGTACAGTTCCAAGCTCCATGTGATACCGAACCACACGAGGGTCGAGCCGCCGCTCTAAAGATTGAGTCCATGTCCCGCACTCGCAGGATGAATAAGGGCGATGAGGATTTCTCCACAATTCCAACGAGCGATTGCCTCGTCCGTATCCAGTCGGACACACGGCACGCGCTTTTCGATGCGCTCCGCATCATGCCGAAACCAATATGCCACGAGAAGAGGCTTGCCGTTCATGCTCTCGACAATATCCTCCAAAGCATCGAGTTTTCGGTCGTGTATATGCAGTGTACTTCCACCGTCGGTGTAAACCGCACCGCTCGCCATCTGCGCGAGCTTGCCCGACAAGACTCCGGCGTTTGCCGCCGTCACCTCATCACCTTTCATACGAATGACTAGCTCTGCGCACATATCGGCGTACATTTTCTTCTCTTCCTCATTCATGCGGACACTGTACGCACTCTCGATCAGCTCCGGTATTCTCAGATGGTCGGCGGCTTTCATGGAGATGGTGATGTCGACAATCTTCTCGTAAATCCGCTCCTCGGCTCCGGGCAAGGGGGCGTAGGAGAATACCACCTGCCCGTTACGCTTGTCCGGCATGAAGTAATCCTGCCGATACTTCGTGATGAACCTCCCCAGACGCTGTCCCATGTCGAGTACCTTGAACTCTGCAAAGAGATCCATCAAGCCATTGCCGGATGGCGTTCCCGTCAGTCCGATGACTCTCTTTGCCAAGGGACGAACCTTCATAAACGCCTTGAATCGCTTGCTGCTCCAATTCTTGAACGAGGAGAGTTCGTCAATCACGATGGCATCGTAGGTGAAGTCTGTTTTCTCCACGAGCCACGGCACATTCTCCCGGTTGATGATGTAGAGGGAGGCTTGCTTGCGAAGCGCATCCCGACGCTCTTTCTCTGCTCCGACTGCGACGGCATAGCGGAGGTGCTTCAAATGCTCCCACTTTCCGATCTCCTGCGGCCATGTATTCTGCGCCACACGAAGCGGCGTGATGACGAGAACGCGAGAAATCTCGAATCGGTCAAACAGCAGGTCATTCAGTGCCGTAAGGGTAATCACGGTCTTTCCAAGTCCCATATCCAGGAGTACGGCGGCAGTTTTATGGCTTGCGATAAAGTCGATGGCGTACTGCTGGTAATCATGCGGTATGAACTTCACGGGGCATCACCTCCAATCTCAACGGAATTCATTACCGAAACACTTCCTGAAGCACATCCACATGATAGGTGTTCACCATGCCGTATTTGGCATCGTATTCCTTGCCGATGTGATAGCCCTGCTTTCTGGACATCGCCGACGCTCTGCGTCCAAGTCTTGCGGTGGCATCCCGACTCACGCCACGGATTCCCGTGAGGTTGGCATAGCCGATGATGGTGTAGTGGTGCTCATCGATGGTCATCTGCTTGGACTCGACCTCAAGAAGCCGCTCGTCCACCTTGTCGATACGGGCATTTGCCGCCTTGATTGCCTTTGCCTGCTCCACCATTCGCTGTGCACTGTATAGCAGAAATTCCTCGGGCGTCATGTTCCTCATAGGGTTGAAGTAGCTTTCTTCCAGCTCATCGAAAACATCCCATGCCCGCTCGGTTCCCAGCATCTTGCTGTGGCGCGCCGCGCCTTGTTTCGTCCAAAGAATCAGAGACGGTGCGCGACTCCCGACAACTGACTCGATATTTTCGAGTGAGTCCTTGAAAGCCTTGAGATCAGCACCTTCAAGTTTGAAGTAATGTTTCCCCGCAATAAATCGCACACGGTTGTTGTTGAAGTTCTGCTGAATCTGCTTCGGGGCGCATCCATACGCCTCGGCAAGCTGCTCCGTGGTCATGACACGAATGCTGTTGTGTTCCAATACCGTAAGTTCATTCATGGTCGATTTCCTCCAATACGCTGTCAATCTGCTCGATTCCGTCAATCACATACACCTTGAATCCAAGCCGCCGAAGCAGCCTGTGCCGTGCCAACTGAAGTGGTCTCGGCTTCCTGCCCGGTGCTTTTAGTTCCACAAAGCCCATCCTGCCATGCGGCAGAAGTACCAGTTGGTCGGGCATTCCATCGAATCCCGGCGAGGTGAACTTCGGAGCGATGCCGCCCATCGCTCTGGTTCTTGCTGCAAGTTTCTGCTCAATGTGTTTTTCTCTCATCGTTCTCCCCTGTGACGACAGTGACTAAAAATCCTATGTGCGCGAATATGCGTGCGTTTTCCCCTTATGGGTATATATTTACTGTTTTTCTCTTATATAGAATTTACTGTCTTGTCCGTCACAAATCGTCATAACTGCCACGAAACACGGCAATGGAAGTGTGACAACTTTTACCTGCGTTGTCACACGAACCACCTTGTCACACCGTCTTGTCACATCTTTTTATAAAGCCGCTGAAGACCGTATATCGGAATACGCCGCCTCGTTTCAGGACGCGACCAGTCGGCAAGCCGTGCCATAATCGCAGATATGGCATAGCTGTCCGCAGGTTTGATGTCCTCCTTCGCTTTGCCGAAGCATTCGCACCATATCTCGATGTTGGAAACGGTCTCCCGGTGCATCGTTCCTTTGGCATTCAGGAAACCGTCCGGGTCTTGCACATAATCCCTTCTCTGATGCACGTCCATCGTGTCCCATGTCTCCGGCAGAAGCATATCGAGATAACGTGCGACAAGCCCTTCGCGGTCATCCTGCTCCATCGCCTCGGACTGTTCCTTTCTGGCATAGTCCTCCAAGGTGTGGTCGAGAAACAGTTCCTCTCCGGCATTGGAAAGAACGATGACCTCCGCCCAGATTTGATCCACCGTCTCTTGGCCAAGATCCCAAGGCTTCATTCTGCCGTCACCCGTAACCTTGACGTTCCAGAACCTGCGGTTTCCCGTAATGTCGCGAAGATACCCGTTCTCGCTGTTGGTCGTGCCGAAAAAGATGCACTGTCTCGGATGAGGTGTGACCCGTCTGCCGAAAGAGGCGCGGTACTTATCATCCTGCCTCGATACAAACGCCTTCACCTTCTCAAGCTCTGCTTTACGCATACCTGCCATCTCACCGATCTCGTGAATCCAGTAGCCCTGCAGCTTCTCCGCTGCCGTCTTGTCGTTCATGTCGGAAAGCGTCAAGCTGTCGGCGAACCACTCCATGCCGAGTTTGGCGATCAGCGTGGATTTCCCGATGCCCTGATTTCCGTTGAGCACTGTGATGTAGTCGAATTTGATGCCGGGATGATAGATACGCATATATGCCGCGCAAAGTGCCTTTCTGGTCACAGCGCGGACGTAGGCGTTGTCCTGCGCCCCCAGATAATCAATCAGGACGGTGTCCACTCTCGGCATCTCGTCCCACACCGGCAGACCGTCGAAATACTCCTTGATCGGATGGTAGGAGCGGTCATCTGCGGCCTTGGTCACGGCAATGTCATAATTTCTCTGTGAAAAGGATCCGTAGCTTGCGTCAATATAGCAGATGAGCTGTGCATCGTCCGCATCCCGCCAGAACCGCGCAGGATGTTTCCACGGAACCGCGCCGCGAATCTCCATGCCGTCCGCCAGCTGGTTGAACACGATGTTCTTCATGTACGGATCGTTCTCCATGATGAGCCGGATATTGTGGAGGTTGTTTTCCAGTACACCGTTCTTATTGCGCTGCAGACGTTTCTTCCACTCGTCATCGACAGATTCCACAAAGTCTTTTTCTGCCTCACTCAGTCGCTCGTTTGCCGCCACGATCTTGACCTCATCCTGCCGCATGGCAAAATCGCACATGGCGCGGAAGGATGCCTTATCATCCAGATCACCGAACTTGTGGACGCGGACGATATCGAAGGCATTACAGAGTTTCAGATATGCCGGGTCTTTCGCATGGTGGGAATAGACAAAATTTTCATCCTTGATCTCCACGCCCGCAATGCTGCTGGAAGCGATGAGATGCCAGCGGCTTTCGCTCTCGGTCGGCTCGTATACGCCGGCAAGAAAGGTTTCAAGAGCACGGGTGACAGGAAAGAATACCCGGTTGAAGATTCCGACTGTGCCTTCTTTTTCAAGAGGATCCTGCACCTTCTGCTGCGTGACCTGATTCGCCTTGCTCTCACGAGAGGATGTGGGAAGCCTCGTCGGATCCGTCCATTCCGGGTGCGCCGACAGGATCGCATCCGGGTCGAGCCATTCCTTTTCCACTTCTTTGAAGACAAATACGCCGTTCTGCGGAGACGACGGCCAGTACATCAGCTGATTCGGCTGATAGGAGCATTCATCGAAAAAGTCAATGCCCAGCATCTGCGCCAGATACCTGGATACTGCCACGAACTCCTCCGAGGTGACATCCCGCAGCAGCGGAAATACCAGTCTTACGCGAGGATTCGCCTCCGTACTGGAATGCGTGGTGTAAAGGCATGAAGTGTACGACGCATTCGTTTCATAGTCATCGAGGAACGCTTTGTCAATACGGTCGCCGTCCAGAGCGATCATCGAGCGCAGTTCCACGGCATCAACCTTGCGGCGACCGCCTTTCAGCGCACCGCCGACAAATCCGCCGTGGTCTTTTGCCACATCTCTCTGTGCCTTTGACATCTTTGCGTATTCTTCCGCAGATTCCGCTGTACGGATGGTGACCTTGAGCCGCTCCTTCAAATCCTCGTACCGAATGGTTTTATTCACCCAATTCTTTGCCTGACGGCTGTTTCCGTAGGCAATCGCCAAGTCTCTCATCCTGATACCTCCTCGCATTTGGTTGTGAAATAGCGGATGTTCTTCCGCAGCCTCTTGGCATGAGCAATCTCCGTTTCCATGCCCTCGGTGATCTTCTCGCCGAACACCCAGACCTCGCCGCACAGCCTCAGAAGCTCGAAATTCATATCCATCGCTTTCTCCCGCTCATCTGCCTCCGACAGAAACTGCGGGAAATACAGATGCGGGGCAATCGGAATGCGCCCCCTGCTGACAGCGAACTTGCAGTACTGCCGCGCCCGCATGACGTTGACGTGCGGGCTGTCCCGGTAGGGCGAGCAGATGTAAGTGAACCGATTCTGTCGGAATACTTTAGTGAGAGCAGCATGCGCCGTTGGGTCGGCGTAGCCCTCGTGGTTTCTGCGCTCGATCATTTCTCACACCGCACCTTTCGGCTGCATTCGGTGCAGCAGATTGCGGTGCCGAATAGGTCAAACTCCGCATCGCCGAAAAACTCGTTGAGGTCGACAGGCACTTCCGCACCACAGCGCGGACAATGGCAAAAGACATTCTCATCGTTGATTTCCACCGTGACCTCCATAGCATCGTTGATGTTTTCCTTAACATAGAACATAAGGTTTCCTCCCTTTGAAGACTGGTTAATCCCTGCAGGGCAGATCACCCCCCATCCACTATCAGAGCAGATGGGGATTGTGCCCTCTAAGTAGTAGCCACGGGAACGGGTCAAAAGGGACGTTTTTCAAAAATTTCCCTGAGTTTTTTCTCAGCCCGCTGCAAACGGTGATTCACGGTATTGGGCTTCTGCCCGATGGATGCGGCATATTCAATGCAGCTCATGCCGTCAAGATGAATGGCGATAATCATCTCGGCGTAGTCGGACTTCAGTGCAGCACGGATTTTCGCCCGAACCTCCTCGTCTTCCCATTTCTGCTCACGCATAATCTCGTCCTTACGGAAGATGCGGCTGTCCCTAACCTCGGTCATAAGCGGTTCGTAGATTTCCTCCTCGCCCTCCTCCGGCATGGCTACGGATGTACCAATGTGCCGTTGATACTTGCGCCAATTGTTGTATTCGCGGGTATTCATGATGTCAAACATCTCCTGCACAGTGCTGCACCTATTGACCTTATCGCGCCTCTCTGGCGGGGCTTCAGCGAGTCGCTGCTCGTAGTCAGCCTCCAGCATAAGCTGGTAATCCCCATCGGGGATTTCGATGGTCGTGTAGTGACGATGCCCGTTTTTGATGTTACTCTCATAAATCACTTTGATCTTCATTGTTTTGCGTTCCTTTCGTTCTTGCCGAACGGCGGAATGCAAAACGCACGGGCTTTGGTGTCTGAAAACAGGGCACGCGAAAGCACGGTGGGTGCGTACAGGATTCTGACAGGCTTATGTGCTGCCAGAATCCCTGATTGCATCCCGCCGTCTTATGGCCATCTCAGACAACAGATTGACTCACTCAGAGAAACTGGATTTTCTTGTTTTCATCATCTCCCCTCACTACATACCGAAAAATTCAATCCCCTCAACAGAAAGCGGACACTTCGAGCTGTTTTGGTCACCACTTCTGAAAGGACAGTTTCGACTATTTCCAGCGGAAGGAAATGTTCCTCCACTATCCCTCTGGACATATTTGAGCAACTTGGCCCAAAATTTTTAGAAATATTTCCATGAACGCAAAAAGCCGGATGACGATAAAGCTCTCGCTTTACCCTCATCCGACCATTCGGTAGCTCATAGCAGCTCCATTGCTCGGTATGTTGGTGTTATGTTCAGACTGCCTGTTGCATCGATGATGTACTGTATCCCGAATCGTTGAGTTTCTGATAAAATTAACACCTTCAATCCTTGTAACAAACAGGCATCCTGCTCTCAATCCGCAGATTTCGCCGTTATTGTAAACACGCAAAAACTGCTGACATCTCTCCATGTCGGAAAAGATCTCAGCAGTTTTACATTTGTATGAAATTCATGCTCCAGGAATCGCTGATAAAATAGACCCTCAGATTGGCGTAGATTTTTCGTCCGAACAAGGAGGCAAACCGGACGCATAGCCAAAGCTATGTGGAGGA
>ERZ773057.1159-NODE-1159-length-10445-cov-12.870356_pt1 | contig 10445 bp, 9 predicted proteins | sample MGYA00580629_ERZ773057 | MGnify/ENA primary metagenome ERZ773057 (study PRJEB29015, sample SAMEA2738143) | human oral metagenome | biome: human oral; feature: human-associated habitat; material: saliva | place: China | collected 2163 ...
ATAAAGCCATTGCCAGACTTGTTCTCATAGCTATAGCTGGCTATCTTCTTCTGGGTTACAGCTTGATCCAAGAAGGTTTCTACCTTATCTACAGAACCAATCTCAACATTTACGTATGGGGACTTTCCTACCTGTTGTGTACCTTGTTTGAAGATGTCACGGATGTGGTCTGGACTAACATACATACGCAAGGTGTTGTCGCTCTTGTTGATGACTACCTTCGTACCATAGCCTTTGGCAATATATTGCTTGAATGTTGTGTAATCTCTGTCAACGCCTGCGCTGCTTGACAAGAAGCTATTGCCACCGGCAAAGAATACTACTCCGAGGGCAATGATAACCAATACGTACAGCCAGTTCATATTGAACTTAGGCATCTTTGGCATATTGGGATTGTTGTTGGGGGATGAATTGTCCATTGTTGAAGTTTGATTAATTATGAAATAATAAATGGGTGATTAGATGGCTTTATACCTAGTCTATGTCTGGTAAGTAAGTCAGCTTAGCATCCTCCCATAGGTGTTCTATGTCATAGAAAGCACGTGTCTCTGGAAGAAATACATGGACGATTACATCCACATAGTCTATCGCTACCCATTGATCATTACCAAGTCCTGCACAGTTGACAGGCTTCTCACCAATCGTCTCACGCACATAATCGCTTACCGATTCAGCAATGGCTTCAACTTGTTGGGTTGAGTTACCCTGGCAGATGATGAAGTAGTTACAGATGGTACCATCAATCCCTGATAAATCTGCAATTACTATGCCATGTCCCTTCTTATCTTGGATTCCTTTTGTAATAAGCTCTACTAATCTTTTAGTTTCTTTCATTCAGTCTCGTTATATAATATGAGTTGCAAAGTTAACGCAAATGGCATGAAGTGCAAAATAAATTTAGTTTTATTTATAATTGGTATATACAGCATTGCTAACTCCTGTTGATAGAATGACTATAAACTATTTCTCACGCATGTCGAAGTCCTACTTTAATATGGAGAGACGCCTTATCACCTTATATATATAATAGTAGGACATAAAAGAAGATGGAATATGCTACTATTGGCATATCCCATCTTTCCTTATTCGTTAGTATTTTCTACTATCTTTGCATACAATAATCAATTACTTATTCTCTGCGTCAATAGCCTTTATCTTCTGCTTTACTTCGTTCATATCATTCTTGAGCTTCTCGATACGGCGGTTCATTTCGTCAATGAGACTATTACCTTTCTTAGAACTGATACTCAAGAAACCGAGGTTGTTCTCATAGGTGTTAATCTCCTGTTTGAGCTGTTCGAAGCGGCGCATCAAACGACCACGCTCACTATCAAGAGCGTCAGTACCTCGGCTAGCCACCTTTTTTAAGTTGTTACGGAAATTATCTACACGCTTGCGAGAAGCCGATATGTGAAGGTCTTTGTACAACTTATCGAGTACCTCATGATACTCCTTATACAACTTATCCTTCTCCTTGTAAGGTACATGTCCTACCTTATTATATTCCTCGGTGAGCTGTTGAACCTTCTCTTGGATGCCTTCTTCGGTCTTATCAAACAATTCCTTTAGTTGAGCAATAATCTCCTTCTTCTTCCCAAGGTTCTCACGTTCCTCGCTATGCGCCCCTGCGTGTACTGCGTTACGTGCCTCGAAGAAGTGGTTGCAAGCTGTTAGGAAGTCGTTCCAAAGCTGATCACCAATTTTCTTAGGTACCATACCAATCGTTTTCCACTCCTTTTGCAATGCGATGAGCTTATCGGATGTAGCTTTCCAATCGGTAGAATCGGTCAGAGCTTGTGCCTTTTCAACGAGTGCTTTCTTCTTCTCTGCGTTTTCAGCAAATTGTGCTTTCAACTGTTTGAAGAACTCGCCTTTACGTGTAAAGAAGTCATCACAAGCCGCACGGAAGCGTTCGAAGATCTTTACGTTCATCTTCTGTGGAGCAAAGCCGATAGTCTTCCATTCCTGTTGAAGAGCGATAATCTCCTTTGTATGTTTCTCCCAATCGGATGACGTCTTATTCTCTTGTTTGATGATCTCTTCGATCTTCTCGCATAGAGCAGTCTTCTTTGTAAGGTTCTCCTCTTCGCTATTGCGGATAGCTTCAAAGTGCTGTTGGTGACGCTTGTTGATAACAGTGCTAGCTGCTTTAAAGCGTGTCCACACCTGTTCGCGAAGTTCTTTTGCAACTGGTCCCGTCTCGCGATACTCTTGATGAAGTTCTTGTAACTGATGGAAGGCACTGATGACATCCTTCTCTTCTATCAACTTTTCTGCTGCTTCACACAGCTTCGTCTTCTTCTCAAGATTCTTCTTGAAATCGTATTCACGTGCTTCGCGATTCAGATTCAACAAGTCGTAGAACTGCTCAACATAGAGTTGATAGTTGCGCCATAGCTCGTTTGCCTTCTCTGCAGGAACCATTTTGATTTCTTTCCATTCCTGTTGTAAGGTCTTCAATACTGGGAAGTTCTTGTTTGCCTCATCAGGAGTTGTAACCATCGCTTTGATCTTCTCGATGATAGCCTCCTTCTTCTTGAGGTTCTTCTGTTTCTCTTCTTCGAGTGCAAGGAATGCCTTTTGGCGTTTCTCCTTAATGATGGTCATCTCCGCCTTAAATACCTCTTCATCCTCATCTGGAAGTACTTGGTACTTCTCGGGGTCGCCACCATTCTCTATATAAGCCCTCTGCTGCGCTTCACGTTCAGCGAAGTGTAGCTTATAGAATACAGTTTTCAGATGGTCAACCTCAGCTTTCTCAGGGGTATCGTCACTATCAACAATAGCCTTAAGGCGCTCTATGATTTCCTTCTTTGTGCTATATGTCTTTGCAGAATAGGTTTCTGCTTCGCACTTAGATTGTGTTTCAGTTGACTGATTTAGGCCTTCAGCTGTTGCTTCATTCTGCTCTGTTGGAGCCTTAGCTACAGTTTCTTCAGACAACTTTACTTCTTCTGTACCCTGATTAAGGGCATTCTCTTGAGAGTCCATCATTTCACTTTTTGTTTGTGATTCGGGTTTTCCGCAAATTAGATAACGAATGGCTCAATAAATATTGAGCCTTCGCAACCATATTAAAGTATATCAATTGCAAACTTAGATAAAATCTCTGAATATACCTAATTTTTATCTTCTTTTTTTGTTTCTAGCCTCTAAAGTAAGCGTTTACGGCGTAAAATCCACCATGAAGCAGCGGAGACTACAACGGATAAGAGCATTGCTATGGGGAAACCCCATGTACTTCTTTCCATACCGTTAATAAGGTTCATGCCAAAGAGGGAGGATATTAACGTTGGCAACATCATGACTATTGACACCGAAGTAAGCGTACGCATCACAGTGTTCATGTTGTTGTTAATAATGCTAGAATACGTGTCCATCGTTGATTCCAAGATGTCCGAATAGATACTAGTAGTCTCTCTCGCCTGTGACATCTCGATGTTTACATCCTCGATAAGGTCGGCATCCAGCTCATCAACTTGTAGCTTGAATTTCAGCTTAGCAAGTAGGTTCTCGTTGCCACGAATGGATGTAATGAAATAGGTGAGGGAGTCTTGTAGTCTACTTAAACCTATCAAACTCTCATTATCAACACCCTTATCTAGGTTGCGTTTAGCCTTCTCGATGAGTGTATTAATCTGCTTGAGTCGTTTCAAGTACCATACTGCTGAAGATAGAAAGAGACGGAAGATTAAGTCGACATAGTCGGTGAATCCAGCGTTTCTCTTCTGCTGATAACTAACGAAGTCAAGCATCATGTTCGTCTCGAAGTTACATACAGTGATGGTCACATCTCGTTTATGAATAATACCCAAAGGAACGGTTGTGTATGGTGTTCTTGATCGAATTTCTTTAACGTAGGGGATACGTAAGATGATAAGCATCCAACCGTCATCATACTCATAACGGGCACGCTCATCAGTATCGCTGATATCCGATAGGAAGTAATCAGGGATATGATATGTATCTTCTAATTCTTGCTGATCTTGCTCTGTTGGGCAGGTTACTTGAATCCAACAATTAGGTTGCCATTCCTTAATGGGGCTCAAGGTTCTATTGATATTCCAATATGTTTTCATTTGCTAATCTCCATGTTTAATAAGTGTGGGGATTAGCAATCTCGTTGCAATCCTCACGCTTATTGATTGAAAGTTTCCGCGTGATAATCGTCCATTTAATAATTACGTATTGGTTTTGCGACTGCAAATTTAGGAAAAAATAATGGTTAGAACAAACAAACGAATAAGTTTTTAAGGTTAGTGGACTGCGGTCGGTGTAAATGAGCAGACGCCCTTCTTACCTCGAAGAGAGGCTTTCTTTTATGCCAAGAAACGCCCTCTTTATATGCAAGAAAGGCTCTCCTTGTTTTCCTTCTATTGAAGTCTCTTGTCTTATAGTCTGTTGCCTCTAATAGAATTAATGCTTACGATGTCTTCATATAATGCTCTTTAAAGGATTAATTAACGTTAAATGATTAACGAATCGTTTGCGTTCTTACTTTTAATTATTTATCTTGCAAACGTTAATCAATTATGTCTAACAATACTAAATAACTCTTTTAATTATGAAGAAACAAATCACTTGGATGTGTATCCTATTATGTTCTTTATTATTCGTAGCCTGTGAGAAGTCTGTAATAGATAATCCTGATGGACAAAAGAACACCAATAAATCAAGGCATAGAGTCACTCGTGTCGTAAGGATTCACCCAACAGAACTGCGTGTAGAGAGTATGGAAGAACCACTTATTAGTAAATCTTCAAATGTGCAATCAAGGGGCGCCAGTGTTCCAGAAGAGGGCAAAGTAAAACTTTATGCAGTGAATGTCTTTGAAAAGAAAGAAGGTTCGGAGTTGTATGAGAAGTATGCTTATGGCTTGTTCTCTGACCCGAGTAAGATTGCAATCAGAATGTTTGAAGACAACAGATATAAGATTGAATGCCTCGAAGTAGTGGAAGGTGACGACCATCTATATAATAAGGAGAAATCCTATCAAGCCCCATTCTTGCACGGAGAGAATCTTCCTACGAAAGTAACCAATCAATTTGTTATGTCGAAAACGGATAATATGAGTAATCTTCAAAAGGGTGAAACGAATATCTCTGAAACGAAGGTTCAGCGTTATCCAAGGATGATTAAGCTATATGGAACGCAGGAAGACATAGATCCCAAAGCCTCCAAAGACCTCACAATAGATATGCGGAAGGCTGTATTTGGACTTCATTTTAAGATTACACCACCAGAGGAAGGAACGCTAGAGATCAATTATCTTGGATGGAAGTTAGCCCAAAAGAGCGGTCAAACAGGCTATGATGGTGGTAGTATTTATGCATTCAGTGAGATAGTAGAAGCCACTAAGGATGGTTATCAGTTGGTAGCTCCTTTAGAGATGAAGTGGACTAAAGCGAATGGAACAGTGGTGCAAGAGCATAAGGATCTGACGTTGAAACGAAATGTGAAAACCAAGGTTGAAATTGTTGTTGAGGGTCCCAAAGCACGTAACATTAGCTTCCGAGAGGAGAATGTTGCCATGACGGAAGAGCAAATAGAATGGCATGTTGTGAAATAGATAGCACGCTTTTTATTGGAAAAGTGTGTCTGCCAAAGCCTTAATCTCTGCACGTGCAGGTTTCCCCGTGGCTGTTTGTGGGATGCTTGTAGTGTGGAGGATGAGGCGTGGTTGCCAATACTTAGGGAGGATACGTTGGCAGATTGTATTGATAGAGTCTGTGTCTTCAGACGTAGTAAGAAGTACTACACGTTCTCCAAACTTCTTATCTCTTATGCTTGTAATGGCATATTCCTCTGTAAGATGAGCTTTTAAGGCACGTTCAACCTCCTCTATTTGTATCTTTATACCACCTGAATCAATCACATTATCACGTCTTCCTAGGATGCGGAAACGTACTTGTTTATGTTTGTCATTCGACAGACTTATGGTTTGAAGTTCGGCTCTGTCGTTAGTTACTAAGGGCTTCGAACATACAGCGGGTGCATTGATAATCAGGCAGCCATCTGCATTTAGGTTCACTGTAACACTATCGAAAGGTTCGTACCAATCGCTTGCTGAATCTCCATTCAAGCGTCGTAAGGCAATGTGGGAGAGCGTTTCCGTCATTCCGTATGTGCTCCACACTGCATGAGGGAAGTCTTTTAATGCTTCGGCGAGATGGTCATCAATGGCACCACCACCGATGATTAATTGCCTAATCTTACGTAACCTCTCTCGTTCTTGAGGCACTTGTAGGGAATTATAAACCTGCAGTGGAACCATAGCTGCAAATGTTATCTCCTCATGAAGGGCGTTGGCTTGGCGGAGAGAATCGTCTGAGAGCGGATGACCAGAGGGCTTTACGTTGATTAATCGCAAGTTTCTTTCAATACTCCTAACTACTACCATCTTACCCGCAATATAGTCCAGAGGCATACAAAGGAGTGCTGTGTCACCAGCTTTCAATCGAAGGAAATCACAGGTGATGCGTGCTGAGTTCAACATTCGAGACTTCTCCACCCATAGTGGTTTGGGCTTTCCTGTTGATCCACTGGTATGCACTAACACCCTCGTGTCAGCGTTATTCCATTCTGTAAGAAACTCTTCTATCGTCATTGTTGTTCGTTGATTGATTCCCTAATCGTTATTGTTTCACCCAGAGTTGATCACCTTTGATTGTCAGAGGCATGGGTATATTATCCGAGAACAAAAGACCTGTTCCAAGTCCCTGGGGCATTGTTATGTGAGGTCCGTATAGATCGGCTGTGAGTTGCGCAATGCTATTTAACCCCACATTACTTTCTAATGCGGAGGTGATCCAAGAGCCTATTCCCCGTTGATTAGCCATCTTCACCCATTCTCGCACACCTGTCATCCCCCCATGCAAACTAGGTTTTAGAACTATATATTGCGGTCGGATGGTGTCGAGTAGTTGCTCTTTTTCGTTATAACTATTCACTCCGATGAGTTCTTCATCTAGTGCGATTGGAAGTGGAGAGAGGTCACATAGCTGTGCCATTTGTGCCCATTGGTGTTGTCGGATAGGCTGTTCTATAGAGTGGATATCGTATTGTGCCAATGCTTCCAAGCGTTCCATGGCATTTTCAGGAGTGAATGCTCCATTTGCATCAACACGTAGTTCTATTTGAGCACGTGTGAAGGACTGTCGGATGTGACGGATAAGTTCAATCTCTTTAGCGAAGTCTATCGCCCCAATCTTTAGCTTCACACAGTGATAGCCAGCCTTTAGTTTCTCTTCTAAACGATGATACATCTCTTCGAAGGAACCCATCCAAACGAGTCCGTTGATGGTGATTCCTTCTTTTCCAGCACCAAAGTTCGTGTGGAAGAAGTCGATACTTCCGTTTGCATCAAGTTGTGCCTTTGCTGTTTCCAAGCCAAAGAGCATAGACGGATAAGGTCTCATTGCATTCGTGTCAATACTTCCTGTATGGCAAAAGTCATCACAGAAGATTCGTAACTTACGCTCATATTCATCATCAGACATGGCATCGCAGGATAAATCAGGGAGTGTGGCACATTCCCCAATACCTATTACTCCAGGCTTATTCGTGTCTGATAGCATAATATAAAAGCTCTTCCTCGTTGTGTAAACGCCCCTCGATGTCCCTGCAGGGTTGATGAAGTGGAGGGTGTGGGAGGATATTTTAATTTCGTACATAGTAATTTCTTTTATTTTTTGTTTCTATATTCAATCCTCGCTCTTGCCATCTGTTCGCGTATTCCACCATGCTTTATAAAATCATCTTTGATATAGTCTAAATACCTTCTAAGTATTACATCTTCTTGATGAATCAAAGTGATAGCAATGTTAGCTATGGTTTCATCTGTGCGTATTTGGATGGCATTACGATAAAAAGAAGACTCATTATGTTTGGAACATACGCGCCGCGTAATGATAGCATTCTTATCATCTGCATCCCATTTGGTAAGGTTTCGGACACGAAGATAGTCTTCATAATCAATTAATAGCTCCTGTAGACTGGCACGAGCAACGTTTATTAGTTTTATTTCTGTCTCTGCAGAGGTCGTTGAGGCAGCACATCCTTCTGCGATGTTCTGCTTTCCTGATCGGGCAGCCTGTATCATTTGGTCTATCGTTCTGTCCCCTCTATTCAAAAAGTGGTGGGCAAAGTAATAGGTGATATCATATATACATTCGGCTTTCTGATAAGCGATTAGGTTGCGATAGTTGCCTTTTTGTGGTAAGAAAGGTGTCTCCATGAGTGTTTGTGGGCTATTGATAATAATGTTTCCGTTGGATTATTGGGCTTATAAGGCTAATAAGTCTAATTGGGCAATCAGCCTCTATAGTCCTTATTAAGTAAACTATTTTATTAGCCTCATTGGTCTTTAATTAGCCCAATGAGGCTAATTATCTATTAAGGGAATTGTGGGTACTTATCGAAATTGGGCTTACGCTTCTCTAAGAAAGCCTTTCCGCCTTCTTGAGCCTCATCCAGTGTGTAATAGAGCATAGTGGCATCTCCTGCTAGTTCTTGTATACCTGCTTGACCATCCAACTCGGCATTTAGACCTGCTTTTATCATGCGTAAGGCTAACGGAGAACGCTCCATCATGGTGTTAGCCCAGTCTACACACTCGTCTTCTAACTGTTTGAAGGGTACGACCTTATTAACTAATCCCATGCGTTCTGCCTCTATTGCAGAGTATTGACGGCACAAGAACCATATCTCTCTAGCCTTCTTCTGCCCCACAATACGGGCTAGATACGAAGCACCGAAACCGGCATCGAAGGATCCAACCTTTGGTCCTGTCTGTCCGAAGATGGCGTTATCCGAAGCGATGGAGAGGTCGCATACCACTTGAAGAACATGTCCGCCACCAATGGCATAACCATTTACCATGGCAATAACAGGCTTTGGTAAACGACGAATCTGCATCTGTAAATCAAGGACATTAAGGCGTGGAACACCATCACCTCCTACATATCCACCCCTTCCTTTAACGTGCATGTCGCCCCCAGAACAGAATGCTTTATCACCCTCACCAGTAAGTATGACCACTCGAATATCAAGTGCTTCGCGACAGTAGTTGAATGCTTGTGACATCTCCCAGACCGTCTTTGGCGTGAAAGCATTGCGATAGCGAGGTCGGTTAATGGTAACTTTTGCGATATGATTAAACTCTTCGAAGCGTATTTCCTCAAACTTGAAGCCCTCGATGGGTTTCCATTCTCTTTTGCTCATAAGGCTTTTCTTTTATTTTGTAGTTTTATTTTTAAATGATAATTAGTTGTTTTCTCTTGGCTAGGAAAAGGCTTTGTAATAGTCTTCCATTGCTTGTGCATCCTCTTCGGGGTTAGTGAAAACCTCCAAGAGTACAGGACCTTCCTCTGCATTGAAGAAGTCCTTGAGGCGTTCCGACAACTCTTCTGCATTGCGCGCAGCCATGTATTCGATGTCATGGGCTTGACAGATGGCTTCAGCGGAAGTAGTATGATGTGCTGCAATTATATCATCTCGGAATGGAGAAGAGCCTAATCCGTGTAATTGATGGAATATTCCTCCACTTCCATTGTTGAGTAGTAAGATCCCAAGATTAGGTGACAAACACTGGTTCCAAAGTGCATTTTGATCGTAGAAGAAGCTCAAGTCACCGATAACACAGTACACATCCTCTTCTTCCTGATGTGCAATAGCATATCCAACAGCCGTTGACAGCGAGCCTTCTATGCCATTCACGCCACGATTCACATAGATGTATTGATCAGAGAAGATGTTTCCCAATCGTACAGCAGAGCTGTTTCCGTAGAAGAATTCACCATCAATACCTTCTGTTCGGATGGTCTCGTGGAAAGTTTTAACGGCTAGTAATTGTGAAAAACGGGGTTGTATCTTCTTTCGAATGGCGTAGGTTTCATTGAAAACGTTGTTCCATTGCGTCACAAAAGGTTTCTCTCTCATGTCATCCACTTCGTTAGCAAGGATGCCAATCATCTCTTCCTGCGAGCATTGAATGATGTCCGTTAGGTGCATGAAGGTATCACAACAAGTCCCACTCTCATTTACAACGATAGAAATCTGTGGTTGGCACTTTCGTAAAAACAGCTTCAGTCGTTTGCTAACCAGTGTCCCTCCTATATATATAAGGTGGTCGGGACGATAAGACTCATCGTTACCTATCCTTATCAATGCCTCTTCAATGGGGAGAGCAGGGCTAATACTATCGTCAGCCAATTTCTCTTGAATGACCACAGCAGTGCTTTTCAACACCTCAAGAGCCTCCATTGTCTCTCCGACAACCTCAGGAGTCATCTGTCCAAGAACAATCATTGGACGCTCACTTTGCAGTAGTTCTGCTGCCAGTTCATAGCTAACAGTATTATCAGAGACGGATTCGTGCAAGATGATTTGTCGCTCGTTAGGGAGGTTGGGAACGTCATATTTGAAAAGAGGTTCACTAATAGGAA
>ERZ773057.1162-NODE-1162-length-10438-cov-5.855244_pt1 | contig 10438 bp, 7 predicted proteins | sample MGYA00580629_ERZ773057 | MGnify/ENA primary metagenome ERZ773057 (study PRJEB29015, sample SAMEA2738143) | human oral metagenome | biome: human oral; feature: human-associated habitat; material: saliva | place: China | collected 2163 ...
AACATAGCAGTCTCCTTAATAAATATCATGTTATATTTTACTATAAAATCACTATTTATTCAAATATAGGGTTATATATTTCAAACAAATTATTTTTTATTATTTTAGTGTATATTTTACTTAAGAGATAATCAAAAATTATTTAAGCCATATTTATCTGTTGCAAATGGAGAAATTGTGGATTTGAATTGTGATTGTGAAAAATATAAATCTACTTTTGGAACTTGCCTACATATCGCTGCTACTGCGATTGCTTTAAATAATAATAAATTATATCAAAATTTGTTTTCTGATGATAAAAATAATGCAAATAATGTAAATGAAAAAGATAAATATAGACTTTTTAGGCAGATGTTAAATTCTTTTTATAATGATGAACAAAGAGCATTGAATGAAAAAATGTATAATGGAGTATTATATGAGATTAAGCCTACTTTGTTTTTTGATTCGGATTTAAAGAATATTAGAGTTGAGTTTGAAATTATTAGTGGAAATAATAAATATAAAATAAAAAATATTGTGAATTTTTATGATAATGTTTTAGCGAGAAATGTTGTAAAATATGGTAAAAAAATTGAATTTATGCATTGTACTGAGGCTTTTGATGAATCTAGTAAAGGTATATTGAAATTTTTAATGAAATATGCTGAAATGATAAAATATTTTAATGAAAGAAATAGTAAATATTTTAGAACTACTGTTGCTGATTCATTTATTGAGGTTTCTGAAAATGGGATGGATGATTTGTTTAATTCTTTAAAAGGAAAATACGTTAGTTCAATTATTGATAATTCCACAATAGATGTAAAATTTGTGGATAGTGAGCCTGATTTAAAATTTAAAATGGAAGATGAATCTGATGATGAGTTTAGGATATCTACTGATGAAGATATTTATGATTATACTATTATTCCAGGAATTAAGTATGTTTATTTTTTGAGAGATGATAAAATTTATAGATGTTCTAGAGAGTATAGTGATACAGTATTAAAGCTATTGAATGTGTTTAGAATTAATTTTACAAGGGAAATTTTATTTCCTAAATCAGAATTTGCAGATTTTTATTCTTTGATTTTTCCTAGAGTGAAGAATAATTTGGATTTTGATGTTAATAGAGAAGAAATTGAAAGGTATAAGCCAAAAGAATTAAAAGTAAAGGTTTATTTTGATTATGATAAAAAGGGATATGTATTAGCTGATATAAAGTTTTCATATGATGATTTTGAATTTAATCCTTTTGAAAAAATTGATGATAATATTTCTAGGAATATGGTTGAAGAATCTATAATTTTAGATATGTTTAGTGATTCAGGATTTGTTTTTGATGTTGCTAATAAAAGGTTAATGTTAGTTGATGATAAAAAAATTTTTGAATTTTTAAAAAATGATATTGAAAAATACATTAATAAGATTGAGGTTTTTGCAACTGATGAATTTAAAAGGAAACAATTAATTGTTCCTAAAATTACATCAATCGGTGTTAAGATTGAGAATAATTTACTTAAAGTTGATTTAACGCAATTTAATTTTGATAAATCTGAAATCAAAGAAATAATGAAAGATTATATGATGAAGAAATCTTTTCATAGATTAAAAAATGGAGATTTTATTGATTTGTCAAATAATAATTTGGATGTATTACAAGAATTAGTTAATGGTACAGATATTGATTATGAAGAATTGAAAAATGATAGTATTTCATTACCGGTCTTTAGAGGTATGTATCTTGATAAAATTTTTAAAAAGAATGAAATACGTATAAAACAGGATGATAATTTTAAAACTTTGGTTGATGATGTTAAAGATAAACGAATTAACGAAAAGTTTGAATTACCGAAGAATTTAAATGCAAGTTTGAGAGAATATCAAAAATTAGGATTTGATTGGGTTAAGACGTTAGATGCTTATGGATTAGGTGGTATTTTAGCAGATGATATGGGACTTGGTAAGACATTACAAATGTTATCTGTTATTTTGGATTATTTTGAAAACGTTAGTGATGAAGATAACAAATTACCAGTTTTGGTTGTTTGTCCAAGTTCGTTGTCTCTTAATTGGCTTGAGGAATCTAAAAAGTTTACGCCTACTTTAAAAAGTGTAGTTATATCTGGTGACCAAGAATTTCGTAATGCAATTATTAATAATATTAATGATTATAATTTAGTTATTACATCTTATGATTTATTAAAGAGAGATTTGGATTTATATAAAGAGAAAGATTATTTATTTAGATATATAATTGCTGATGAGGCTCAATATATAAAGAATAATCTTACAAAAAATGCTAAAGCTATTAAAGAAATTAGGGCAGTTTCGAGGTTTGCATTAACTGGTACTCCTATTGAAAATTCATTATCTGAATTATGGTCTATATTTGATTTTATTATGCCAGGTTATTTATTTAGTTATAATAAATTTAAAAACTCTTATGAAGTTCCTATTATTAAAGAGGGGGATACTCAATCAATGAATAAATTAAAAATGATGATTGAGCCTTTTATACTTCGTAGAGTTAAGGAGAAGGTTTTATCTGAGTTGCCTGATAAAACTATTACTGTTTTGAATAATGAAATGAATGATGAGCAAAAGAAAATTTATTTGTCTTTTGTGGAGTCTGCGAGAAAAGAAATTAGTGCAGAAATAGAAGAAAAAGGAATTAATAATAGTCAAATAAAAATATTGGCATTACTTATGAGATTAAGACAGATATGTTGCCATCCTGGTTTATTTTTGCAAAATTATAAAGGAGAAAGTAGTAAATTAAATCAATGTATTGAAATTATTGTTGATGCTATAAAAGGAGGCCATAAAATTTTATTATTTTCTGGTTATTCTTCAATGTTTGAATACATTGAAGATGAATTGAATAAACATGGAATTAGATTTATGAAATTAGTTGGTCAAACTAAAGTTGACACGAGAATGGATTTGGTTAATAAATTTAATGAAGATGATGATATTAAAGTTTTTCTAATATCATTAAAAGCGGGTGGTACAGGTCTTAATTTGATTAGTGCTGATATGGTTATTCATTATGACCCATGGTGGAATTTATCTGCTGAAAATCAAGCTACTGATAGAACGTATAGAATTGGACAAAAGCGTAATGTTCAAGTTTATAAATTGATTACTAAAAATTCAATTGAAGAAAAAATATATAATTTACAAGAGAAGAAAGCAAAATTAGCAAATGATATGTTATCTACAAATGAAGTATTTCTTAATAAGCTTAGTAAAGATGAAATCATGAATTTATTTGAATAGGAGTTTTTATGGAGAAAAAAATTAGTATTATTGGTGGAGGGCTTGCTGGTTCGGAAGCTGCATATACTATTGCAAGAGCTGGGTATAAAGTTGATTTATATGAAATGAAACCTGTTAAATTTTCTTTAGCACATTCTAATGAAAATTTGGCTGAAATTGTTTGTAGTAATTCTTTTAAATCTAATTTATTAACAAATGCTTGTGGTTTATTAAAGGAAGAGTTGAGGATGCTTGATTCTTTATTGATTAAAATTGCTGATATGACAAGTGTTCCTGCAGGACAGGCACTTGCAGTTGATAGAGAGTTATTTTCAAAAAGAGTTACTGATGTAATTAAAGATAATTCTAATATTAATGTGATAAATGAGGAAGTTGGTAGTAGATATGATACTAACTTTTCTGGCATATGTATTGAAGATTTGATTAAAGAAGGAATCGTTGTTATAGCAACTGGCCCACTTACATCTGATTCGTTATCAATTGGAATAGCTAAATTAATAAATGAAGATTCTTTACATTTTTATGATGCAGCAGCACCAATAATTGAAAAGGATTCAATTGATTTTGATATTGCTTTTTATGGGAATCGTTATGAGCAAGAAAAATCTAAAGATGAAGATTTTGATTCATGGATTGATAGAATTAATAATATTGATGAAAAAAGTTATATTAATTTGCCTATGAATAAGGAAGAATATGAAAAGTTTCTTTATGAATTAATTAATGCAGAAATAGTTGATTTACATGAATTTGAAAAAGGTGAAATTTTTGAAGGATGTATGCCTGTTGAGGTAATGGCTAAAAGGGGAGTTGATACGTTAAGGTTTGGACCATTGAAACCTGTGGGGTTTGATGATCCACGTACAGGGAAAAGGCCTTATGCTGTTATTCAGTTGAGACAGGATAATTCTGAAGCTAGCTTATATAATATTGTTGGTTTTCAAACTAATTTGAAATTTGGAGAACAAAAACGTTTAATTCAAATGATTCCTGGTCTTAGCAATGCTGAAATTGTAAAATATGGCGTTATGCATAGAAATACTTTTATAAATTCTCCAAAACTTCTTGATGCAACTTATAATTTTAAAAATAATAATGATATATATTTTGCTGGTCAGATTACTGGTGTTGAAGGCTATGTCGAGTCTATTTCGTCTGGAATGGTTGTTGCTAAAAATGTAATTAATCAAATTAATGGTATGGATAAGGTTATATATGATAAAAATACTATGATTGGTGCATTGGCAAAGTATATTTCGTCAGAAAGAGAAGATTTTCAACCAATGAATGCTAATTTTGGAATTTTAGAGCCTCTTGATGAAAAAATATGTGATAAAAAGATGAGATACCAAAAAATGTCTGAGAGAGCTTTAAGTAATGTAATAGAAAAATAATTAATTTGTAAAGATTATATATTAATTATAATATATAATATAGTTGACGTTATATATACTTTGGAGATGAAGGGGGATATTAAATATGGCAGATCAAATTGATTTTAAAAGTTATAGTGATGATAAATTAAAAAAAGCATTTGATTATTATAAAAAAGAATATAAGTATGCTGAAAAAAGAGGTGGTAGACAGCCTTTAATAGATAGATATAATGATATAAAAAATGAAATGGTAAATAGAGGATTTATTAAAGGAAATATTGACACGAAGATTGAGAACGTTAAGAAAAGTGAAAATGATATAGAGAAAAATAATGAAAGTTTATCAAATAATTCTCAAGAAAAAAAGCCATTTGTTGATAATACAGTTTTTGGCACGGCTAGAAAAATTGATGAAATTAGTGAACTTGGTAAAAATCTTGATACGAAGGTAAACTTTAATTCTGGAAATGTTAAAGCAAGTGAAAATATAAGAAATGGTTATGAATCAGGTTTATCTGATGATGAATTAAGAAGAAATAGAAGACAGTTAATTAATTTTATAACTAGAGGAGAGAAAGCTGGTAAAGTTGACCCTCAATTGTATAAACAACTTGATAAATTAAATAGAGAAATTGATAAGAGGCATAGTGAAAGAATAAATAAAAATGATGCTGAGAAATATAATTCTGAACATATATCTGATATGACTGGAAACAATGGAAATAATTTAATAGAAGATAAAAGTAATGGAAGAAATCTTATTGAAGATAAACATAAAAACAAATCTGCTATAGAAGATAATAATAGACCTTTAATTGAAGACAAACATAAAAAAGTACCTTTAATTGAAGATAAGCATAAAAAAGTACCTTTAATTGAAGATAAGCATAATAAACCAATTAGAACTGGACTACAAATATTAAGAGAAGAATATAATAAGATGCCTGAAATAACTAGAAAACATACTGCTAGCGAAAGAACAAAGCCACTTACAGTAGCGCTAACTTTAGGTACTGCTGCTGCAACAGTTTTATCAGGTGGAATGTTGCCATTAGTTTTAGGTTTGTCAGCTGGTTCTGCTTTAATTGGATTAGGATTAAAGCCATTTTTAAAAAAGGTTACAGGTCAAGATAAAATTGAAAGACAGATTGCTGATCAATTTAGAAATTTAAATGATAAAGATTTCAAGATGTTGACTGATTATTTGACAGAAGAGAAAATTGTTGATTTGAAATTAAATGCAGTAGTTTTACATGCTTTAAATAAGGTGAACATTGAAAAAACTTTATCTGAGAAGAATAAATTGCAAGAAGATAAAAATAGACTTACTGAAGAAAATATTAAATTAACGGAAGAGTTTGAGAATCCTAATACTTCTAGAGAAAGAAAAGCTGAAATTGAAAAAATTATGCAAAAGAATTCTAAAGAAATAGATGATATTCAAGGTTATACAATCCAAAAAACAGGAGAGAAAGTTCCAGGAAAAGTTGAAATTGCTGAAAGAAAATTAAAAGATTTAAAGAGAGGTATGGAAAGACAAACTTGGAATTACCGTGGTAATGTTGGAGATAAAGGCTTTATGGGAAGATTTTCAAATATATTTTCACATAGAAATTCATCTACAAAAGATTATTTACCTGTTTTAAATGAATATGCTGATGCAGAGTATGAAATGCTTGATAAGAAAGAAAATGGTAATGATATTGTTGCTTCTGAGAAAGCTAGAAAAACGATGGAAGATATCGAGAAAGATAATTCTAGTAGAGGATTTTTAGGAAGACATGTAGGTGTTTTCAATTCTAGAAATGGCGTTATGAGAATCATGAGCGATGTTATGGATGATACTTTTAAAATAGCAACAACAATTGGTTTAGCTACTATTGGATTTGCAAAGACGTTATCTACAATGGCAAATGATATAAAGATAAATGATCAAAATGTTAGGGCTGGACAAGATATTAAATCACAATATGATAATGTATATTCTCAGATGGGTGCACAATATGGTGCTGTATCTAAAGGAGATATTTCTAAAGCAAATGATGCTATTGCTACGAATTATGCAAATAGGCAAGAGGTAATTGGATTTAGAATGGATGGAATGTATAGTAATCCAAATTATCGTGTAAATGATGTTGAACTTAATAAAGTGTTAGAAGGCTATTCTAGTAATCATTCAATAAATGATAGTCCTATATCATCTATGATTGAAAAATTAGCTGATAATAAAAAAGTCGGATTGACGGATCAAGATGCTCTTAATCAAATGGCAGATAAATTGAGAGGATATAAAGGTGTTGATCATTCTGTGCAAGCAGATTTTGTGATGAATTCTAATGATCAGATACAGGCTGAAACTAATCTTTTACATAATTTTGCAGGTTTTGCTAAAATATTTGAGAATTGGAAGGATATGCCTGCTAAGTTCCAACAAATAAAATTAGATTTGTTAGGACCTGCTATTATGGCAATGTCGCCAATTCTTGGAATAGGTCATGATACGGTAAGAAATAAGGAAACGGCTATTAATTTAAGAAATCAAGAAAAAAATGATGGTAAAGATATGTAGTGAGGAGTATTATGGGAAATAGAGAGAAGTTTGTTATTAATTTTGAAGGTAAAATTATTGAATATCAGGGTAGAAATTATGGTGTCATAAAACAGTTTGAGTATAATGGAAAAGATTATTTATGTTGTGTTGAGAAGACACCTGAACTTTCAAAAATAAATTATATGTTTTTGTATAGAGAAAAAGATGATATATTTGCACATGTTGAAGATGAAGAATTGGAGAATGCATTATTGATCAAATTTACTGGAATTGCATCAGCAGATATTTTAAAAAATAGATTGAAAAATGAGAACAAAGATTAATATTTAAAACTTTAAATTTGCTTAATAAGTCAATTATAAGTGTAAAATTTGTTTTTTATATCGTAGTTAATATTAATTGATCTTTGATAATTGAGTAATTTGGAGGTTTTATAATGGATAAAAAAAGTAAAGATGTTGATTTGAAATTTTCTGAAGAATCTTTTAAATATTTGGATTTTGCAAAAGCTGAAATAGATATATTAAAAAGTGAGCAGTCTAAAAGGATTGATGAAGTAATCAATAATTTAAGAAATGTAATTATTAATCAATTAAAGATGTATAGTAAAAGTTCATATAAGAAAAATCAAGTATTATCGCAAGTTGATGAAGTTTTAAAAGTATATTCAAATGAATTGAATGGAATTTTAAATTTGTATAATAAATCTATTGTGATGCAAATGACAAGAATAGCAGATTTACAAATTAAAATTTGCTTGATTGATTTGGATGAATCTATTAATATAAATAATGCTGATAATAGAAAATTATATTTTGATGCAAAAAAACGAGAATGTATTAAGGTTATAAATAAGTGTAATTCTAATATTTCATCTATAAAAAAGAAAAAAGAAGATTGCTTAAGTTATTTTTTAGAAGATGGTAATTTTGAATTAGAGAAAGTTAAGGAATCTAAATTTTTTCAAAGATTTTTTGAAGTGGTATTAACGAAGATTGTTGGTTATAGAAGAGTTATTAATTATATATTAGAGCCTTTAAAGAGCAAAATTGAAAAAATAAAATTAAAAGTTTCTGAATTGGAAGCTAATATTGAATTGTTTTCTAAAAAGTATTGCTTTGAGATAGATAATATGATTAAGAATATTCCTAATGTTGGAATTCAAGAATATTCAAAAGTAATTTCTATTAAAAATGATGAAGTAGAATCGATTTATCTAGTAGATAAAATTAAAAATTTTGCGGATGTTGGTATTGTGACGTCTTTAACATTTTCTAAAGATAAAGAAAAGAGATTTGATATAAGTAGTGTTAAAAATATTGATACTGACTTATATGAAAAGTTTATGAAGAATTTTAAGGAGTCTTATAATTCTGCCATTAGAAAGTTTGAGGTTAATCATTTAAAAAAGAGCAATGAAATCTTAATTATAAAAAATATTTTTGAAAAAATAGCTAATAATGCTAAGACTACTAGAGTTGGCTTAGTATAAAGTGGTGGATAAATCTAAATCGTTAAATTTAAAGTTTAATGATTTAGATTTATTTTGTTTTTGTAAAAACTGTTTATTTTAAGGTTTGTGATGGAAATTTTTGTTATAGGGTTGTCATTAAGCTTTTTTTATGTTAATATAAGTATAGAGCTTTTGATATTAGGAGGTATTTATGAGTATTGAGAATAGTAATGTATCGGAAGAAATGTTAGGAAAGTTGTCGATTGAAGAAATTGTTGAGTTAAATTCACAATATAGTGAATTATCTGAAGGATTTGACAATGTGATAAACACCTGCAATTCGTTATTAAAATAATTATGGGAGATGAGAATGATGAGTGATGTTGTTAGTTCAAATAGTAAGAATGCTAATAATTTTAATGATTTAAAGAAAGAATATCTTAAAATTCAAGAAGAGATTAGTGAAGCTAAAAAAAGTTTAAATAAAATTAATTTAATTTTAGGAGAACTTGAAAGAAGCTTAAAAATTAAAGAATTGAAGTTTGAGATTGCTAATTTAGAAAGAGACAATGAAGGCGTTTCTAAATTAGAAAAGGAAATTAAAGCAGAAAAAATTTTAGTTGATAAGATTAGATTAAAAGCTATAAGAGAAAAAGAAAAATTTAAAGATACTAAAAAGATATTAGGAGAGAAAATCGAAGCTTTAGAGATGGATCCTTATAATAAAGGAAAACTTGATATGGCTTTAAAAATGAAAGAACTTGATAAGATTGAAAATAAGAAAGCTAAAATGGTGAAGATTCAAAACCATATTTTAAATAATGATGGTTTAAAACAAAATTTAAAAAATATGATGGCTATTTATCCAAGTGTATTAAAGTATACTCAAGAATTAAATCGTCCTAATATTGATTCTAAAGAAAAAGAATCGTTAGTAAAAAGTTTATATAATGTTCAAAGAGAATTTTATGAGAATCAACAAGTAATATCAGATTATATTGAAAAGAATAATTTAGATATTTCAATGATGGATTTTGATGTTTTAATGCCAAATGACGTTATTGATAAAGATGCTAATAATATTGATGTTGATCATTCAGTGAATAGAGTTATAAATAATTTAAATAGAGAGAGAGTTTGTATCTTAAGTGAAGATGAGAGATTAAATGAGGCAGAATATATTAAATTTAAATCAAAAGCTATGGAAGGTGGAGATAAGAGTAAATCTGATGATGCCATTGATAAAAATGATTCAAAAATTGATAATTCTAAAACATTAAAAGAAGATTCTAAAACTATTAAAAAAGTGTCAGAAAGTTTGGATAATGATAAGAATAATGATGATTTTGAAGAAGTTGATTTAGATTCAGTTAAAGTGGATCCTGAAAGACAAAAAGATATTCGTAAAAAAATTAATGATGCAATGGTAGTTAAAGAAGATGGAATATTTAAGAGATTATTTAATTTTATTAGAGAGTCTTTTGATAAGCTTTCTAGAAAGTTTAATAAAAAGAAGATGGCTTCTAGAAGAGATAAATTGAGAAAAGAAATGCTTGATAAAAGGCATCAAGAAGCTAAAGATGAAATATCTAAAACTATGGAAAAAGTAAAGCAAGATAAAAAGAAGGATTTTCGTGATGAATTAGTAAGTACTCATAAAGATGTGAAAGATGATGTGACAGTTAAGAAAAGTTCTGATACTGTATCAAAATCTAAAGATGGAGATCTTGTTGACAGATATATAGGTTTACAATAGATATGTCACAGTAATAAAAAAGATATAAAAAATAATAA
>ERZ773057.1163-NODE-1163-length-10429-cov-9.746000_pt1 | contig 10429 bp, 8 predicted proteins | sample MGYA00580629_ERZ773057 | MGnify/ENA primary metagenome ERZ773057 (study PRJEB29015, sample SAMEA2738143) | human oral metagenome | biome: human oral; feature: human-associated habitat; material: saliva | place: China | collected 2163 ...
AACCACTCCAATCTATTTTAGGAGCCTTACCTGAGAACCACTGTTGCATCTGCTCAGCCTTTGATGGATTATGTTTCTTCCACTCAGCCTCATCAGCGTGTCTCTTTGCTACAATCTTCCTTAATTCTGCATTGCGATTATCGTATAATTTTTGTACTTCTGGGAATATCTTGAATGGATCATTGAGGTCTCCACCGAGATGCTTAATAGTGTTCGTATAGGCTTCACCACCAAGTGGTGCTCCATGAGTCTTTATGTTATGTTCATAGCTACTGCCATCAGCTTGCAAGGCTCCTTTACCCATTATGGTTTCACCAATAATAAGGGTTGGGCGTAACTCCTCCTTATTTGCAGTATGAAGTGCAGCACGGATAGCTTCTGGATCATTACCATCTATCTTTATGACATTCCATCCCCATGCCTGATACTTCATTGCAGTATCTTCACACATAACGGCTCCGCATTCTGTAGAAAGTTGAATGTCGTTAGCGTCATAGAACATGATGAGGTTATTAAGACCTAGGTTTCCTGCCAATCTTCCGACTTCACTACTGATGCCTTCTTGTACTCCACCATCAGAGATGTAAGCATATATTTTGTGTTGCATCATAGTATGACCGAGGCGAGCCTCAAGGAATTTCTCTGCAATAGCTGCACCAGCTGCGTAGGCATGTCCTTGCCCTAAAGGACCAGATGAGTTTTCTATGCCATGTGCTAGGTCGCGTTCAGGATGTCCAGGGGTAATTGACCCCCATTGACGAAATTGTTTGATATCATCGATTGTGAACTTTCTTTGAAGTGTCAGTGCTGCATAAAGCATGGGCGACATATGTCCAGGATCAAGATAGAAACGATCGCGTCCAGTCCATTCTGGCTGGTCTGGGTCATAAACGAGAAACTCAGAGAAAAGAACGTTGATAAAGTCTGCTCCGCCCATAGCACCTCCAGGGTGTCCAGACTTGGCTTTCTCTACCATTGAGACTGCTAGAATTCTAATGTTGTCCGCTGCGCGGTTCATCAGTTCCTTGTCATTCATATAGATTGGATTTAAATTTGATAATGCAAATATAGAGATAAATGTGGAGACCTCAAAATAATAAACTTACATTTTTATAAAAATGTTTTTAGATGCTGCTAATAGTATTTTAAGATCATAATAGAGTTATTCTACTTTTCAGCATACTTATAGTTTATAAACAGAACAATCCTTATATGCTTGCTTGTTGAAGCGATATAGAAGGGCTCCTCTTTTACTAGTTACTTTATCTATAAGACTCGTTTGCTCTATAAAATCAACTTGTTTAATGCGTTTCCTAAAGTTACGTTTATCAACCTCTGTACCTAAGATCGCTTCATGAACATGTTGCAATTGGGTCAAAGTAAATAGTTTGGGCAGCAGACTAAAGCTAATAGGAGCATTGTTGAGGAGCTTGCGTAATTGTTCCAAAGCTAGTTGTACCATTTTCTGATGATCGCCATATAGTTCTTCTAGATGGTCTAATTCAAGCCATTGTAGGTCATTTTCCTCCATAGCTTGATGGTTATAATCTGTTGCATTGATGAGTGCACAATAGGCAATGGAGATTACTCTATCACCTGGATCACGATCTATTTCACCAAAAGCACCTACTTGTCTCATGTAAGGATTCTTAATACCTGTGCATTGATATAATACACGATTAGCAGCCTCTTTCAAGCTCTCGTCTTCTTTTACAAATCCTCCATACAAAGACAATCTGCCACTTTCTGGTTCTACTTTACGCTTACCGACAAGTAGTTTAAGCTTTTTGTTTTCAAATCCTAGGACTATACAATCCACGGAGACTAATAGTTTGGGTTCTCCTTGGTAATATTCATTCATGTTGTAGACATTTATAATAGAGATGTAAAAATACTAATTTTTATGATTATAATCACGTTTTTATCCGTTTATTTTGACTTTCTCAAAGTAAAAAGCCATAAGTCTTTATGAGCTTATGGCTTATACTTTTGCAATTATAACTATCAGAGTTAACAAACCTTATGAGAACCTTCGCTGATGATTACAGGATAGATCTCTGGTTCGTGTCCATATTTTGCATTGAACTTTTCGGTTACATTCTTGATGAATGTCTCGTACAAGTCGTCTTTTACGAGGTTAATAGTACAACCACCGAAACCGCCTCCCATAATACGAGAACCAGTAACACCATTCTCTTTAGCAACATCGTTGAGATAATCAAGTTCCTCACAACTAACCTCATACTCCTTGCTTAAACCATAGTGCGTCTCGTACATCTTCTGTCCAACTGTCTCATAGTCACCGGCGACGAGAGCATCGCAAACAGCAAGTACACGATCTTTCTCGCCCAGTACGAAATGTGCGCGCTGATAGTCCTCGGCACTAACTTCTGCTTTTACAGCCTCTAGTTCTTCCCAATTAGCATCTCGCAATGTCTCGAACTTCTTATTAGGGAAGTGCTTACCAAGTGCTGCAACAACATTCTCACAACTCTTACGACGATCATTATAAGGACTTCCTGCCAACTCATGTTTAACCTTTGAGTTTACAAGAACCAATTTGTAACCTTGTGGATCAAATGGGAAGTACTCAAATTCACGACTCCTACAATCAAGGCGCATGAGCTTCCCTTCTTTGCCAAAGACGCTTGCAAATTGATCCATAATACCACAGTTAACACCGATGTATTTATGTTCTGTAGCCTGCCCTGCCAATGCAATATCCCATTTAGAAATCTTGTTATCAGCAAACAAATCATTCAGAGCACAGCCAAAACAACTTTCCATAGCAGCAGAAGAGCTCATACCAGCACCGAGAGGAACATCACCAGCAAAGGCTATATTAAATCCTTTTACATCAACACCAAGTGCTTTAAACTCCTGAACCATACCATAGATGAATCGTGCCCATGTAGTGCGTGGACCTTTTGGATCGTCTACCTTAAATTCAACTCGGTCTTTCAAGTCGATAGAGTAACACATTATAGTATCTGTTCCGTTAGGTCTTACTTCTGCCATGATACCCTTATCTACGGCACCAGGGAATACGAAACCTCCATTATAATCTGTATGTTCACCAATGAGATTAATACGTCCAGGTGAAAAATAAATGTTACCAGTTTTGCCGTCAAAATGTTTAATGAAACGACTTCTTACAAATTCTATGTCCATGTTAGTTAGTATATTTTAAAATGATTGTTAGGGTTTTTATTTTACATTTATGTTATAATAGCAGACAATTCAAAAGGAATTATCTGCTATTAGAAAGGGTATTCTTTTTATGCTTTCTTAGCTGGGCGAGAGCCAATCAAAGCGAAGAAGAGGATATAAGCTAACATTGCGACGATTAGCCAATAGCTCTGAATATCACCAATCTTAGTTGCCATGAGGTTCTGAATCAATGGCATGACACCACCACCGACTACCATAGTCATGAACAAACCAGAGGCTGTTGCTGTGTATTTCCCAAGTCCCTCTGTTGCGAGGTTGAATATTACGCCCCACATTACGGATGTACAAATTCCACACAAGATGATGAACAATACTTTTGTTGGAACTTCTGCATGTATCAATGTACTCTCGGCAAGGTTAGGTACTGTAAGGTTCATCTTGCTAGCTTCAGGTGTGAATATTGCAATTAAAAGGAGGGCAATAGCCACCACAGATGTTACTGTTAACTGTGTGCGAGAAGAAACTTTACCGCTGATGAAAGCACTTACAAAACGACCAACAAGCATTAACAACCAATATATACCAGCAATGAGACCAGCTACAGCTGCACTGCCAAGAACACCGCCTTCAGATACTGGCTCACTCAGATAGAATAAGAGTTGTCCAGGAATACCCACCTCTACACCAACATAGAAGAAGATGGCAATAATTCCTAAAACAAGTTGGCGATAAGCCAAAGCACCCTTAACACCACCAATGACATCTGCATGCTCTGTTTCAGGCTCGGTTAGTTGGGTGAACCAGACGATAACAAATGAAGCTGCAAAGATACCTAATGCGATAAGAAGTAATGGTGTTACTACCTGCAGAGATGTGTCTTTTGTAATCTCACCAATCATTGAGCCCGCAAGCATAGGGGTTAATGTTGCTGCAAGAGAGTTCAATGATCCACCAGTTTGAATGAGCTGGTTACCACGATTACCACCGCCTCCTAGCAAGTTAAGCATTGGATTGACAACAGTATTAAGAATACATACACAGAATCCGCAAATGAATGCTCCTAGTAAGTAAACAACGTATGTGCTGATAGAATTACCATCCATAGTACTTGAAACGTATTGTACTCCAATACCTACAAAGCCCAATGCTAAGGCAACAAGAGCAGTCTTCTTGTATCCGTATTTAGTAATCATCATACCAGCTGGGATGCCCATGAATAGGTATGCAGCAAAGTTCATCATGTTGCCCATCATACCTGCCCAATCATAGTGTTGTTTCCAGATTGTGCCAAAAGGTGCCGCCATGTTGGTGACGAAAGAGATCATTGCGAACAGGAACATCATAGTGATGATTGCCACTAGAGTTCCTTTCTTCTTTGTTTGATTTTCCATTGTGTCTAGTTTATTTTTTTGTTTATTAATTCATAAGATGGTTATTCCTCCACTCCAAACTTATAGATTGTCTTCTGCGTGTAATCCTTACATGGCTCCAAGATAACTGATGGGAAGTAAGGATGGTTAGGGCTATCTGGGAAGTGTTGAGCCTCAAAACAGATAGCACTACGGCGTGGGAAGGTTGCTCCATGCTGTCCTTTGTATCCATCTGCCCAGTTATCTGTGTATACCTGAACGCCTGGTTCTGTTGTATAAACTTCCATTGTTCTACCGCTATGAGGCTCTTTGATTCGTGCAGCAAACGACAATTCTCCCTCTTCCCTCTTGTTCAGAACGAAGCAATGATCATAACCTGCTCCATTCTTAATCTGCTCATTGTCTGCATCAATATCTCGTCCAACGGGTTTCATCTGACGGAAGTCAAAAGGTGTATCTGCCACCTTTCTTATCTCACCTGTTGGTATAGAAGTCTCGTCAATAGGCAAGTAGAAATCAGCATTTATTTGACATTCTAAGTCATTGATAGTGGGTGTTGGGTTAGCAATGCCAGCCAGAGAGAAGAATCCATGACTAGTAAGGTTGATGATAGTCTTCTTATTTGACTTAGCGAGGTATTTGATAACTAGCTCGTTATCGTTCGTAAATGAATAAGCAACCCACACTTCAATCTCACCCGTGTAACCCTCTTCTCCATAAGAGGATGTGTATTTTAATACAACAGCATGTTCATTTACTTGCGTTGCATCCCATACCTTCGCATTAAAGCCTTCCTTTCCTCCATGAAGAGAGTTAGGTCCATTGTTAATAGCAAGTTTATATTCTTTGCCATTGAGTTGGAATCTTCCTTTTGCAATACGATTGCCATATCGTCCAATAAGAGTTGATAGATAAGGTTCGGGAGAATTGATAACGTCTTGAATATTATCGTGTCCTTGAATAACATTGGATAGGTTCCCATTTCTGTCAGGAACCATTATTGCGACAATAGCACCACCATAGTTCGTGATTGCCACTTCGTTTCCTTTTGCATTCTTAAGGATATAGAGGTCTGTTTTCTTTCCATCAATAGTGGTCTGGAAGTCCTCTTTCTTCAGTCCACACACATATTGTGCCTCTGCGGTATTTACCATGACGTTTGTTTTTAGTTACTAATTCAATGAGTTGCAAAGTAAATAAAAATAAACGAAAGTCACAAACTTAATCTAAAGAAAAGACAATTACGATTGTGTTAAAAACAATTAATCACGATGCGTTTTAACTGATTCGTGCATTACTATTCTTACTTAATTAGCATAGCAGTAGTGTGTTTTCCCTTTAATAAATAAGAGTCTTTTCTCGTCAAAAGGATAATTAGGATTTATGAAACAGATAAATGGGACGAAACAAAGGAATGAGGGTGAAGAAAAATGCAAATACATTTTGCCTCACCCTCTACTTGCCTTTTTCTATCCTACCACAGGTCCTTCTCCCTCCTTACTCCCCTCTCCTTTTGGAGAGGGGGCGGGGGTGAGGCTTTCTTTCTCTTTTCCTTTCCACTCTTCCCACTCAATATCCACATCTGACAAGCCACGCGTGGAAACGCGCCCCTTACCAGCACCACGATAACGGGTTTCAGGAATGAAGCGAACACGCACACCACGAATCAAAGTTGCGTTTACGTCTTCAGGTTTGTCTACGCCGTTTTTACTTGTCACTGCTGTAAAATAGAACGAGCCTACACCATCAAGCTTTACCGAGCGACCCTGCGACATGTAATCGCCCATCACACCGCCCAGGGCTGTCAACACAGCACGCACATCGGCAGGGCTAACCGTCGACTCGGCGGCAATACGTTTTGCGACCTGCTCGGTTGAAACAGGACTCATCACTAGAACGGACTTTGCATACCATTTACCGTTCACATTCATTTTGATTTTCTTATAAAATCCCATTGATAAAAGATTGTTAATCTTTGGAGCGTAATTGTTAACATCGACGAAATGTACTTTCGTGGGGCACGGAAGTACAATCCGTGCCCCACAGGTCCGACACCCGTGCCCTACAAGTCCGACTTCCGTAGTCGTCAGAATTATGACTACTTTGGCACGGACTTTGCTAAGCTCTGCCTCTAATTTCGCTCCTCAGCATATTAATAATTAATGGGAATAGCAATCATTCCTACCATCTTTTTTTTTGATGTGTTAATTCCTATCACATCAAGTGTTTATGCTTAGCACGAGTGGTGCCGATGGTAAATACCAATGGTGTTTTAGGCTTGGGGGTTGTTAAGGGGTTTCATAATGCTTTTTTCACAGCTGCTCCACGCTTACGTATATTTACAAACTCTTTTTGGGCTTGCTCCTCAAATTCTCGTTTCCGCTCAATGGCACGCTTGAAACCAGCGATAAGTTCTTCTCTTGTTTTTTCTTTGGATTTAATCATATATTACTCTCCTTTTCGTTTTGCAAATATAACTCTTTGCATTGATATTTGTTAGAAAGTAAATGAAAAAGCAGCAAATGATTGCTCACTTGCTGCTCTATAGTAATAAGGTTTTCTATATAAGCCATCGAAGTTTTCCTTGTAAGTTTCTGTTCTTACTCTTATTTTTTTGTCAGACGAACATACAACAAGTAAAAATATATAGTGTGGCTTAGGAAAACCGATGTGTCTATTATTTAATGATTATCTTTTTACCATTGACAATATAAACACCCTTAGGCAAAGCATTAATTTCGTCAGTGCTTGCTTTACTTAGCCGTTTTGTTCCATCTATTGTATAGACATCGGCAAGTCCTGCTTTATTATAAACAGTGCTTGTAATGCCAGTAGTATTACCCTCTATTAATAAGAAATCTTTCCAATCTGGTGCTTGTTTATAAGCATCAATACTATTCTTAGGAACAATAAGTTTACAATTAGATTTATTAATGCCGGCAAAAACATTTAATCCACAGGTTGGTGGTACGACTGCCTCACTTGAAATCTGTGTAAGCTTGGTACATTCGTAAAATGCTTGTTCTCCTATAGATTTAACACTATTTCCGATATTTACTTTTTGTAGGTTGGTGCAACTGCTGAAAGCTGACCGTTCAATTGTCGTAACACTATTAGGAATGGTTACAGAAGTTAGAGAGTTGCAATCGTCGAAAGTATACTCTCTAATTGTCGTAACACTATTTGGAATGGTTACAGAAGTTAGAGAGCTACAACCGCTGAAAGCACTGCCGCCAATTATCGTACCACTATTGGGAATGGTTACAGAGGTTAGAGAGCTACAACCGCTGAAAGCATTCCATCCAATTATCGTAACACTATTGGGAATGGTTACAGAAGTCAGAGAGCTACAACCGTTGAAAGCCCTCCATCCAATTGTCGTAACACTATTTGGAATGGTTACAGAAGTCAGAGAGCTACAACCGTTGAAAGCATTGTCGCCAATTGTCGTAACACCATCAGCTATTATAACCCGTTTGACACTATCATATATCCATGGACTCCAAGATGTATAATCCTTCATTATTCCTTTTCCTGAAATGGTCAAAACACCATAATCAGTAAGGTGCCATTTTAGATGAGGTCCACAAAAACCAGACTTTCCTGCATTAGCTGATAAGCCCATGAGTAGGGCAATTAATAAGATGTAAATTTGTTTCATGTTAGTACTTTTATATAAATAATACTTTTTTGATTACGGAAGTTCAAATGCAAAGATAAATAAAAAATATTATAAACCTTAATTTCGCAGTATAAATTCTTGTAAGAACATCAAGTGCCTGAAAAACAACGTTCTCAAAACACTTGGATTTGTCAGAAACTTCACCTATCTTAGTGCTACGAAAAGTGTAAGATTTAATATATTTAACTTTTGGTCACATCAAAAATTACATAAATATGGACTGGATGGGGTCGTTTGAACCGCCCTCCCCATAATTATGATAAAACGGAAACAAAGAAGATCATGTAATGGAGTGAATAATCAGTAGTCATTCCAAATGTTATTACCTCCATAATGGTTCCGTTTCCCATCCCTGCGGAAAGCCGAGAGCTTTTAAGTCAATTTCGGGAAACCGAATGAATAACCATGTTAGTTTGGATTGCATATCATTATTTGGGGATATAACATTAAGAAAGTATTTGATGATGCAGAGGTCAAAGTAAGCACGCATAGAATCTGTTGGAAGCGTTATCCATTCTCCTGCGGGACTAATGGGAATTGCTGGCTGAATGGCATTTTTCTTGTTCCATACTCTTGAATGATGACCACATGCATTTCGAGTAACAGCAATAACCGTGAGCCATGACTCAAACACATTTATAGGTAAACCAAAACGTTTTGCTATACGTTTGCGTATGCGATTTTGTTTGATGTTACGATAAATGGCATTGACATTTCCAACAGTAAGCAGTTCTCCTAAAATCCACGATGGTGGATAAGGTTCTGAGTAGGTTCGTTTGAAATGAAGAATGAACTCTTCCTTAGATTTACTATATTCCTTGGATATAGCTCGCATTGTTTCATTAAACTTGAAACCATCTAAGAAATAAGAAGAGTCTGTCAGCCAAAAAGGATTGCCTGTCATATCTGCTGTTATTTGCATCACCGCACGTCTGATAGCAATTTCAATCTTTTCTATCTCATTAAACATGAGCAGTCTTAGTTTCTTGTCAAAGCGATAAAGCATCATCACCTTCTTGAAGGATGAACCTTTCTTGTACAAATGTGCCGTTTTGGGCATTTTCAACAAAGGATACATATAAGCAGACAATCTGTAATAACCAATGTTATCAAGGTATTGTATGGCTTTGTTTCTATCACAAATTTGTAAACCTCGAGATTCAAGCAAATCAACGAGATTTTCTGAAGATTCAAATCGTTTTGTAAAGGGAATAAGATTCACTATATTCAAATGTGTATAAACAAAAAACGCCTCGCACGATTTGAGCATTGTTAAGAGGCTTGGCGAGGACTGACTCAGCAAAGATACGAATAATTATTGATAATACAAACTTTTTAGTAAGAAAAATCACGCAAAAGTGGATTTCTTTTATTGCACTTCGTTTTGGAACTTGCAGAGATGGTCGTGAAATTATGAAAACCAACTTTCCTGTCACTTCTATCACTTCTCATATGCTTATAATTTTTTGAGTATAAGCACATAGGAAGAAGTGTTAAAAGTGACAGCAAACTAAAATCAAACTTTATTTAGTAATATGGGGTTAATAAAGAAGGGACTTTGGCTATTTCTTTTTTAGGCTTGTCAGTAAATCGGCAACCACGTAGCTGGAGCCACCAACGAAGATGAAGTCGGATTGGGCGGCATCATGAAGGGCGGCTTGGTAGGCTTCAAGGACGGTTGGGAAGATGTTTCCGTGTAGGTCGTAGTCGTTGGCTGTTGCGGCAACCTTCTCTGCAGGGAAGGCACGATGCGTACTTGGTTGTGTCCAATAGTAAATGGCATCATCGGGGAGCATAGACATGACAGCATGAAGGTCTTTGTCATCCACCATACCAAAGACAATGCGTTTCTGCGCACATTGTTGACGTTTGATTTGTTGGGAGAGATAAGTCCATCCACCAACGTTGTGTCCTGTATCGCAAATCACTAATGGATTAGCCTGTAGTTTCTGCCACCTACCCATTAAGCCCGTCAGTTCGCAAACATTAGCAAAGCCTTTGGCGATACTTTCAGCGTTCTTGATGACACCTTTATTATATAGTTGCATGACAGCAGTGAGTACTGTGTTAGCGTTCTTCTCTTGGTAGCTACCACCTAATTCGCCCACAATATCTCCGAAGAAACGAGTCTGATAAGCGATACCACCATCAGGGTTGGGATGAGAAGAAAGCACTGCAGGGATGTCTTCAGCAAAGACAATGAGGG
>ERZ773057.1179-NODE-1179-length-10359-cov-2.592391_pt1 | contig 10359 bp, 8 predicted proteins | sample MGYA00580629_ERZ773057 | MGnify/ENA primary metagenome ERZ773057 (study PRJEB29015, sample SAMEA2738143) | human oral metagenome | biome: human oral; feature: human-associated habitat; material: saliva | place: China | collected 2163 ...
GATACAAGCCGGGACGCTTCTCCTTCAACGTGAAGGGAGGCCGTTGCGAGACATGTGGTGGTAATGGATACAAGACAATAGAGATGAATTTTTTGCCCGATGTCATGGTTCCATGTGAAGTATGTCATGGTAAGCGATATAACCGTGAGACATTAGAGGTCCGCTTTAAGGGGAAATCCATTGCTGATGTGCTGGATATGACGGTTAATATGGCTGTAGAATTCTTCGAGAACGTACCCCAGATTCTTCCAAAGATAAAAGCTTTACAGGATGTAGGATTAGGTTATATCAAGCTCGGACAAAGCTCTACTACCCTTTCTGGTGGTGAAAGCCAGCGTGTGAAGCTTGCAACAGAACTCTCAAAGCGCGACACTGGCAAGACACTCTACATCCTTGATGAACCTACAACGGGGCTTCACTTCGAGGATATACGTATCTTGATGGATGTATTACAGAAGCTTGTAGACCGTGGTAACACCGTTCTTATCATTGAACACAACCTGGATGTCATCAAACTTGCCGACTATATCATCGACATGGGACTCGAAGGAGGACGTGGAGGAGGCCGTGTGCTGGCATGTGGAACGCCCGAAGAGGTTGCAAAGAACAAAGAGAGCTATACCTCACGCTTCCTTGATAAGGTGCTGAAGAGTGCTAAACGGAAATAAGGAAATACTCTTACATTTTTCGAAAGACAAAAGACCGAAAAGCAAAAGAAAACAGATAAAAACAGAGTTTGTAATCATCAGAGATTCAATTGGTTACAAACAGCAAAGTAAAAGGTGCCCTTTTGCAGTGTAAAAGGGCACCTTTTGAATAGTAAAAGACGCCCTTTTGCATTGCAAAAGGGCGTCTTTTAGAATGCAAAAGAGCATCTATAGGAATCAGTACTACGAAATTATATTACACGTACTGTATGCGTTCCCGTAATTACTGACGCTTAGACAACTCCTTATCGATGTGTGCGACAGCGTGGTTTGACTGATGTTCGAATGAGTCGAGGATATCCTGAACGTTTCTTTCTTCCTCTACTTGCTCGTCGATATACTTATCAATGAAGTTCTGAGAAGCACGATCCTTCTCCTCGTCAGCTACGTCAGCAAGTACATTGATCATCTCTGTAACATTCTGTTCATGTGCCAAAGTGTCTATAAAGATCTCTTTTGCATCCTTCCAGTTGGTCTTAACGGCATCAATAGCAGTCAGTTTAACCTCACCACCACGCATAAGTACGAAGTTTGAGATGTCCATTGCGTGCTGTTTTTCCTCTTCTGCCTGCTTATACATCCAGTTTGCGAAACCCTTCCAGCCCTCTTTACGGAACCAGAATGCCATCTGTAGATAAATGTTTGATGACCATAACTCTGCTACAATCTGCTTGTTGAATGCGTCTTGCATTCTCTGTGAAATGTTCATAATTGCTTTTTTCTTATTCGGTAATTTATGTTTTATATGTAAACATTACAAGTTTACGGACTGCAAAGTTAGCTTTTTTCCCTTATTCTGCCAAATATCTGAAAAGATAACATCGCTATTTAGAAATAAAAAAAATTGCAGAAAGCCTCATTTACCTACCCTTTTTCGTTGTGAAAAATAGGAAAATGAGGCTTTATGCAATGATCAGTTATATGCCTGGAACAGCTGGTTGACTATTCAATCACAACCATTGTCCATCCGTGTTTATCCTCAACTGTTCCGTACTGGATACCACGAAGCGTCTCATAAAGCTTGGTTGACCATGGTCCGGGCTTGTCTCCGAAGTTATAAACCTTACCTGTTTCCATGTCATCAAGATGTGAAATTGGTGAGATAACGGCTGCTGTTCCGCATGCACCAGCCTCCTCGAAGCTGTCTAACTCATCCTCAGCGATAGGTCGACGTTCCACTTTCATACCCAAATCTTCAGCTATCTGCATCAGACTCTTGTTGGTAATAGAAGGCAAGATAGAGCTTGACTTCGGTGTAACGTAGGTGTTGTTTTTGATACCAAAGAAGTTTGCAGCACCGCATTCATCAACATATTTCTTCTCTTTTGAGTCAAGATAGAACTCAGAAGCATAGCCTTTCTCATGTGCAAGCTTGTTGGCACGCATGGAAGCAGCGTAGTTTCCACCCACCTTATACATACCTGTACCCAACGGAGCAGCACGGTCGAAGTCGCGCACAATGACGTATGGGTTGCTTGAGAAGCCTCCTTTGAAGTAAGGACCAACAGGAGTAACAAAGATAAGGAAGCAATATTCTGCTGCAGGATGTACCCCTACTTGTGCTGATGTACCAATAAGTAGCGGACGAATGTACAATGCTGCACCGCTTTCATAGGTAGGAATATATTCTTGATTGAGGCGAATGACCTTCTTAGTCATCTCCAAGAAGAGTTCAGTAGGCACCTCTGGCATCACAATACCACGGCATGTGTTCTGCAAACGGGCTGCATTCTCCTCTGGACGGAACACCCTTACCTTTCCATCAGGGCATCTAAAACACCCTGTGTATACATCTAAAAGCCTTCAAACCTTCGAAAGCTTCCTGTCCATAGTGCAGACATGTGGCTGCCATATGCAGCTTTAAGTATTCGTCGGAGCACACTTCTACCTCGCCCCACTTGCCATCACGGTAATAACAACGTACGTTGTAATCAGTTGGTATATAACCAAATGATAAACTCGCCCAATCTAAATTTTTCATATTACATATCAGTTTAAAAGATAATCTATACGACTCAGATGCAAAAGTAAGCAAAATTCTTCTTACTTGCAACCGATAATTAAGTAATTTGTTGTATGCTTTTCCATCTTAAGAGGATACAGAACGCCAGACTGTTTACTGTTCAGCCAGCAGCTTTTGTATCTCATCATCCGTATGTTTCAGCTTCTTTTTGCAGAGTTTGATAAGCTCTTGCGCCTTCTTTAGTTGCTCTGCCATGGTGTCAACGTCCAACTCTCCTTGCTCCATCTTTGCTACAATGGCTTCAAGTTGGTGTACTGCTTCTTCGTATTTCATTGTTTCCATTTACTTTTTCCTTGCTTTTTTGATAGGTTTAATACTACTTAATGACACTCTCAACCTCGCCGTTTGCGAGCCGAGTGACGATGATATCACCTTTATTCAGTTCCTCCTGACTCTTGATAGCCTTACCATTGTGAAGCGTAATGCTGTATCCTCGCTTCAGAAGGAGCGTTGGATCAAGTAGTTCCATGCGCTGACTGAGCAGCTCTAAGTGGTGGTTCGACCTGTTGATGTTCTCCTTTATACCGCTGATAAGTTGCTGAATCATGCGTTCCAAACGTGCTTCCTGCTTCGTACGGACCACTGAGAAGAGCACAGGTATGTGTGAACTAAGGTGCTGAAGACGCATATTCTCACGTTCAATCTTCCTTTTCACACCGTCAATGATGGCTGTCTGCGCACTCTCCACACGTGAAAGTGTGGCTGCAAGACTGTCAATGAGGAAGGCTGCGGCGGCAGTTGGCGTCTTAACACGTTGGAATGACACCATATCCAGCACACTTTCATCCCGTTCATGACCAATACCTGTGATGACAGGGAGCGGAAAGTTGGCAACATTTTCAGCCAGAAGGAGCGTGTCAAAACCGCTTAAATCAGCCGTTGCACCGCCTCCTCGGATGATAACAACACAGTCATAATCCTCCACTTGTTGGTTAATGGCATCCAAAGCACTGATGATACTCTGTTCAACTTGCTCTCCTTGCATCACTGCAGGGAATAGTTTTGCATGAAAGAAGAGTCCGTATTCATTGTTCATCAGTTGGTTACAGAAGTCTCCATAGCCTGCTGCTGTCTCTGAAGAGATGACCGCTATGTGCTGAGTAAACATCGGTAAGCGCAGCTCATGTTGCAGGTCGAACACCCCTTCTGCCTTCAACTGGCGGATGATCTCCTGTCGTTTGCGCATCATGTCACCCATCGTAAACTCAGGATTGATATCGTCTACAATCCACGAAAATCCATATTGTGGGTGAAATTGGGCATGAACCTGTAGCATAACCTTCATCCCTGCATGTATCGTTTGCCCTGTTATGCGCATGAAATAAGGCTTTATCATCGACCATACATTGCGCCAACACTTTGCTGATGCACGTGCTATGGGGACATTTCCACCCTCTTCCTTTTCTATCAACTCCATGTAACAATGGCCATTACTTTCCCTTGCTTCGGACAATTCAGCCTCTACCCAGTAGGCATGTGCCATCGTGTTGCTGATAACATCAGCCACAAGCGTGTTCAGTTGATAAAGTGAAAGTGCTTTTGTCATGCTTCTTTTTCCCCCTATATGTAATAAGGTGTAATGCTAATTACGGTGAACTGTCTTTTTCCTTGGTATCATTGCTTCTGCGGTTGATAGGCTTTCCAGAAGTCTGGGATGCCATATCCCATGATATTATCAGGTGTTTTGACATTGCTACTGCTTCTTCTGACGATGTCAATCATCTCCAATGCCGTCTTGTTGGGCATACTTTGCCACAGACAAGCAACCATTCCGGCAACCAATGGACAAGCAAATGAGGTTCCAGTATCGGGAGTTATGTATCCTCTTCCCGTCACAACGTTTGTCGGACAACCGTATGCCATCACGTCAGGCTTGGTCCTTCCGTCAGCAGTTGGGCCGATTGAGGAGAACGGAGCATTGATACCATCGGGTGAAACGGCTCCTACGGTGAGGATATCAGGTGCATCTGCCGGTACGTTTATCTTCTTCCAGGTTCCCATACCATCGTTACCGGCACTGTTGACAAGTATCATTCCCTTGTGAGCCAGCATGGCTGCAGTGCGCGAAATGGGAGCTGTACGACCATTAAGATCGGCATAATGATAACTCAATGACGCATCATCAAAGGAGTGATAGCCCAGAGATGAACTGATAACATCCACTCCCACGGAGTCAGCAAACTCTGCTGCAGCTATCCAATAGTCCTCTTCCGCAGGGCTTTCCGTAAGATAATCCTCACAACGAAGCAACCAGAAGGCAGCCTTTGGGGCTGTACCAACGAACAACTTCGGCTGGTCCATGGCAATGACAGAGAGTGTTTTCGTACCATGATCCATCTCTTTATATACGTCATTGTCATATCCTGCCACGAAATTTCGCGTTCCAAGGATCTTCACTTTCTTAAAAGCTGGGATCCTGTCGACGTTCATGAAGCCTGCATCCAACACTGCAATGGTCATTCCTTCACCCATGAATCCGAAGTCATGGAGCCTCCTTCCGTTGATACTTTCTATCTGTGCCTTACCCATTCCATAGGCATCATGGATCGTAGAGTCAAGCATGATGAGTTCAGAATGGTTACGAACACGGCGTGAAAGCGGACGAATTGAATCGGGAGAGACAAAGACTAACTCGCTACTCTTCACAAATGGCAACACAGTAAGGTCTTCCAAAGTCTGCCGATTGTCGCTTTTTACGAGTACAGTGTTGTTCCATTTGCTCACAGCCACCACCTGTGCGCCCTCTTTTTGCATACGTTGGAGATACGAAGGAGTGACAGGAAGGTCGGTAGAGTCGACCTTTAACCCTTGTCTCTGCCGTCTTTCAATCGCCTTCTTCGACAAAAACTGTTCGGGTTTGCCCACAGAATACGGCGTATTGGCCTTATCTCGCAGTGTAACACGGAACATATAGCACTTCCCACCAGGGTAAGGAATACGCCCAGGACCGCCCATTCTGTTGCTCATAGCAGTCATTGTGACAGCTGCCAGAAGGAGAGCGAGATATAATTTGAGGTGGTTTTGATTCATAAGTGCAAACTTACACAAAATTATTGGAATATAATAGCCTTACAAGGGATAATCTTCCGTTTTCTTTTTCATATCCTTTTACATCCTTCGCGATGCCCTTTCAGAAAGCAGAAGACGGCATTCCAGAAAATTACAGACGCCTTGTAGAAGTTCTACAAGCCCTTTGTAATTCTTCTACAGACGCCTTGTAATTCTTCTACAAAGCCTTTGTAATTTTCTTGGAGACGGTCATTGACATACCGGAACACCAATTCTTCACATCCAATAAGCCTACTATTTGCTATTTTTCTTCCGTTCTCTTGACCGATTCTTGATTAATATTGCTATCTTTGCAGCGATTATTTCGAAATAACTGATGTGCTATTCCATGACAGGAGTGGGCATACTGTAAAATTCTAATCGCATAAATGAAACAATTTAGACTGGTGGATAACATCTTCGGGTGGGTAGCTTTCTTGGTTGCAGCATTCGTTTATTGTTCCACGATTGAGCCGACAGCCAGCTTTTGGGACTGTCCTGAATTCATCACTACAGGCTATAAACTGGAGATAGGACACCCTCCTGGGGCGCCATTCTTCATGCTTACAGCCAATCTTTTCTCACATTTTGCCAGTGATCCGTCACAAGTTGCACGTATGATCAACACCATGAGCGCATTGCTTTCCGCAACGTGTATCATGTTTTTGTTCTGGACCATTACGCATCTTGCCCGCCGATTGGTGGTACGTGACGATCAAGCGCCGACGCTTTCTAAGATGATTGCCATCGAAGGAGCCGGTCTTGTGGGTGCATTGATCTATACTTTCAGTGACACTTTCTGGTTCTCTGCAGTCGAAGGTGAGGTATATGCCTATTCATCAGCATTCACTGCGGTTGTCTTTTGGCTTATATTGAAGTGGGAAGACAATGCCGACAAGCCTCATTCTGACCGTTGGTTGGTGTTGATTACCTATATGACAGGCTTGTCAATAGGTGTCCATCTGCTGAACCTTCTTTGTATTCCAGCCATCGTATTGGTGTACTATTACAAGAAAGTTCCCGATGCAAACCTCAAAGGTTCACTCTTGGCACTCGTCGTTTCAGTGCTCATTGTGGCAGCAGTTCTCTATGGTGTAGTACCTGGAATCATAACTGTTGGCGGATGGTTTGAGCTCTTCTTCACGAATACATTGGGTATGCCGTTCAATACGGGTACTATTATTTATATCATTCTGCTCATCGCTTCCTTCGTATGGGCTATCTATGAGACTTATCAAGACAGTCATCGCAAGCGTGAGAACATCGCTTTCCTTACTGCTTTTGCCCTCATTGGTATTCCATTCTATGGTTATGGATGGACAGCTTTCTTCACAGGTATTGTCGTTTTAGCCGTTGTTTACGTGCTTTTGCAGTGGCAACGCCCTGTAAACAGCCAAGGAAAGAAGCTTCGTACAGCCCTTATCTCATCTCGAGTAAAGAACACTGCGCTGCTATGTATGCTGATGTTGATCATCGGTTACTCATCTTACGCAGTGATAGTGATACGTTCTACAGCCAATCCTCCTATGGATCAGAACTCACCAGAGGACATCTTCACCCTCGGAAGCTATCTGAGTCGTGACCAATACGGCGATCATCCTTTGTTTTATGGTCCTGCTTACACCAGCCAACCAGCTGTTGCAGCTGACGGTATGCACTATAAGTTTGACGAAGGTGCACCTGTTTACGAGCGCAAGGAGAAGGCTTCAAAGGATGAAAAGGACTCTTATTTCCTCGTAAGGCATAAGTCTACGCAGGTATTTGAGCAGAATATGCTCTTCCCACGTATGTATGATCAAGGTCATGCAGCCCAGTATGAGCAGTGGATGGGAGGCGTTACGGGTCACGATGTGGATGGTGTTAAGATGCCAACACAGCTTGAGAACCTTCGTTTCTTCCTCTCTTACCAGTGTAATTTCATGTATTGGCGTTACTTCATGTGGAACTTTGCCGGTAGACAGAACGACCTCCAGGGTAACGGTGAGCCAGAACATGGAAACTGGATTACGGGTATTTCCTTCATAGACAACGCACTCTACGGTAATCAAGACATGATGCCTGACGAGTTGAAAGCCAACAAGGGACATAACGTCTTCTACTGTTTACCATTGCTTTTGGGCCTTATCGGACTCTTCTGGCAGGCATGGCGTGGCAAAAGAGGCATCCAACAGTTCTGGGTTGTCTTCTTCTTGTTCTTCATGACAGGCCTTGCTATCGTCGTTTATATAAACCAAACTCCAAGTCAACCACGTGAACGCGACTATTCTTATGCTGGTTCTTTCTATGCATATGCCATCTGGTGCGGTCTTGGAGTACTTGCTTTGTATGACTGGGCACGCAAGTTGAAGCTTGCACCGGTGCTCTCTGCATCAGTAGTATCACTGGCTTGTCTGTTTGTTCCAATACAAATGGCATCACAGACATGGGATGATCACGATCGTTCTGGACGTTATACCTGTCGTGACTTTGGTCAAAACTACCTTATGTCACTACAACAAAAGGGCTATCCAATCATCTTTACGAATGGAGATAACGACACATTCCCTCTCTGGTATGACCAAGAAGTGGAAGGAATACGTACTGATTCACGTGTCTGCAACCTCTCTTATCTGCAGACTGATTGGTATATTGACCAGATGAAGCGTCCTGCTTACACCTCACCAAGCGTCCCAATCTCTTGGCCAAGACTTGATTATGTGAGCGGAACGAACGAGTATGTGCCTGTACAACCAGAGTTTAAGCAGCAGATAAAGGACTTCTACAAGCAGAATCCAGCAGCTGCTAAGGCACAGTTTGGCGATGATCCGTTCGAACTAAAGAACATTCTGAAGTACTGGGTACGCTCTAAAGACCCACAGACACACGTCATTCCAACTGATACTATCTATATGAAGATAGACAAGGAGGCTGTTCGAAAGAGTGGAATGATGCTTCCTGGCGACTCAATCCCAGACCGTATGGTTATCTCTTTACAAGGAAAGCAGGCGCTATACAAGGGAGATTTGATGATGTTAGAGATGATTGCCAACTGTAATTGGACCCGTCCACTGTACGTAGCCATCACTGTTGGCTCTGAAAACTTCATGAATTTGGGCGATAACTTCGTACAAGAAGGTCTGGCTAACCGTATTACACCGTTCAATACACAAGGTAATAGCGACCAGACTGGCATCAATATGCGCGACTTCGATACCGAAAAGACGTATGATGTTATGATGAATCGCTTCAAATGGGGCGGTCTTAACGTGCCAGGGCTTTACATTGACGAGACAGTAATGCGTATGTGCTATACGCACAGACGTGAGATGGCTAACCTCGCATTGCACCTTATCGCCAAGGGAGAGAAGGAAAAGGCACTCAAAGTACTGCAAAAACTGGAGAAAGTGCTGCCTACTTACAATGTTCCTGTAAGCTATATGAGTGGTTCAGGAGACATGGCTCAGGCATATGCAATGCTTGGTCAGAAGGCTAAAGCACGCCAGCTCTATGATGCTTTGTGGAAGATCTCTATGCAATATGCTAACTATTACATGAGTCTTCCGCCTCGTTACTTCGACATGAGCCAGAGTTCATGTAAGATGCACTTCCAGATTATGATGAATCTTGTCAATGCTAACGATCGTACTGACCGTGTATGGGCTAACAAACATGCCATGCAGCTGAACAATATGATGATCCGTTTCAAGAATCTTGGGGGTTCTTTGGAACAGGTATAACAAGACATCATTACATTATAAAGGACTATTAAAAAGCGAGCCGGGTGCTGGTTGCCTGTAAAAAGGTTACCATACTCGGCTCTTTTTTTTCTATTTCACAGATAAAATATGCTTATCGAACAACCTGCACGTTGGCTTCGTATCTTCTATCCACATGCCTTGTGGCGTATGGACAAGAATGATCACTCCGTCTATCTCACCTTTGATGACGGTCCAATACCCGAAGCTACGCCCTTTATCCTCGACACATTGGACCAGTTTGGAGCAAAGGCTATGTTCTTTATGGTGGCTGACAATGTGAGGAAACATCCCGAACTATATGAAGAAGTCATAAGACGTGGACACAAAGTGGGCAACCATACCTATCACCACCTTGGCTCTTTCCGTCACTGGGCACTGACTTATGCCGTTGATGTGACGAAGGCTGACGCCCTACTCCATACCCCTTACTTCCGTCCGCCACATGGTTGGCTGCGCCATACAGTGTATTGGTGGGCCAAACAGTACTACCGTGTCGTCATGTGGGACCTCGTTACGCGCGACTATTCGAACCTTCTGACGGCAAAGGATGTTGTGAACAACGTGAAGAAATACGCCCGAAACGGGTCTATTATCACCTTCCACGACTCTCTGAAGAGCATCGATAAACTGCGGACAGCCCTCCCCGAATCACTTCAATGGCTGAAAGATCAGGGCTATGAGTTCAAAGTTTTCCCTGATAACCCTGATGAAACAAGATGAAAAGATAATAGCGAGCAAGATAAAAGCCGAGGCACAACGTCTTGGCTTCTTTGCTTGTGGCATAGCGAAGGCGGCCCCTGATCGCGAAGGTGCTGAGCCAGCGGCTGGGTGTCTACTTCGATCC
>ERZ773057.1183-NODE-1183-length-10329-cov-4.700019_pt1 | contig 10329 bp, 9 predicted proteins | sample MGYA00580629_ERZ773057 | MGnify/ENA primary metagenome ERZ773057 (study PRJEB29015, sample SAMEA2738143) | human oral metagenome | biome: human oral; feature: human-associated habitat; material: saliva | place: China | collected 2163 ...
GCTTTACCAGCAGGGATTTGCAATTTTACAAGTTTTTCGACTTTTTTAGCCATTTCTTAAATCCTCCTTTGTGGTTTTGGCGGTAATTACAGATTTTTACCTCCCACAAGTATGCTTTGTGCATACCTTTCTATTATACACGATTTCTCTTTTTTTGCAAGAAAAAATTAAAATATAGTAAACTTTTTTTTCGTTTTATGATAGAATGAAGCTATGTTAATCAAAGTTGCTTCTGTATTATTTATTTTTTTAACGCTGATTCTGAGCGGCATCATTGTTCACCTCTTTAAACTCCAAAAAAGAGGATGGCGATCTACCGATATTGCCTTTCCTTTATTTGCCTTGGAGTACTACCTGATCTCAGACAGCGCTTTTTACCACAGCCTCTTACCACTGCTAGCCTTAAGCCTTTCGCTTTTGGCCTTGGGGCTAACGGTTTATTTCTTAAAAAAGAAAAAGAGTTTTTATTATCCGAAATTTATCAAATACTTCTGGCGCGCTGGATTTCTGGTCACCTTCTTGCTCTATCTGATCTTAACCGTTAGTTTGTTTATCTAATACTGAAAAAGACAACTCTATCTTTGGAGTTGCCTTTTCTTTTATTTCTTCCGATGAAAGAACCAGCCCACTAGTTTCTTGAATACTTGAATCAAGAAGAGAGCAAGAACTGCCATGATGGCACAGATGACCAGCGTTTGAATCCTCAAGGGGCTCATGTTAAAGAATCTACCTAAGATACTGCTTGAAACCAGGAAGGCTAGGATATTTACTAGAAGAACCATTCTCTTGTAGTGATTGAGAGGCTGGGATTCTTGATAGATAATGGCAAAGCCAACGAAGGCCATCAAGCAGATGGCTGCACTTGAGAGCTCTTCCGACCTCATGCCAAATGCTGAAGAGAGCAATACCAGACTGAAGATCAGTATAAAATCCGTCAAGGCAGCAGGTAGCGCATTTTTAAAGACCGTTTCGATAAAGCGCCCTTTGATGCGCTCGCTATTGGGCTCAAGCGCTAGGAAGAATCCTGGAATCCCAATCGTAAAACCACTGATCAAAGACATCTGCGACGGCATGATGGGATAGGTAAAGGCTAAGAGCGTCACTGAGATAGCCAACAAAATAGAAAAGATATTCTTGATCAAAAAGAGACTGGCTGATCGTTGAATATTATTGACCACCCGCCGACCTTCTGCCACGATGGACGGCATCTTCCCAAAGTCAGAATCTAGCAAGACCACTTGCGCCATCTTTTTGGTCGCATCATTTCCAGATTCCATCGCAATACTACAATCCGCTGTTTTGAGGGCCAGAATATCGTTGACGCCATCTCCAGTCATGGCGACTTTATGCCCCTTTGCCTGCAAGCCTTCTACAAGGCTTTTCTTTTGCTCTGGTGTCACCCGACCAAAGACCGTATATTGGCTCGCCGCTTGGTGCAAGTCTTCTTCCGTCAGTAAGGTTCTGGCATCAATTAGATCTTCTGCTCCTTCAATGCCTGCTTTTTGTGCAATAGCTGAGACCGTAGCTGGGTTGTCCCCTGAAATGACCTTAATGGTCACTCCTTGTTGTTTGAAGTAGGCGAAGGTTTCTTTGGCATTTTTTCTCAAAGGATTGGAGAGAATAATCCAGGCCACCAAGTCTACAGGAGCCTCTAAATTCTCTCCCAGTTGTTCTCCCCGATATTTCCCAAAGGCCAAGACCCGATTGCCAGCCTGAGTAGCAGGAGCTATCTCCTTTTCAACCTCAGAGAAGCCCTCTCGTAAGACAAATTCTGGAGCACCTAATACATAGATCCCAGATTCAAAGGCAATGGCCCCATACTTTTTCTTAGACGTAAAGGGCTGAATGTCTTTAGCCTTCCAAGGCTGGCTGACTGGTGTCTTGTGAAATTTTCGGATGGCATCCATGGTATCGTTTTGATCCATACTAGCTTCTACATACTGAGCTAGAGCTTCCAAGTCTTGAGCGTCTTTAACTGGACGAATCTCTGTTACTTCCATACCTGGCTCTGTAATGGTCCCTGTCTTATCGACACAAAGGACATCCACGCGCGATAAGGTCTCAATCCCCTTCATGCTATTGAGCAGAACCTTTTCCTTGGCCAATCTGACAGCACCCAGAGCCAGTGCCAAGGTCATCAAGAGATACAAGCCTTCTGGAATCATCCCGATCAAGGCTCCGACTGTTGAAGTCACACTGAGCTTGAGGCTATCGCCTAGGCTGATATAGCTACGAAGAAAAAGGAGCGAGCCTAGCGGAATGATAAGAAGACCAATAATCCCCACAATGCGGTTGACCGCATGGACCATGTCAGACTCCTCATGAGACTTGACCTGCTTGGCTTCCAGGCTCAATTGGTTTATGTAGGAGTCGTTCCCCACTTTTTCCAATCGCGCTAAACCTTGGCCAGCGATCACAAAGCTACCTGACATGAGTGCGTCTTGCGCTCCTTTTTTGACCTCATCGGCTTCACCTGTCAATTGCGACTCATCGACTTTTAGCTCGCCCTCCAGCAAGACCCCATCCGCATAGATCTGATCTCCAGCTTGAAAGCGAACCAGATCGCCCTCCACCAGCTGATCGATAGGTAGAGCGACTTCTTTTCCTTCGCGAAGAACGATCGCCTCACTCATATGCAGAAATTGCATCTGACGCAAGATCCGTCGAGAGCGGACTTCCTGCACAATTCCTACCAAGGAGTTGACCACGACGACCGGAACAAACAAGAGATTGTTCCAAGACTTCACTGCTACCAGCAAGACCGCTAAGACCAGGAAAATCAGATTAAAGTAGGTAAAGACATTGTCTCGAATGATCTGCCCAATACTTTTTTCTGTCTTAATCGTGACCTTATTTTGCTTGCCCTCTTGGATCTTTTTCGCTACTTCTTCCTGACTGAGTCCTTCTAATCTAACCATTGCTTTCCTCACTCATGTATTTCCAAGGGCAATCCTTCTGGATCGAAGAAAAATGCCATCTTCTTGCCATCAAAATCATCATAGCGAAGGCCTGTATTCTCTATACCTAGCTGATCCAATCTGGCTAGATAGGTCTCTACATCGTCCACTTGAAAGGCCAGATGACGCAGTCCCGCATGCTCGGGCAAGGGGAGCTTAGGCCGTTCTGGGGCCGTCGGTTTGATAAAGAGTTCTAAAGTCAGCTGCCCCTGGCGGAGATTGATCAAGATATCTCCGCGTTCGGGACGGTCATACTCACTGACAATCGCAAAGCCCAACTGGTCCACATAAAAGTGCAACATGGCGTCGCGATCCCGTCCAATGATGGCAATATGATGAATCGTGTCTAACTTCATCTGGTCCTACTTTCTATTTTCTATAAAAAGAAAAGGGAGTGGGACATATGCCCTTTTTCCCTATCCTTATGATTGTTGCAATACTTTTCGAGGCTTGGTCCCTTCAGCTGGTCCAATCACACCCGCTGCTTCCAACTCTTCCATGAGGCGAGTCGCCCGGTTAAAACCAACCGATAAGCGGCGCTGGATCATCGAAGCACTGGCTTTTTGGGTCTCGATGACGAGCGCTTTGGCCTCTTCAAAGAGAGGATCACCTTCATCAGAGCCACCCATACCTCCATCAAAGTCTGACTCCGATACTTCTCCTGGATCAAAGGCATCATCATAATCGGCTTCTGCCTGCTCTTTGACAAAGTTGACAATCCGCTCCACATCGTCATCTGAGATAAAGGATCCTTGTAGACGGATTGGATGATTTTCATCAATCGGTTTAAAGAGCATGTCTCCACGACCGAGCAATTTCTCCGCTCCATTTTCATCCAAGATGGTCCGTGAGTCGGTCCCAGATGATACCGCAAAAGCGACACGGGAAGGCACATTGGCCTTGATCAAACCTGAGATAACGTCAACCGATGGCCGTTGGGTCGCCAAGATCATGTGGATCCCCGCCGCACGCGCCTTCTGTCCAAGGCGAATAATGGCATCTTCCACTTCTTTACTTGCGACCATCATCAAGTCTGCCAACTCATCGACAATGACCACGATCAATGGAAGGGGCACTTGCTTCATCTCAGACTGGGCATTGTACTCAGCCACCTTGGCATTAAAGCCAGCAATATTGCGAGCGCCTACTTTCGAGAAGAGCTCGTAGCGATTTTCCATCTCATCAACGACCTTCTGCAGGGCCCGACTAGCCTTACGTGGGTTGGTCACCACTGGAATCAAGAGGTGAGGAATATCATTGTAGACAGAAAGCTCCACCATCTTTGGATCGACCATCATAAACTTGACTTCGTCCGGACGGGCCTTCATCAAGATACTCGAAATAATCCCATTGACCGCTACTGACTTACCAGATCCGGTAGACCCCGCTACCAAGAGGTGGGGCATCCGAGCCAAATCAAAGGTCCGAGCTGAACCATCTACAGCCTTCCCAAGAGGAATCTCAAGGAGTTTAGCCGGATCTGTTTTGGACTGCTCCCACAATTCACGGAAGGAAACGGTCGCAATCTCTGAGTTGGGCACTTCAATCCCGACCAGAGACTTCCCTGGAATCGGTGCTTCAATCCGCACATCCTTGGCTGCTAGGGCCAAGGCCAAATCATCTGCTAGGTTGGAAATGCGGTTGACACGCACACCGACAGCTGGCTTGACTTCATATTTGGTAACAGAAGGACCGATTTCCGCCCGCTCCACTGTCGCCTTGATGTTAAAGCTTGCAAAGGTCTCTTCCAAAATGCGGATATTCTGACGAACGATGTTTTTCTCTTTGGATTGATTTTTCGGCTTGTCAGGTGCGAAGAGATCAATGGTTGGAAGCTTGTACTGGAGGAGTTCCTTAGGTGTGAAATCCACTTGAACTTCTTCCCCATCGTCCTCGAATTCTTCGGCTACTGGAAGCTCTTCGTACGCTTCAGGCTCTTCAGGCCATTCTTCATCTGGCAGGTAGATCTCTGGTGTTGCTGGTGCGAAAATTTCGGCTTCTGGGAAGGTCTCTGTGAACGGCTCTTCCGCCGCCAGCACCTCTCCCGTTTCAGGGTCTACAGGATGCCCTTCCATTGAAAGGGGAGTTGGAAGAACTGCACTTGCTTCTTCTTGCTCTCTTTCAGCTGCAGCAGCTTCCTCAGCAGCTCTCGCTTCTTTTTCAAGGAATTTCTGCTCGCGACGTTCTTTGCGTTTTTCCATAGAAGCGTGGAAGGCTTCCGATCCCTTTTCAAACAAATCATAGATGGAGTAAGGACTCATCAAGAGGATCCCCAATCCGATAAAGAGAAGGCCAATAAAATAAGAGCCAATATTTGAAAACAGGAAGGAAATCGGAGCATAAAGAAGGGCACCGATCATACCACCACCAGCAAAGCTCTCCACTCGCAGATGAATCAGGTCTGCCATGATTCTTGAAAAGGTGACCTTGATCCCATTATTGTCTAAATGAAGGGAGGATACAAAGAAGGCCTGAAACATCAAGAGAACCCCAGCAAAGAAGCTTAGGAATCCTGAAATAACCCCTTCGTGTTTGTCCAGCCATTTAAAGGCATAGAGGTAGAAAAAGGTCGCTAAAATAGCCAAGTAAGCCAAACTCCCAACAAAGAGTCGGATTAAGTTGTAGGCCAAGACCCCTACTGCTCCCAATTTCAAGGCCGCAAAGACTAAAACCAGACTAATCAGAATGGTCACAATCATGCGGTGAATTGCTTTTTTTCTTTCTAATTCTGCTTTGGACAGTCGTCTCGTCGACCGTGTTTTTTTTGATTGATTATTGTTTGCCATAACCTTTATTATATCACAATTCCAAGCCAGTTCTCTAGTAAAATCATTTCCGAACATTTGCAGCATAAAGTAAAAAACAGCACCGAGTAGGCACTGCTTTAGATGTTTTTCTTGGGGTGGCAGTCAATGATGGCTTGATAGTCTTTCAGCGCTTGCTTTCCTTTGTCCGTCAACTGATAACCCCGAATTGTGAACTGCTCCGCCAGTTCTTCCTCCGTAAAATGGTCAGCCAAAGCTTGGTTCAAATCGGTTGCTTTCATTTTGGACAAGCCCGCGACTCCCATCTTTTTAAGAATGGCTTTTTTCATGGTCGCATTGATATGGTCCAGCGAATCAAAAGCGGATTCGATAACAGCATACCCCTTATCTACCAAAACCTTCAAATGTTCCGGCGCATGAATCCCATAAGTGTATTCGAAGTACTTGGGAAACCAAGTCTCCGTCGTAAATGTTCCAAAATGGATCCGCCACAAGAGAATGATATCCCCCGCAAGCAAGCCATCTTGGAGCAACTCCATGTTTCGTTTAGAAACAGGCTTTGGATCCAACAACCAAGCTTCCAAATCCCTCTCAGGCGAAATAAAGGGTTTCACCTCGTGATCAGCGTAAAATTTTTCCATTACATCTGCAATAGTCGTCATAAGTCACTTCTATCTATCATTGATTGTATCATAACAAAATAAAAAGAAACCGTCGATCAAGAAAGCTTCCTGATGTCGAGATTCCTAATGAAAATGGATCTTACTCAGATTTTTTATCATTCGGTGAGATAGTATCTAGAACTTGGTCGACTTTTTGTTCTCTTTCCAAGTCATGATCCGTTTGAATCATATCAATTTGATCTTGTAAATTTGTCTGTTGGACTTGTGGTTTGTATAGCGAAGCAAATCCTACTCCAATCACCAATAGACTCGCTCCAAGGACGCAAAGCCTTTTGACATGCCAAGCCATCGGCAAGGGAATGTTTGCTCGAATCCCTGATTTCTTAACCCAATCCGGATGGTCTCGCATCACACGATTTGCTGCCATCAGAGGCATCAGGTAGCCAAAGAGCGCAATGACCGTTGTCAAGCCAATAACTCGAAAACGATTCTGCTTCGATGGAGAAACATGGTTCACTTCCATCAGGACCATGCCCGTAATCACCAAAATAATGACCAGTAATAAGCCCAAAGATCTCCATAAACCTTCTCTGCGGTAACATTTCAATTCATCAAACGACATCTCCTTAAAATTCTTATCCATTTTTTAATAACTCCTTGTGTTTGTTCAGGCTCTTTCAATTAATCTCTATTTTGATTGGAGGATTTACAGATGACTGCCTTCATCCTTCAAGTATTGCTTAGCCTTTCGAACGATATAGAGCGACTCATCTTCTGAGGCTAACTTGCGAAAGAGATCATTGGCTCTGTGCTGATCGCCTTTAAGAGTAGCATTCAAGGCTTGGTAGTAGATAATTTCCAACTGCTGGTACTTGAAATCATTGCTTAAATCTTCGAAATAGTCATTACTTTGGTGCGCAATGGTTAAATCATAAAGGGCAAGACAGACCTTTTTAGTTTTCTCAGCTAGTGTAGGGTCTGTAATGGTCAATTCATTTAATCGAGCCTCCAGCTCTTCCCTGGATAAATCAGGATCTGTCAGGACGATCGAACGAATAAGATAACTCTCAAAAAAGTTCTTATATTTCTGTGGTAGTTCCTTCTGGCTGAGTGCTTCTCTAGCTTCCTTTATGACAATATCAAAATCTCCCATCATAAAAGAATAGGCAACCGATGTCAGCTTCATATCGATCTGTAAAATGGGCTTTTTCACATTCTTGTTCAACTGAAGGTATTGCTGCCAAAAAGCTAAATCTAAGTCTACATGGAGCAAGGTGTTGCACTTGTTGGTATAGCTCTTCTTGAGCAAGTGGAGAAATAAAAACAAGCCTGCAAGGACCAATAAGAGGCCAGCAGTCTGAAGAAGAGTATCTCTGACCATTAATCCAATGCAAAAAATCAGAAGCATTGCCAACAAGCCAGCAGATCTAATATAGATTCTATAGTTTTTGCGTAGAGTTTTATAATCCAATTTGTAGCCTCCTATTCATGATACGGTTTTTGAGGGAATTCGTTCATTTTCAAACAAATTAACATACCTCCCATCATACCGAATTTTCCATCTCTACGCAACTTCCTTCTTAATTAGTGATTTAGTCCAAAAAGAAAACACCCTTGTGGGCGTTAGCATTGATAGACTGAACTGCAATATCATCTTTTAAGTTCTACTTTTCTACCACTATCTATTCTGAAGAAGTCATCAGACTATTTCCCACTATACCGATGATCACAATGAAGACCCCTAAAAATCCTAGTGGGGTTGGGATCTGATCTCCTAGAAAAAGACAGCCTCCAAATAGGGTGAAGAGGACCTCGCCGGCCTGGGTAGCTTCAACAACTGCTAACTGCTGATGGTTGTGTTTCACCAAGTTGGTTGCTTCAAAGAAGAGCATGGTCGCGATAACTCCTGAAAATACAGCTACGATCAAGGATTGGAGCATTTGCCCACCTGATGGTAAGCCTGCATCTACTCCTGCAAAGACGGCTAAGAGCAACCAAAAGGGAACACTCATTAAGGTCATCCCAAAGACCCGTTGGGTCGTTGATAATTGTTCTTCTTTACAATGAACTAGCATCTTGCGATTTCCCAATGGATAGGAAAAAGCAGCGATCAAAATTAAGATACTAGCTCTCACCACACCTTCTCCGAGACCTCGTCCAAAATATGGAATTTGAATCAATACGATTCCTAACAAAATCAGCAAAGTCATTCCTAACTGTTTTCTTGGAATCTTTTGGCCAAAAAGTGGGGTCAGAAGGAGACCAGCTAAAATCGTAATCTGCCAGGTCGCAGCCACAAACCATGATTCTCCATAGATAGAAGCCATCGATAAAGGCGCATAAAAGAGACCAAAGCCGACCGTACTCCAGAGCAACCAAGTCCACGGGGCTCGTGCAATTGCTGACAAGACACCCTTCAACTCGCCTTTCTGCCAGACTAAAACAGCCATCATGGGCAAACTAAAAAGGTAGCGCAAACTAGCACTCCACATCCAGGAACCACCTGCCAGGTTCATGCTTCGATTAAAAATAAAGGTAAATGCAAAAAAGAGAGCACCTAGGATACCAAACCAAAGGGCTCTCGCAAAATGTGATGATTTCATTTTTTGATGATCGTTCTCCTGTAGTCATCCTATTATACAGGAATTCAGAAATACTTTCATCTGTTTTCTGCAAATTTTCAAAATAGTGTTTTCGCCTTAAATTGTATCCAGATTTGAAAGTATCGCAAAATTAAGGTACAATAGAGAAAGACAACTATGTTGGAAAGGAAGAATATGAAAAAATTAATCGCACTACTATTATTTTCCGGCTTGGCTTTGACAGCTTGTTCGTCTAATAAGACTGACGCTAACTCTTCAAGTTCAAGCAAAGAAAAGACAGAGCAGACAGCAACTTCTAGCTCTAGTGAAAAAGATCAAAAGAAAATTGAAGAAGAACAAAAGAAATTAGAACAACTGCGCAAAGATTTTAACGACGCCATGACCAATGAAAATGCCGTCTTCCCACAACTCTCAAATGAAGTGGCTGAAGACGAAGCAGAGGTTAAAATCACAACAACTGAAGGCGACATCACTGTGAAGCTCTTCCCTAAATATGCCCCACTCGCAGTTGAAAACTTTTTGACCCACGCAAAAGAAGGCTACTACAATGGCTTACTTTTCCACCGTGTCATTAACAACTTTATGATCCAAACTGGGGATCCTAAAGGAGACGGTACGGGTGGCGAATCTATCTGGAAGGGCAAAGACAAATCCAAAGATTCAGGTACTGGTTTTGAGAATGAGTATTCTCCATACCTTTACAACCTTCGTGGAGCCCTTGCCATGGCCAATTCTGGTCCAAATACCAATGGTAGTCAATTCTATATCAACCAAAATAAGGATGATATTTCAAGTAAACTCCCAACTGACCGCTTCCCAGCTAAGATCATCGATGCTTATAAAAATGGTGGAAATCCAACCCTCGATGGTGGTAACTACACTGTCTTTGGCCAAGTGATCGATGGCATGGATGTGGTGGATAAAATCGCCTCTGCTGAAACCGATGATAAGGACAAACCAAAAACAGACATCAAGATTGAAAAAATCGAGATTTTAAAAGACTACAATTTCAAGAAATAATGAAAAGAGAACCAAACGGTTCTCTTTTTCTATCAAATGTAAATTTTTCTTAGAAACTTTCCTTAGGTGAGTACGGACGTCAGCGAACTTCTGCGAAGTTCCATGACTAATTATTGAGCCTAAGGTCTCAATAATTCCGTGTGCCTGAAACAAATCTGTTTCAGGCACTTTTCTCACGGCGGAAAGTTTCAGTAGATGAATGACTTAAATAATTAGAATTCATTTTTTTACAATGAATCTATTAGCTAATTTTATGTAAAATGTTTATCAATATCTTAAAAAGAGAACCTCTCGGTTCTCTTTTCATTATTTCTTGAAATTATAGTCTTTTAAAATCTCGATTTTTTCAATCTTGATGTCT
>ERZ773057.1187-NODE-1187-length-10304-cov-2.285394_pt1 | contig 10304 bp, 7 predicted proteins | sample MGYA00580629_ERZ773057 | MGnify/ENA primary metagenome ERZ773057 (study PRJEB29015, sample SAMEA2738143) | human oral metagenome | biome: human oral; feature: human-associated habitat; material: saliva | place: China | collected 2163 ...
TGCGTTCTGATCAGATTAGCTCCCCGGACGCCGAGACAGCAGGGAAAGCAGCTTATATACTTCCTAAAGTCACGCATATACTTTCTAAGCATGTGAAGAAAGAGAATGAGTCACTTGACCAAGAAATCGAAGAAAATGCACATACGCTCCAACAGACGCTAGAGAGCTTTCATGTGAATGCAAAGGTAATTAGTGCATGTCACGGTCCTGCCGTAACGCGTTATGATTTGGAACCTGCTCCCGGGGTGAAGGTGAGCAAAATCACGAATTTAGCTGAAGATATCGCTTTACAGCTAGCCACAACATCGGTTCGTATCGAACCGGTGCCGGGAAAAGCCGCCATTGGTATTGAGATTCCAAACCGTATCTTGGAAAGTGTCCAGCTGCGTGATGTTTTGGAGAATCCTGCTTTCCAAGAGGCGAAGTCAAAGCTGACCGTTGGTCTTGGCATGGATATCAGCGGGCAGGCGATCTTTGCAGATATTGGGAAAATGCCGCATCTGTTGGTTGCCGGGGCTACTGGTTCAGGTAAATCGGTATGCATCAATACGCTGATTTCCAGTATTCTGTTCAAAGCTGCTCCAGATGAAGTTAAGTTCATCCTCATCGATCCGAAAATGGTCGAGCTTTCTAATTACAATGGAATACCGCACCTCATGGTTCCCGTTGTGACGGATCCTAAGAAGGCGTCGTCCGTACTGAACTGGGCTGTGCAGGAGATGGAGAAACGATACGCTGTCTTTGCATCACATAGTGTGCGTGACATCAAGTCGTTCAATCGTCGTTATGCCGAAGAAAAGATGCCGTTCATCGTCATCGTGATTGATGAGCTGGCAGATCTTATGATGGTATCCCCGCGCGATGTGGAAGATTCCATTTGCAGAATCCTACAGAAAGCGCGTGCCGCCGGAATCCACATGATTCTAGCGACACAGCGGCCGTCCGTCAATGTCATTACGGGAATCATCAAGGCGAATCTTCCTTCCCGCATCTCGTTTGCGGTCTCCTCACAGGTCGATTCCCGTACGATTTTGGATCGCGGCGGTGCAGAAACTTTGCTTGGTAAGGGTGATATGCTCTTTTCCCCACAGGGAGCTCCCAAACCGATTCGTGTGCAGGGGGCGTTTATCAGTGACGAGGAAGTTGAAATGCTTCTGGACTACATCCGCTCACAAGGACAAGAGGTCAGTGAAAACGAAGAGCTCATTGACTTTATTGAGAATGACTCCAAAGAAGATGATTCTTCCGAAGAGGATGAATTCCTCGTCAAGCAGGACAAACTTCTTCCGGATGCCGTAGAGCTAGTCATGTCCACGGGGCAGGCATCATCGTCCAGTATACAGAGGAGATTTCGTGTTGGATACTCCAGAGCGGCACGACTGGTGGATACGATGGAGGAACTGCGTATCATTGGGCCGAGCGGGGGAGGAAATAAACCGAGAGAAATCCTCATGTCACAGGAACAGGCCATGGAATTGGTTAAGAGTCTGATGTAATATATTTTTCCGATGAAATGTGCTATACTTACAAACGAAATGATGTTGGGAGGGCGATTGAATTGAAATATATGACGGGAAAAGAACTGCGGGAAGCATATCTTAATTTTTTTGCAGAGAAGAAGGGACATCTTCGTTTGCCAAGCTATTCTCTTGTCCCGGAGAATGACCCGACGTTGCTTTTGATCGGTGCTGGCATGGCCCCCCTCAAGCCCTTTTTTACTGGTAAGGTAAAGCCGCCGCGTCATCGCATCGTTACCTGTCAGCGCTGTGTGCGTACAGGAGATATCGAAAACGTCGGACGTACAGCGCGGCATCAGACATTTTTTGAGATGCTTGGAAACTTCTCCTTTGGAGACTATTTCAAGAAAGAAGCAATTCCTTGGGCATGGGAGTTTCTGACCGAAGTCATCGAACTGCCCAAAGAGAAGCTTTGGGTAACCATCTATCCAAACGATGACGAAGCACGACAGATTTGGTTGGAGCAGCCGGGTCTTTCCCCGGATCATATTGTCCCGTTGGAAGATAATTTCTGGGAGATCGGCCCGGGACCATGCGGTCCTGATTCTGAGATATATATTGATCTCGGAGAGGAACGTGGCTGTGGCAGTCCGACCTGCAGTGTAGGATGCGATTGTGATCGATTCCTCGAAATCTGGAATCTCGTCTTTACGCAATATGATCGCACCGAGGATGGTGAGTATAACCTCCTTGCACATAAAAATATCGATACGGGCTGCGGACTTGAGCGTCTTGCTTCTGTCGTACAAAATAAGAAGACAAATTTCGAGACAGATTTGCTCTATCCTGTTATCGAGTATGCTGCCAATGTATCTCAGACGGAGTATGGCGCTGATCCACAAAAAGATATATCCCTCAAGGTCATCGCCGATCATGCGCGTTCTGTTGTCATTATGATCATGGACGGCATTCTGCCATCCAATGAGGGAAGAGGATATGTGTTGCGCCGTACGATACGGCGTGCGATCCGTCATGGACGGATGTTGGGCATCACAAAGCCATTCCTGGACGGAGCGGTTGATGCTGTCATCGAAATCTTTGGTGATGTAAAAGACTTTAGCGAACTCGTATCGAAAGAGGAATACATTAAGCGTGTCATACGCATTGAAGAAGAACGTTTTGCTGCGACGCTCGTCCAGGGCATTGATCTTCTGAATGAAGAGATTGACTCGCTGAAAGCGAATGCACAGCAGATACTTCCCGGAGAAGTCGGATTCAAACTCTATGATACCTATGGATTTCCCCGTGAACTTACTGAGGAAATTCTTCATGAGAATGGCCTCAAGTTGGATGATGCTGGATTTGCGCAGGAGATGGAAAAACAGCGCAACCGGGCAAGAAGTGCACGGGCTGAGAACCAGGCTGTGGCTGTTCCGGATCTTTCCGGATTGGATACATCAGCCCTGACCGAAAATGCAGAGGCGCGCGAGGCCAACGTTGTCGCCATTTGGCGTGATGGGGCTCTGGTCGACATGCTGCATGATGGAGAAAGCGCCGGAATCATCCTGAGCACCACGCCGTTCCACGCGGAGGGCGGCGGACAGGTGGGAGATGCTGGGCTTCTCCTCAGTGATGTCGGACGAATTGTTATCCGTAATACGAAAAGACTTCCTGATGGGACGGTTTATCATCTGGCGTATGTTGAGGAAGGTCAGATTCAGCGCGGAGAGACAGTTCAAATTCAGCTGGATGAGGTGCATAAGCTATCATCCGCACGTAATCATACAGCAACACATCTTCTTCAGGCAGCACTTCAGAGAATTGTCGGAGATCATGTGCATCAGGCAGGGTCTTTGGTGACACCTGAGCGACTTCGCTTCGATTTTACGAATTTTGAACCTTTGACACAGCAGCAGGTGCAGGATATCGAGGATTTGGTCAACGAAGAAATTCTTAGCTCAATCGATCTCGATATTTCGACGATGCCAATTGCAGTGGCGAAAGAACGCGGTGCAATGGCTCTCTTTGGAGAGAAGTACGGCGATATTGTCCGTGTGGTTGAGATTCCGAATTTCAGCATCGAGCTGTGTGGTGGTTCTCATGTATCCAACACAGGACAGATCGGTCTTTTTAAGATTATTGGCGAATCTGGTGTTGCTGCAGGCGTACGTCGTATCGAAGCAATTACCGGCCGTGCAGCATATCAGTATGTGTCAGAAACGGATGCGCTGATCCGTACACTTTCTCAGCGGCTGAAAGTAAAGGCGGGAGACCTGCCCACGCAAGTCGATAAACTGATTGACGAGAAGAAGAATATGCAGGAGCAGTTACGTACTTATGCGGACTCCCGTGATCAAGCAGACGCACAAAAACTGCTGTCAGATGTCCAGGAAATTGGAAAATTCCACGTCATTGTTGGAAAAGTAAATGTGGATTCCATGGAGGAACTTCGCAATATTGCAGATCTCGCCTGTGAAAAGCTCAGTGCGGGCATTGTCGTTCTTGGCATGGCGGCCAACGATAAGGTGAATCTTGTCGTTAAGGCAGACCAAGATGCTGTAGCCTATGGTGCCCATGCCGGCAACATCATTAAGGCGGCTGCTAAAGCCGTTGGCGGCGGCGGTGGTGGACGCCCCGACATGGCACAGGCAGGGGGAAAAATACCGCAGAACTTGCCGCAGGCCTTTGACGATGCAGTTCTTGTCATACGTCAGCAGGCAGGAAAATAATACAACCATGATGATCGGGCTGTCACGTGCTGACAGCCCTTTTTTAGAAGGCAGAGACATGGAACAGGATATAACACAAAAAATCAAGGGTAAAAGCATTCGTTATCTTATTGTATTTATCTGCATGATCCTTTTGGCCTCCGCCATATTGATTTATGCAAAAGGTACGAGCAGTGGCTTTCATGTTTCTCAAGCGTATATTTCCTACGAAAAAAAATACCTGCAGTCTTCGGATCGCATGATGGTACAGGAACTCCATGTCAGCACCGGAGATCATGTAAAACAAGGAGATCTCCTAGTAACAGTACAAAAGACTTTTTCTGACGAGGACATTCAACGCTTACAGCAGAGCGTGACACTCGCTCAAAACAATGTTAACCAGCTTCGCGCTGGTGCAGCTGTTTCTGATCAGCCAGAGATTTCACCGATTTCCAACGAAGCTGTTGATGTTGCACGCAGTAAAGTGGAACGTATGTCTGCGTTATATGAGATGGGGGCAGTCAGTGCAGCAAAAAAAGAGGAAGCGATTCGGGAGTATGAGGAAATACAGTCTTCCGTGCAAGAAAATAGGGGAACTTCATCGATAGAGTTCAACTCTACAGCGCTAAAAGGAGCAGAAGATCAATTAAACCAGGCAGAAACACTGTTAAAAAAAGCAAAAGAACCATCTTCATCCACTGATATCTATGCAAAATGGGATGGCGTCGTTTCTCAATTATATGTTCAGAATGGAGATGTCCTCGAACCGGACAGTAACATTATGGAAATAGAATGCACGGATCGTATACGAATCGAAGCAGAAGTTTCCTCCGATACGGCAAAACAAATCTATCTCGGGCAAATCGTTACCTATTCACTCGATGGAATAAAGAGGGAAGGTACGGTAGAAGATATCACCCCCGCAGATGATTCAGGCGAGGAAGATGGCCCTGTCTTCATTTCCGTCTCTATGCCGAACACGGATTGGTCTGATCTTCATCAGACGGATCAAATCGAATTATACTTTTCTTTGTAGGGAATGTATGTTTTGTTCATTCTTTTCGTGAGCATGAATCTATGCTATACTGTTGCTGAACATACTATGAAAGGAAACGGCAAATGATAGATCAAAGACGAAAGGATCCTTCCACTGATCAGTTGTTTCGTGCGGTTCTCTCTCTGCAGACTGTTGATGAATGCTATCAATTTTTTGAAGATCTTTGCACCATTGGCGAACTTCGTGCTATGGCACAAAGACTTGATGTTGCCCGTATGTTATATGGGGGGAATACCTATGATGAGGTTGTTGCCCATACAGGTGCAAGCACGGCAACAATCAGTCGTGTGAAGCGCTGCCTAAATTACGGTGCAGATGGATACACACTCGTTCTGAAGAATGCTTGTCTTTCGGTGAATGCGGACGGAGGAGATACAGATGACTGCTAAAAACGCTATCCTAGAAACCCCATATGGGACAAGAGATCTGCTTCCTGCTGATGTCATTGAAATGCGTTATCTCGATCAAATTCTATCGCAGATCTTTTCCTCATGGGGATATGACGAGATCGCTACGCCGACAATCGAGCATTTGGAAACTCTTGTTTCGCGCATTCAGGAAGAGAATGACCTCTTTATTCTTTCTGGAAATAAAAATAGACTTCTTGCCTTGCGCAATGAAATGACGACGCCGATTGCGCGTTTGGTCAGCAGTCGATTAAAAGATCTTCCTGCACCGCTTAAATTATCGTATATCGGCAACGTATTTCGCATTGAACAGACGCAGGAAGGTCGTCAATGCGAGTTCCATCAAGCAGGTGTAGAGCTGATGGGATGCAATACTGCGGCAGCAGATGCAGAGATCATTGCGCTTGCCATCGAGGCTGTCCTGGCATGTGGGATAAAGGAGTTCCAGATTCATATTGGGCAGGTGAACTTCCTCAAAGGAATGATGACGGCCTTTGGGATCGATGATGCACATCGTGAAGCATTAAAGAATGCGATGGAATCTCACGACATTGTGCAAACGAATCAGCTCATTGACACACTCGCTATCTCTTCTGCCTCTAAAGAGCTCCTAAAGAGTATTCCTCTTTTGAATGGAAAGGAGGATGTCATTGAACATATTTACAAACTCCCATTGAACCAAGAAAGTCAACATGCAACGAATAATTTGGTGGAAATATACTCGATTCTGAAAGACTATCACTTGGCAGACTACGTGCATTTTGATTTTGGCGTAATTCGCGATTTTCACTATTATACGGGCATGGTCTTTGAAGGATATTCCCCGGGACTTGGCTTTCCTTTGTGTGGGGGCGGTCGCTATGATGATCTGTTGGGGAAATATGGAGCTCCAATGCCTGCGACCGGATTCGCCCTTGGGATGGAACGTGTTATACTGGCACGAAAGCGACAGAACGTCAATGCACAAATGGCACAGAAGGATGTATATATCGGATATGGGGAAGGACAGATCCAGTCGGCGATCACACGTGCAAAAGCCCTCCGAAATGAGGGCAATGTCGTAGAGCTTGCTGTCGTTCCGCAGACAAAGAATGAAGCGGCATCCTCAGGAAAACAAAAGGGATACGTTGCTTTTGAGTATTTCGCATGATACAGCGTATACGGCAGTTTCTATATGCTGTATTCGGACGTTTGGATGCAGAGGCAAACACATTCGTTCGTTGCTACTTATCCAAAGAAGAGCAGAAGCTGTTTTATGCCATGCACGAAGCGGATCAATTTCATGCATGGCGTGTCGCACGTAGTGCGCAAAAAAAATATCTGCAATATGACGTCGTCCATTCCGATGCGTATATCCTGTTGACGCGATGTGCTCTATTGCATGATATCGGGCGCGAAAAGGGGATGGCTGATGTATGGGGGAAGGTACTGTCCGTCCTTGTATATCGTTTCCTACCACATCTCGTTGAATACTTCGTCCGGGAAACGAACGGACATCGCGGAAGAATTGGTACAGCGCTGTATATCTGCCAATACCATCCCATCCTTGGGGCAAATAAATTGCGGAAAATAGGAGCGATAAAAGAAGCGGAAATCATCGTACAGCATCAAAAAAAACCAGCACCGGAGGATTCACTGGTGCTGGCTATTCTGAAGGAAGCTGATGGAGAGAACTGAGCTTATGCTGCTCGTAACGAGGTAAAAAACGGACGTAGGGAGGTGCGCAGTGGAGGATCATGCCGTTAATATCCGCGCATCTTATCTATGACATTGAGCATTCCAATTCGCTGCGGAAAGATTTGCAAATTGTTGCGGAAAATTTTGAGAGAGCGATCCAGATACATAGGGGAGATTGATGAGTGGTGTGGAGTGATATAAAGATTTTCCACATCCCATAGCGGTGAATCCTCCGGGAGTGGTTCTTCTGCAAATACGTCTAAGGAAGCCCCACGAATCCGCTTTGAGGACAGGGCATCAACAAGGTCATCTTCATTGACCACGTCACCTCTGGATACGTTGATAAAGAATGCGGTCTCCTTCATCATGTTGAATGCTCTGCTGTCAAAGAGCTGATGTGTCTGTGGAGTCAGAGGAAGTGCAACGATCACATAATCTGCCTTGGACAACGCCTCTCCCAGATGCTCCGTGTCGAACAGTTCATCTACAAACGGCTCGGTCGTTTTCTTTCGCTTGACGGCAACGACACGCATCCCGACATTCTTTAGATGCTTTGCCACCTCTCGACCAATGCTTCCCAGGCCAACGACAGCAGCAGTCTTCCCATAGAGCTCATCAGGGGCTGTGAGCCTCTTCCACTGGTGTGCTTTTTGATTCTCCCACGCTTCGATGAGACAGCGGCTGAACGAGAGCATCGTCCCGAGGATGTGTTCAGCCATGGGAATACCGTGAATCCCGCGTGAGTTGGTCAATAAAATATCGGAACGTCGGAAGTTCTCGTTGGAAAGAAGACGCTCTACACCAGCACTGTATGTATGGATCCACTTTAAATTGGGCATTTGTGGAAGAAATGCGTCCATATCCATCTGCGCATCATATCCCAAGAGGATGTCGATTTGTCCAAAATGAACAGCAGCTTCTTTGGGGCGCAGACAGTTAATATGGCAGTCGCCGCTTTTATGGATGAGATCCTTTTGTGAATCACTTAATTGGATAAATGATAATATCTGAAGCGTCATCTGCATCTCCTTCTCATAAAATGAATCCTTTGCATAGGGATTATTCTAGATTCCCCGGAAAAATCCTTTTTTAAGCATTGACCATCATGAATTTAAGTGCTAGTATGTGCTCATATTAGTTCTTTAATGGACTAAAGGATTGGAGCTGTTTTCTATGGAAAATTACATGAATGATTATTTGACGATAGCTTTGCCAAAAGGGAAATTGTTTACCATCTCTAAAAATCTTCTTCATCGTGTTGGACTTTCAGCGGATCACCTGAGTGAAAAATCTCGTAAACTTGTCATCGAAAACGAAGATCTAAAGGTACGATTTATCATTGCCAAAACATCGGATGTTCCGACCTATGTCGAATATGGCGCTGCGGATATCGGAATCATAGGGAAGGATGTTCTGCTGGAATCCCAAAAAGATGTGTATGAAATTTTGGATCTTGGCTTTGGAAAATGTCATTTGATGATGGCTGTTCCCCAAAAGGAAAAGCGTCGACGTTTGCTCGATTATTCCTATACAAGAGTCGCAACCAAATACCCTCATATTGCAGAAAGTTTTTTTGCAAGGCAGGGGATGCAGATGGAGTACATCAAGTTAAACGGCTCCATTGAACTCGGTCCCATTGTTGGGCTGTCCGAGAGCATCGTAGATATTGTTGAAACGGGAACGACGCTGGCAGAAAACGATCTGGAAGAGATCGCACACATCTTGGATGTGAGTGCACGCCTGATTGTCAACCGCGTGAGCTTCAAACTGAAATTTCATCGAATCAATGAGATTGTCAATAACCTGAGACCAATCATAGAGAGTGGGGAAATCCTATGAAGATCATTTCTGTTGCTGATGTCGGCATAAAAGAGGCTGAATTACAGCTCACGAAAAAAGCCTTTGACGAAATTGAGCTGGGGGCGTCCATGCGGGCGAAGAATCAAGAGATTTTCGGCGAAGACCTGACGGCAAGCGAATTGGTTCATCGCATTGTTCGTGATGTACGTAGCGGGGGAGATCAAGCACTTCTTCGTTATACTAAATTACTGGATGGTCTTGACCTAAACAGCAAGGACATTATGGTATCTGAATCAGAGTTACAGGCGGCAGCGGATCAGGTGGATGCAGCCGTTCTTGCTTCACTGGAGCGGGCAGCAAAGAATATCTTCGCCTTTCACGAAGAACAAAAGCCGAAATCGTGGATGACCTATCGCGCCCATGGCTCGATCCTAGGGCAGGAAGTGATTCCACTCTCGCGCGTTGGTATTTATGTTCCGGGAGGGACGGCGGCGTATCCGTCATCTGTGCTCATGAACGCCATACCTGCCATTGTCGCTGGCGTTGATGACATTATTATGTCAGTTCCAACCAAAGGCGGCATCCTCAATCCATATGTATTGGCCGCAGCACACATGCTTGGCATCAAGAAAATATTCAGAGTTGGCGGCGCACAAGCTATTGCCGCTATGGCATACGGAACAGAAAGTATCCCTCGTGTCGATAAAATCACGGGGCCTGGGAATCTTTTTGTCACCTTGGCGAAGAAAGAAGTATACGGGCATGTAGATATTGATATGCTCGCGGGCCCCAGTGAAATTCTGATCCTAGCGGATGCGGAGGCTTCTCCAAAATATATTGCGGCAGATATGCTCAGCCAGGCCGAACATGACCCTCTGGCATCCAGCATCTTAATCACCGATAGTGCGGACTTGGCATCGAACGTTCGCTGTGAAATACAAGATCAGCTGCAGAGTCTGCCGCGAAGGGAGACTGCTTCTGCCTCACTGGAACGTAACGGACGCATCATCGTGACGGAAAATATTCAACAATCCGTTCATCTTGCGAACTATTCTGGACCTGAACATATTGAACTTCTCGTAAAGGATGCCTTTCACTTACTTCCAGAGATCCGATGTGCAGGCGCCGTCTTTGTTGGCGCGTATTCTCCGGAGCCATTGGGGGATTATTTCGCAGGACCGAATCATGTCCTTCCGAC
>ERZ773057.1194-NODE-1194-length-10265-cov-10.211655_pt1 | contig 10265 bp, 10 predicted proteins | sample MGYA00580629_ERZ773057 | MGnify/ENA primary metagenome ERZ773057 (study PRJEB29015, sample SAMEA2738143) | human oral metagenome | biome: human oral; feature: human-associated habitat; material: saliva | place: China | collected 2163 ...
GTTTGATTCCAACCTCTTCATATGCCATCTTAACAATTCCACCAATAAAGCTAATTGCATCCTCTTCAATCTGTGGAAACAAGAATTGAAATAGAATAGTGACATCTTGAATTACTTTATCTATCGCTAATGCTGTATCCCACATCAGGCTATCATCTTCACCTTCATCCACATCAATTGGTTTTAAATCAAAGACATTAATTACGTTGCCTCTCTTTCCCCAGTCTACAAACGTTCCACCATACATTTGTGTTAGCTTTTCATTCTTAGACTCTGGGTCGATCCAAATCGTATATGTCTTTTTTCTAATCAGAGAGCGAACAACTAATGCTGTTAATGTTGTCTTACCAGAACCTGAAGAACCAACAATACAGAAATTTCCATTTAATCTATTTTGCTTTCCTGCTTCAGATGAATTATGTAGATAATAAAATGGGTCTAAGAATATCTTTCCACCATTTTGCAATTCCTCACCCAGCAAGAAACCTTCTGAGTCGTTTAAAGTCTCAAAGATAAATGGATATAATCCAGCAATCCCATCAGAAGTTTGTGGTAAAGAGATATTTTCTTCAATAATTGATGATAGTCCTGACTTGATAAATAAAGGTGTGCAAATCTTAAATAAAGCTTCTTGGATTAGTGGTGCAAAGGTAAAACGGAATCCATTCAAAGATAACACTGAACGTAACTTGTCTGTTTTATCACGTAGCTCTTTTTCATCATCCGCAATGACTTGAAAGATAATGGTTAAGTCATGTGTTCTATCTGACTTTCGGATGACATCATTAATATACGTCTGCTGCGATTCAAGCTCTGTAATAATACGTTGTTTTTCCATCTCATCTTTTGATTTAGCATAACGCTCTTTCATATTCCGCAAATCTTTATTTAGCATTGCGCTGATATCATCATTTGATTTTTTAGACTTCATAAATAACTTAATGGATGGGTCATTTAAAAAATCCGTAAGCATCCCAAGAGTATAAACTGGTGGTAATTGTGTTATCAAAATACATTTAATTAATTTATCACCAAGCTCAATATTCTTATTTCTAACACGTAATCCCAAAGGAGCAATCTTTGACTTTTGGACTATGTTTTCACTTGGTTTGACGTTCGTGATCGGACTGCCAAGTTTAGCAAAAGTATCAGTATAATCCACCTTCTGATATTGGTCTTTTTCTACATCTAATTCATACTGGACATTCATATATGAAAAGATTCCTCTGCTGAACGTATAATCCGTTATCAAGGAATTCTCAAAGTAAAATGAAATCAAGGAATAGAAATCTCTTCTATTGAGTACCTTCGGTGAAAATCCTGCATTTGTCCAAAGTCTATATAAATCCTCTAGATTCTTTTGGAGCCGCTTTTCATCATTATCACGAATCAGCAACATGAATTCCTTTTCTCGGTTGTATTTTTGGAAATCATAAATTTTTTCCAAATCAGCCTCAATCATACGGCTTACAACCTGATCGGTTTCATTTCTAGCTTCTGCATTTAATTGATTAATCCAATTATCCGCATTGATTTTTGAGTATGGAAATTCAAACCATACTTCATCTGGCATTTGATTCAAAACTAATCTGATTGCATCCACTCTTGCACGTTGCTCGCTCATTTCATCAATAAAGATATTATGTGGTGTCAACTTAATACCCTTAATAAAATATTTCTTCTCTTTTCCGATTATGATGCAATCATCTTCAACGGACTGTAAGTCCATCCATTTTAAAGTAGTCGCAACTTTCTTCTGTAGTTGTTTTGTTGCCTTCTTTGTCTTGAGCAGCTTATGATATTCTTTTTTCTCAAGCCTGCTCATTTTTCTCTCATTTTTCATCTCGATAGATTCCCTCCCAGAGATACACTCTATTTGAAGTAATAAAATCTATTGCCATCTTCAAAAACAATAAATTATTATGATAAATATTTGCGGATGCAGTTAGTAAGAAAGATATTGCAGCAGGAAAGATTAACAAAAGAATAATTAATATATTTGTTTGATTTAAAAATCCTACGTATACAATTTCACCTAGAAAACTAAATGTACTACCAGCAATTAAAATGAGTAGATCTATCCATCTAAATCTACCCATAATTAATCTTCCACTTTTGAAATTTTTTGGAGCCGTAAAACTCAGTATCTTTAATTTCTCATCATCCATTATTTACCCTCCCATTTCCTATTAATGCATCTCTTCTTGCTTGTGCAACCTGTGGAGCACGTACCGCATTTACACCACTCTTTATACCTTCAATCACATTTCTGGCTTTTTCACCTCCAGAAAGATTAGCTTGCATTTTCTGACGTTGTGTCTTGCTATTAAAAATCCGTTGTGCAGATTTTGTATAGCAGAAATTTCCAAAGGCACTTGCCATGCTGCCTAATCTGGAGTGAGTGTTCAAATTATTGAGTCGTGTTCCAGCGTTTGTAACTCTTCCATCAGCATAGGATAAGATTCCTCTATCATTTACTGAAGCCTTCTCTGATGATGAACCAGCACCACCATTCTTGTTTAATTCACTAGTGTGTTTTCCACTTGGGGGGGCGTTTCGCCCCCAGAAGCATTTCCACCACCAGTTGGATTTAATGAACGTGCTCCCATCATTCTTCCGACTGCATAGATAGCACCTGCCATGCCTGTCTTTCCCACTTCAGCAGTAGCTAATGCACCTACGCCTGCAATTCCAACAACTGGTTTTGCAATATTGAGTCCAGTTCCTACTGCACCCATTAGCATTTGTGCTTGTTGCATCATTTGCAATCCTGATTGAGAACCAACATCAGCTCCTATCAATTGTGCTACGCCACTTGGTGCAATGATAATCGAAAACAATGCTCCAATAAAAGCTAAGCCTTTTGCCAAACCACTAAAATTGTTTGGAAGGTTTGTCGCAAATAACATTGCTATCCAGATTGTCGCCATTTGGAAGTAGATTCCCAGATAATCACTAAAGCAAAGCTTGAACCACATTGGAGCAGCCTGATCATCTGGATCAACTAATCCTGACAACGCATATGGTGCAAGAACCATCTTTAATAAGATTCCTACAAAGCGCTGTATAACCTGAATCGCCACCTGTAGGAATACGTACACACACATACCACCAAGGATTAAACTAAGTACCAAGCTACTCGTATCTTTAAAATACTTATAGTCTCCTCCGTCCTTTTCATTTATCCCTTCATTACTAACATTAATCTTATCAATGTAATGTTCACCAGATTCTAGTTTTATTCCTGTATCAGTCTCTCCAAGTTTATTATCCTTCAGGTTGGCTGAACCAGCTTCAATAATAATATCTGAAGGTGTCACTTCACTTGTAACAGCAATTTGTGGTAATGCTTTTGCACTCTCTGCAACAAACGTATTTAAGGCTGGCATCAAAATAGGAATGAAAGACAAAGTTACTAAAATTGCTAATACTCTTTGAAATAACATTCCCCCACTGAGTTTATCTATTCTTTCAGTATCACCCATGGCTGATTTAAAAAACATGATTGCAATACGCATCAGTACAAAAAATGCTAATGCTGCAAAAATAATTTTAAAGAATGTCCAGATCCACGGAAATTGATTAATATTCAAACTGAAGAACTGCAAAATGATTGAATAGATATAATCCACCACTTTTAATACCAAGCCTAAGAAAATCCAAATAATAGATCTAAATCCACTTGTCATCAAGTCCATATAGTCCTTTCTTTAAGGCTACTGCCTTTATTAAATATTGATTGATACGATTTTTAAAATGATATTGATTGATAGTGCTACTACACCTACTGTTACACCCTTTGCGACTGTAGACCAATAGGATTGTGTCTGCTCTCCACTTGCATCTTTCTTAAACCAATCAATCGCTTTAATTAAAAGATAGATAACAAGTACTACTGGAATCAGCCCAAACAAGATATTTGTTGCTGGGTCTAAATAACTTTTAATCCACGTATTAAATGCACTTTGGTCAATTCCTTCAGCAGAAACAGCTAAAGTTGAAAATGCTGTAATTGAACTACATATAGTTAATAAAGCAGTTGTTTTAATTGTTTTAATTTTGTTAATCATATTCTTCTCCTCTTTTTACTTTCTTCTGATTCTTTCTAAACCCATCCATACTTGTTTCCAACGTATTGTCTGATACGTTCCCTTTTTTTCATTAAATAGATAGATTACATCTTTATTTTTTAAAGTTATCTTCAATTGTCCATTTGTATCTTCTGTATACTCTTTAGGGACTGTAAAAAAGACTCCTTCAAGGCTCCCACCTTCTGGTAGATAAATCTTAAATTCATTTTCGATTTCTTCATATTTAAATTCTGGTGGCAACTCGTATCCATATAATTTATTCATCCATTAAGCAGCTCCTTTCCACCTACAAATATTTTTCCTGTTCCTTTATCTACCACATAGGTCAATCCACCCAAATCATAGCTTTCAATACAGAAAAGATTTTTATTTAATTCATCTTGATGAAAGTTATAGTTCATAACAAACTGCCACATCATCTCAGCTGCGCCTTTTGCACTATCTATCTTCTTTTCTTTTATAAGCGTTTTGATTCCAACGACTAACGGATTATAAGCTTCGGCTCCAAGCAGCCCAAAGGAATCCTTAATAATTTGTACGGCTGCTAGTCTTATCTTATTTTCCAATACCTTTTTCTTATCTACTTCCTTCACAACATTCTCCTTTCTATCTTCTGGGGGCGTTTCACCCCCCCCAACTAATTTAATAGCTTAGTTTGTACCCTTTATACAAACCATCAGCCATGATCGGCTCACATGAATACGCTCCAAAAGCTGAACCAGCAGCTATGCATGCACTGTAACCAGAATCCAAGTTATATCCATCTGAAAACATAAAATACTGTGTTCCATGAGACATGCTGATGCTTGGGGGCGTTTCGCCCCCAGAAGTATTTCCACCACCTCCACTTGGTTGATAAATAACGATTGTCTCTGGTGTAGGTGCAGGTTCTGGGTCTTTGTAATGTAGACTTAAAACGCTCTGTGACTCATTTCCAGCCTTATCTTTAACGCTATATGTAATCGTTTGGTCATTTATAATCTCATCTGGATTTGTCCACGTAACCCGCTCTGTAACGTCTCCATCAACATTATCCATAGCACTAGATAAATAAGATTTGCCATTAAAGGAATCTTTGGTGCGAGTTAAAGTAACATCTTTTGTATTTAGTGTAATCACAGGTGCACTCTTGTCTTGGATATTTACCGTTAATTCTTTAGAAACACTTTTTAATTGATTCTTAAGTGTGTATATAACTTTCACTTGTCCAATATGCTTCGTATTAATTGCATTAGGCAACACTAATTGCACTCCATCGTCCTTAGTATATTCATCGATATAGTCAATAGGATTAAACGCATCACCATAACCTAAATCAATATGTGTACTCTTCAGTTCTAATTCCATAGGTTGATTAAAAATCAGCCAGTATTTTCTACCAAAGTATCCTCCAACTACTGCAACACCAATCAAGAATAAAATCAGTATCACAACAAAAAGATTTTTCAGTTGCATGGCATGTAGCTTTGCCCTTGCTTTTTCTTCGATTACATTTTCATTCTGAAGTTTGATTCTAGCGTGGTTCATTGCTTCGTAGTTTATTGACGGATCTAAAAAAACACTTATCTGCTTTAAGGTAAAACCATGCTCCAAAGCTAAACGTATTTCCTGCATCTGCATATGGTCATATTCCGACTTTGCAAAGATGTCTATCTGTTCTGTATCAAGTCCATTTTTTAAACCTTCTTCCACTTCATGCAGTTGAAATGAATTCAGTCCACGCTTTCGTATCTTTTCTAAATAATCATCCACTGTAATCTCCTTTCTATCTTCTGGGGCGTTTCGCCCCCAACAATCTATAAGCTTCTTCCTTTACTCAAAGTTTGAGTAAGTTCCTCACTTACATCTATTGCTAATGTAGTTGTATTTATAGGATTCAATCCAAAATTCTCTACGCTGAAGATACCATCCTCATTATGCACGCATGCTTCTGATTTATGTAATTCATTGAATCTATCTACTGTAATTACGTTTGCAGCCATGTCCATAAAATCGGTAGATAATGTTGCTTGTTTTAATGCATCTTCAATTGCATTTGGATTGTTTTTGATAATAGTGCTCCATCCCTTTACATAGGCTAGATGATTTTTTGAATGTTCTTGAATATAGGAATCCATGTCTGCATCGCTTGGCATTAATCTGCTGGCAGCTAAGCAGCTTGTCATCTCTGCTACAAGTTCTTCAAAAGCATAGGCTTGCGAACCAAAATTATTTTTTTGATTACGTTGAAGTCTTCTTGCGCTACCTGTTGCATGTCCTAACTCATGCAATGCTGTTGCGTTGTATGCATAATCGGATGAGAATGCATTTTTATTTGGTAAGTGTACTGTGTCTTCAAACGGAGAATAGTAGGCATTGTCCCCACCATCATTTAAGAGTTTTACTTTCATTCCATTTGCAACATCAGTTACATATTGTTCCTGATTAATTTTCTTCTCTTCCTGTTCAACAAGTGGTGGAACACCTTCACACTGTTCAGCGTTGAAAACAGTAAATATCTTTGGAAATATTGCAAATTCTCTTACATCTCTTTCTCCACTTTTAATAAGTTTTTTAAGCTTATCAAAATCAATGAATTTATCCTTCTCTCCTTTTTTCTTGGTTAGATCGGAAACAATCCATCTTTCAATATGAACACCCTTTTCACCTTTTTTGACATGTGCACCATCAAAATTTCTCAAGCCATTAAACGTAACCCATCTTGGATCGGAATATCCTTTTAAAGCTGCAATTACACTCAACATAAAAGCATTTCTTCCTTTATATGGAATACTGCTGGTTAAACTTCTTTGCTTTTCAAAAGCGGTAGACCATTCTTTTACCCATGTCATAGAAGATTCATCTTTATTGATTAATTCTATGAATCTCTCTGCTATTTCCTTCTTATAATCCTCAACTACTTCATTAGCAGGTTTCTTATATGGTACAACCTCCTCATTTGCATCTAGCTCAAGATTCATCACCAATCTCAAATCTTCTGCATTTGGATAAACTAAATCATTAAAATCACCCTCACAAATATATGACTGCATGTCTGCAATGGCTTGATCAACATCGCCATTTGCATTATTTATAAAATCAATATGCGTAATTGGCACTCCATCAAAATAATGTGTAAAGGTTAGATTCTTTAAATCACACTCTGCTTGTGATTCATGTTCATCTTTTCCAAACGTTGTAAATGCAAGTCCAATATGTTCTGGGTCTTCATTTAGATATTCTTCTGTATTTTCTTGTTCGTACTCCCGATTAATCCATTCAAGGATATTCTTTTGTAATTCCTTGTATGCTGGATTGTCTATATATTTACTATCCTTCTCAGTAACTAAATTGGATTCTTCATATTTATCTTCGATATCCTTCAGCAATCCATTTTCCCTAAATGAATATATTTCTTCGGCACCCTTGCTAACAACCACATGGTCTACAAATTCTAGATTTAATTGTTGTGTGGCTGCATAGATATTCGCAGTGAAAATCTTATCTAAGTCTGATATCTCTACATGCTCATTTGGATGATTATGTAAAACCATAACCTTTGAAGCATTTGATGAAACGGTAGATTTAAACAGATTTCTTATATCCATGCCAGCATGGTCAATCGCTTTCATTGTAGCCACGCTAAAATTAATTGGCTCATTTTCAGAATTCAGATTTAGTATCATGAAGTGTTCTTGGTCTAAATCTTTTATATAGTCCCCAAGAAGCTTCACAGCTATAGCAGGGTTATCTATAGATTCATCTGTTAATAGTTTTGATGCATCCTCATTTTTCAACCGTACATGAATCTCATCTAGAGAGTATTTATTCGTTTTATTACTCATTGCTACTTTCTCCTTATTCACCGTTTAAATAGACGGTGATTATTTTGTTTCCTGTACGATTAATTAGTTCTATCAGTTCTTTCTTTGAATATTGTATTTTGGAAACTTCCTCTAAAATTTCATTCATATCTTTACTATCCAGATCAGCATTTTCATCTTGAATCTGTTTGAATAATTCTTCATCTAATTGCAGAATGTTTTCTAAGGCTTTATCATCCACATTACAATGAATGGTCTGTATATTTTCGCTTATGCTTTTCTCTATACTTTCTAAGCTCACATCGGCTAATAATGTTTCATATTCCACTAACTGAAGATTATGTTTCTTTGCATATTGTTCTGCCTGAGTAAAGGAATCAAAAAAGAGATTATCTCCATACGGAACAATCTCTCTTTCATCTAAATAAACAATTCTGAATAAGTCGTGTATTCCATTATTGATTATCGGCTTAAAATCTCCTTCGATCCGTTGATTTGTGCTCTCAATAGAGTATCTAAAAGTCATAGATGCATTCCACCTCCTGGTTCTTTTTCCTCTGGGGGCTTGCTATGCACGCCTGCGGTGTCGCCCCCAGCAATATCTTCATCTAAGATATCGTTTTGTAGTTTCTCTTTAAATAGACTATGTGCTTCATCACAACGTCTCATTATTTCGTCATATGTAAATCCAGAAATTTCACCATTTAAAGCATCTAGCTTTTCAGAATAAGTGGAGCCTTGCATTTGTTCATTAACAATTAATTCATCATTTACATACCACTCGATACAAGGCTCTGATAGATTTATCTTTCCTTGTATTGTATCCTTACTTTCAATAATGTTATTGTCTACTTCTGTATATAAAATATCTAGTTTTCCATCACTAGATATAGACGAAGATTTTAACCATTCTAATTTTGAGTGAATATAGTTCTTATCGGATGTAGACTCTAATGCCTTTTCAAAATACATAGGAATAGACTCATCTAACTTACTCAAGCTTTTGTATACTTCTTGTACTTCGTTATCATTGGATGCTTTAACATTAAACGGTAAGTCTTTTAAAATCGTTTGCATTTTATTAACATAACTTGCCTTCCGTTTTGCTAAGTCATCTTTTCCCAATGTTGATAGTAACAATCCTTTAATTTCCTCTTGATTTTGTACCACACCTGATATATTATTTGTGTACAGAGATAAGCTGTCTGGGACAAATTGGAAGTCCTGAGACGTTATCTCTTTTATTTTTTCTGGATTCAACCAAACCTTTCTATGTTCATTAATGCTTTGTTTAAAAAGGTTTTCAAAATTTTTCTTATCGTAAATGGAAGTAATCTCATTTACTTCATATGTTCCTAATTTCTTATTTTCACGAAGAACCATAATCATCGGATATTTTTCTTCGTTTTTCTCATCTAATAAGAATACAAGTGAATCATCAAATTCTTTACTCTGCATAGCCAGTAATGTTTTATGGAGTAAAGTTGCACTTCTTACTATTGTTTCTCCACTTATATTATGTTTTGATTTTAATTTTCTTAAGGTTGATGTATTCATCGTGATCGGTAAATCATTAACTTTTGCATAAGATAAGTCTTTTGAGTTCTCCTGAAGTACTAAAGGTGTATTATCTATCAAACCATACTCATATTCTAACAATTGTCTTTCCCAAGTTTTTAGATTCCCATCTTCATCCAGCAGTTGATCACTCCATTTAATTTCTTTTGATTTATCACTGTCCATAATGTCTTCCCTTTCCTGCGCTTTAACTTCTTCAATACTTTCAACACCATCTAAATTTCTTAGATGATCAAGATGGATACTTGTAGCTACCATCAATGATTTAAATTCATCTCCAGTTATTTCTTTTTTATCTACAGCATCCTTTAGCTTTTTATGTGTTTTTGAATACTCATATTCTGTAAATTTAAAATTTGGATAATACTGCACCTCGTATGAACTTGCTTCGCTGTTCCATTTCATAATTCTTTTAGGAATCCAAAAACCATCCATATTAGAATTCATTACAGCTTTAGGAATACTAACAAAATAAGCCTTCTCCGTTTCATGAGTAACAAGTTCTTTTTCTATTAAAAAGTATAAAATCTGTATCAATGCAAGGGCTACAAGGGTTTAGAGCTTCTGTATAAAGTGTATCAGGATTGCACGACAATAAAAAAAGCAAGGTCAAAAATGCTCTTGCTTTTTTGTGTCGTTTTCTAAGGCTCTAAAACGTATTTTAAGAGCCTTAAAGGTGGGGGTGGTATATTTACCCTAGAAAGATACTTCACTTTGTTTTCTATGTTCCATGTACCCCAATATTGTTGCCACACTTAGGACATTTTCCTACAAGGGGTCCCGAGCGCTTAGT
>ERZ773057.1195-NODE-1195-length-10261-cov-94.460219_pt1 | contig 10261 bp, 5 predicted proteins | sample MGYA00580629_ERZ773057 | MGnify/ENA primary metagenome ERZ773057 (study PRJEB29015, sample SAMEA2738143) | human oral metagenome | biome: human oral; feature: human-associated habitat; material: saliva | place: China | collected 2163 ...
TGGCCCTGTACGACCTGATCTGGAAGCGCACGGTCGCCTCGCAGATGGCCGACGCGGTTGGCTACACGGCGACGATCCGCGTGCTCACCGGCATCGAGGTCGACGGCAAGCGCCACGACGTGATCTCCTCGGCCTCGGGCACGGTCATCACCTCCCCGGGCTTCCGCCTGGCCTACCAGGAGGGGCGCGACCAGGGGCGTTACGACGCGGAAAAGAACGACGCGGAAAAGACCCTGCCGGACGTCGCCGAGGGGGATGGCGCGACGCTGACCGAGGCCACCCCGGACGGCCACGAGACCCAGCCCCCGGGCCGCTACACGGAGGCCACGCTGGTCAAGACCATGGAGGAGCTCGGCATCGGCCGTCCCTCCACCTACGCGGCCACCATCCAGACGATTGGGGACCGCGGGTACGTGACGCACCGCGGCCAGTACCTGGTGCCCACGTGGCTGGCCTTCTCCGTGACGCGCCTGCTCGAGGAGAACCTGGCGAACCTGGTCGATTACGACTTCACGGCCTCGATGGAGGGCGACCTGGACCGCATCGCCGCGGGCCAGGAGAACGGCACGGAGTTCCTGACCGGCTTCTTCTTCGGCCCCGACGGCACGGGCGAGAAGGGCGGCCTGCGCCACGACGTCGCCTCCCTGGGTGACGACATCGACGCGCGCGCCGTCAACTCGATCGACCTGGGCCGCGGCGTGACGCTGCGCGTGGGCCGCTACGGCCCCTACATGGAAAAGGCTGACGGCACGCGCGCGAACGTGCCGCCGGAGGTCGCCCCCGACGAGCTGACGGACGAACTCATCGACCAGCTTTTCGCCCGCGCCGCCGACGACGGTCGCGAGCTGGGCGTCGACCCAGCCAGCGGCCACACCATCATCGTCAAGGACGGCCGCTACGGCCCCTACGTCACCGAGGTCCTGCCCGAGGCGGCCGAGGGTGCCGAGGAGGGCGCGAAGAAGGCGAAGAAGAGCGCCGCCAAGCCTCGTACCGCGTCCCTGTTCAAGACCATGGACATCTCCACGGTCACCCTCGAGGACGCCCTGAAGCTGCTGTCCCTGCCGCGCGAGGTGGGCACCGACCCGGCCTCGGGCGAGGTCATCACCGCGCAGAACGGGCGCTACGGCCCCTACCTGAAGAAGGGCACGGACTCGCGCACCCTGGCCTCCGAGGACCAGCTGCTCACGATCACCCTGGACGAGGCCCTGGCCATCTACGCCCAGCCCAAGACCCGCGGCCGCGGCGCCGCCCGCCCGCCGCTGCGCGAGTTCGGCGAGGACCCGATCTCGGGCAAGAAGGTCACCGTCAAGGACGGCCGCTTCGGCCCCTACGTGACGGACGGCGAGACCAACGTGACCGTCCCGCGCGCGGAGACGGTCGAGGACCTGACGGCCGAGCGCGCCTACGAACTCCTCGCCGACAAGCGCGCCAAGGGCCCCGCCCCCAAGCGCACCCGCAAGACGGCCGCGAAGAAGCCGGCGGCCAAGAAGACGGCGGCCAAGAAGACGGCGGCCAAGAAGACCGCCACGGCGAAGAAGACGGCCACCAAGAAGGCCGCGACGAAGAAGGACAGCTGATGGCAGCGCGAGGAGTGTTCATCACCTTCGAAGGCGGCGACGGCTCGGGGAAGTCCACGCAGATCCAGTCCGTGCGCGACTGGTTCGAGAGCCGGGGCCGCGAGGTCATCGTCACCCGCGAGCCGGGCGGCACCGAGCTGGGCACGGAGATCCGCCGCCTGGTCCAAAACGGCCCCGAGGACGTCGATGCGCGCACGGAGGCCCTCCTGTACGCCGCCGACCGCGCCTACCACGTCGCCACGGTCATCGGCCCCGCCCTCGAGCGTGGCGCCGTCGTGCTGGGGGACCGCTACATCGACTCCTCCCTGGCATACCAGGGCGCCGCCCGCTCCCTCGGCGTGGACGAGATCGCGTCCCTGAGTGCCTGGGCGACCCGCGGCCTGTACCCCTCCCTGACCTTCCTGCTGGACCTGCCCCCGGAGGTCGGCGCGCGCCGCCGCACCGACGCCCCGGACCGCATGGAACGCGAGTCCATGGACTTCCACGAGCGCGTGCGCCACCAGTACCTGCGACTCGCCGACGCCGAGTCCGAGCGCATCGTCGTCATCGACGCGGTCGGCACGATCGAGGAGGTCTTCTCCGAGATCCGCGGCGTCCTCGTCGAGCGTTTCGACGGCGGGGTGGCCACCATCGACGAGGCCGTGGACGGCTCCGCCGGATCGGTGACCGTCGCGGGCGCTGGCGCTGACGCTCCTGCTGACGCTCCCGCTGACGCTTCCGCTAAGACCGAGGATACCGCTGCCGAGGTTGCCTCCTCCGAGGCGTCGACCGAGGAAGCCCCTCTCGCCGACGCCCCCGAGGCCTCGGCCCCCGACACCGCGGGCGAGGAAACCGCCACCGACGAGGCAGAACCCGTCCTCGTTGACGCCCCCGAGGCCACCGCCACCCGGAAGCACCGCGCCGCCAAGGCCTCGCACAAGGGCAGCACCGAGAAACGGTCCTCGCGTAAGCCGGCGACCATGGTGGGAGCCCTGGGCGAGTCCCAGGGCGCGCTGTGGGATGAATGATGAGCGTCTGGTCCTCGCTGGTCGGACAGGACGCGGCGGTCGCTAAGCTCAGCGAGGCCGCGGCGTCTGCCCGTGCCATCGTCGCCTCCCGGGGCAGCGGGCGTGCCACCGACGAGGCGCGCTCCATGAGCCACGCCTGGCTTATCACCGGCCCGCCCGGGTCGGGACGCTCCGTCGCAGCCCGCGCCTTCGCGGCCGCCCTGCAGTGCACCGGCGAGACCCCCGGGTGTGGAGCGTGCCCCGGGTGCCGCACGACGATGGGCCGCACCAACGCGGACGTTCTCTTCGCGGCCACCGAGACCTCGATCATCAACGTGGACACCGCGCGCTCCCTTGTGCTCCAGGCGCAGTCCTCGCCCTCCCAGGGGCTGTGGCGCGTCATCGTTGTCGAGGATGCCGACCGCCTGGGCGAATCCGGCGCGAACGCGTTGCTGAAAGCCATCGAAGAGCCGCCCGAGCACACCGTGTGGCTCCTGTGTGCCCCCAGCCCCGAGGACATGATCGCCACGATCCGCTCGCGCTGCCGCCACCTGGGCCTGCGCATCCCCGCCGCGGCCGCCGTCGCCGACCTGCTCGTGCGCGAGGGCGTCGCCTCCCCCGAGGTCGCCCTCGAGGCCGCGCGCGCCGCCCAGTCCCACATCGGCCTGGCCCGGGCCCTCGCCCGCGACCCCCAGATGCGCGAGCGCCGCCGCGACATCATCACCGCGCCCGCCTCCGTGCGCAGCGTCGGCGAGGCCGTCATGGCGGCCGACCGCCTGCTCGAAACCGCCAAAGCACAGGCCGACGCGCAGGTCAGCGAACGCAACGCCCGTGAAAAGGCCGAACTGATGCGCCAGCTGGGCATGGAGGAAGGCGAGAGCGCCACCAAGGCCTCGCGCACGATGATCCGCCAGCTCGAGGAGGACCAGAAGCGCCGCTCCAAGCGCGCCCTCACCGACGCGATCGACCGCGCCCTCATCGACCTGCTCGCCATCTACCGCGACGTCCTCATGGTCCAGGTCGGCGGCGACAGCGACCTCATCAACACCGACCTGACCGACCTCGTGCGCCAGATCGCCGACGACTCCACGCCCCGCCAGACCCTGGCGCGCGTCGACCACATCGAAACCGCCCGCAAGCGCCTGGTCGCCAACGGCAACCCCCTCCTCGTCCTCGAAGACATGGCGATCTCCCTGCGGCCGCAGGCATAGGAACCCCACGCGTAAACTCCGTTACAATCGGGGCCATGAAAACACGTTCCATCGCGGCCGCAGCCGTCGCGATCCTCGCGGTCGTCGCGATCGTCCTGACCATTATCGGGTACTTCGGTATCCACCGCCGCAAGGGACCCGTGCCCACCCAGACGGCCACGGCCTCGTCCGCCCCGATCGACGTCCACGGCGGCTCCGTCCAAGCCTTCTACGACCAGGGCATCACGTGGGGCAAGTGCGCGCCCGGCACCTTCGACAGCTACCGAGGCGTCGACAGCTCCGACCCCAGCGAATACCAGTGCGCCTTCCTCAAGGCCCCCCTGGACTGGGATAACCCCGACGGCGACCAGATCTCCCTCGCGCTGGCCATCCACCGCTCCGGTAAGAAGGACGCGCCCGCGCTCTTCGTCAACCCCGGCGGCCCCGGCGGCGCCGTCGTCTCCGCGCTGCCCTACTACGCCGGCCAGGGCATCGGCGAGGCCGTGGTCAATGCCTACGACATCGTCGCCCTCGACCCGCGCGGCGTCGGCGACTCCACCCCCGTCTTCTGCATGACCGACGCGGAGAAGGACAAATACAACGCGGGCTCCGAAACCGAAGGCACGGACGCCGACAGCCCGCAGTCCGCGATCGCCGAAGTGCAGGAAGACTCGCGCGAATTCGCGCAAGGATGCCGCGACCACTCCGGCGCCATCTTCGAGCACATCGACACGGTCAGCGCCGCCCGCGACTTCGACATGGTGCGCTCCATCCTCGGCCAGGACAAGCTCAACCTCCTGGGCTACTCCTACGGCACCTTCCTCGGCGCCACCTACGCCGGCCTGTACCCGGCCCAGGTCGGACGCTTCGTCCTCGACGGTGCCCTCGACCCCTCCCTGAGCGTCGACGAAGTCTCCTCCATGCAGATGCGCGGCCTGGATGCCTCCCTCCAACAGTGGATCACGGACTGCGCCACCCAGGCCTCGTGCCCGATGGGACGCACCAAGGACGAAGGCATCGCCAACGTGCGAAGCTTCCTCGAATCCCTCGAGGCCAGCCCGCTGCCGACCAATGACCCGGACCGCCCCCTCACCGAAGGGCTCGCCGTGACCGCCATGATCGGCGCCATGTACAACACCCAGTGGTGGCCCGAGCTCACCAACGCCTATTCGGACGCCACGCGCCGAAACGACGGCACCGCGATGCTTGAGATCGCTGACCTCATGAACTCGCGCAACCCCGACGGCACCTACGCGGACAACTCCACGGACGCGATCAACGCGATCAACAACCTGGACTACAAGCCCGCGGGCACGGACGCTGAGTGGATCGCCCGCGCCGACGCGCTCAAGAGCGAACTGTCCATCCTGGACCGCTACGTCGGCTACCCCTCCGCCGGGCTGTCAGCCTGGCCGACCGAGCACGCCGAGCGGGCACCCATCCACGCGACCGGTGCCGCGCCCATCCTCGTCATCGGAACCACGCACGACCCAGCCACGCCCTACCCGATGGCCGAGGCGCTGGCCAGCCAGCTCGACTCCGGCGTCCTCATCACCGTCGAAGGCTGGAACCACACCGCCTACCGGCGCGGCGCCAACCAGTGCGTCGTGCGCGCCGTCGAAGACTACCTGGTCAAGGGCGCTGTCCCCACCGACGGACTCACCTGCCAGTAGTTCGTGACCCACGACATTACTTTGCTGGACGTCCTGGTTTGCGCTGGCGCCGGTTCGTCCAGTAGAGTTGTGCCGTTGCCTGCACGCCCCGGAAACGGTGGAACGGCAGGCGCGGCCGCCTTAGCTCAGTCGGCAGAGCGATTCACTCGTAATGAATAGGTCGTGGGTTCGATTCCCACAGGCGGCTCAGAAGCGCCCACCCGGTTACGGGTGGGCGCTTTCGTCTATGTGCGAGGCCTGGGCTGAGTGCGTGGGCGAGCGTGCGGGTTATAGGGTTGGGGTGTTCCGAGCTGCGGGCGCACGTGGCTGCGGGCGCCCCGGGTTGGTGCCGCTATCGCGGCCGGGCTGCTTGGTGTGCCCGTGGGCGGCGGCCCGCCCGCTCGCCGTCCGCGCCGCGAGCTTCGCTCGGCGCGTCGTCTCGAAGCCCGGCCAGGCCCTGCCGCCGCCCGCGGGCACCGCAGCCTGTCCCTCTCGGTGAGGCTCCATGAGTGGTTGCCCAACAATGTCGCACGTAATTCCCTTCTGACTATTTCAACATTTGAATTCATGTCGTTGGAATTGCAACGATTTCAGGGGCTCTCGAAAACTGACCAAAGGAAATTACGTGCGACTTTTGTGTGGTGCCCGCTCTCTGGCCCCTGAGGGGTGGGAGGCTGGTGTGCGCGTGGGCCCTTTTACTGGTCGCCTTAACCCGTTCCTGCGCAGCTGGGCCCGATAGGTGGCAGTGTGGGCGGCCTGCCTGGGCTACCACCTGTGGGGTTAACCTGCGCATGAAGGGGCCCAAGCAGCCACCTGTCCGGCCGATGGTGCCACCCCTGGAGCCAATGAGGCCACCCCTGAACTGAGCACATCCGTCCGCCGCTCCTGGAACTGACCACCGATCCACACGTGATGTCCTATAACACTCGTTTCGAAGCCTAGCTCTGGCTGGCAATCAGTAATGTCGCGTGCAATTCCTTTGAGCATATGTCAGGATGTGGCATCAAATTATTGATATTCTGCGGTTTTTGAGCTCGCATCGATTCGTGCTGTGTTGTTCGCCTGCGAACCGCTGAACATGCGCGTTAGTTGGTTGAGGATGCCGCCTATCGGCCCCATGCTCGTATGAGAGGGTGAACGGCTGATGTCAATCGCTTGACATCGTGTGAATCATGCTATACAACGGTTGTGTCTAGCAATGAGGCTAAGTCTGGAAGGGACTCATCTGATGGATGGACTCATCTCAATTGGTCTGGGACTCTTAACGTTTGCTACCGCTTGCTGCTTGTTTGGTCTCGCGCGAGCGATGCGAAATGACAAGTTGCCTCCGAATATGTGGGCGGGAATCAGGACGAAGGTAGCATCAGAGTCGGAGTCGTCCTGGTATCAGGTTCAACGAGCAGGTTCAGTGCCACTCATGTGCTTAGCCGTTGCTTATGCAGATTCAGGTTTCCTCTTTATCCTCCAAGGAATCTACCACGAGATTCTTTCTATACTAATTCCGGTAATTGTGTTCAGTGTGCAAAGTCTAGTCGGAATTATATGGATGTACAGGGCGAGCCATAACTCCACGCCATCGCAAAACCAGAGTAGAACCAGTGAGGTGTCCGAGAGAATCAAAGCGACATGAATGGGGTCATCGTATCTGCGTCTCGCAATCGATGCTGACGTATTTTGTTTTAAGTGAAAGGATGCAGAAGCTGTGAAGCCAGTATTTACTGTTGCCCCAGTGAGGTCGCGCATTGATAGCCCCATTCATATAACAGCCGCAGGCCTCGTTCCTGGAGAACGGGTCACTATTCGAACGAAGGTTATGGACGGCGCGCTGAGGGAGTGGGAGTCCCTCGCTGTTGTCGACGCTGACGATGCCGGTGCGGTCGATCTGTCCCGGATGGCTCCTCTTGAAGGCTCGACATATCGGGGTGTTGATGGGGAGGGGCCGCTGTGGTCAATGCAGGGGCCTGATCAGTCGAAATTTTTCACACGCAACCTTCCTGTCGAGTTGGAGTATCACTCTGAGCTATGTCGCAGGGATAGTGTTATCGCTTCAACCCGCTTTCGCAGGCATTTCGGTGATGGCGTCATATGGGGGCAGGTGCATGAGCCTCCCGTTGTCGGCACATTTGCCCACCCCAACGATGGCTTGCCGCATCCAGGCATCCTCGTGCTGCATGGTTCCGACTCTGTCGACCTGGCTAGCGCGGCCACACTACTCGCGTCTGAAGGCTATTCCGTTCTGGCACTCAGGTGGTTTGGGATCGAGGACCGGCCTCCTCATATGGTCAACGTTGACCTGAATGATATTGATTGTGCCGTAACACGTATGATCAATGACGAATTTGTGGTAGGGGACAAAATTGCCGTGATTGGGCTGTCTCGCGGCGCTGAGCTGGCGCTCGAGGTGGCTTCGCATAACGCCAACGTGGGATTGACCATTGCCCTTTCGCCGTCGTCCATCAGGCAAGCTGGGATGGGTGAGAATTACTCGTTCAAGGATCCCGCATGGGTCCGAAATGGGGAGCCCCTCGAGTGGGTGCATGGAGGTAACGGCTTCGGAATGATGCTGTTGTTCCTATCGTCCGTCATCCGACGAAAGCCCATGCGTCAGACGCGCGGCTTCCTGGGCGCTCTCAATAAGAACGTCGAGGCTGTCGAACGATCAACTATTCAGGTGGAAAACTGCAAGGGTCCCATGACTCTGATTGTCGGGGATGATGATGGGCTGTGGCCGTCTCAAGAATATGCTGATCGCATTGCTGGCAGGCTGAAGGACCTCGATTGGCCGGGCACTGTGAGGGTTGAGTGTGTGCCTGGTGCAGGGCACTTTGTTGGGTTCCCCTATGCTCTTCCCACCTTGCCGCCAATGTGTATTCTCAAGCCCGCTTCAGCTCTCGCCTTCGATTTCGGTGGGTCAGTTGCGGCAAATGCCGACGCAGCCAGAAAGGTATGGCGCATCGTTCAGGAAGAGTTGTCTCAGTGGAGTGGCATTGTTAGCCACTGATAAGTGACACGAGAAGAAGTCAAGGGGTGTGGTCTGTCATGCTTGAGCAAGACTGGTCGGATGGGAACGGTTGTGCGTGATGGCCTCGACCTTCCCTGCACCTAACTCTCGAGAGCTGATTTAATCTGTGTCGCTTCGGGCCCCTCTGGTTTTCCGGGGTGGTGTGTGGTCGCGGCGCCTCCGTCGGGGCGTGTTGGCTGCGCTCGGACGTGTGGGGTAACCACGGCCTCGTGGAAGATTGGTTAGGCGATCCTATTCGATAGGGCTAAGGTCCCGATGACGTAAAAACGCCTAAAACGACGGCTCTATTCCCGACCTTGACATAATCGTGAAACATTTGACTAACTGGTGGATAGCACTAGAAATTGTGGGACCAAGGGACCATCATAGATGTGTCCGAAGGGCACGGCCTCACAAGGGCTAAACCCGCACCGAAATGATACGTAGAGGAGATTCATCATGACCGTTGAGTCCACTGGTTTCAAGGCTTCCGACGTTCTCGCAGGCAACCTGCAGAAGGTCCTCACCGACGTGACCGCTCTGTCCCTCGTGGGCAAGCAGCTGCACTGGAACATCACCGGCGAGGGCTTCCGCTCGCTGCACCTCTACCTCGACGAGGTCGTGGACATCGCCCGCGAGGCCTCCGACGAGATCGCCGAGCGCATGCGCGCCCTCCAGGTCGTCCCCAACGGCCTGCCCGAGGTTGTCGCCCAGCGCAACACCCTCCCGACCGTCCCCGAGACGCTCGTCAAGACCGACGACGCCGAGGAGCTCGCCGTCGCCGCCATCAACGCGACCGTCGGCACCATGCGCGACGTGCACGAGAAGGTCGACGCCGAGGACTCCGCCTCCGCCGACATCCTCAACGACTACATCCGCCGCCTCGAGCAGCAGGCGTGGTTCATCCGTTCGCAGAACGGCCAGGCCTGAGCCGCACGCCTCCGCGAGGAGGGCGCGAGCCGCACAGGTTGCTTGAATAACGCTAGGGTGCCCCGCCTGTCTCTCAGGCGGGGCACCCTCGTACATACGCGGCCGGGCAACGCGTGGCGACATCGGACGTCGACCCCGCGCGGCGGTGACCCGACGAAGCCGGCCATGGCCTCGTCCGTTCCTTAACCCGCCGAGAACACGCACGGCTGCGCAGCATCCCGGGAGGTGACACAGCGTCAGCGACACGCACTGACACGAAGATTAGGCTGGTGGCGTGACGAACTCCCAGGAAGCAGCAGCCACCACCTCGACGTCAATCCATGCGCACCATGGCGAGGCGCAGCCCGCCCTCGTCCTGGTCAACCTGGGGACGCCGACCGCTCCCGAGCCCGGCCCGGTGCGCGCCTTCCTGCGTGAGTTCCTCTTCGACCGCCGCGTCATCGAGATGAGCCCGCTCCTGTGGAAGCCCATCCTGGAGGGCATCATCCTGCGAGTCCGACCGCGCGAGGTTGCCGGCAAGTACCGCAGCATCTGGATGGACCAGGGCTCGCCGCTCATGCACTACACCCGCGAGCAGGCCCGACTCCTCGACGAGTGCCTGCCGGGCGTGCGCGTCGAGGTCGCGATGCGCTACGGACATCCCTCCATCGGTTCGGTCCTGGACCGCCTGCACGCCGAGGGGGTGCGCCGCGTGGCGATCCTGCCCGCCTACCCGCAGTACGCGGCCTCGACGGTGACGTCGATCAACGACGCGGTCGCCCAGTGGATCGGCCGCAACCGCGACGGCTTCGAGCTGCGCCTGCACCGCTCCTTCCCCGCCGCCCCCGCGTACATCGAGGCGCTCGCGACCGCGCTCGAGGCACACTGGGCGCGCGTGGGTCGCCCGAACTTCCTGACGGGGGACCGCGTCGTCGTGTCCTTCCAT